>Ga0209647_1001903_pt1 | contig 17236 bp, 15 predicted proteins | sample GraSoi_2013_60cm_FD_185827 | JGI IMG/M metagenome (GOLD analysis project Ga0209647, IMG submission 185827) | Grasslands soil microbial communities from the Angelo Coastal Reserve, California, USA - Sample 9_17_2013_60cm (SPAdes) (version 2) | ecosystem: Environmental > Terrestrial > Soil >...
TCACCAGAATTGCTTCGACCGTGGTTGCGCAAGGAACGGACGCGCGACGCGAGTTCGGAATTCTGTGCTACAACCACGCCGCCTTCCGCGGTCGTAATCTGTTTGTTGGGATAAAAAGCAAATACGCCGACATCGCCGATCGCGCCAACTTTCTTGCCGCGATAATCCGCGCCGAGGGCCTCGCAGGCGTCTTCGATCAAGAATAAATTGTGGCGCTGGGCAATGGATTGCAAGTTGCCCATTTCTGCCGGTCTGCCAAAAGTGTGTACGGCCAAAATTGCACGAGTGCGCGGGGTGATCGCTTCTTCCACCAAGTTGGTATCGAGGTTGAGTTCTACGGAATCGATATCAACAAAGACGGGCGTGATGCGTTCGTAGCGGAGAACGTTTGCCGCGGCGATGAACGTGAAGGAGGGAAGAATAACTTCGTCGCCTTCCTTGAGGCCGAGTGCGCGGATCGCGAGATGAAGCCCGCCAGTGCCGGAGGAAACGCCAACGGCGTGTCTTGTGCCGGTGTACTGGGCGATTGCAGATTCGAAGGCTTCGAGCTGTGGGCCGAGGCTGAGGCGGCCGCTGCGCAGAACTTGCGTGACGGCGGCGATTTCCGTGTCGGTAATATCCGGGGCCGAAAGAGGGATTCTCATTTCCTTAAGAAACGGCGCGCTTGATGAGGAGCTTGCGACCGAGCGGCGCGGTCGTGAGGACTTCGCAGATTTTTTCGGCCGCGCTGCCGTCGCCGTAAGGATTGGCCATACCTTCGAGCGATTGGCGGAACGCGTCGCTACGAGCCGTTGACGCGGCGTTGAGAATAGCTTCGGTGTTTGCCGGCGCGTCTAAGATATTACGCGCGCGTTCGCGTCCTTGCTGGCGGATGCCGATGTTGACTGTGGGCAGTGCGAAGGAAGGGGTTTCCATGATGCCGCTGCTGGAATTGCCGAGAAAAAGAGCAGCTTGGCGGAGAAGGCTCCAGTAGGTGACTGCATCGAGATTAATGAAGATGCGGCCGTTGCCGCGGGCGTCAAGAAAAGATTTGGTGCGCTCGATGAGCGCGCGGCTACCGGCGTCCGCATTGGGATAACAGAAGAGAAGCTGTTCAGGAAGTTGTTCTAGCGCGGTGAATAGCGCACTCGCCTCTTCGAGCGTGTCGTTCGCAAGTGTGACGGGGTGATAGGCGACGACGGCGCTGGGAATGTCGAGGTTGAGTGAAAGTTTTTCGGCAAGCTGGTCGCGCGAGAGGAGCTTGGATTTTTTCAGGTGATCGAGCGAGGGCGCGCCGGCGCGATGAACGCGCCATGGTTCTTCGCCCATGGAGATGACGCGATCGCGCGCGGCGAAGGTGGATGTGAAGTGAACGTGAGCCATTTTGGTGAGAGCGTTGCGAACGGCGTCGTCGATGGCGCCTTCGCTGATTTCACCTCCTTCGATGTGCGCGATGGGAATGCGGAGGGCAAGTGCGACCGAAGCAGGTGCGAGCATTTCGTAGCGGTCGGCGATGAGGAGGAGAAGATCGGGGCGAAGCGCGCCGAGATGATCGGCGAGGCTCAGGGTGGCGACGCCGATTGTTTTGGCCATGCCGATGTCGGAGTCGGAGCTGAGCAGGCATTCGATGCGTGCGGCGATGGGGAAGCCGTCCTTTTCGATTTCGCGGAGGGTGGCGCCGAATTCAGGCGAAAGGTGCGCACCGAGGACGATGAGTTGCAGGTCGACGAGAGCGTGTTCGGAGAGCGCACGGAGCGGCCAATATAGATGGCTATAGTCGGCGCGCGAAGTCGTAACGACTGCTATTTTCCGGCGCGAGTCAGTCATGAAGCGTGGATTTCTCTACGGGGAGTGGTGCGCGCTCAAGCAGTGCGGCGCTGGGTTCGTACTCAGGAACAATTTCGCGGATGGTTTCGAGGAGAGCAGAGAGGTCACGCTCGCGGGTTTGCGACAGGAGCCGTTCGAATGCGGCGTCGATTCTTGGGCCGGGAATGAATGGGCTTGAGATTCTGTGGATGCCGGGCAGGGAAGTCGGTTCGAGGGATTCTGATGGCGAGAGCAAATCTTCAGAGAGTTTGTCGCCTGATCGAAGGCCGGTGAAGTCAATGGAGAGATTCCCAGGGGCGTCAGGGGCGGCCAATTGCAGCAGGCGTTCGGCGATGGCGCGAATTTTAACAGGCTGGCCCATTTCTGGAAGAAAGAGACCGTCAGCCGCGGCCAGGGCCGCGACGCGAAAAATCAGATTCACCGTTTCGTCCATGGTGAGGAAATAGCGCGTCACATCTTTGTGCGTGACAGAGAGGTTTTGGCTGCGCGCAATTTGCTGTAGAAAGAGCGGGACGACGCTGCCGTGGGAGCCAAGAACGTTTCCAAGGCGAATGGCGTGGCAGTTTGCGCCGGCGGATCCCGCGCGGAGGATGGCAAGCTCGGCCAGGCGTTTGGATGCGCCCATAATGCTGCGCGGATTTGCGGCTTTGTCAGTGGAAATGAGCAGAAACTGCGCTACGTCGTGTTCGGCGGCGAGGCGCGCGAGATTCCAGGTGACCAGCGCGTTGTTGCGAATCGCCGCGAATGGATTCGCCTCCATGAGCGGAACATGCTTGAACGCAGCGGCGTGATAAACAATCGACGGCCGATTTTCTTCGAACAGCGAGGAGAGAAGCTGCCGATCTCCAGCGTCGCCAAGCACCGCTAGAAACGGCGGTGCCGTGGAACTGGAGGAAAGCGCAGTTTCGATTTCGTAGAGATTTTGTTCGGAGTGATCGAGCAGGATGAGCAATTTGGGAGATTGCGCAGCGATCGCCTGGACCAGCGCAGAACCAATGCTGCCGCCCGCGCCGGTGACGAGAACGGTCTTTCCGGTGTGAATGACTGGAAGCGAGTCGGAGACCGACGCAAGGTTTCGCGCCGGCAGAAGTTGATTCCAGTCGAAGGAAATAGTCCCTGAGCTCATTTGTTCAGCTTTGATTATACGGATTGCGAGGGAGAAGGGCTTGAATTGAGTACGCCGCGGCGAGAAGACGGGAGGACGAAAAAAGATCCGGCGCTAAAATCAGCATCTACGGAGTTAGATTCAGCGTTGGGGAGGAGCGGCGGGCTTTGCGTCGTCCAACGAAATGCCAGCCTTTTCCGCCAACTCGGTCAGTTGCCGTTTCAATTCTTCAACCGATGTTTGTTTGTCGCCGATCAGCTGCTTAAGGTCGCCGAGTCTTGCTTTGCCATTCGCGTCGTGAGCGTAGTCAGGATTCGAAAAGAACGAATCGGAGTCGAGGGCGAGTTCGCGTTTGAGTATATCGAGTTGAGTCTGCGCTTGAGCGAGCAATTCTTTGGTTTTGGCTGCAGCGGTAGCTGCTTCGGCTTTCTTTTTTTGATCGGCCGCCGCGTCGGAAGCGTCGGCGGGTTTAGTGGCTGCAGCCACTTCCGTTGACGCCACGGCCGGTGTCGAGGCAGTAGCGGCTGTCGCATCGGTCGCTGCCGTGTCGCCGGTTGCGGCAACGGGAGTCGTCGTGACGACCGTGCCCGCCGGAGGCGCACCGTTGAAGTCCGAGGAGGCTGGCCGAAGTTTTAGCGTGTCGTCCGTGATGACGTGATTTTCTTTCGGAGCGGTCTTTTTGCGTTCCTTGGCCTTGCGAGCAGCTTCGGCCACGGATTGCGAAGAGTCATCCTGTGACTGCGCAAAGGAGAGCATGGGAACAGCGAAAGTGGCCATCAATACAACGGCGGACCCAAGTGCAAAATTTCTGATGTGAGAGTTCATTAGTGTTTTCATGGTTCTTCTCTCGTTGGACTTAAACTGCAGAATACCCCCAGCACCGCGTGACGCGCAATCGCCTCGCAAGGACAGGGCTGCGAATGAGGCACTCTATTGAAGTTGTGAGCCGGGCGGTCACTGCATTTATACTGAGTGCATTTGCAATTGAGGACCTTCTTGAGAAAATTCGGACCAGCTGGACGTAAGAAATGTTTGTTAATCGGATTTGTACTCTACTCTGCGTCATTATTTTTACCCGTTAGTTGGGCACAAGACATGCCGGCGGCGCCGACTCCGAAGCAAGGCCCTGCCGCGGTTACCGTCAAAAAAGCTGACGAACACAAGTTCTGGGACGGGACAAATGCGTGGATGTTCGCCGGCACAGGCGCTTCGCGCACGCTGGACTACTTTTCGACGCTGAACATGAGGCGGCGTGGGCGGCAGGAGATCCTTCTGACCAACGATGCAGTAGATAATCATGCGGCATTTGCCGCGATCGAGGCGGCGGGTACGGGAGTTTCGATCGGCGCGGCTTATCTCTTTCATCGAACGGGCCACCACAAGCTGGAACGATGGACTTCCATTGTTCATATCAGCGCTGCGACCACCGGAGCCGTTAGAAATTATTGTTTGAAGACGGCCCATCCGGCGACAACCGCAACGCCCTAGTTCGTTCGCGCCGAGTTCGGCTGCTTTCCAAAGGCGTTTTCGCGCATCTAAGAACGTGTGAGTCGAACTGGCGCCCGCCGGGCGGTCCACAGAAGACGTTGCGGACGAAAGACATGTGCTGCATACTCGCGGCGCGCGCCGGGTCCAAGCACCCCGAGCGCTTCAGAATCCAGAGCAGGAAGCGGGGAGGGTCGATGAAAGGGAGCGGCTGTACGGGCCGTTTCTTGGCGACACTGGTGATTTGTTGTGCTGTGCTGGCGTGCCGAACCGCCGCGCAGACGCATGATTCTCGTGCCGCAAAAGTTGATGCGAATGGGAACTGTACGGAGGTCCTCGTCGCGCAGGAAAAGCCGACGGTGGACCCGCCAACAACGCAGCCTCCTGAACCTCCGCAGAATCCTCCCGTCACGGAAGCGAAAACCGAAACAGACCGCTACACACTCTCCCATGAACGTTATGAAAAAGCGGTAGCGTATTCGCGCGCAGGTTACGCGGTCTATTTCCTTTGGGTGGGCTTGGGGCTTGCCGCCGCGTGGCTGGTTTTGCGGTTGGGCATTGTGGTGAAAATTCGCGATTTCGCGGAGCGGCTGACCGAGCACCGTTTGCTGCAGGGTCTCATCTTTATTCCGATTCTGATAATTGGCGTGGAAATCTGCGAATTACCTGCACTGCTTTACTGGCATTCACTCTCACTGCGATACCAGCAATCCGTTCAAAGTTGGGGTTCCTGGTCCTTGGACTGGGCCAAAGAAGAGGCGCTTTTTTTGGGTGCAGGGATGCTGTTTGGCTCGATTCTCCTGTGGCTGATCCGCCGGAGTCCGCGCCGATGGTGGACGTTTTTTTGGCTTTGCGCATTCCCAATTGTCATCTTTATGGTCTTCATAAGTCCGTGGTTCATTGACCCGCTTTTCAATAAATATGAACCGCTCGACAAGACGAATCCGGAACTCGTATCCGCCATCGAGAAGGTTACGCAGCGCGCCGGGCTTTCCATTCCACGCGACCACATGTTCCTGATGCGGGCCAGCAACAAAACGAATCAAATCAATGCGTATGTGACGGGCGTGGGCGCATCGAAGCGCGTGGTCGTCTGGGACAACACGATCCGCAAAACCACGCTTGACGAGACGCTTTTTATTTTTGGGCACGAGGCGGGCCATTACGTTCTGGGCCATGTGCGCAACGGAATCATTTTCTTCGCATTCACGTTTTTTGTTGCGATGTATCTGTGCTACCGGGCAGTGAATTTCAGCCTTGAAAAGTGGGGAGGCGTATGGAAGATCTACGGACCGCAGGATCTCGCTTGCCTCGCGGTACTGCTTCTCCTGTTCAAGATCTTCTCGTTCATCTCGATGCCGGTTGAGTCCGCATTCTCGCGGGCGCAGGAACACAGCGCGGATGTTTTCGGACTGGAAGTGATTCACGGAATCGTGCCGAATTCCGGCGAAGTAGCCGCACACGCGTTCCAAATGCTTGGGCAGGAAGATCTGTCCGACCCGAACCCGCCGCCGTTCATTACGTTTTGGTTGTATAGCCATCCGCCGCTGGCCGACCGCCTGGTGTTCGCGCACAGCTACGATCCGTGGGCGAAAGGGCAAGAGCCAAAGTACATAAAATAGGCGCGGTTTAGGAGCCACGCCGACCGGTACTTTGCCGGCGAGCGAACGCGGCGACTTTGTGGCGATTGCCGCAAAGGGACATGGAGCACCACCGGCGACGGTGCGTCCGGGAAGCGTCGTAAAAAATCAGGCTGCAGGAAGGATTCGCGCAGAGGCGCACGCGAGTGGCTTCTCCCTCAGAAATAATTTCCGCGGCTGAACGTGCGACCGCGGCCAGCAACCAATCGAGCCCCCCTTCGCGAGCAACATACTCGATCCGCCAGCACTTGTCGGCTTCGACCAGTTCGTCGTGGCCTTCCGTCACGCGAAGCACGTCATTGATGGGCCGCACCTGCTCGCCCGGAATACGTTGGCGATGTGCAAGCTCCCGGAATGCCAGGCGCAATGCGTCGCGAAGCCGTTCAGCGCGGTTCAGCAATCCGAACGCGGCTTGTGGATCGACTTCCGTGAGGCTCATGAGTTCCGCAGCGCGGTCGGCGGAGATGATTCGAGCGGCGCGCAAGAAACTGATTAAGTCCTCCCAACCAAGGTTTTTCGAGCCAGGCGAAGCCGGTAGGGACGGAAGATTGGCAAAATTAATGGCGAGGCGACCGCCGACCCCTGTAGAGCTGGAATTCAGCATGTGGGACTCCGTGCCAACGATTAACCGGTTAAAACTAATAAAAAGGTTAGTTCAAAGCAAGCAGAATCAAGCATGGATCAGCCAGCGTTTCCTTCCAGCGTGGCACGCATCTGACTGAGGTAGTATCGCCGAGTAAGGCCCGAGGTGCTCCGTGAAGCTGTTTAGCGGTGTTGCGGCTGTCGCCGTCGTACTGGTGTTTAGTTTGGTGCTCGTCTCGCGTCGCGCAAACTCGCAGAACGAACTCGCCAATCCAAATCTTCCCGTCCGAGCCGTAGTGGTGGAGCTATTTACGTCGGAAGGGTGCTCCAGCTGTCCGCCGGCAGATGCATTGCTGGCAAAGTTGGATCACGAGCAACGTCTCGGAAATGCGGAGATTATCGCTCTCGAAGAGCACGTGGACTATTGGGATCAGCAGGGCTGGCGCGACCCGTTCTCTTCTGCTCGATGGACTGAACGGCAGCAAGATTACGCTGCGACTTTCCGAAATGATGGCGTCTACACGCCGCAAATGGTTGTGGATGGACGCGCAGAATTTGTGGGAAGTTCGCAGAGCCGCGCGCGGAGTGCAATTGCGGAGGCCGTCCGCGAGCCGAAAGCTGAGGTTACGTTGACGAGTGGCACGAGCTCCGATACAAGGGCGAAAGTTTCGATTGCAGTGAAAATGCTGCCGGCGCCGGAATCGCAAAAGGCGCAAGTCTGGTTGGCGATCACGGAAACGGGATTGCATTCCAACGTTTCGCGCGGCGAAAACGCCGGCCAAGACTTGCATCACGCGGCAGTTGTGCGTAGTCTGCGCAAGGTCGGAGAAACCGCGCCGAGTCGCGATGCGGCTTACTCCGCCGAGCATGATGTGCAGTTGGATTCCACGTGGAAGAAAGAAAACCTGCGCGTGGTCGCGTTTGTGCAGGATGCAAAGACGCGTCATATTCTGGGAGCAGCCAGCGTGCACGTGACGCCATAAGCTAATCCGCAACGCACGATTGAACTGCGGCTGCTTTTAGTTGGGGAGTGCCATGGATTCCGCAACAGCGCCGCAGACGCCGCAAAGCGACTCGCCACTGAACGAATCCTGGAATCAGCCGCCGAATTCGCCGAATCCCGTGTTCTACAACAAGCACGGAATCCGTTCCGGTTGGCGCATTCTGGTCTACGTTTGCCTGACCCTTCTCCTATACGGCATTCAGTTGGTACCGGTTTCCTTCCTCTTGCGCGCCCAGAATCCCTACAAAGTCTCCACCATAATCCTGGGAGAAGCGATGGTCTTTCTGGCCGCATTCGGCGCCGCTCTGCTCATGGCGAGGATCGAAGCCCAGCCGGTTTCGATTTATGGGTTGCCCGTCGAAGGCGCTTTCGGTAAACGATTTTGGCAGGGGATGCTCATAGGCATTTGCGAGATCACCTTGATCGTTGGCTGTATGGCGGCCTTTCACGCCTATTCGTTCGGCGCGCTGTCTTTTCGCGGCGCGCAAATCTTGCAATGGGGCGCGCTTTGGCTTACAGCCGCGATCTTGATTGCGTTGCCGGAAGAATTTCTCTTTCGTGGATACCTGCAACACACATTGGCAGACGGAATCGGTTTTTGGCCGGCAGCTTTTGTACTTTCCGCGGTTTTTGCTCTCGTCCACCGTACCAATAGCGGAGAAAACTGGTTCGGCGTGGCCAATATATTTTTTACCGGTTTACTGTGGGCGTTCACTTTGCGGCGAACTGGTTCGTTGTGGCTGGCCGTCGGATGGCATGCGGCTTTTGATTTCGGCGAAAGCTTCCTATACTCCGTTCCCGACAGCGGCGGAATGTTCGAAGGCCACCTTTCGAACGCAATTATCGCTCCGGGGCGCACGTGGCTAACCGGCGGCGAAGTTGGCCCCGAGGGAAGCTTGCTCGCGTTCCTTACTTTGGTGTTAGGCGCGATCCTGATCCATTTCTTGTTCCCCGCTGCAAAGCAACCGCAAGCGGAACTCTGAAGCCTGTTGGCCTTAATGCACGAGATCGGAAGCGAACACGAGCCGAACTCCACTGGCTCGCACCGTCGGCAAAAACTCGCGCAGAGCTTCGAGCGTGGCGGCGTGGGGATGCCCAATAGCGATGGCGGCTTTCTTCTCTTTTGCGCCGCGCACGGCAAGTTGAAGCTGTTTCCGAATCGCGGCGGCGTCCTGCACGTCATCAAGGAACGGAACATTTCGAAATGCCGTCGGTACGCCATCGCGTTGCGCCGTATCGAACGCCACCGTGGCGGCGGTCGTGCGGCTGTCCACGTAAAAGAGATTAAAGCCACGAAGCGCCGGCATCAGTTCATTCATCAAGGCCGGATCGGATGTCGCCTGCGAACCCTGGTGATTATTCACGCCCACTGCGTTCGGAACCGACTCGACCATTTCGCTAAGCAGTGATTTCACTTGTGCCGGCGACATTCCCGGTCGCAACTCTTCTTTTTCTGGCGCTTCGTTGGCGACAGATTGCATCGGCAGATGCAGCATTACTTGAAATCCACGTTGCAGCGCCTCGTCTGCAATTTCTTTCGAATGTTCGTGATTTGGCAAAACGGAAATCGTCAGCGGATAGGGCATTGCGAAGATAGATTCGGCCGCAGCGCGATCGCTGCCTAAATCGTCGAGAATGATGGCCAGCCGTGGGGCATCGGCGTCGACGGTCTCGCGCTGGGCCGTAACCACGCGAGGCGCGAAGCGAATTTCAATCGAGTGAGTTATGCGAGAACCCGCGCGAAAAGCGATCGAGGTTACATTGGGCTCATCGCCGCGCGCGCCGGGCTGAAGCTCGTGGCGCCCCGCAACGACATTGAGCGCACGCAAAAGCTGCGCGGTTTGAGCATTGCGCTGGGCGGCGCTGTTCGCGGAGAACAAGGTTACCTCCAGCCAGTCAGGCATTGCCGGACCCTTTGGTGATGCTTGGAGCTTCATTCGAATCACGGTACCGGCCGGCGTAGACTTCTGCGCCGCGGCCGCAAATTCTCGAGTCATCTGATGAATTGTTGCCGGGCTGGAACGTGATTCGCCGGAAGGCTGGCGACATCCGCCGAAAATGAGGGTCAAACAAAGAAAAATACAACACAGAGGCGCAACTTTGCGGCAGTTCACAAACAGATTGTAAGAGAGAGTCGGTCGGTTTGCGAAATCTTGTGAGGCGTTAGCCGGAATCAGGCCGCTTTTTTCGCCGGAGTCTTGAAAAGTTCAAGCGCCTTCTTCAGAACAGGGTCATCGGGAGAGAGAGGTTTGATGGACGGCGGCGCCTGCGGTGTTGCCGCGCCCGCATTCGTAGTCGAATCGTCGTCATCGCTGCCATCGCCGCTGTCTACAAACGCGGCGCGCACAATTTCCGTTGGGACGACACCCTCGTCAAGAATGGATTTGCCGCTGCCATTGTAATAGTTGGCGACGGTTAGAATTAACGCCGAACCATCATCCAAGGTAATCAGCTTCTGTTCCGAAGCGAGGCCGAAAGTTCGCTCGCCGACGAGTTCGCCACGATGATTCATCTCCAGCGCCGACGCCAGAATTTCCGCGGCTCCGGAAGTGGTGCCATCCATCAAAATCGAAACGGGGCCCTTCCAGGCTACTTTGTTAGGCTCGGCCGAGAAAACCTGGGCCGAGACGGTCTGGCCCCGCAACGTGGCAATCGTGCCGCTCGAAAGAAACAGCCGTGCCGCCGCAATTCCTTCCGCCGCCGGCCCGCGTCCGCAATTCCTCAAGTCGAGAATAATCTTGTGCGCGCCCTGTTTCTCGGCTTCGGCGATGCGCGAGCGCAGCTCTTCCGCGCGGCCCGCGTCCAGCGATTGCAGCCGCACCGCAAACACATCCGAATCCACCTTTGTGAGCTGCATCTTGGGCGGCGTCACTTTTTCACGAACCAGGTCCACTTCTTCCGGTTCGGCCTTGCCGCTCCGAATCACGCCAACCTTTACGCTGGTTCCCGGCAAACCACGAAGCAAGTTCAGAGCCTGACCGATCGACATTTCCCGCGTCGTGAATCCTGCGACGGATTCCAGAAAGTCGCCGCTGTGAATGCCGGCCTTTTCTGCAGGACTATCTGGCACGACCGAAATCGCAATGATGTAGCCCGAGCGTTTGCTCATGGTCAGGCCGGTTTCGCCGGCAGCATTCGCGGCCAATTTTTGTTTGTATTCGGCGTATTCGCGCGGAGTCAAATAACTGGATTGCGGATCGAGCGATTCGAGCAAGCCGTGCAGAGATCCTGCCGTCACCAAGGGGATGTTCGGATCGTCGACGTAATCGTTCTGAATCTTCTGCAGCACTTCACCGTAGACAGTCAGCGACTTGTATGCCTTGTCGTCGTGCGTTTGGCCAAGGACGTGGCCCAATCCCGCGTAGCAGAAGATGACCACCGAGATGGTAACGATGCCAATACGAGCCGCTCGATTCATGAGCCCCCCGTCTATCACCGACAAAGCATAATTATAGCACTTCCTCTGTATGGGACGCAGCGCCGCAGGTAAAGGAAGCCTAGGGATAAACCGAATAATCCACGACCTGATCGCCAAAGACACGGGTAACTAAGAATTCGTTGCACAATTACCACACGGCCGCAAGTGTAGGGGAATTTGTGTTCTGTAAAGCAATGAAAACAAAGCAGAAGCTGTCATTTGACTGGCCTTGCATTTGCTACAATAGAATCGAATGTTCCAGTCCACTATTCAGCGTGAAGTCAGTACCGAGGGCATCGGCCTCCATACCGGAGTCTTTGGCCATGTCCGCCTGGTTCCGGCGCCTGCCGATACCGGCATCGTGTTTCGACGCACGGACTTGGACAATTTCATCATCGAGGCACGCGGGGAAAACGTCGCCCGCGTCAGCTACGCCACCAGTTTGATGAAACAGGGCGTCCTCCTGTCCACGACTGAGCATCTTCTGGCGGCGATCTACTCCTGCGGCATAGACAACGTGTTCATCAATGTTGACTCCATCGAGGTGCCCATCCTCGATGGCTCGGCCGAGCCATTCATGCAGATGCTCGAGCAAGCCGGCACGCGCCGTCTGCGCAAACGGCGCCGTTACTTGAAAGTCTTGAAGCCGCTGGAAGTCATCGAAAATGGCCGGCGCATTGGCATCTACCCCGCCGCCGAATTTCATGTGAAGTGCTTCGTGGATTTCGCCCATCCCCTCGTTGGCAAGCAACAGTTCGAAATGCACGTCAGTCAGGAAAGCTTTCGCCAATTGCTGGCGCGGGCGCGTACCTTCTGTTTCGAACGGGAAATTGAACCGCTCCGGGCCATGGGGCTGATTCGCGGCGGTTCTCTCGATAATGCAATTGTGTTGACCAACGATGGCGTGATGAATTGCCCACTGCGGTTCGGCGATGAATTTTGCCGCCACAAAACGCTGGACCTGATTGGCGACCTCGCGCTCGTGGGCTTGCCGTTGCTTGCGCGCGTAGAAGCGCACAAGGCCGGTCACGCTCTTCACACGCAACTTGTCAGCAACTTGCTGGCGGACCCAACTCTTTGGACGATTACGACCGAGGATGGAACTCCGGCAGAAAATACCATACCCGCTGTGGTTCCGGAGCAGGTTCCGGCAGCGGATTAGGCATCGTGGCCGGCGACGTTGAATTTTGCGATGATTTTTTCCCTTCCTTATCGAACATGAGCCCGAGAATGATCAGTCCGATCACAACGGTCAGCGTTCCGATACCGACCCATCCGAGAACGATTCCCGCAGTGGCCAGGCCGCTTCCTTCGATTAGTTCGTTCGAATCGCGAATCTCTTTCTTGGCGATATAGCCGAATGCCAGCGCCAAAATCGAACCAAGCCAGTAAATCCAGAGAATGCCTAGCACCAGGCTCGCGATTGCCATGCCGCTCGTCTTGCGGGCTCGTTGCGCCGGTAGCGCTGCGCTCTGCGCGAACGCAGGTGGCGGCGGCACGAGCCACAGCTGGCAGAAGCGGCATCGAATCGCTTCGTCCTGAAGTTGCTGCGCACAATACGGGCAGTTTTTCATGAAGGGTTCACCGCACCGGCCCTTCTTCTCATTGCAACATCGGGCTGTCCGCGTTAGCCTGCGCGGCCGTAGTAGATCGAATCACGCCGGTCTGGTCTACAAAGAAATGACGGGTTCCTGTCGAGGGCGAAATGGGGTCCGCGTTCCAGCCAAAACCGGTTTCTGGCGCTTGGCCTGAAAAATTGGCAGCGCTCGGCGTGAATCTATACCCGTTCTTGAGTCCCGTCGCCAGCGTGCTGTCGATTTCATTTTTCCCCTCGGGGCAAGCGGAACCGTTCGGGCCCAATTCTGCGAGCGCGTAGGCAAAACCGATTTTCGGACACACCGTAGCGTAGGCAATTTCACCCGTCGTGATTGTTCGCAGCGATCCGACTGCGGAAGCCTCGTTCGCGGCCATCTTCGCTCGAATCAAATTCGGAATCGCAATCGCCGCGATAATCAAGATGACCGGCAGGCCGGCTATTTGGAGATAACCCAACACCAGTCCGGCGATTGCGAGGCCGTCGCCTTTCAAGCGGCCCGCACTTTTCTTTATTTCGCTTAAGCCAAGGTGGCCCAGCACGACGGCCGCGATCGCGCCAATGAACGGCGCAATGACGTACGCGGCGATTCCAGAAATCAGGCTCGCTGTAGCTTTGCCGCTGGTCTCGGCTGGCGCCGTTGCGTAGCCGCCACCGGCCAGCCCGGGTTGCGGCGCAACGGGATTTGCATAAACCGGGGCCGGCGGTGGAGGCGCTGCGGGCTGCTGCGTGGCGTAGACGTTCGCCGCCAGATTCATCTTACAAAGCGGACAAGTTTGCGCGTCATCCTGGATGGCTTCAGCACAATAAGGACACCTCTTCATTGGGGCGCTCCCTTCGAGGCACGTGAACAAGCATGAATTCAACGGACGATTGACTGGACTCTACGGCAAAAACCTCATGCCGTCTAGGACACAGTGGCCACCCCTGTCGCGTTACGTGCAATTGTCAAACGAGCGGGGAGGGGTGAGAATACTCGGGCCATGTCGAACAAAGACGTCGTTATCGTCATCCTCGCCGCAGGAAAAGGGACGCGCCTCAAATCTTCGCTTGCCAAAGTGCTGCATCCCGCCGGTGGCCGGTCGCTCATGGAAAGCGTTGTCCGTGCCTGCCTCCCCCTGGCGCCGAAGAAAATTCTTGCGATCGTTGGCCATCAAGCGGAACAAGTTACAGCCGCGATCGAACCGCTGGACGTTGAGTCTGTCCTGCAGCAGCCGCAAAACGGCACCGGCCACGCGATGCTTGTTGCCAAACGAGCAATTGGCAACGCGAAATTAGTGGTCGTACTTCCCGGCGACGCGCCTTTGGTTCGCACCGAAACACTGAAAACCCTTATCGCCACGCATCGCAATGGCAAGGCCGCGGCCACGATTCTCTCTGCAGTTGTGGCCGACCCTTCCGGTTACGGCCGTATCCTCCGCAAGTCGGAAAACAGCGTCGCCGCCATCGTCGAAGATTCACAACTGACGCCCGAGCAGCGCGAGCTGAACGAAATCAACTCCAGTATTTATTGTTTTTCCGCGGACAAACTCTGGCCCGCGCTCGCGCAAGTAAAACCGGAAAACAAACATCGTGAAATTTACCTGACCGACGCGATTGCGATTCTCGCCGCCAAGGGCGAACCGGTTCTTGCGCAAATTGCGCCAGACCCCCGCGAAGTGCTCGGCTGCAACACCCGCGCCGACCTCGCCGAAGTGGACGCCATCTTCCGCGAACGCAAACGGAACGAATTGATGACAGCCGGCGTGACGATCCAATTGCCGGAGACCGTGCTCATCGGTCCGGATGTGACGTCAGGAGAAGACACCGTCATCGAGCCCTGCGTGCAATTGCTCGGCAAAACAAGACTCGGCGCCAACTGTACGATTCGCACCGGCAGCGTCTTGCACGACGCCGTTCTCGGCGATGGCGTCACTGTCGAACCTCATACGATGATCTTCGAAAGCCATCTCGATGGCCGCAATACGGTTGGACCATTCGCGCGCATTCGTCCGGGGTCCCATCTGAAAAAAGGCGCGCGCGTAGGAAATTTTGTCGAAACGAAAAAAGCGGTCATCGGCGAAGGCAGCAAAGTGCCGCACCTGAGTTACATCGGCGACGCCAAACTGGGCTCGCACACGAACATCGGCGCGGGAACGATTACCTGCAATTACGATGGCGTGAATAAATTTCCCACGATCATCGGTAACCGCGTTTTTATCGGAAGCGATTCCGTTCTCATCGCGCCGGTAAAAATTGGCGACGGTGCCTACATCGGAGCCGGTTCGGCAATCACAGAGAACGTTCCGCCTAATGCACTTGGCCTCGCGCGCAGCCGCCAAACTATCAAGCCCGGCTGGGCCGCCAAAAAACGCCGCGAAATGGCCGCATCGAACCACGGCAAGAAGTCTCCAAAGAAGCACTCCGCCGCCAAAAAATCCCGCCCGCGCCGCAGGCGCTGATTCTGCGGCCGGAGTCTGTGCTAAAATAGGGTTTCCCCGAATGCCCCTGGGAGACCCAACACGATGAAGTTCGGAGTCGTAGTCTTTCCCGGCTCGAATTGCGATCACGACGCGTTTTACGCGCTCGGCAGCGTCCTGCACAAGCCCGTCGAATTCATCTGGCACCAGTCGCAAGACCTCGCGAATTGCGACGCCATCATCCTGCCCGGCGGCTTCTCCTACGGCGACTATCTTCGCACCGGCGCCATCGCGCGCTTTTCGCCCGTCATGAAGTCCGTCGAAAAATTCGCGGGCTCCGGCGGCATGGTCCTCGGCATCTGCAATGGTTTTCAAACGCTTTGCGAAGCGGGCCTGCTTCCCGGCGCCATGATGCGCAACTCCGGTCTTCGCTTCATCTGCCGACACGTCCACATTCGCGTCGAGCAAACCGACACGCCCTTTACGAACGCCGCGCGCAAAGGCCAAATCCTGAAAATTCCCATCGCCCACTCCGACGGCTGCTACACCGCCGACGAATCCGACATCACCGACCTCGAAAAGAATCGCCAGATTCTTTTCCGCTACACATCGCCCGACGGATCCGATGACGCCGCAGGCAATCCAAACGGCTCGATGCACAACATCGCCGGCATCTGCAATCGCGAACGCAACGTCGCTGGCCTCATGCCGCATCCCGAGCGCGCCGTCGAATCCGCGCTCGATTCCGCCGACGGCCTCGTCATTTTCAAATCCATGGTCGAAGCCCTAGTCGGCGCCGCAAAGGCCACTGCGTAATGGCCACCGCCGCAACCGAAATCAAAGTCACTCCCGAAATCGCCGCCGAGCACGGCGTCACCGCCGAAGAATACGCGCGCATCCAGAAAATTCTCGGCCGCGATCCGAACATCACCGAGCTCGGCATTTTTTCCGTCATGTGGAGCGAACACTGCTCCTACAAATCCAGCAAGGTTCACCTCAAACGCTTGCCCACACGCGGCAAACTCGTCGTGCAAGGTCCGGGCGAAAACGCCGGCGTCGTGGACATCGGCGACGGCCTCGTTGCCGCCTTCAAAATCGAATCGCACAATCATCCAAGCTATGTTGAACCGTTCCAAGGCGCGACCACCGGTGTCGGCGGAATCCTCCGCGATATCTTTACAATGGGCGCGCGTCCCATCGCCGTTCTCGATTCGCTCCGCTTCGGTGAAATCACGCCGAGCAAAACGACTTCGCCCGAAGGCGCGGAAAAAAATCGCCGCATCCTCGACGGCGTCATCCGCGGCGTCGGCAACTACGGAAATTGTTTCGGCGTGCCCACGGTCGGCGGCGAAGTCAGCTTCGAGCCGTGCTACTCGCAAAACCCGCTCGTCAACGCGCTCGCGCTCGGCATCGCGCGCAAGGAAGAGATTTTTCTCGCCAAAGCGAAAGGTATCGGCAATCCCGTCATTTACGTCGGCGCAAAAACCGGCCGCGACGGCATTCACGGCGCGTCGCTCCTAGCCTCCGCCGAATTCACCGAAGAGTCCCAGCAGAAACGTCCCAACGTCCAGGTTGGCGATCCATTCGTCGAAAAACTTTTGCTCGAAGCCTGCCTCGAAGCCATGCGCACCGGCGCAGTCGTCGCCATTCAAGATATGGGCGCCGCCGGCCTCACCTGCTCCACCATGGAAATGGCCTCGCGGGGCGGCACCGGAATCGAAATCGATCTCGCCAAAGTTCCCCAGCGCGAAACCGGCATGACGCCGTACGAAATCATGCTCAGCGAATCGCAGGAGCGCATGCTCCTCGTCGCCGAAAAGGGCCGCGAACGCGAAGTGCTCGACGTTTTCAAAAAGTGGGGACTCGACGCCGTCGTTGTCGGCACCGTCACCGAAGGCGGCCTTGCCGTCATCAAAAATCACGGAGCCGTCGCCGCGCAAATTCCCGCCCACCCGCTCGCCGAAGAAGGCCCCGTTTACAATCGCCCGCTCGCCGCGCCCGCTCCGCGCATCGAATCCGACAAGGATTGGTTCGCGTTCGCGCCGGAGAAAACGAACCTTACCGAAAATCTCAAGAAACTTCTCGCGTCTCCAGCAATCGCCTCCAAGCGCTGGATCACCGAACAATACGACACCAGCGTCCGCACCAACACGCTCGCCGGACCTGGCGCAAGCGACGCCGCAGTCGTCCGCATTAAAGAATCG
>Ga0209647_1001904_pt1 | contig 17228 bp, 15 predicted proteins | sample GraSoi_2013_60cm_FD_185827 | JGI IMG/M metagenome (GOLD analysis project Ga0209647, IMG submission 185827) | Grasslands soil microbial communities from the Angelo Coastal Reserve, California, USA - Sample 9_17_2013_60cm (SPAdes) (version 2) | ecosystem: Environmental > Terrestrial > Soil >...
TTCCGCGCCTGCTCAAAGGCCACGCGCGCCACGCGCTCGACCTCTTCAGTGGAGTAGCGCATGGTGTTGTAAGCGCTGTCGCTTTCGTGATCAAAGCCGCGAGGCTCGCCAAAATAAAGTCCGCCAAGCAGCTCGCGGACAAACAAAACGTCCGCGCCTTCCACCCGCGACCGCTGCAGCGGAGAACAATCGGCAATCGCCGGGAATGACATGGCCGGCCGCAGATTGGCAAAGCCGCCCAGGGCCGTGCGCAGCGCCAGCAGCCCGGCCTCGGGTTTTTGCTGCGTAGGCAGATGGTCATATTCCGGCGCGCCGACTGCACCAAGAAAGACCGCGTCGCTCTTCATACATGCGTCGAGCGTGCTCTCCGGCAGAGGCGTACCGTGGGCGCGAATTGCCGCCCCGCCAATCGCTCTCTCCTCGCACACAAACTCGGTATCGGAAAAATTGCTGAGCGCGCGCAGTACGCGCAAGGCCTGGTGCGTTACTTCCGGACCAACACCGTCACCGGTAAGGATTGTCAACTTAAAGCGCATGAGTTCGGCACCATTTTTTCTTTCTCACTATCGATTTAGCTTACGGCGTGGGCGGTGGTCCGCTGCCGCGCAGCTATGGGAACGAGTGAAAGCAAGTCCTGGTCGTAAATCTTCTTTTTATTCTCCGCCAGCTTCATGAAACGCGTATAGACGGAATCAAGCTCGGCGCCTGAAGCCGTATAGCCCAGCTCGGCCAGCCGCTTGCCCAGCGCGTGCCGTCCGGAGTGCTTGCCCAGCACCAGCTTGTTGCCGGGCACGCCGACCGAGTCCGGCGTCATAATCTCATAGCACAGCGGATTGGCGATCACGCCATGCTGGTGTATGCCGGCTTCATGAGCAAAGGCGTTGCGGCCGACGATCGCCTTGTTAGGCTGCGGCGTAAAGCCCACAATCTCTGACAGCAGGCAGCTGGCAGGATAAATCTGCTGCGTGTTGATGCCCGTCTCGTATGGAAGCTGCGCCTGGCGCACGCTCAATACCATGGCAATTTCTTCGAGCGAAGCGTTCCCGGCGCGCTCGCCAATGCCGTTGATGGTGCACTCCACCTGGCGCGCGCCCGCATTGATAGCGGCAATCGTATTGGCCACCGCCAGGCCAAGATCGTTGTGGCAGTGGACGGAGATGGTGACGTTCTCAATGCCCCGAACGCGCTCGCGTATGGTGCGAATGATCCCCGCAAATTCATCGGGGATGGAGTAACCCACGGTGTCAGGAATGTTGATCGTGGTAGCACCGGCGTCGACCGCCGCCTGTACAAAGCTACAGAGAAACTCCAGGTCAGAGCGCGTTGCGTCCTCCGGCGAGAACTCCACATCCGGACACAATGACCTGGCGTAAGCCACGGCGCTATACACCTGTTCAAGCGCCTGCTCGCGCGTGATTTTGAGCTTGCATTGCAGGTGCAGATCAGAGCTGGCCAGGAATACGTGGATCCGCGGACGCCGGGCCTTCTCCAGAGCGGCCCAGGCACGGCGGATGTCCGGCTCACTGGCGCGGGCCAACCCGGCAATAATCGGACGGCTGAGTTCTGTGGCGATGAGGCTTACGGCGCGGAAGTCATCTTCAGAAGCTATGGGGAAACCCGCTTCCATCACGTCCACGCCCAGGTCATCGAGCTGGCGCGCCATACGCAACTTGTCATAGACGCCCATGCTGCAGCCAGGCGCCTGTTCACCGTCGCGCAGCGTTGTGTCAAAAAAAGTGATGCGGGGTCTCTCCATGGAGTCCGTCCTTCCAGAACAGCAAAGATCCATGTTGGTCTCCCGGAAGACAATAAGTCAAAGTTATAATTCTTCTGATATCATTACATTTTCTTATTTTATTAGCGGCGCTGTACCGCAGCAGGGGTACTGAACGCGATGGATTTCTTTCAACTGGAAACGTTCCTAGCTGTGGCCCAGACCGGAAGTTTCTCCGCCGCGGCCACACAGGTGCATCGCACGCAGCCGGCGGTAAGCCAGATGGTGCGCAAGCTGGAAGAAGAGGTTGGCGAGCCGCTGTTTGATCGCTCCACGCGCGACGGCATGCTTACCGACGCAGGCAAGGTGCTGGAAGAATATGCACAGAAACTGCTGAACCTGCGCCGCGAAGCCCGCGCGTCACTGGAAGAACTGCGGCAGTTTCAGCGCGGCACGCTGGCCATCGCGGCCAATGAGTTCACCGCGCTGTATCTGCTTCCCGTGCTGGAGGAATTCCGGCGCTTCTGTCCCATGATCAAGATTGCGGTCCATCGTTCCCTGGCCAGCTCGATCACCGAGCAACTGGCGGCCCATACGGTAGAACTTGGCGTGCTGTCCTTCCGCCCGGAAAGTCCGCTGCTGCAATCGATTGTTGTGTTTTGCGACCAGTTAACCTTCGTGGTTCCTCCGCGTCATCCGCTGGCCAAGGAGAATAGCGTGAGCATACGCCAGCTGGGGGCCGAGTCCTTTGTGGCGCACAACGTAGTCTCTCCTTATCGACTGAAGGTGCTGGAGGCTTTCAAACGCCACAAAACGCCGCTGAATATCGGCGTCGAAATGCCGACGATTGAAGCCATCAAGCGCTTCGTCGCGTCCGGAAATGGAGTGGCTCTGGTGCCAGGGATTGCCGTGGAGCCGGAACTAGCTCGCGGCGAACTCGTCGCTGTGCCGGTAAAAGAACTCAAGCTGGAACGTAAGCTGCGAATCGTCTACCGCAAAGGTGGACAGCTCTCCCACGCGGGGCGCGCATTTTTGCAGGTGGCGGAATCAATCTGCGAGAAGAGCGCCGGGCGGTATCTGTTTCAGCCGGAGAAGTGAGGCAAGCGCAAAGCACCCGCCTTCCCTGTGGCCGTACTATGACTAATTTACATGTAATGTAATTTAGTTTCTACTTGAAGAAGATTGCAGGCGCGGTATATGTCTTGCATTGCTTCGAGAAGCGAACAGCACAAACGGAACGGAAGGACATAGAAGTTGCCAAAGAAAGGCTCAAACAGCTCCGTGAAGAGCAACGCACGAAAACGAAACAAACTGATCGCCCACCGAACCCGGGGAAGCGTTCTCAATGAGCTTAATATGAGCGAACAGGAGCGTTTGGAGCTGAAGCTGAAGGCAGATCTGCATCAGGACATCCTCAAACTCATCAAGAAGAAGAGGTTCACGCCTCGGCAGCTGGAGAAACTCTTTGATATACCGCAACCCAGAGTCAGCGAACTCCTCAGAGGCAAGCTTTCCCTGCTTAGTGTTTCCAAGCTGCTGTACTATGCCCACCTTCTGGGCGCTCACGCGGACGTCAAGCTCAAGTCATCTGGTCAGAATCAAGTGGAAATTGCCTCGCCGCGAACTCAGCCTGTAGCCGCTCATCTTCTCTCTGTTCGTCCGTAAGCCGGAGTCGACTTTTCTGCATTTTTTGGGGTTGTTCCTGGCACACGTGCCCTGAGACGAGAACCTTGGACGCGATAGACGTTGGTTGCCGCGGGCGTGCAAGCACCGGTCGCGTGTATGCTATTAGTATGGAAAAGAAGCCGCCTCTTGACGATTCGAAGAACCGATTTGCTGAAGTCATCCGGAAGTCGCAGGAACGCCGCGCCGAGCTGCACAATAAAGCGAGGAAGAAGCAGATGGAAGACATTGAACCACCTCCGCGCGATGAAGAGATTGCCGATCCTGCCGAAGAGGAACCCAAGTCCTAGGCGCGGCTTGGGCCATCCCGCAAGATTTTCTCCTTCGGATGGGACAGCCGCGCGAGCCGAGCTGTCTGACACGCCCGACTCAGACATCAGTCAATTCAGATTCAGAGGGAAAGCGCCATTAATATTTGGGCACTTTTGGATCGATGCGGTCCGCCCACGCTAGAATCCCGCCCGCCAGGTTCCTGACCTTGGCGAACCCAGCATGTTGCAGGAACCCTACTGCACGCGCGCTGCGGACGCCTGAGCGGCAATGCACCACCATCTCCTTGCTGGGATCCAGTTCATGCACGCGCCGTGGAAGATCATTCAACGGGATCAGGACGCCGTTGAGGTTGCATATCTGGTATTCATGCGGCTCACGCACGTCAAGGATGACCAGGTCCTCTTTGGCGTCAAGCCGCTGTTTCAGTTCTTCCACGCTGATTTCAGACACGCCGTTGCTCACAGGTTTCTCCTGGCCTCGCAGTCCGCAGAACTCTTCGTAATCAATGAGTTTAGTCACAGTGGGATGAGTTCCGCAAACCACGCAATCAGGATTCTTGCGCAGCTTGAGTTCGCGGAACTTCATGCCCAGCGCGTCCACCAGCAACAGCCGTCCGATCAGCGGCTGGCCGCTGCCAAGAATCAACTTTATGGCTTCGGTCGCCTGGATCAGGCCCACCAGGCCGGGCAGAATGCCGAGTACGCCGCCTTCCGCGCAGGAAGGCACCAGCCCTGGCGGTGGCGGCTCAGGATACAGGCAGCGATAGCACGGTCCATCCTTCGCGGCAAAAACACTGGCCTGGCCTTCGAAGCGGAAAATCGATCCATAAACATTGGGCTTGCCGGTAAAAACGCAGGCGTCATTCACCAGAAAACGTGTGGGAAAGTTGTCTGTTCCGTCAACGATGATGTCGAAGTCAGAGAAGATCTGAAGCGCGTTCTCGCTCGTCAGTTTAGTGTCAAAAGTCTTTACGTTGACAAACGGATTGATTGCCGCAATCTTCTCTTTTGCCGACTCCAGCTTGGGACGGCCAACGTCACTGGTGAAGTGGATCACCTGCCGCTGCAGGTTGGTGAAGTCCACCACGTCAAAATCGACCAGCCCGATCGTCCCCACGCCGGCCGCCGAGAGATACAGCGCCAGCGGCGAACCGAGACCTCCGGTCCCAATGCAGAGCACACGCGCGGCCTTCAGCTTCTGCTGGCCCTCCATGCCCACTTCCGGCATGATCAGGTGCCGTGAATAGCGGAGTACTTCTTCATTGTTCAATGAGGGAAGCTCGTGGGGCGCGAGTGTTGTCGCCATGGGGGAATTCCTTTCCTTCAATCTAAGATTTTAATGGATGCGGAAAAACAGGTCTTCTATTTACCGGTTTGCAGTGTGTCGCTTAGCGGCCGGAGGCCCGCATGGAACATCGGGCCATTTCAGGCATAGGCCCCTGCGGCAATGATGCGCGCGGAATCATGAAACAATTATATGTTAAGTGGCATAGATCGGCGAGCGATGGTTTGCCTGGATCTCAATGCCTTCGGCCTGAAAGCGCTTTCTATCCTCAGACCCTTCCAGCGCAAATGAAGCTGTCGACGTTGGCGTCCCACGCTCCACGCTGGTAATCACATAAGAACAATCGAACCAGTGGGCCTCCGCCAGGTCAGTGGAAGAATAATTCGGAGAGTGGTCAGGGTGGGAATGGTAGAAGCCGATAATGCTCTCTCCGCGGCTTCGTGCCAGCTTCAGCGCTCCAATCACCTGTTCCGGATTAATGCTGTACCGGTCTGACGGCGAATCTTTGCGCATATTCTCACAGGTCAGGGTGATAGTGACCACGCGGTGCCCGTCCACTACGTTGCCCAAAAGAATGCCACAAGACTCATGGGGATAGCTGCGGTTAGCTTCCCAGCGAATCAAATCGTAGTCAGCCTTGCTAATTTTTAGCATTACGGACTTCTCCTGGGAAGTGGCGGCTTCACAGGTCATCCGGCCAGAACGATCCAATCAATTTACGTTGACGAAGGGCCACCATATTAGATGATCCAGAATGGAATTGCATTAACTGTGCAACAAATTTCGACGTTTTGGCTCAAATTGGCGCTTGTTGCACCGAGGAATGTGCAGATGACCGCTTTCCCGTGCCAGCCCTGCGCCAAAATTGGAAAGCAAGCGAGGGAATTCTCTTGTTGACATTCGACAAGGCACATCGTCTAAACTACTGTCGACATTCGAGGGGAGACCATGGGGAACCAGATTGAGCTGTTGCAGGGGACCTTGGATCTGCTGATCCTGAAAACGCTGGCGCTCGAACCCATGCATGGTTGGGGCATCGCCCAGCGCATCCAGCAGATTTCAAAGGACGTTTTGCAGGTGGGTCAAGGTTCTCTCTACCCCGCGCTCCACCGGCTGGAACAGCGTGGCTGGATCGGCTCCGAATGGAGCACTTCTGACAACAATCGCCGGGCCAAGTTCTATTCGCTCACGCGCGCGGGTCGCAACCAACTGGAAAAGGAATTGGGCGAGTGGGAGCAGATCTCCGCTGCCATTGCACTGGTATTGCAACAAAGCTAAAGGAAGAGCCGATGCTCAACAGGAAACTACGCGAACTCTTTACCCGCCTTGGAAGCCCGGAAGACGACGCCGACGATGAACTACGCTTCCACCTGGAGAAGGAAGTAGAGCACAACATTGCCGCCGGCATGCCGCCAGCAGAGGCCCGGCGCCAAGCCCTGATCGCCTTCGGTGGTGTCGATCAAACCAGGGAGTCTCTCCGTGAAGTCCACCGGCGCCGTCTGCTCGAGGCCTTCCTTCAGGACGCTCGCTATGGCTGGCGCATGCTGCGCAAGACTCCGGGATTTACTACCATTGCCGTGCTGACGCTGGCGTTGGGCATCGGCGCGAACGCGGCAATCTTCAGCCTGATTGATGCGGTGGCTTTTCGTTCTTTGCCGATTCCAGATCCACAAGGTCTTCTGCTCTTTCAATGGCAAGCGCATCATCGCCCTGACACTCATGAATATAGAAGCGGGGGCGATTGCGGTGGCAATATGGATAAAGGGACTGGCTGTTCTCTGCCCCTGCCCTTTTTTAAGGACGTTCATGCTCAGAGCAGAGTTTTTTCGCACGTGGCCGCGTTTACCCCTCGCCAAATGCTCGACCTGGGCGGTAACGGGCCGGCGCGGATTGTCCGAGGACAGTTCATCTCCGGCGATTACTTTCCGACCCTCGGCATTCACGCTCATGCGGGAAGGCTTTTGGCTGAAGCCGATGACGCGCCCGAAGCCCCAGCAGTTGCAGTGCTGAATTACGAATTCTGGCAACGGGCTTTCGGGGGTTCGCCTTCGGTGGTCGGCAAAGCTATACGCTTGAACGGCGTTTCCTACACCATCGTCGGCGTTACCGAGCCACGATTTGACGCGCTCACGCTGGCCAACACGTACGACATCTGGGTTCCGCTCACGGCGCGGGGCAATCTCGAGCCGCATTGGAGCGCCAAAGATGAGCAGCTCGACCACTGGAATCTGGTCATCATTGGCCGAGTGAAACCCGGAGTTCCGGTCACGCAGGCGCAGGCTGCGGTCAGTCTGATATTCCGCAATGAAATGATCCAGGGAGCAAAACCCATCTTCAAGGCTGAGCATGAGCCGGCGATAAAACTGGCTTCCGCGGCGCAGGAATTCGCTGACTCGCAGAAAGGCGCGCTGCAACCCTTTTACGTAATGATGATGTGTGTAGGCCTTGTCCTTCTTATTGCTTGTGCCAACGTAGCCGGGTTGCTGTTGGCCAGGTCCGCCACCCGCCGAAGAGAGATCGCTGTCCGCATGGCGTTAGGCGCGAAACGGGGAAGGTTGATCCTTCAACTGCTTACGGAAAGCCTCCTGCTCGCAATGATGGGTGGCACCATTGGCCTGTTTCTGGCAATGTGGGGAGCGCGTTTACTGATGATATTAGTTTCTGCCGGCAGCGCACACCCTCCCGGCTTTGGACCACAGCTTGATTGGCGCGTGTTGGCCTTCACCGCAGCCGTGTCTGTCCTTACCGGAGTTGTGTTTGGCCTTGTGCCCGCTCTTCGTGGACCAGATCTCAGCCTTAGCTCGTCCCTCAAAGCGGGCGATTCCGGCTTTTCAACCGGAGTGGGCACGCCACACCGCCGGATCACGTTTGGTGGGGTATTGGTCGCTGTGCAAATGGCGCTCGCAATCATTGTCCTGGTCACCGCCGGCCTGTTGGTAAGGACCCTCACTAATCTCAAGCACCTCAATCCCGGCTTTGATGCGCAGAGTGTGCTCCTGTTCAGTGTGGACCCACGCCTAGCGGGTTACAAGGAACCCCAAATCGATAATCTTTACCGCGATCTGCAGGAAAAATTCTCGTCGCTTCCCGGAGTAACCTCGGCAACCTTCTCTTGGCTACCATTACTCAGCGGCAGCCTGAGTTCCACCAGTTTTCACAAACCGAGAACTCCACCGGATTCGAAGGACCAGGTTGATTCCGATGAGTTGCCGATCGGGCCGAACTTTTTCAAAACGTTACGCATTCCTATGCAGTCCGGCCGCGACTTTACTTTTGCCGACTTTGCCGTGGCTGCGGCGAACTCAGGAGACAAGCCAGGACTGGAGCCAACTCCGGCAATCGTCAACCAGGCATTCGTTCGCAGCTATTTTCCTGATCGCAACCCTTTGGGAGCACGGTTCGCCGACTCCGAGCCCACGGAACCCGGCCAACCGAAAGCCCCGGGCTTCCAGATCGTCGGCGTGGTAGCCGATGCCAAGTACAACAGCCTGCGCCGCGAAGTTAAACCAACCTTCTACGATCCCAGCACTGGCGGCAACGCTGTCTTTGAACTGCGCACGGCTGTTGATCCCACGTCGATGGTACCTGTGGTCAGGAGCATCATGAGCCGCGAAAGTGAAGACCTTGCACTCTTTGATATTTCTACTCAGACACAGGCTATTGATCGCCAACTGTCGAGTGAACGGATCACCGCCCAGCTTGCAAGTTTCTTCGGATTTCTGGCTCTCATTTTGGCCTGCCTAGGCCTGTATGGGCTGCTTTCATATGAGGTCACGCGGCGAACGCGTGAGATTGGCATCCGCATGGCAGTGGGCGCGCAGTCGCACAACGTGGTTGGCCTGGTGCTGGGCAAAGCGGTGGTACTGATCACCATTGGAGCAGCAATCGGAATTAGCGTCGCTCTGGGCGTAACCCGCCTCCTTGCCAGCTTCCTCTATGGGGTTCATGCCGGCGATCCCATCACCCTGGTGGCTGTGGCAGCTCTGCTGGCTGTGGTCGCTTTGGCGGCGTGCTATGTTCCTGCGCGCAGAGCCACTCGGGTTGACCCGCTGGTGGCTTTACGATACGAGTAAAGTCATCCGGCCACTATTGAGTAGCTGAAGCAAAGCTGGTGGCGGTTCTGGATTCCCGCTTGTCTGCACGTCAGACATCGGCTATAGTTTGCCCATATGTTTACCTCTCGTCCAAATCTGGAGCAGGCGGCCTACCCGCTTCCGTGTGTCCCACCGGGCGACGGGGTAGATATGACTGCTTAAGGCAAATCAGCACTCATAATCAAGGCCCGTTGCCCCCGCAAAGGCAGCGGGTTTTTTGCTTTCAGGACGGGGAAAGGAATGGACATCATGAGTTCGTCCACCACACAAACACAGGCCGGCCGCGCCTCCAAAACGCAGGCGCAAAAGAAGATTGCCGTGCTCGGCTGCGGCAAGATGGGGACCATCCTGCTGGAGTCGTTTCTGGAACGCAAGCTGGTCGCCCCCGATGAGGCCACCGCCACGGTGCAGCATGGCGAGCGCAGCCAGGAATTGTCACGCGAGCTGAGCGGGGTTCCCGTCGGCACTGACAACCGCGCTGCCGTCGCCGGGGCGGAAATTGTTCTGCTGTGCGTGAAGCCGCAGGTGTTGGGCCAGTTGCTGGACGAGATTGCGCCCGCCCTCAATCCGGGCACGCTGGTGATCTCGATTGCCGCTTCAACCACGGCCAGTTTCATCCAGCAAAAGCTGGGTAAGGATATTCCCGTGGTACGGGCCATGCCGAACACTCCGGCCATGGTGGGCGCCGCGATGACCGCCGTATGCGCCGGCCCAGTGGCAACGCCCCAGCATCTGGAGACAGCGAAGCACTTGTTCGAAAGCGTGGGACGCGCCCTGGTGGTCGACGAGAAACATATGGACGCCATCACGGCACTCTCCGCCAGCGGGCCGGCGTTCGTGTTTGTGATTTTGGAATCGTTGGCCGAAGCCGGGGTAAAAGTCGGATTGCCGCGCGAGATGGCAACGACACTGGCGGCGCAGACGCTTTATGGCTCGGCGCAACTGGCGCTGGAAACCGGACATCATCCCGCTCTTCTCAAAGACGCTGTCACCACGCCTGCCGGCTGCACCATTGAAGGTCTGATGGAGCTGGAAAAAGGCGGGCTGCGGGTAACGCTGATGAACGCCGTGATCAAGACGACCATCAGGGCAAGGGAGTTGATGACAAGCTGAACGGCCTTTAGCTTTTGGCTTTTGGCCCTTAGCTCAACCCAAATGGGTGTTTATTTCTGCCAAAAGCCAAGAGCCAATGGCCAAGGGCCCGCTGGGAATGAGTTGAGTGCGTAATTGTAGATTGCTCGCGCCAGCTTGTTGATGTAGACTTTAACCGATGTTATTTTCTGTCTCCAACATGGCCATGTGCTGTCGCGCGATGGCTATGTGTGTGTTCACGCCGAGGCAGAGAGGTTCATAGCAAGTTTTATTCAGCAATCATGAACCCGCTGCCTAAGGGAGCGGGTTTTTTATTTTGGGGATTTGTCGATGGCAGGCATAAATGCCTGCCCCACCCCGCCGTGGTCAAGATCGTACTAGGGAGAGAGAAGATGAGTGCCAGCTTGCGTTACGAATTGCGATGTCGCGAATGTCAGACCCGATGGGGCAACCAGCCCATTTCATTCTGCCAGAACTGTTTTGCTCCGCTGGAAGTTGCCTATGACTGGGAGCGCATCCGCACCGAAATTGATAAAGACGAGATCGCGCGGCGCCCCGCGAACCTCTGGCGCTACCGCGAGCTTCTTCCCCTGCCTGACCAATACGATTCCAGCTCGCCCGCAGGCTTTACTCCACTGGTAAAGGCGGCGAAGCTGGGCGAGACGTTCCGCAGCCGCTCGGTCTATATCAAGAATGACGCCGTCTGCTTCCCGACGCTCAGCTTCAAAGATCGCGTGGTGGCGGTGGCGCTCACGCAGGCCCGGTATTTCGGTTTCGAGGTGGTGAGCTGCTCTTCCACCGGCAACCTGGCCAACGCCGTCGCCGCGCAGGCTGCCCGCGCCGGCTTTAAAGCATGTATCTTCATCCCGGCCGACCTGGAGCCAGCCAAAGTGCTGGGCACGCAGGTCTATGGCGCGCAGATTGTCCGTATTGACGGCAATTATGATCACGTGAACCGCCTTTGCTCGCAGATTGCCGACAAGCATCGCTGGGGCTTCGTCAACGTGAATCTGCGGCCGTATTACGCGGAAGGCTCAAAGACGGTGGGCTATGAGATTGCTGAACAGCTTGGCTGGCGGCTGCCGGACAATGTTGTGGTTCCGATGGCCGGCGGATCGCTGATCACCAAAATATACAAAGCTTTCCAGGAGCTGATCGCGCTGGGCCTGGTGGAAGAAAAGCAGGTAAAATTCTTTGGCGCGCAAGCCACCGGCTGCAGCCCCATCAGCGCGGCCGTGAAGGCCGGCCGCAATGAGATCGAGCCGCAAAAACCGCAAACCATTGCGCGCTCGCTGGCGATCGGCAATCCGGCGGATGGTTTCTACGCGGCGAAAACGATCCTCGGCAGCGGCGGTTGGGCTGAAGATGCAAGCGATCCGGAGATCGTGGATAGCATGACGCTGCTGGCTGAAACCGAAGGCATCTTTACCGAGACAGCCGGCGGCGTAACGGTTGCGGCATCACGCAAGCTCTACGCGCAGGGGCGCATACGGCCGGACGAGACCACTGTGCTGTGCATCACCGGCAACGGCCTTAAAACCACTGATGCGCTAGCCGGCAGGTTTGAAGCCATAGAGCCGATTGCGCCGAAGCTTGCGGCCTTCGAACAATATCTTGACCGTGAGTTCGCCAACGCCCGTGCGGCGGGAAAAGGAGCAGCGTAAATGAGCGTTACCGTTTCCATCCCCAGCGCGTTTCGCCGCCATACCGAGGGCGCTGACAAGTACGATTCTGCCGCTGCCGATCTCAACAGCTTGCTGGACGCGCTAGGCAGCCGCTTCCCCGAGCTGAAGCCCCACCTGCGTGACGACCAGGGCCAGGTGCGGCGTTTCCTGAACATCTACGTGAACGACGAGGACATACGCTTTCTGGGCAAGGACTACAAGTTTAAGGAAGGCGATGAGGTCACGCTGGTGCCGTCGATTGCAGGTGGATAGCAAACCTGCCACGCAGACACAGAGGCACGGAGAAATACGATCCGCGAATTTGCGCGAATGAACACGAATTCAGCCAGAGTAAAAGTTGATTTTTTCGATTCTCGCATTTCGCGTTCATTCGCGGCTAAGCTCTCACCGGCATCCGTGTACGATCAGCTTCGGTTAAAACTTCAGGAAGGTTCTCCTCCGCGTCTCCGCGCCTCCACGGTGAAGATAACCGTGCAACTTCGCCCACAATCAACAGCGCAGGAGCAGGAATTCCTTTTGCCAGGGCCAGCTCCGCCAGAGTAAGAAAGCGAGTTTCTTCATTCGCGCGGCCGGCATTCGAGACCACAGCGCAGGGTGTCGTGGCGTCCAAACCTGAGTCCACAAGTTCACGCGCAGTGCGACCGTAGTCCGGGCCGGGCATGTAAATGGCATAAGTAGAGCGTGCTGGATCAAACATGGTTCGCTCCAGCGATGCGTTGCGGCAATTGTGCGCGGTAAGCACCACTAGGGCTGAGGCGGCGCGACGGTCAGTGAGCGTTACGCTTGCGGCCGCGGCTGCAGCGGCTGCCGCAGTCACGCCGGGCACGATTTCAAACGTGATACCGGCTCGCCGCAGCGCATCAAGTTCTTCGCCCAGGCGGCCAAAAACCGCCGGGTCGCCCGACTTGAGCCGAATGATGATCTCTGCCTGGCCTTCGCCGGCATGCCACACCATGAGCGCGTTGATCTGCTCCTGGCTGCTGCCGTGGCGTCCGCATCGCTTGCCCACATTCACCACCTGCGCTGATGGCGGGCAGAGATCGAGAATTTCCGCAGGCACAAGATCGTCATGCAGCACCACGTTCGCCGCGCGCAGCAGTGATGCCGCGCGGAGTGTTAGCAGGTCCGCCGCTCCAGGACCCGCACCGACTATGTACACCTTGCCCATCATGGCTTACGCGCTCTTCTGCCGGCTCACAGGACGGTCTTCGATCCACTCTTCAACCGCGCGAACCAGCCGGTGCAACAATTGGTCAGCATTGCCGATCATGTTCAGGCCTTCATGTTGATGCTCTCTCAACGCGTGCCTCAGCTTGTTCTCCAGCTCTGACTGTCTCAAGTGCTCCATGGTTCCCTCCCAGGGTTTGATTGTTTCCAAATTTTCCTGGCTTGCACAATGCCAGCAGGTGCAGCAGCTCTTTGCGCCGCTCGGTGCGCGGCAGTGCCTTGCGCATGGCGTCCCGCATGCGTCCCAGCCAAGCCGTCCACGATTCATATTCCGGGCCAAATTCCTGCTCCAGGTCCTTACGAATGCTTTGCGCCAGCGCCGGACTGTTTCCGCCGGTGGAGATGGCAATCTGAAAGTCGCCTCGGCTCACAACCGCGGGCGCGTAGAAGTCACAATAACCAGGATCGTCAACCGCATTGCTCAGGGCGCCCGATTCACGTGCCTCGTCATAAACGGCGCGGTTGACCTGCTCAGAATCGGTGGCGGCGATCACCAGAAAATATCCCCGCGCCATGCCTGGTTGATAATCCGCGGCCATATGTTTCAGACGGCGTTGTTCGGCCCAGATCTGTATGCGCGGCGTTATCTGCGGCGCGATGACGGTTACGTCCGTCGCCGAGCGCAGGACGCCTTCAAGTTTTTGTTCAGCGATCAGGCCGCCGCCGACAACGAGAACCTTGTGGCCTTCGAGCTTCAAGAAGATTGGATAAAGAGTCATCGAGTTCCTTTAACCTTCCAATCCGTGCGGCACCCTTCCCGGGGAAGGATCGCGCAGAACGGGCGGCAGTTCCTGTCCGGCCAGAAAGGTCCGCAACGCCGGTTCCGAGTGACGCGCGAAAAACTCACGCAGATTCTCTCCGGCATGGCGAGCCTCAAGGTAGGTGCGCAGCAGCCGCTCAATCGCGTCCGGCACCTCGTTCGCCGGGCAACGATAGCCCACCGGACGCCCGAAGCCGGCATGCTTGCCGACGGCGCCACCCAGGCAGAAGTAGTAAGCATCCTGAATGCGTCCATCGGCCTTGACCTTCTTGCCCTCCAGGCCAATGTCGGCGATGCGGTGCTGGCCGCAGCTGTTGGGGCAGCCGGTAACGTTGAGCTTTAACTGCTGATCGAACTCGGGCAAGCGCTCTTCCAGTTCTTCCACCAGCCAGCGCGTGAAAGCCTTGGTTTCAGTAATGGCCAGCTTGCAGAATTCGCTGCCGGTGCAGGCCACCGCGCCACGCCAGAAAGCGGAAGCGGCAACGTGAAGGCCTTCGGTTTCCAGGGCCAAAGCCACGGCCGCGGTATTTTCCCGGGGCACATTTGCGATGACCAGGTTTTGGGTGTTGGTGGTACGCAGTTCGCCGTTGCCATAGCGCTCTGCGAGATCAGCGGCAACGCGAAGCTGTTGCGGCGTGATGCGTCCGCGCAATACCGCCGCGCCGATGTAAAACAGGCCAAGCTGCTTCTGCGCGTGGATGCCTACGTGATCGCGGAAGACATCGTCCGGCGCCTGCTCGGGAACGGCGGGATCCAGCTTGTATCCGAGCTTGCGTTCAATTTCCCGCAAAAACGATTCCGCCGTCCAGCCATGCTGGAGAAATAGATACTTCAGGCGGGCGCGCTCGCGATTTTCACGCAGCGCGTCGGCCTCACGGAACAGCTCGCTGACGGCTTTGGTTACCGGAATCACCTGCTCCCAGCGCACGAACGCGTTGAGGCGCACGGCCAGGTGAGGCTCGGTGGAAAGTCCGCCGCCCACGCGAATGGAAAAACCAACTTCCTGTTTGCCGTGACTAACCCTATCCGGCGGTAAGACGCCGCTGGCTGGAGAGCCTGCGCTCCATTCGCGCGCCACCGGCGTAAAGGCGAGATCATTGATCTCCGGATAAGAGCACCAATCGCGGCAACCGCTGATGCTGATCTTGAATTTACGCGGCAGGTTGTAGAACTCCGGGTTGTCCACCAGCAGTTGGACTGCCTGCTCCACCAGCGGCGAGGCGTCGCAAAGTCCGTGGGCGTCCAGGCCGGCCAGCGGGCAGCCGGTAACATTGCGCGTGACGTCGCCGCAGGTGGCCATGGAGGTCAAGCCGGTTTCAAACAAAGTGTCGAGCACCTGCGGCAGATCTTTAATGGTGATCCAGTGGAGCTGGATATTCTGGCGCACGGTGATATCGGCGATGCCGCCGGCATATTTTTCCGCAAGCTCGGCGACGGCGCGCGCCTGGCGGGCGTTGATGAACCCGTTGGACAAACGAATGCGCAGCATGAAATAAGGTGTCGCTTTGCCCTCGCCGCCTGTGCCGCCGATGGCGCCTGCGCCATCTCCCTGCGTGTAAACGCCCCACCAGCGGAAATAAGTCTTGAGCCATTCGTCGGGAATCGCGGCGTGGCCGCGGAGCGCGAACTCGCGAAGCTCGTCCAGACACTCCCATGGGTTCTTCTGCAGCTTAAGGCGCTCGGCCTTCTGGGCCTTGGTCTCTTTGATTGGTGCCGTCTGTGTATTCATGAGCCTCACCCGCAAGTCTTCCAGCTAAAAAAGCAAAAGGCCCATCGCCTGCTCTGGCGATGGGCCCTGTTTTCCTAAACTATGATTCCGTATTAGGTAGCAGTTTCTCTTGCCAGAGACGAGTAGGTCGTCTTGCGACAACAAATACACATGCGCTGGCACATTAGCTGCATACAGAGAAAATAAATGCCGGGATGCGGGCTGTCAAGGAATAATGCGAATGGAAGGCGGCAAAAATATTAGCGCAAAATGAATCTTTCTGGTTCAGGCAGTCATCGTGCGCCGGTGGCGATGTTTATCAAAACAACACCATACCAGACACTCTAACCCCTTTGTCTTGCCCGCAGTCCGCTATTAAGGTTATGGTAAGCACATGGCAATCAAGACCGCGCCTGGAAACGAGGCTGTAAAGATTGGACTAGAAGTCCTCTGCGGCGTACTCGTCATTTTTGCCGCCGGATGCAGTGGCAGCAGTGTTGTTCGCGGCGGTCCTACGCCAACGCCCGGCCTGACGCCCAGAATGCTGGTATCAGACAACACGTCTGGCACGGTCAATGTCGTGGATGCCAGAACCGACGCGATTACAAAAACCGTCGCCACGGCTTCGCCAGGCAAGATGGTCAGCGCCGGCGGTACCACACTTATTCAAAGCACGATTTCTAGCTCAGTGGCGATTTTTGACAACGCCACAGAAACGATTCGCTTCACGGTTGCATTGGCTACGCTGCCGGTGGACGTTGCTATAACCCCGAATGGCGCCACCGCCTGGGTGGCGGAAGGCAATGGCACAGTTCAAAGCATCAACACCACGAACGGAACGATTACCGGAACCTTCACGGTCGCAGGCGTTCAACGGCTTGTGGTGGGCCCCCAGGGCCTCAACGTGCTGGTTTTCAATGACACTTTGGCCATCAACTTCACTGTGATCACTCCGACCGGTTCCTTCCAAATTGGCAATGCGGGTCTCGATCATCCCTCCAACGCGTTTTTTGTAGTCGACGATAACCACTTTGTTGTGATGAATTGCGGAAAAGAATGCGGCGGCACGCAGGCAAGTGTTGCCAGCGTGGCGCTGAACGTTCCTGGTGGACCATCCGTGAGCACGCCGCTATCGCTTTCCGGGGCGACCGTAGGTTTGTTAAACGGCGCCTCAGCATTCGTCTCGGGGTCGCCTGCCACTGGCCTGAATGCAGGGACCGTGCAGGTTGTAAACAATTCGACTTTCACAGCGGGCCCGGCAATCAACATTGCTGACGGACGCCACAATCTGATGGCCCTCACTTCCAACGGACGCCTCTACGTTGGGGCGGCCACTTGTACGCTGGGGGCCGTTAATGCACAGAATCAGCGGCAGGGCTGCCTCTCGATCTTTGATACAGGTACGTCGGCGGTCACGCCGGCCCTGCTGCCCGCAACGCGCCCCAATGGCGATGTGACTGCCCTGGCGCCGGTGACCGGACGCGGCGTGATCTATGTAGTGCAAGGGGGAAGAGTGGATATCTTCGACATAACTACGAACGCGGTCAGCACCACCGCTACGCCTCCTAACCCTCCCGGCACGGTGGTTGGCGCAGTGCAACTGAGTCCGTAAACTGAAGTATGGCTGGTTTCGCTTTATGTTTGTATTTGACGCGCGTGTTTCAGGCCCCACGCTGTCGATTACCATTGTTCTTCTGAACTCAACACA
>Ga0209647_1001907_pt1 | contig 17210 bp, 17 predicted proteins | sample GraSoi_2013_60cm_FD_185827 | JGI IMG/M metagenome (GOLD analysis project Ga0209647, IMG submission 185827) | Grasslands soil microbial communities from the Angelo Coastal Reserve, California, USA - Sample 9_17_2013_60cm (SPAdes) (version 2) | ecosystem: Environmental > Terrestrial > Soil >...
TGAAGGTGTTCTTGAAGATGCGATCGTCCGATTGCGCGAGGTAGGGCTTCTCCCAGTCGTGCTCGAATTCCTTGTAGCGCCCGAGCATCTCGTAGAGCCCGAAGTTCATCGAGCCCATGTTGAGCGAGGCCACCTCGGGCTTGAGCTTGAGCGCCGGCTGCAGCCGCTCCTCGATCGACATGGTCGGCGCGCCGCCGGTGGTGAAGTTGAGCACCACGTCGCACGCCGCCTTGATCTTGGGCGCGAACTGCCGGAACAGCTCCGGGTCCTGCGTCGGCCGGCCGTCCTTCGGATCGCGCGCGTGCAGGTGCACGATCGCGGCGCCCGCCTTGGCCGCGCCAATCGCCGCCTCGGCGATCTCGTCGGGCGTGATCGGCAGGTGCGGCGACATGCTCGGCGTGTGGATCGAGCCGGTGACGGCGCAGGTGATGATGACTTTGCCTTGCGCTGCTGCCATAGTGGGCCTTGGAGATCGGGGAGAAGCCGATGAAAGCGGGCATTTTATTCGCTTCGGCAGGGATAGCTATCGCGATCGCAGGCATCGCGGCGGCCGCGGACAGCAGCAAATGCAAGCTCATGCAGATCGCCGAGTGGCCGGTTCGTCCCAGCCACTACCGTCCGGTCGTCGACGGGTCGATCAACGGCCAGAAAATCGGCGTTCTTCTCGACACCGGCGCGGCCGTGAGCATCATCTCCCGCTCGGCAGCCGCAAAGTTGGGACTCCGGACCTCCTCGGTCAGCCGGCTGCGCCTGTTTGGCGTCGGCGGTGAAACCAGCGTGGAAGCGGCGCAGGTGGACGAATTCAGGATCGGCGACGCGGCGCGCAAGAACTGGCTTGCGGTGGTCGCCGGCGAGAATGAATTCCAGGGCGACCTGGCCTTCCTCCTGGGCCGCGACTTCTTTCAGCAGCTCGATATCGAATTCGATCTCGCGCACAGAATCGTGCGCCTTTTCGAGACCAGGGACTGCGACCGGGCGCGCCTTTCATATTGGGCAAACGACGCACTAGAGGTGCCGCTCGAGCCGGGCTTGAAGATCCAGTTGCCGGTGCGCGTCAATGGCACCCGCATGGTCGCGGAGCTCGATTCGGGGGCGACGTTTTCGGCGCTGTCGCTCGAGGGCGCCATGCAACTTGGCGTCACGACGCAAAGCGCCGGGATCGTTTCTGGGGGTTGCACCCGCGGTATTGGCAGGGTGCGCTCCGATGAATGGATTGCGCCGTTCGAAAGCTTCGCCATTGGCGACGAGCTCATCCGCGATCCGAAAATCCGCATCGCCGACCTGTATCTGCAAATGAGGTACGAGGAAACCGGCAGCAACTTGCGCCGGCGGCTATCCGATCTCGCCGACATGGTGCTGGGCAGCGATTTTCTGCGCTCCCACCGGGTGTTGGTCGCAAGAAGTCAGGGCAAGGTGTACCTGTCCTACACCGGCGGCACCGTCTTCCCGGTCGCGCCGGGAAAGCCTTGCGCACAGCAGAAGGACTAGACCAGGTAGCGCGCGCCGCCGCAGACTGAGATCGCCTGGCCGGAGATGTGCCTGCCCGGTTCGGTCGCGAGGAAGAGCGCGGTATTGGCAATGTCCTGTGCGGTGACGGTGGTCCGCAGGCTGATCCCTTCGACCATCCTGTCCAGCACTGCTTCCGGAGGCACGCCAAGCGCGTCGGCCTTGGCAGCGACGATGCGCTCGACGCGTTCGCCCTCGACGATGCCGGGCTGGATGCAGTTGACGCGCACCTTATCCGGTCCCGCCTCGACCGCCAGGCTCTGAGTGAAGCCAACCACCGCCCATTTCGCCGCCGAGTAAGGCGTGCGCATGGCGAAGCCGAAGCGGCCCGCGATCGACGAGAGGTTGATGATGCTGCCGCCGCCGGACGCCTTGATCAGCGGCATCGCCTTGCGCGTGCAGTAGAACATGCCGTTCAGGTCCACCGCGATGCAGCGGTCCCAGTCCTCGGGACGGATGTCTTCTACTTTAGCCGTCGGTCCTGCGATGCCAGCGTTGTTGACCAGCACGTCGAGGCCGCCAAGCTGACGCTGCACGTCATGGAATAAACGATCGACGTCGGCCAGGTTCGCGACGTCGGCGCGGCTGTGTGTAATTCTTGCCGGCAGCGCTTTCAGCGCATGCTCGTCTACATCGCACACGTGCACGCGCGCGCCACTGTCAATAAATGCCTGTGCGATGACGCGGCCGATGCCGGCGGCGCCCGCCGTGACCAGCACGCGCAGTCCCGTGGCAGACAAATTCATGGCGATGGATAATAGCGCACGCCTTCTCGGGGAAAGCGCGCGTGCTGAGACCATCCAAACCCGGGGCCGGAGCTGCGGTCTCGATCGAGCAGGAAGAGCTGCGCGGCATCTCGCGCACGGTGGCCGAGATCCATTGGCTGCTGCTGATCCTCGTGCTGGTCTACCTCATCTTCGGCGGCGTGCGCGAGGATGCCGAATCGAACGCGGCGATCTCGAGCGGGCTGTTCTTCTACGCGGCGCTGGTGATGAGCTTCCGCTACGCCAACTTCTATCGCCACGAGACGCGCTGGAAGATCGCCTTCGAGACCTGCGGCATGGTGGCCTTCGTCACCTGGGTGCTGTGGTACACCGACCGCCTCGCGAGCCCGCTGCTCAATGCTTTCCTGCTGCCGGTGATCACCTCGGCGCTGACGCTCGGCAAGGTGTTCACGCTGCTCACCGTGGCGCTCATCGCCTCGTGCTACCTGCTGCTCGCCGGCGGCGGTGCCGCCGCGGAGTTCCTTTCGCTGCCCTTCGTCGGCGCCCTGGTGGCGCAGCTCGCGCCGGTGCTGCTGGTCGCCTACATCACGACGATGTTCTCCGCCGACATCCGCTACGGCCTCGCCCGCGCCAAGCTGCTCGCCGAGACCGACGAGCTGACGGCACTGCTCAACGTGCGCGGCTTTGCCATGGCGGCGAATCGCCTGTTCGCGCAGGCGGTGCGCCACGGCCGCGCCACCAGCGTGCTGATGATCGACGCCGACAACCTGAAGAGCGTGAACGACACGCATGGCCACGCCGCCGGCAATCGCCTGCTCAAGCATCTCGCCGAGGCGATCCAGGCGGAGCTGCGCTTCACCGACGTGGCGGCGCGCTACGGCGGCGACGAATTCATCGTGCTCTTGCCCGACACGCCGGCGAAGGGCGCGCTCGAAGTCGCCGAGCGCATCCGCAACCGCGTCAACAGCGCGCCGTTCGAGGTCAGCGGCCGCAACCTCACCAATAGCGTGAGCATCGGCGTCGCCTGCTATCCCGAGGACGGCGCCACGCTCGATGCGCTCGCCGCGCATGCCGACGGCGCGCTCTATTCGGCGAAGCAGGACGGCCGCAACCGCAGCGTCAAGTTCCGCGCCGCTGCCGCGGCCTGAGAATTACCTGAGCGCCAGCTCCCAGTATTCGCCGGCGAGCGGCACGCCGAACTCGCGGTGCGGCTCGCTCTTCATCTTCCTGAAACCCTGCGCCGCGTAAATCGCCCGTGCCGCGAGCAGGTTCGACTGGGTCCATAGGACGAGCTTCTTGTAGCCGGCGCGGCGCGCGAAGGCGATGCACTCCTGCACCAGCCGCTTGCCGAGGCCATGGCCGCGGGCCTGCGGCTCGACGATGAGCAGGCGCAGCTTTGCCACCGTGGAACTCTGCTTCACTACGAAGACGCAGCCCACCGGCGCGCCGTCCATTTCCGCGATCCAGCAGCGCTCGCGCTTCGCATCGAAGTGCTGGATGAATTTCGCCGCGATCCCGGCGACCAGCGCCTCGAAGCGCATGCCCCAGCCGTATTCCTCGTCGTAGATCGCGCCGTGGCGCTGGATGACCCAGCCGATGTCACCGGGCCGGTGGGCACGCAACCTGATCAACCCCTTTGCCGCCTGCGGCTCGAGCACGCTGTGCACCGTTTGCAGGGCCTGCACCAGCTTCTCGCGATGCGCCGCCGGCAAAGGCGCGAGCATCTCGCCGGTCGCGCGACGCGAGCCTTCATCGAGCGTGCTGAAGGCCTTGCGGCCCTTCGGCGTGAGCGACAGGCGGATCTGGCGCGCGTCGTGCCTGGCGGCCTCGCCCGCCACCAGCTGCTGGCGCCGCAGGCCGGCGAGCAGGCGGCTCAGGTAGCCGAGATCGAGATCGAGATCGGCGCCGAGCTCGCTCGCGGTGCAGGTGCCGCGCTGCCCAAGCTCGTACAGCACCCGCGCCTGCGGCAGCGCAAACGAACTGCCGAGATAGCCCGGCTGCAGCGCGCCGATGCGCCGCGTGTAGAAGCGGTTGAAGCGCCGCACGGCCTCCGTGGGGGAATGCGTGCGAGACATGCGCCATGCTCGGCGCAGATACTTGCTTTTGTCAAGTAATCCATAATCGCGCCATGAACCCATTCGATCTCAAGGGAAGAGCGGCGCTGGTCACCGGCGGCAATGGCGGCATCGGCCTGGGCATGGCGCTGGGCCTGGCGCGTGCCGGTGCCAGGGTCGCCATCGGCGGGCGCGATGCCGCCAAGAATGCCGCCGCCGTGCAGCAACTCGGGGCCGGCGCGATCGCCATCGCGGCGGACGTGTCCGATGAGCGCGCCTGCCGCGGCATGGTCGATCAGGCGGCCGAGAAGCTCGGGCGCCTCGACATCCTGGTCAACAACGCCGGCATCAATGTGCGCAAACGACCCGAGGAATACAGCCTCGAGGAATGGCACCGGGTGCTGGAATCGAACCTGACGAGCGCCTTCGTCGCCTCGCAGGCGGCCTATCCGCACCTGCAGCACGCGGGCGGCGGCAAGATCGTCAACATCGGCTCGATGATGTCGATCTTCGGCGCCTCGTTCGCCGCGCCCTACGGCGCGAGCAAGGGCGGCATCGTGCAGCTCACGCGCGGGCTCGCCTGCGCCTGGGCGAAGGACAACATCCAGGTGAACGCGGTGCTGCCGGGCTGGATCGACACCGCGCTAACGCGCCGCGCGCGCGAGGAAGTGGCGGGCCTGCACGAGCGCGTGCTCGCGCGCACGCCCGCGGGGCGCTGGGGCGCGCCGCAGGACATGGCGGGAATTGCGGTGTTCCTGTGCTCTGCCGCCTCGGACTTTGTGACCGGGACTGCTATCCCGGTCGACGGGGGCTACGCCGCGCAGGGATGAACTGGTTCTTCTGCATCGCCGCCTGGACTGGCGCGGTGCCGAGGAAGTCGAGGAACGCCTGCGCCGCGGCGCGCTTCGTGCTGCCGGCCATCACGCCGGCGGCGAAGACGCTCAGGTTATCCAGCTCCTTCGGCAGCGGACCGACGATGTCGATGCCCGGTACCGGCGCAAGCTCGCAAAGGAGCTGCGCGCCCAGCTCGACCTCGCCCTTCGCGATTGCCACGGCCACCGGACCCTTTTCGACAATGACGCGTTTCTTCAAACGCTCGACCAGCCCCAGCCGCTCGAGAAGCTGGGCGAAGTAGATGCCGCTCGCGCCCATGCGCGAATGGCCCACCGACTGTGCGTTGAGGAGCGCACGTTTCAGGGCATCGACTGTACTGATGTCGGGTTTGCGCGCCCCGGCGCGCACCGCGATCCCGACGCCCGAGCTGCCCATCTCGACGCGCGTGGCGGCGAGCACCTTTCCCTGCCGGACGAGCGAGTCGATGCCTTCGGCGGTGAGGATCACGACATCGGCGCTCGCGCCCTCGGCGATGGATTTGAGCAATGCCTGCGTGGCATGAAACTCGACCCGGAGCCCGCCGGCCGCGTCATCGAGCACGCCCTTCATCGCCAGAGTGCTCAGTACCGTAACGTCAAAACGTGGTTTCGAGGGAGAGGTAGATGTAATTGGAGCCTCCGTTGACGCTGCCGAAGAACTGCGACTTGCCGAACGCGCCCGAGCGGTGCGACACGCCGATGCCGAGGTAGGTTTCCTTCGCGACGCGCACGTCGAAGCTCGGATCGAGGTAGCCGAGGAGCTTCCAGTTGCCGCGGTTGCGGCGCCCCTGGTCGTGCAGTTCCATCTGCGAGATCTGCTCCGAATAGGAAAGGCCGGCGCCGATGCCCAGGCGCGTGTGCACCCAGCGGTCCCAGCCGAAGCCGTACCAGTACGCCTTGAAGAACGCCATCCCCGACCAGAAATCGTCCTGGTAGGTCTTTTCGAAATGGCGCTGGATGCCGACGAAGCCGGCGAGGTCGACCGGCCAGCCGCCCGCGCCCTCGATGAGCTTGCGGCCGAGGTGCAGCGCCGCGACGTCGGTGTTGTCGACCGTGTGGCGCTTGGTGCAGTTGAGCCGCGCGACCTGCAGCACGTCGCAGTCGCTCGAGTTGCCGTAGAGCACCTTGACGATCAGCGGTTTCGCGCGGGAATCCAATGCGGGCGCCCAGCGGTCCTGCTTGGGCGAGAAGTCGTAGAGGAAGCCGAAGAACGCCTCGCTATGCAGGCCGCCCTGCGCCAGCGGGCTGCCGCTGATCTGGCTCGAGCGGCGCGTGGCGTTGAGCCCGCCGATCAGGTTCCAGCTCTCGGTGAGCGCGTAGCTCGCGTAGAGCGCGGCCTGAAGATCCAGCCCGGCGCCGGCGTGGTAATCGCTGGTGCCGTAGTAGAAGTCGTTCAGCTTGGCATTGCGCCACGCCAGCACGAGCTGCGGGCGCACGGTCAGCCGGCCGCGGCGCCAATCGTTGGCCCAGTAGCCCGCGCGCAGCTCCATACCCTCCGAGGCATGGCTCGCATCGCGCAGCACTTCGACGTACGGCGTGCCCCAGCTCATGCGCCGGCGCAGGCTCGCGCCGGCATCGAACCCGGGCTCGCGCGGCGCGAGGCCGAGCGTGCTGGTCGGCTGCCGGTCGCGCGTGAAGCCCTCGAACCGGTAGCGCAGGAAGACGTCGACGCGCCAGTCCTCCTGCTTGAACTTGAGGCCAAGGCTCGAGCCATGCAGGTAGGCGCGCTCGCCTTCGTAGAGGTAGAGCGGCAGCTGGTCCGCGCCGCCCTCGGCGCCGCGGTAGGTCGAGCGCTCGTGGCGCAGGACGTAGCCGACCGCCGCACCACCCACGGGCAGGACGTCGATCAGCGGATCGCTCGACGCTGAAGCGCTGCTCGAGAACAGCGCGAGCGCTAGCGCGAGGTAGACTGCGCGAACTCCCAACAATGAAGTGAATCCCCCTATGCGCGCCTATCTTAGTTTGATTCTTCTTGCCGCCCCATTGTTGGTTCACGCCGCCGAGCCGCTGAAGCTGCAGCGCGCGCCGCTGCCCAATCCGCCGTGGCCCGCGGGCGACGAGCGCGGCATGGGCAACCAGATGGGCAGCGCCACCTGGGGCCGCTGCGCGTGGCACATGACGCTGCCCGGCGCTCAGGTCTACGAGCTGTCGCAGCTGCGCTCGAACACCATGCCGCTCTCGCCCTTCGCCGGACCGTATGTGGTGAAGCCGAAGCCGACTTCCGGCATCCCGCTGACCGCGCATGCTTTCAATGGCGAAACCATGAACGAAGGCGCGGAGCCGGCGCAGCAAGGCACGCAGTTCGACCCGCTCGGCCACTTCGCATCGTTCCGCCAGCCGTGGGACGGCAAGCTGCCCTTCCCGGCGGAGAACGCGATCTACTACGGCGGCTTCACGCAGCGCGAGGTGAAGCCGACGCCGGATTCGCCGCTGCTGCGGCTTGGCATGGACAAGGTGCCGCCGATCATCACCAGCGCGCTGCTGCTCGACGCCAAGGCGCTGGTCGGCAAGGGCCAGCCGATGAAGGCCGGCGAGGTGGTCACCGCGAAGCACATCGAGGAGATGCTCAAGGCGCAAGGACTCGGCTTTCGCGGCATCCTGCCCGGCGACGTGCTCTACATCCATACCGGTTGGGGCGACTACTGGCGCGACCCCGACACGGACAAGACCTATTACAGCAAGGCCCCCGGCCTCGCCTACGACGCGGCGCGCTACCTGACGGAGAAACGCATCGTCGCCATCGGTCTCGACACGCCGTTCATCGACGCGGTGCCCGAAGGCATGCTCCAGGGCAAGGCCGCGCCGGCCGAAGGTACGCCGCCCGCCCTACCGTTCGCCATCCATCACCACATGCTCACCCAGGCGGGCATCCACCATATCGAGAACGCCAAGCTCGACGAGATGGCGCGCGACAAGGTGTGGCTCTCATGCACCATGGTGTTGCCGCTGCTCGACAAAGGTGCGGCCGGATCGGCGATCCGGCCGGTGGCGATCGGCGCGCCTACAGCAGCTGTAAAAAAATGATCGCGAGACCGATTAGCGAGACGCACCACACGCCGGTGCGCAGCCAGGGAATGCCGGCGATGTACGCCACGGCGTAGGCCAGCCGCGCCCAGAAGAAGATCTGCGCGCCGAGCAGCGTCGCGCTGTTGGTCTTGCCGGCGATCACCGCGACGAGTACCAGCGAAGCGAACATCACCAGGCTCTCGAGCATGTTGTGGTGCGCGCGCCACGCGCGTCCCGCCCATCCGGTGCACTGCGCGAGCCCTTCGCGGTTGCCGGCGAGCGCCGGTAGCCCGACCTGCAACGTGGCGCCAGTGACTGCGACCAGCATCTGCACGAACGTCAGCAGCACTGCCCATAACAGGAGCGCTAATTCCGGCTTCATCGTTTCCCCCTCCCTGGAAGAGGAATTATTGTCGCCGATCGTTGACCTGTGTAGCGATGGACTTCCGGCAAAAGCTGGCGCAAGATGTGATGCAAGGTCGACACGACCCATAAGAAGGAAAAAATCGCGACCGCCACTAGAGCCGCGAAGAGCAGCAGAGTCGTCAAAGGATTGCGGCGCGCGAGCAAGGCGCGACCCGCCGAAGGAAAACTACCCTCCGAAGAAACCCTACCGCTGCCAGGCCGCGCGGCGGAATTGCTTGCGGCGCGAGGTCACCGCCAGGCGCCGGCCGGCGAATTCGTGGATCTTCTCCCGGATCTCGCCGCGGATGTCCCCGGGCAACGCGGTCGCAGCATCGTCGAAGCGGGTCACCACGTCCTCCGGGGCGGGCGGGCCGTCGTGAAAAAAGCCACGGCCCTTGTCCCAGACCAGCGCCCGGTCGCTGGAATCGACCCCGTAACAGAGCTGGAACAGCGTCACCTCGCCCTCGGCCTGCCAGACGAACAGGTCGAAAAAGTCGTCGTGGAACCAGCGCCGGCGTGCCGGCGGGTCGTCCGCGACCCCGAGGATCTCTTTCAGCATCTTGGGTCCTTTGACCATAAGTATGCCGCGCAGGTTCGACAAGCGCTGTCAGGGAAAAGTTGTCAACGGGTCGCCACAGCGGCGACCGACGGACGGGGTCAACGTGTGGGCCGTCCGGCGCGTTCGGGGACAGAGGAACGCGCAATACACACAGGGTCAAATCTTGCTCTGACGAAGGAGTGATAGCGTGAATACAGAGACACCGATGAAACCGGCGCCAGCGACCGAGCGGCATTCCGACTTTCTGAAGTCGCTGGTCGAGTTCACGAAGGATCACCGCGCCGCGCGCTGGAGCGGCACGCTGTCGGAATTCCTCGAGAGCGTATTCCGCGCCGATCCCAAAGGCATCACGCGCTCGAGCCACCAGTACATGTGGGACATGCTGCGGTCCAACGGCTTCGACGACGTCGGTGGCAAGTTCCGCAATTCGCTTTTCGAAGACGAGCTCTTCGGCATCGACGACACCATCACGCGGGTCGTCGACTACTTCAAGGCGGCGAGCGCAGGCTCCGAAGTCGGCCGCCGCCTGTTGCTGCTGCTCGGGCCGCCCTCCGGCGGCAAGTCGAGCATGGTGATCCTGCTCAAGCGCGGGCTCGAGGCGTACAGCCATACCGAGCCCGGCGCGCTCTATGCGATCCACGGCTGCCCGGTGCACGAGTCGCCGCTGCACCTCATCCCGCACACCCTGCGGCCGCAGTTCCGCCAGACCTACGGCGTGGAGATCACCGGCGAGCTGTGCCCGCATTGCGAGAGCCGCGTGCAAAGCGACTTCCACGGCGACTTCATGCAGGTGCCGGTCGAGCGCATCTTCATCTCCGAAGCGGGCCGCCTGGGCGTGGGCACTTATGCGCCGCACGACCCGACCACCGCCGACATCGCCGATCTGGTCGGCTCGGTGGATCTCTCCAAGGTCTCCGAATTCGGCGACGAGGGCGACCCGCGCGCCTGGTCGTGGTCGGGCGCGGTATATGCCGCGAGCCGCGGCCTGCTCGAGATGATCGAGATCCTCAAGGTGAAGCGCGAATTCCTGTATCTCCTGCTGACGCTGACGCAGGAGAAGAACGTCAAGGTGTCGCGCTTCCCGCTGATCAGCCTTGACGAGACCATCATCGCGCACACCAACCTCGCCGAGTTCCGCAAGTTCCTGCAGGAGCCGGAGAACGAGGCGCTGCTCGACCGCATGGTGATCATCCAGGTGCCCTACACGCTCGATTACAAGGAAGAGGCGCGCATCTACCGCAAGCTGTGCTCCTCGACCCAGGCGTTCCGCGAAGTGCATCTCGACCCGCATGCGCTGCATGTCGCGGCGGTGTTCTCGGTGCTCTCGCGCCTGGGCGAGGCCGAAGAGCGCGACGCCGACAACGTGAAGAAGGTGCGCCTGTACGCCGGCGAGGACGTCGAAGGCATCGCGCCGAACGAAGCCGACAAGATCCGCGCCAAGAATCCCGACGAGGGTCTGGCCGGCGTCTCGCCGCGCTTCGTGATCAACGCGCTGTCCAACGCCATCATCCAGTCGAGCGCGAAGAGCCTCACCACCATGGACGTGCTGATCGCGCTGAAGGATGCGATCGAGTCCGACGTGCGCATCGACAGCAAGAAGAAGAGGAAGTGGGTCGACTTCCTGGTGGTGGTGCGCAAGGACTTCTACAACCGCTGGGTGAAGGAAGACGTGCACAAGGCGCTGTTCGTCTCGTTCGAGCAGGAAGCGCAGCAGCTGCTCGACAAGTATCTCGACGAAGTCGAGGCGACGCTCGACAACCGCACGCTGCGCGATCCCATCACCTCGGAGGAGCGCAAGCCCGATGAGCGTTTCCTGCGCTCGGTGGAGGAGAAGATCCGCATCTCCGAGTCGGGCAAGGTCTCGTTCCGCCAGGAAGTGGTACGCAAGGCGATGGGCGCCTACAAGCGCGGCGAGAAGTTCACGCTCGATTCCCACGCACCGCTGCACGACGCGGTGGAGCAGTACCTGTTCGAGAGCCGGCGCGATGTGCTGCGCCTGGTGTCCTCGACCTCGCGGCCCGACGACGAGACGCGCCAGAAGATTTCCGTGGTCGAGAAGCGCCTGGTCGACGAGTACGCCTACGACCCGCACAGCGCGCGCGAGGCGCTCAACTACGTGACCACGCTGCTCGCCCAGGAATAGCGTGACGATCCGCCTCGCCGCCGAGACGCCCTGGTACGACCTGTTCTCGCGCGGCGCGCGCGACTGGCTGCGCCACAACGAGAAGGTGCGCGACGCGGTCAAGGACACGCTGCCCGAGCTGCTCGCGAACTCCGACCTGATGACCGGTCCGAGCAGCCGCACGGTGGCGGTACCGGTGAAATTCCTCGAGCACTCGCGGCTGCGGCTGTCCGACGCGTCGGTGAACCAGGGCGCGGGCCAGGGACGCGGCGAGCCCGGCGACGTGCTGCAACCGGGGCGCGAGGAAGGCGACCAGCCCGGACAGCAGGGCGGCACCGGCGAGGGCGAGATCCGCTTCGTCGTCGAGCTGAAGGTCGAGGAGATCGTCGACTGGCTGTGGGAAGAGCTGAAGCTGCCGGAATTGAAGCCCAAGCGCACCGCCACCATCGACCAGGCCGAATACATCCGCGAAGGCTGGGACAAGCGCGGCGCGCGCTCGAGACTCGACCGCCGCCGGACGATGAAAGAGGCGGTGAAGCGCCACGCCATCCAGGGCAACGGCACCTCCATCGTGGCGGAGGAGCCGATCTCGCTGGTCAACGACGACCTGCGCTTCCGGCAACTCGTCAAGCGGCCGACGCCGGCGACCAGCGCCGCGGTGATCTTCGCGCTCGATGTCTCGGGCAGCATGGACGAGGCGCAGCGGCGCCTCGCCAAGCAGTTCTTCTTCTTCGCGCTGCAGGGCATCCGCCGCCAGTACGCCAAGGTCGAGACGGTGTTCCTCGCGCATGCCGCGCAGGCCTGGGAATTCGACGAGAGCCAGTTCTTCCAGGCCTCCTCGAGCGGCGGCACGGTGACCTCCAGCGTGGCGCGCCTCGCGCTCGACGTGATGGGCACGCGCTACGATCCGGGCCGCTACAACGTCTACTTCTTCTACGCCTCCGACGGCGAGAACGCCGCCGAGGATCGCGACGAGGCACGCGGCACGCTCGCCGAGATCGCCCAGCAGGTGAACTACAGCGGCTACTGCGAGACCGGCGGCGTCGCCACCTTCCGCCCGCGCGACACGCAGCTCGCCGAGATCTTCACCGAGCTCAAGGGCGGCGGGCTCGCGGTCGGCACCAGCCACATCGCCTCGCAGGACGACGTCTGGAAGGCGATCCGCGAGTTCTTCACCCAGCAGAGTCAAAGTGAGTGAGCTCGAGGAGTACGCCCAGCAGATCGAGTCGCTAGCGCAGCGCCTCGGGCTCGACTACTACCCGGTCGACTTCGAGATGGCGCCGGCATCGCTGATGACCGAGATCGCGGTCTACGGCCTGCCGGTGCGCATGCCGCACTGGTCCTTCGGCGTGCGCTACATCCACCAGCTGGTGCGCCAGAGCATGGGCCACTCGAAGATCTTCGAGGTGATGTTTCCCGGCGATCCGTGCCGCGCCTTCCTGATGGACACCAACTCCACGGCGGAGAACGCGCTGGTGACGGCGCACGTGCTGGGGCACGCCGACTTCAGCAAGAACAACCAGCTGTTCGCGCGCTTCCACGCCATGGCGGGCGGCAACATCGTCGAGACCGCCGCGGCGCACGCGCACCGCATCCAGCTCGCCATCGAAGCGCATGGCGTCGAGCGCGTCGAGTCGGTGCTCGACGCGGCGCTCGCCCTGGAAGCGCACATCGACGTGGGTGGCGAGCTGCACCGCGCGCGCTATCCCGAGTTCATCGCCAAGACGCCGGCCGCGGTGCCCAACGCGTTCCAGAATCGCTTCCAGCAGCTGCCTGGCGCCGAGGAGCGCGCCGCACCGCAGACCGGGCTGGTGCGCGCGCCGGTGCCGCCGCATCCGGAATACGATCTGCTCTGGTTCATCGCCACCTACGCCCCCGAGCTCGAGCAATGGGAGCGCGACATCTTCCTGATGGTGCGCGCCGAGTCGTTCTACTTCTACCCGGTGTTCGCCTGCCAGATCATGAACGAGGGCTGGGCCTCGTACTGGCACGCGCGCCTGTTGCGCGAGGCCGATTTCCTGCCGCAGCCGCTGTATTTATCGGCCCTAAAAGCCCACTCGGACGTGGTACGCCCATTCGCGAGCGGCCGCGAGACCGCGCTCGCCATCAATCCCTACCACCTCGGCTTCACCATCTGGGAGCGCATCGTCGAGAAACACGGCATCGAGCGCGCGCGCGAGGTGCGGCGCGACGAGGACGATTTCGGCTTCGTGCGCAACTGGCTCGACGAGGAGCTCGCCGCCGAGGCCGGCCTGTTCGTCTACGAGACGCGCCCGGGCGACGAGATCCGCGTCGCGACCAAGGACATCAACGCCATCCGCGAGGCGATCCTCGCGCCGAAATTCAACTTCGGCTCGCCGCGCGTCGCCGCGGCCGAGCTCAAGCACGACGGCAGCCTGTCCCTCGCGCATGACCATGCCAGCGACGGCCGCGGCCTCGACGTCTCGCGCGCGAAGCGCGTGCTCGACTACGTGCACCGCGTCTGGCGCCGCCCGGTGCGCCTCGCCACGGTGAATGAACGCAGCGAAGCGGTAGAGCTCGCCGCCTAGATCAGCAGCAGGACCAGCAGCACCACGATGATGATCAGCAGCAGGTCCTGGTTGCTGAGCACGCCGCCTGCCGGCAGCGCATCCACCACACCCGCGAGCTGAGTCACCTCCGAATCGCCCATCGCGTCGACGCGCGCCTGAGCCGCGATCGCGTCCACGCCCAGCTTCTTCAGCTGCTGTACCACCTCGGGCCGCTCGAGGAAGGCTTTCAGGCGCTCGCGCTGCGGCTGCGCCTGAACCGCCTCATCGGTGCCGATCATGCCGGCCTGCGCCGAGGGTGCCATCAGCCCGCATGCCACGATCAGGACGCCAAGCAGTCGCTTCATCGTTGACTCCGTCTTGTTGGGGATTCCGAATATAGCGACGCGATGTGACACGGGTCATGGGCATAATCCCGCCCCATGAAAGCCTACGTCCTGCGATCGGAGTCCCACGGCAACGTCCTCGAGCTGCGCGAGGCGCCCGAGCCCAAGCCCAGCGCGAGCCAGCTTCTGGTGCGGGTGCGCGCCGCGAGCCTGAACCGCGGCGAGCTGATCCGCGGCCACGGCCTGATCAAGCCCGGCACCGAAAAGCCCGCCGGCATGGATGCCGCGGGCGAGGTCGTCGGCACCGGCGAGCGGGTCATGGGCCGACTGCCGGGCGCCTTTGCCGAGTACGGCGCGATGGACAAGCAGGACGCGATCCCCGTGCCGTCGACGCTCAGCTGGGAGGAAGCCGCGGCGGTGCCGATCACCTTCCTCGTGGTCTACGACATGCTGGTGCAGCAGGGCAACCTCAGGAGCGGCGAGTGGCTGCTGGTCACCGGCGTCTCGGCCGGCGTCGGCGTCGCTGCGCTGCAGGCCGGCAAGGCGCTCGGCGCCAGGGTCATCGGCACCTCGGGCTCTGCCGCCAAGCTGAAGAAACTTTCCGCGTTGGGGCTGGACGTCGCGATCATTACCCGCCAGCCAGACTTTCACGACGCAGTGATGAAGGCCACCGACGGCAAAGGCGTGAACCTGGTGGTGAACAACGTCGGCGGCACCGTGTTCGCCGAGTGCGTCCGATGCCTGGGCTACGAAGGCCGTCTCGCCACCGTCGGCTATCTCGACGGCAGCATGAAGAGCGAGATCGACCTCGACGCGCTGCACTCGAAGCGATTGAAGCTGTTCGGCGTCTCGAACAAGCTGCGCACGGCGCCGCAGCGCGCCGCGACCGTCGAAGGTTTTAAAAGGGACTTTCTCCCGCTGTTCGCCAGCGGCAAATTAAAGCCGCTGATCGACCGCAGCTACGATTTCAAGGATTTGCCGAAGGCCAAGGACTACATGGAATCCAACGCCGCGGTCGGCAAGATCGTCATCAAGCTCTGATTCGGGGCCAGGGTCGTAATTATTCGGCCTTGATGTGCGCGTCCTTCACGACCTTGCCCCAGGTCTGGTACTCGCGCTCGATGTACTTGCCGAATTCCTCGGGCGTCATGGCGAGCGGCTCGACGCCGGTCTTGTTGAGCGCGGCGACGACCTGCGGATTGGCGAGGGCTCTTCCGATATCGCGCGCCAGGCGGTTGACGATCTCCTTCGGCGTTTTCGCCGGCGCCAGATAGCCGTACCAGTTGACCGCCTCGTAGCCGGGGAAGCCCGACTCGGCGACGGTCGGCACCTCGGGCATCAGCGCGGCGCGCTTCGAACCCGTGGTGGCGATGGCGCGCGCCCTGCCCGAGCGGATCTGCCCGATCGAGGAGACCGGCGTGGCGAAGAACGAATCGACCTGGCTGCCGAGGAAACCCTGCATCGCCGGCCCGCCGCCCTTGTAGGGCACGTGCGTGATGTCGATCTTCGCCATCAGCCTAAGGAGCTCGCCGGCGAGGTGGCCCGCGCCGCCGATGCCCGAGGACGCGTAGGTGATGCCCGGCTTTTCCTTCGCGAGCTTCACGTAGTCCTGCACGGTCTTCACCGAGAGCGAGGGCTGCACCACCAGCACGTTCGGGAACACCGAAGCCATGCTGATCGGCGCGAGGTCCTTCAGCGGATCGTAGGGCGTCTTCAGGATGTGCGGATTCACGGCCAGCGCGCCGACGTTCGCCAGCACGATGGTGTAGCCATCCGCTGCCGCCTTGGCGACATAGTCGACGGCGATATTGCCGCCCGCCCCGGCGCGGTTCTCCACCACCACCTGCTGGCCGAGCAGCTCGCCGAGCGCCGGCGCGACGATGCGCGCCGTCGTGTCGGTGCCGCCGCCGGGCTCGAAGCCGACGACGGTGGTGATGGCCTTGCCGGGGTAGCTGCCTTGCGCCAAAGCGCAGGCAGCGAATGCCATCGCGGCCATTGCGGCAACGGCGGCGCTAACGCACTTCATCCATCCTCCTCGGCTATCTGCCCTTGAAAACGGGCTTTCTCTTTTCCATGAAGGCTCTGCGGCCTTCACGGTAATCGTCGCTGTCGAAGCACTCCTTCACCCAGGCGCTGCAGGCCGCGGCATCGTAGTCGTTGCGCGCCACCTCGCGGATGATGCGCTTCGCGGAGCGCATGGTGAGCGGCGCGTTGGCGGCGATCATGTCGCAGTACTCGCGCGTGGCCTTTTCCAGCGCCGCCACCGGCACCACCTTGTGCACGAGGCCCATGTGCCGCGCCTCGTCGGCGCTGAACTGCCGCGCGGTGATCATGATCTCGAGCGCGGCTGCCTTGCCGACGACGTCGACCAGGTTTTTCATGGACGACGCGCGATAGCCCAGGCCCATCTTCGCCGCCGGGATGCCGAACCGGGCATCGTCCGCGGCGATGCGCAGGTCGCACAGATTCGCGATGTTGAGGCCGCCGCCGATGCAGTAGCCGCGGATCATGGCGATCACCGGCTTGTCGAAGTTCTTGAGCGCCGTTTGCGCCTTCTCGCCGATCTCGTCGTAGTGCGCCACCGTCTCGGCGGTGGAGCGCTGCTTTTCGAACTGCGAAATGTCCGCGCCCGAGACGAAGGCCTTGTCGCCGGCGCCGGCCAGCACCACGACGCGAATCGCGTCATCGGCGCCGAAGTCGCCGAGCACCTCGGGGATCGCCTGCCACATGTCGAGCGACACGGCGTTGCGCCGCTCGGGATTGTTGAAGATCAGCCAGCCGATGGCGCCGTCTTTCCGGGCAATGATGCGTTCGGTCATACCACGCCCTGCGTGCGCAGTCCGGCGATCTCCTTCGGCTCGTAGCCCAGCTCCGAGAGAATTTCGTCGGTGTGCTGGCCGATCTCGGGCGTCGCCGTCCTGATCTCGGCCGGCGTGCGCGAGAGCCGCGCCGCCTGGTTGAGAATCTTGAGGCGCCCGAGGCGCGGGTGCTCCACCTCTACCGCGGCCTTGATGTGCTGCACCTGCGGGTCGGCGAACACCTCGTCCATCTTGTAGATCGGGCCGGTCGGCACGCCGATCTTGTTGAGCGCCTCGATCCACTCGGCC
>Ga0209647_1001910_pt1 | contig 17202 bp, 15 predicted proteins | sample GraSoi_2013_60cm_FD_185827 | JGI IMG/M metagenome (GOLD analysis project Ga0209647, IMG submission 185827) | Grasslands soil microbial communities from the Angelo Coastal Reserve, California, USA - Sample 9_17_2013_60cm (SPAdes) (version 2) | ecosystem: Environmental > Terrestrial > Soil >...
CTTTGAATGTGACATCCATATGCACGCCTCCTTTGGACGCCGGATTACTACGCTAACGTACTCGGTCGCGGGTGTAAAGCGGCTCGCCGTCCTGCCAACGTGCTTGGCTGTGCTGTAGCGTTTGGTGGTTCTGTCGTCTGGTGTTGTTGTGATCTCTGGGGTTTCGATTCACTCTACCCGTTCCTTCTGCCTTCGGTTTCGCGGTCGGAACTCTGCTCCGCGTTTGTGTCGGCGGGTTCACTTTATGAATTCTTTACGGCACTTTTATGCATTCCTTACGAACTCCATGGTGGACTTGAGGCCTAGACACAGGCCCGAGTTTCCCCATGATAGTCTTTGCCGTTCGAATACTGGAAGGAATGTTCGTAGTAGGAATACTTGGTTCCGTGCTCGTTGTGGTTTTGACAGCGCTTGATGACATACGAGACCTGTTTGGCCGTGATGATCACAAACAGTGAAGCGAAGCCCCTCCGGTAGGAATTCTCAACGTGGTGAAGCTTTTGGTCCTGGGTCGCGCAGTTCATCGTTGTCACTATAAATTGACTTTCTGCATTGCCTGGCGACCGTTCCAGGGGTGGGTTGTCGAAACATTGCTATTACACAAACGACTCCCATCGGCGTGTCCAGAGTGTGCTGCGGATTCTTCCTGCTGCTCTGATTAACCCTCACCGCAATCGGACGCGTATAATAGAGAGTTTTCATTCTTCACTTCGCAGGAATCCCGGGCGACGGGGGTTGCCCAACTGAAGTTTTGTACGGCTCAGACCAGAAAGGCACTGGGATGGCTACTACCGATATCGTGCCCCAAGAAGCGCACGGCCAATTAGGGCGAAGGCGTGTCGTCAACGACATGAGCATTCAGGTTGCGACGGTGAATGGCTCGGGGTCGCAGAGTTCCAACACCGTTTTGTTGCGCAGCATTTTTCAGATGGGCGTGCCGATTTCGGGGAAGAACCTGTTTCCTTCGAACATTGCGGGACTGCCGACGTGGTTTACCATCCGCGCCAATAAAGATGGCTACATCGCGCGCAAGAAGGAAATCGACCTGCTCATCGCGATGAATGCGGAGACGGCGCAGGAGGACGTGAAGACGCTGGCGGCGGGCGCTGCCGTGCTCTACGACGAGCCGTTGGCGCTCGATAAAGTGCGCTCCGATCTGACTTTTTACGCGGTGCCATACGACAAGCTGGTGGCGGCGGTGTGTTCGGAAGCGAAGCTGCGCAAGCTGATCAAGAACATGATCTACGTCGGAGTCGCGGCGCAGTTGCTTGAAATTGATTTTGCCGAGGTCGAGAAGGCGATCCGCAAGCAGTTCGCGACCAAAGTGAAGGCGGCAACATTGAATCTGGCGGCGGCCAAGGCAGGGTACGATTATGGCGCCGCTAATTTGAAAAAGCGCGATCCGTTCTACATCGCGCGCATGGACAAGACGAAAGGCAAGATCATCGTCGACGGCAATTCCGCCGCTGCCATGGGATGCATGTTCGCCGGCTGCACGGTGGTGACATGGTATCCGATCACGCCATCGTCATCGCTGGTCGAGACGATGATTGAGTACATGAAGGAGCATCGCGTCGGGCCGGATGGCAAGGCGACTTTTGCCATCGTACAGGCCGAAGACGAACTGGCGGCGATTGGCATGGTGATCGGGGCTGCCTGGGCGGGTGCGCGTTCGATGACGGCGACCGCCGGGCCGGGCATCTCCCTGATGGCGGAGTTCACGGGGCTTGCGTATTACGTGGAAATTCCGGCGGTGATCTGGGACATTCAGCGTGTCGGGCCATCGACCGGCTTACCTACTCGCACTTCGCAAGGCGACGTGCTTTCGACGGCATTTCTGAGTCACGGTGACACCAAGCACATCTTGCTATTTCCGTCGTCTGTCAGCGAGTGCTTCACCATGGCGCAGGAGGCTTTTGATCTGGCCGAGCATTTCCAGACGCCGGTGTTCGTCATGTCGGACCTTGATCTCGGGATGAATAACTGGATGTCGGACCCGTTCCCTTATCCTGACAAACCGATTGATCGCGGAAAAATCCTGAGCAAGGCGGACATCGAGAAGGCGGGTGGGTTCGCCCGCTACAAAGACGTGGATGGTGATGGCATCGGCTATCGCACGCTGCCAGGCACGGAGCATCCCGCAGCGGCGTATTTTGCGCGCGGCAGCGGCCACAACGAAAAGGGACAATACAGCGAGCGTCCCGACGATTTCGAACGCAACATGGAACGGATCAACAAGAAGTTTGAGACCGCCCGATCGTTTGTTCCGCGGCCGGAAGTGGTGGCCAATGGCAAGTCGAAAATCGGCATTATTGCTTATGGCACGACGCACTGGGCAATCACCGAGGCGCGCGATCAGCTGTCACTAGAGCACGGTGTGGAAACGGACTATCTTCGCGTGCGTTCGTATCCATTTACGCGCGAGGTGCACGAATTCATTGAGCGGCACGACCGCGTGTATGTGGTGGAGCAAAACCGCGACGGGCAGATGGCCAGCCTGCTTAAGCTCGACATCAAGCCAGAATTGACGCCGCGTTTGCGGTCGATCTGCCATATCCACGGATTGCCGATTGATGCGCGGTCCGTGACCGACGAACTCATGATGAGGGAGGGCAAATAAGATGGGGACCACGACTAACACGCCGGCACCTGCTCCCGCGCCCGCTCCGAAGACCAACCGCATTGGGTTGCAGGTCATTGACTATCGAGGCGGGAAGACGACGCTCTGTGCGGGTTGCGGGCACAACGCGATTTCGGAGCGCATCATTGACGCGATGTATGAAATGGGGGTGCAGCCCGAGCGCGTCGCGAAGCTTAGCGGGATCGGATGTTCGTCGAAGAGCCCGGCCTATTTCATGAATCGCGCGCACAGCTTTAACTCCGTGCATGGACGCATGCCTTCGGTGGCAACGGGCGCGATGCTGGCGAACAAAAATCTGATTGCCCTGGGCGTGACCGGCGACGGCGACACGGTTTCAATCGGCGCCGGGCAATTTGTCCACCTGATGCGGCGCAACCTGCCAATCATCTACGTCATCGAGGACAACGGTTGTTACGGTCTGACGAAGGGTCAGTTTTCCGCGACCGCCGATCTGGGATCAACGCTGAAAAGCGGCGTGGTGAACGACCTTCCTCCGGTCGATACCTGCTCGTTGGCGATCCAGTTGGGAGCGACGTTCGTAGGCCGCTCGTTTTCGGGCGACAAGCGGCAGCTTCACACCATGCTCAAGGCTGCCATCGCTCACAAGGGCACGGTGATGCTGGACGTGGTTTCTCCTTGCGTCACTTTCAACGATCATGAGGGCTCGACCAAGTCTTACAAATACGTGCAGGAGCACGAAGAGCCGTTGCACGAGGTCAGCTTTGTGCCGTCGTTTGAGGAGATCAACGTCGACTACGATCCGGGGACAACGTTTGAGGTCACGATGCACGACGGGTCGAGCCTGCGGCTGCGAAAACTTGAGCAGGAGTACGATCCGACGGATAAGATTCAGGCGGTGCGACGGTTGATGGAATCACATGCGAAAGGCGACGTGCTGACCGGCGTGTTTTATATCAATGCTAAAGCTCCGAGCTTTATTGACATGCTGAACGTCACGGATGAGCCGCTGGCAACCTTGCCGGAATCAGTCGTGCGGCCGAGCAGGGAAGTGCTGGCAAAGTGCATGGAAGAGCTGCAATAGGAAAATTCCGCTGCCTGCGTGCCAAAAACTCACTTCCTTTCGCGAGCAGGCAGAACAATGAAACGCTTCCTCCCGCCAATACGGTAAGTTTCAAAATCGTCGTGATCCACAGTCAAGATTACGCTTAGCGATTCGCGGGCTGCGAGGTGGACCAGCGTGGCGTCGGCAAAGTCCATCGGCCGGTCTTTATACTGCGCCATCAATGATTGAAGACCGGACAAATCGGCGTTATCCATGGGGTGAACCGTCAACGCTCCCGAGCGGACGAAGTTCCAAGCGGCTTCAAGGCGAGTGTGGCGAACGAGGTGAAAGAGCTCGGTCAACACGGCCTCAGTGGTGAGCAGAGGCATCTGGAGGGCCATCAATGCCTCCAGGCAAGGGTTGTGCCAACGATCGTCTATCTCAACAATTGCGAGGATCGCGCCGGTATCAATCAGACCGGCGGGAGGCATTGGATTCCCTCGCGTGCTTGTGACGGATTATTTCTCGTACCAACTCGCTGGCCCTCTGTGAGCGGGTCGGGTCGCCGCCGCGTATCGTCCCGACAGTGGCCATCACGCGGCGCCTGAGGGCTGCCTGTTCGTCTTCTTCACCATTGCGAGAAGAGCGGCGTTCCTGTAGCCACTCGGCCGTAATTCTTTCCAGGAGTTCTGCGACAGAGGTCCCTTCGCGCCGCGCCTCGCTCTCAAGGTCAGCCTTTCTTGCGGTGGAAACTCGCCAGCTATAAACCTTGGTTTTCATGCACTACAGTGTAGTACAAATACCCTTTCCAGGCAAGCGTGAATTGTCGAGCAGTTTTTTAAAGAAGTGAGCCGGTCCCTTTCGGGACCGGCTCAAATTATTTGGGACCGCAATCTGCCGCTACTGAACGGTTACGCTGACATCGTCCACATACATGTAGGTGAGGTCTCCGAATCCGTCCTGGTGGTCGTTGAAGTAGATACGAATGGTCTGGCCTTTGTACGAGGTCAGATCATAGGTCACCTGGGTCCAGGCCTGAGCGTTGGAGCAAACCTTTATGATCTGCGCCAGCGTGGCGCCGGAAGTATTCTGCACCTGGGCCTCCTGCCAGTCGTAGGTGATGGTGTCGGTTGTGGCGGGCCAGTACCAGAAGGTGAGGGTCGCCTTCGTCGCGGTACTGGGAATGGTGATGGTCTGGTAGAGGAAGTCATCGCCATTCGGTTCGCTGCCAGAACTTGCGCCGTCCAGCACACTGTAGGTTCCCGCGTGCTTTTGCGCTGTGCTTATGGTTGGCGCCACCACGCCTCCGGTGGTCCAGTTGGCGAGCGTGCCGGTTTCAAATCCGCCATTCTGGATCAATTGACTCGAGGGAGCGGTCACCGTCAAGGCGATGGTAGTCGTCTGGACGAGCGAGCCGGAGGTTCCGGTCACGGTCACATTGGTTGTGCCCGTGGTGGCCGTGGCGGAAGCGGTGAAGGTAAGGGTTGAAGTCGCGCTGCCGTTTGCTGGAGGAGTAACCGGGTTGGTGGAGAAAGCCGCGGTTACGCCGCTCGGGAGTGCGGACAGGCTAAGCGTGGTGGCGGAACTGAAGCCGTTCACGCTTGTGACTGTGATGGTGCTCGAGGCGTTTGAGCCTCGGGCCACGCTGACCGCGCTCGGCGAAGCCGCGGCCGTGAAGCCCGGAGTGCCTGCGCCTACGGCGAAGACCAGATCGTCGTGATCGTCATACGCTCCCGTGCTGCAGGAAGACGCGCTTCCGTTGTATCGGAATTGCGCGCGGACCGCTTGGGAGCCGCCGCTGGGCAGAGTGTAGTTGGCCGTGAGTGTCTGGGCTCCGGCCGCGGTTGGGGTGATCGTGCCGATGAGCACCCAGCTCGGGCTGCTGGCATTAGCGGCATAGTAGAGGTCGAGGTGGTCTGATGTGAAGCCGCTGTAGGCCCACACCGTCGCGCTGACCTTTACTGTCTTGCCCGGCGCCAGGTTGCTGCCGTCGGTCGTCTGAATTGCCAGGCGATCGTTGGATTCGTCGGAATGGAAAGTTCCCGACGTGCCATCGGCGCAGGAGCTGCTGATGGTGTTGGGTTGATTTGGCTCGGAACCTCCGCTGAGCGTGTCGCGGCCCAGCAATAAGGACGGGCCCGAGTCGCAACCCGAACCGACGCTTCCACAGGATGGAGCCTTGAAGGTTGAGCTATAGGTCGCCGTCTGCAGTCCACCGCCTCCCGACGAGGTTACAGTTAAGGCAATGGTGGTCGAGTGCGTGGTCGATCCGGAGGCCCCGGTGATGGTGACCGTGGCTGGGCCGGTTGTCGCTGTCGCCGAGGCGGTGAGCGTCAGCGTGGACGTCGCACTTCCATTCGCTGGCGGTGTTACCGGGTTAGTGGAGAACGCGGCCGTCACGCCGCTGGGCAATCCCGAGGCGCTGAGTGTGGTAGCCGCGTTGAAACCGTTCAGGCTGGTGACGGTGATGGTGCTGGTTCCGCTGGAACCTTGGGCGATGGTGAGCGAAGTGGGCGAGGCTGCAACGCTGAAGTCAGGCGTTGCCGTGCCGCCGCAGGTCGGGAACTTGAAGTTCGCGATGCGCGTATTCCAGTTGAAGGTGCCGTTGGTCTTTATGTACTCGGTCGTGTACCAGAACGTGCAGTCGTCGACGGGATCGACCTGCATGGCGCTGTAGTCGCCCCATCTGCTGAGGCCGGTGGTCTGTGATCCCGTACCGGTGACCACGTTGACCTCGGCTTCCATGGTTCCGGAAGGATCTGTCGGCACACGTCCGGTATATCGAATCGTGGGACTGAGCGAACTGCCCGCCACGCTGTAGCCGGCGGCCATGTCGCCGGCCTGATCCATGGCGATGCTGCCCATCCAGCGGTAATTCGAATCGGGAGCGAACGTACTTTGTTGCGCTACCGTGGGAGTGCCGCTGGGGTTCTGGATCTCATACCAGCGGACCCCGCCTGAGGAACCTGCCGTAACGGAGTGGTTCACAACCAGCGACTCGTGGGTGCCGAAGTTGCGGTAGGCAAGCCGGTACATGAGACGGTCGGCGAGTGAATCCAGTTGCTGGGTCGTTCCCGATTGCGGGACGCAAGTGCCGCCGCCGCACAGCGGACTGAACGCCGCCACCGGAATTACGGTCGGGCCGGTGAAGGTTGAGTTCGATGGTGTGGTGAAGTCCACGTGGAATTTGAAGAGGTTCAGGTTGTTGGTTCCGAAGTACAACATGTAGTTCGGGGACCCTGCCGGGGGAGCCGTGGTGCCGTCGATATCCGAGGGCAGCAGGCCGCCGACCGACGAACCTTGTTGGAAGCAGACCTGTGTTGCGGCTGAGCCGGCCAGCATCGCTGTCCGGTTGTAGGCGCAAGCATCGGCGCCGACAAAGGTGTTGCCGTTAAACATATTGAAGGTTTCGTAATAACCATCGGACCAGACGCCCATCTTGGGATAGTCGTCGAAATTGCCGTATTGGAAGCTGTACCGATTGAAAGTGCCGGTTGCGTCTGAGGTCGTCGAAACAGCGATGCATTGCAGGTAGGGAGTGGTCGTCACTGAGAACTGGCTGAAGACCCAGCGCTGCGCCGCTTTGTCGTAAAGGACGACGGGATCGCCGTCGTTATTGGTCTGGCAGCCACCGCCGAATCCGGACCAGAGCGTGTTTCCCGCAGTCGGTCCGGCAATCAGAGCGCCGTTGGATTTGTTAAAGATGGCGAAGGAGCTGTTGACCCATTGCACATATTGAGTGGCGCCTACGGTGCCGTTGGTGTCGGGGGGAGCGCTATTGACTGTGAAGCCGTACTGTCCAGCGCCCAGGCCTTCAAAGCTTGTCCCAACCACGGGTGTGAATGGCACGACGGTTCTTTGCTGAACGGAATCCTCTTGCAGCTGTGTAAGTCCCGGAGGTAAGGGAATCCTGCGAACCGGTTGCGCTTCGTGTTTCTGGGGAGAAGGCGCGGGAGCATGAAGAATCATTTCGCGCAACGGAGCAGAAACGTCACGATGAACATCCCGGCGCACAGTCATGCGGGATTGTGCGAAGCCGGGGAGGCAAGAGGACAGCACGAGACATGCCAGGACCGCGGCATGCCTGAGGGAGAACGGCTGCTGTGTGGTCATTCCAACTTTCTCCTTGATGAATGTGAAGGCTTGAGCGATTGATGTTTGCGCAGAGACCGCGGACGAGGGCGTATGTGGCTGCGGCAGTGCGCGCTTTCAGGAGACTACTAGCTGCGATAGTTGGACATTCTAACCAAGAAAGGATGTGTTGTTATAAATAAATTTAAAGACCAACCGGTCGGTTACTAGGAGGAGTTACTCGGGGAGCAACTCCGAAGAAGGTCTTAGGGGAAGACTGAATGGCCGCCGGGCCAGTGTATTCGTAGCGCTGGCACCGACCCGGGGTGGACTGCTAACTCCTCACGCGCTCTAATTGTGCACCTATGTTAAGCGACCATGGTCAATACCACGCGAAACCGCGCGCGGCCACTGATCATCTGTTCGTAGGCTTCTGCGGCTTTTTCCAGCGGGAACTTCTCGATCATGGGACGGACTCCGGACAGCGCGCTGAATTGCATGGTGTCTTCGGAATCTGCGGCGGTTCCGGAAGCCCATCCCGCGACGGACTTGCGACCAGCGATTAATTGAATGGGCGTGACCGTGATAGGGTCAGCACCGGCGCCGACCACGACGAACTTGCCGTTGCTGGATAGCCCATTGACCAGCGCAGACATGGATTTTGAATCGGGGGCAGTGGCAAGGATGACGCGGGCGCCGCCAAATTTTTGCAGTTCTGCGACGGGATCGCCAGTGGCGGTATCGACATACTGAGCGGCTCCAAGTTTTCGCGCCAGGGCCTCTTTGTCTTTGCCTCGACCGATGGCGAAAGTGCGGAAGCCCATCTGGCGGGCGTATTGGATTCCCAGATGGCCGAGTCCGCCGATGCCTTGCACGGCAACCAGATCGCCAGGGCGTGCGCCCGAGTTGCGAAGCGCATTGAACACGGTGATGCCTGCGCAAAGCAGGGGCGCTGCTTCGGCAGCGGGGAGATCGTCTGGGATGGCGGCGACCGCTTCGGCTGGCGTGACCATGTATTCCTGATAACCGCCGTCAAGAGTCAGGCCGGTGATCTTTTCGTTCTCACAATTGACGAAATCACCGCGACGGCAGGCGTTACACGTGAAATCGTGGCCGCCGTGCCATCCCACGCCAACACGCAGGCCAGGTTTCCAGTTTGTTACGTCGGCGCCGACGGCGTCGATGCGGCCGGCGATTTCGTGTCCGGGGACACGCGGGTACTGGATGCCGGGCCAATAGCCTTCCTTCACGAGCGCGTCGCTGTGGCAGATGCCACAGGCTTCGACTTTGATCCTGACCTGGTTGCGGGCGGGTTCGGGGATGTTTCTTTCGACGACTTCGAAATTACCGCCAGGCTTGCTGACTTGGACAGCTTTCATTTTCGGCATGGCTGTTTCCTCGTTAATTTGACGAAAATATGAGACGCAAAATCATGAGATGTGGGAGCGAGCCGCCAGGACTCACGCTTTACTGGAGGGACGGGCATCTCGCTTATCCAGCCGGATGGTGGCCGGGTGGGGGACGCCCGGCTCTCCACTAGTTGGGTCTTTTGAACTCTCCCTCGAAAGAGTGTTCGGGGCTATGGCCGGGCTCAGGGAAATCGCTATCGGCACCGTCCTGCATGGGATCGGGGTTGCGGTGGCCAAGCTGGTCGGTCATGGAGTTGTTACCGGATTGGCTACGTTCGTCCGGCTCCTTGGAACCTTTGCCTCGGTCGGCATCGTTAAGAAGATGATCGCTGGTACTTTTCGGCATGCCAAGCCTTTCCGGGCGCGCGTCGACAAGCATGAGTACAGGGTTCAGGCTACGCCGAAAGCTCGGCTGAGGCAACGCCTTGCCTGTCGCGGTAGTGGTCAATCTGCCAAACCCTTAACCGCGAAGGGCACGAAGGTACACGAAGGAAAGTCTTGAGAGGAAAGGTCTTCTTGGTGAGATTGGTAGTTTACGGGGTACTGCATGGTTTTGTATTCACTCTAAAGTATCCCGCGAGTCCTGCTACGTTCGCATGTTGTTGCAATAGTTACGATAGGTAAATTTAATAGTCGATTAACGTGGTCTTGAATCTAAAATAGAACATGGCTATTAAACACAGGAAGCGCTATCTGTTTGCCAGCGACTTCGATCAGACGTTGACCTTTAACGATACGGGTTACGTCCTAAGCGAGTTGCTGGGCATTTCTGTCGAGGAATTCGAGCGCAAAATCAAGGGCATGGCGAAGCTGAACCTGGTTCAGCAGGGCGCTGAACTTGCTTATCTGCTCTTGCATGATCCGGAGTTCCGTTCGCGCGTCCGGCGCGACGACCTGTTCGAGGTGGGGAAACGCATTCGCCTCAAGGACAATATCAAGCAGATCTACGAAATCCTTGACCGGCGGATCGACGGATTTCATTTCGATTTTTACGTTCTCTCGGCGGCGCCGCTAGAGGTGATCCAATCGGCGCTCGCGGGCATCGTGCCGGAGGACCACATCTTTGGCACTGAGTTCCACTACAAGGCGTCAGGCGAGATCGAAAGCCTGGTACGGGCTACGGCCGGCTATGGAAAGGTCACGCGACTGGATCAACTCGAAGAACAGCTCGGCATTCCGGCCGACCATGTGGTCTACGTCGGCGACGGCAGTTCCGACATTCACGTCATGCTGCAAGTGAACCGGCGCGACGGCTTCACGATTGCCGTGTCGGAGGCAAAACTGGTGGCGCAGATTGCAAAGCGCACGGTGCTGAGCGACAACGCGCTGGCGACGCTGGTGCCGATCCTGGAGGAAATTGCAGGTTGGCAGCGGCCGCGCATCCGTGCTCTCTTCGAGTCGTACGGGTTCCTGATTCAGGGATGGGACCGCGTGCAGACCGATTGGGTCACGCTGCGGCCGAGCGGCGTGGCAGCGGAGAAGGCGACGGCTGCCGACCCTGTTTGAGGATGTCTCCGGATCATGGGATTCGTGCAACTAATTTTGACGCGCCGGGTTCTTATTTACCCAGGGGTTCTGCTTACGTGTGGCCAGGACCTCGTCTAACGTTCACCTAACGACAGAGGCGCCCTATGAGACTTTCCCGTATTGTTTTTGTGGTCCTGATTGCCATTTCCGCAGCTAAATTCACGCAGGCGCAGCAGCACGACTGGATTCCGCGGGGGATTGAGGCTTTGCGGCAGGGCGCGTCCTCGAAGACCGAGTTCACGCTCGATCATTCCATGCTGGTATTTGCGTCCAAGCTCGATCCGGAGAACGAAGACCTCCGCCGGGTGATTGCAGGCGTGAGCGGGGTCTCGGTCCACCGCTACCATTTTCCGGAAGAGTGGACGTACGACCCGCAGGCGCTGAACTCCGTGAAAGAGGAGTATCACGCGGCGGGCTGGAAGCAACTGATGAACAACCGTGAAAGAGACGGGGGCCCAGGTGTGAGCGACCTCTGGATTCGCTGGGAGAATAATGCGGTCAGCGACGTCGCAATTCTTCTGGCCCGGGCGAATGAGGTCAACTTCATCGTGGTTTCCGGGTCCATCAGTCCGCTCGACCTTTCGCATCTTGGGGGGCACTTCGGTATCCCGAAGATTGAAGGCGGAGTAGTGGTTCCGAACGAGCGACGGCCGTAGGATAGGAGAGCGTCCGCGTCTTCCCGCGTTCAGTTGGGCGGCCGGGCGGGGACGCCCGGCTCTCCACAGGCAATACCGCTAGCGGCTTTTTGGCGCCGGTGCTGCTTTCCGCAATCTTTCACGGGCCTGTACGGCTTCGTTTGAGCGTGGATAGCGCTGGATCACGTGTTTCAATTCCTGGGTGCCTTCGTCTTCTTTTCCCAGTTCGAGCAGGGCGTATCCCTTCTTGAGTTGCGCGACGGCAGCCTTGTTTCCGCTGGGAAAATTCTGCAGAACCAGATCGTAATTCGCGATCGCTTTCTGGAAATCGCCGGCCTTGAACTGAATTTCAGCTAGATAGAAATAGGCGTTCCCGGCCAGATCGGTGTTCGGGTAGAACTTGATATAGTCGTTAAATTCCTGGATTGCGAGGTCGTTTTTCGCGCCGTTGTAGTCGCGCAGGGCGTTGTTGTAGAGCACGTCGGGCGCGGGCGCCTGCGCTATTGCCTGGGCCTGCTGCTGGGCTTGAGATTGCTGGGCTGCCATGGACTGCTGCGCTGTCTGCATATCTTCCAATTGTCTGCTCAGCTTGGTCAGGCGTACCTTCAGCTCGTCCATGGTGTCGTTCAGCGCCTGTATCTGCCCGGAGAGCTGGTCGCCTTGGCCGGAGCGATCCTGTTGCTGTTTGTTGATGGAAGTTTGCAATTCGCCAACCGCGGCGCTCACCTTGTTGGCCGCGTCGGTGTTCTTCTCCAGCAGATTCCTCATGACGCCCATACGCTCGTCAAAGGATTGCTTCATTTGGGTCATCTGCTGCTGCAACTGGGTGACCTGGGTTTGCAGTTCGACGATGTCCTTGTTGGCGCCGTAAGCGGGAGCGATGCAGATGGTGTATAGCGCGAGTACAAACAGAACGCGATTCAATTTCCGATTTAATCTCATAGTTAACCTATTGGATGTCAAAAAACCACTGAGTGGCGGAGGGCCGGGCGTCCCCGCCCGGCTCAGATGCGGACGGGCGAGACGCCCGTCTCTCCACTTACTCTTCCTATTTTTCGTATACGAGGTGTCCGCGGCGATTTTGCTGATAGCAACTTTCGTTGGACTCGGTGCAAAACGGTTTCTCTTTGCCATAGCTGATGGTCTTGATGCGATCGCCACTCACTCCAGCCTGGATGAGCCCATTCTTCACCGTGTCCGAGCGGTTGGTGCCGAGAGCCAGGTTATATTCGGTCGAGCCGCGCTCGTCGCAGTGTCCCTCAATCGTGATGTGAATGTTGGCATGCTGCTGCAGGAATTGCGCATCGCCCTGCAACGAGCTTTGCTGATCCGCGCGTACATCGTATTTGTCGTAATCGAAGTAGATGTCCTTTACGTTTCGGGAGAATAGCTCCTCTTCCGTAGCGTTGGAGGTCGTGGGCGGAGCGGCTGCGGAGTTAACGGTTACGCGAGCGGTGGCTTCCTGGGTTCCGCCGGATCCCTTAGCGATGAGATGGTAGGTGGTTGACTCGACGGGAGTAACCTGACGCGTGCCGCTGGTTTCCACCGCGCCAATTCCGTCGATGCTGACGTCGGTCGCATTTGTGGTCTGCCAGGTCAGCGTGGTCGGTTGACCGGGGTCGAGTGTATTCGGATTCGCCGACAGTGAGGCTGTGGGAGCCGTCATTGCGGGTGGCGCCGGGGGTGGCGGTGGAGGGAGCTTGTGTCTCGCGCATGCGCTCAGGAACATGATCGTGCCGACTGCGAATACGAGGGTGCTCCATCTCGTCAGTTTCATCGTCGTTTCATCCTTCACCTGATTCCTCCAATTCGTTGTGCGCCCGCGTTGTGGCTTGCAATTTTGCAGATTCACGGCAGGGCGCACTTTCGGCCAACCGCAAAGCCGTCTTCGCTAACAACCCTTCTTAAACTCCTCCGCCCTCAGCGCCTCTACATGAACGTGTCAAGCCAGTCATTTCCAACTCCAATTCGGCTGCGTGTTCCCGCCCTTGAAAGTCAACTGCTTCACATTTGTGCCGTCTGCCAGCATGGTCCATATCTGGTCGCTGCCGGAACGATGAGACTGAAAAATAATGTGCCGCCCATCCGGAGACCAGCAGGGGAAGTCATTGCGTCCGGCATCGTGGGTAAGTTGCACCCACTGCTTGCTGGCGATGTCCATCAAATAAATATCGTTCGATCCCGGCTCTCCTGGCCCGTACTTGCGCATCCAGGAGAACGTTAGAAATTGTCCATTTGGCGACCAGTTGGGAGAAACGGCATAACCTTGATCGGTGACGCGCTGCACGTTGGTGCCGTCCGATTCCATGGTATAGATCTGTGGAAGACCGGTGCGTCCGCTGACGAAGGCGATCTGGCTTCCGGTCTTGCGATTCCACGTTGGCGAAACATCCGGCCCCTTGTCGTTCGTGAGGCGGCGAGAGTTTCCTCCGGATCCATCCACGACAAAAATATTGGGGTAGCCGCTTCGCGAGGACGAGAACGCGATCTTGCCGTCGGGCGACCATGACGGCGAAAGATTCATACCTCCAAATCGCGCGAAGCCGACCATGCGGTTGAGGTCGAATGAGTACATCATAATTTCCCAACTGGTCTTTGTCACCGAACTGAACGCCAGCCGCGAGCCATCGGGCGAGATGCGTGGCGACAGGGAAATGCTATCGAGGTGCGTGATCGGCTGCTGGTTGGCGCCATCATAGTCCATCACCCAGATTTCCTTGTGGCCGGTGCGCTCGCTGACGAAGTAAATCTTGCTTTCGGCGATTCCCGCTACGCCTCCGCCCAGGCGAAAGATGATTTCGTCGGCAAACCGGTGTGCGATCACGCGCACCGCATCGCTGGTTGCGTTGTCGGTGTACTGCTTGCCGAGCACTTGGGGCGACGCCTGGTTCTTGACGTCGTAGAGCCATCCCTGCACCGTGACCTTGCCGGCGGCAGCGCCCAGGTTGCCGAAAGCGAGCATGGAAGTATTGGGCGGCGGGGAACTCCAAGCGGGGAAGTTGACCTCGGAGGGCTGCCCCGGCTCCTGCAACGGATAAAAACTCTTCGACACCAGATCGAAGATTCCAGCGTTGTCGAGGTCGTTCCAGAGCACGTCGTTGAAGGTTTTTAGCAGCTCGGCGTTCTTGGCATCGCTGTTCGAGGGCTTGAAGTCGGATGCAGCAAGGCGCACTTTTTCGACGCCGAGTCCGGTGCCGGTGCGAATCCAGTCCTGCGCAGTGCTGGTCGCTGCCAGCAGGAACAACAAGCCAACGGTGATCAAAGCATGATGACGGACGTCATGGACCGAGTTACTCAATTTGCACTCCCTGTTGGTCGTTAGCCGATGGTCGTCAGTCGTTCGCTGGGTTTTTGCCAACGACAAACGACCATCGACTAACGACCAACTTCTACCTCTTGTAATCGAACCAAAACTCTACCGACACTTTGCTTCCTGAATAATCCTGCGGCAACGGGCCGAAAGTATCAATGCGCTGGAGTGCCCGGGAAGCGGACTGGTTGAGCGAAGGCACATTGCTGGGCTGCTCGATTTGAATATTTGACGGGTGTCCGTCGCGCGAGATGTCAAACGTCAGATAGACCCGACTCGCCTCTCTGATCCCAGGGTCGACTTCATACTTCAGCCAGCTTTCGCTGACTTTGCGCTGCACGGCCTGCACGTACCAGGCATAGCGGCTGCCGAAATCGCCCCCGCTTCCCGTGAAACCAAATCCGCCCTTGGCGCCACCCGCGCTCATCGTGTAGGGCCCGCTGACCGGACCACCCTCTCCATACGGAATCTGATTCGACTCGGGTGGTTCTGGCGCCGCCTTGCGCTTCGTCGCGGTCTGGATCGGCGCAGGCTTTATTTTTATCTTCGCGTTCTTGTCGGGAATCGGAATTGCCTCCGGCTCCTTCTCCTGAACCGTGGGCTGCGATTTGGCGAGACCTTTGGATTCCGTTGCCAGCACATTAGTTGTCTGCTCGGGATTAGCAGGTAATGGAACGGCGCTCACCAGCGTCGCTCCCATGGCTTCGCCGCCTCCGCCGCTGCCCCAGCCTGTGCCCCGTATGCCGCTGATAAACACCGCGTAGAACACGACGAACCCCGCGAATGCCAGATGCAAGCCGAGTGACCACGCCAAAGGACGGCGCAACTGGCTGTGTTCGGAGTAAATGTCAATGTCGTACATATCGATGTCAGTATCAGTGACGACCGCCCTGGGCATCCATCGGCTGGGTAACGATGCTAACGTTGCTGATGCCCGACTGTTTGATGGCGTCCATCACAGTGGCGAACGCGCCAAACGGAACATCTTCATCGGAGCGTAAATAAATCGACTGATGTTGCGGATCGCGAACCTTCTGCTTCAGGCGCGCTCCAATCTGATTGATGTTGATGGGATCGTTGCCGAGAAAAACTTTCTGCGATTTGTCGATGCTGATCACGAGGCGCTCTTCGGTGATCTCTTTGACGGTGCGCGTATGAGGTACGTTGACTTCGATTCCGGACTGTAGCACTGGCGCGGTGACCATGAAAATGATGAGCAGGACGAGCACGACATCCACCAGAGGCGTGACGTTGATATCGGCAAGCGCGGTCTGGGTGCGTCCATTGCTGGAGGTGAAGGCCATCAGCGCCGCACCTCGGCGACCGGAGCCGCCTGTTGCCGTTCCACCAGATTGAGCATCTCAAGCGTGAAGTCGTCGTTGCGCGAAGCCAACTCACGAATAGAGCCAATGATCAGGTTGTAGGCGATCACGGCCGGGATGGCCGCAGCCAAGCCGGCAGCGGTGGTTACCAGAGCTTCAGAAATTCCCGGAGCAACTGCGCGCAGAGTGGCCGCACCTGCCGTGCCCAGTCCGTGAAATGCGTCGATGATTCCCCAGACGGTTCCGAACAGTCCAATAAACGGCGTAACCGCGCCCGTGATCGCCAGCCACGGGACGTTGCGTTCGAGACGGGTAATCTCCTCGGAAGACGAGATCTGCATGGCGCGCTGAATGGCTACCGGGTTGTGGACATTGCCCGTGGTCCCCATCTGGCGTTTGAACTCTATCACCGCGCCTTCAAACACTCCCACCAGCGGGCTGGGACGGAATTGCTCGGCAACGGAGGCTATGTCCTGCATGCGCTGCGCCTTACGGAAGGCGCGGACGAAGCGTCCACTTTGAGTGCGTGCACGGCTGATGAGCCGCCACTTGGAAAGAATCACGGCCCAGGAGAGGACGCTGAAGGCGATGAGCAGGAGAAGCACGGACTTGGCGACCGGACCGGTCTGAAGGACGAGATCAACGATTTCGCCGCCGACAAACGAGAGGAGGACGGAAGGAAAATGCATCGGTTTCGGGGGAGCCCTCTTTAAGATTATAGACCAGGGTGGCGGGCTGCTTGGGGAGGGTATCGCATCGGTCAATGAAGAGTTTCTAAACTGAGCGGCGGGGCCTAGTTTCATGCGTTCGGCGAGATGGTCTGTGCTATGCTGCGCGTAAATTGCCGTCGTTTTAGATAAAGTTCAAAGGCTGCGGACGAGGGAGTCCGCGCCACACCTTAAAGATCGCAGGATCCTTGTGCTGGCCGAACTTCGACTTGAAAATTACGCGGTGATCGACAATGTCGTGATCGAATTCGCGGCTGGTCTGAATCTTCTGACCGGGGAAACTGGGGCGGGAAAGTCCATTCTGATTGACGCGCTGGGGTTGCTGTTGGGAGAAAAAGCGTCGTCGGATGTGATCCGCAGTGGCGCGGAACGGGCTGTGGTCGCGGCCGTGTTTGAGAATGAAGGAGCGGCTGCGCGTTCGATCGAAGGCATCCTTGAGACGAATGGCCTGGACGGTGAGAATGGCTCGCTGATTCTGCGGCGCGAGATTGCTTCTGGCGGCAAGGGGCGTGTCTTCATCAACAACCAGCCAGCTACTGTCACTGTGCTGAAACAG
>Ga0209647_1001913_pt1 | contig 17179 bp, 15 predicted proteins | sample GraSoi_2013_60cm_FD_185827 | JGI IMG/M metagenome (GOLD analysis project Ga0209647, IMG submission 185827) | Grasslands soil microbial communities from the Angelo Coastal Reserve, California, USA - Sample 9_17_2013_60cm (SPAdes) (version 2) | ecosystem: Environmental > Terrestrial > Soil >...
AGCAAGCACCGGAACCGAGGGCTGACACACCGCGAGCACGTGAACGTCGCCGCCAAGCAGATGCAGCATCGAGATCAGGTAGTCGATGTAGTCGTCGAGGTCGAAGCCGCCCTCCGACACCGGGACCATGCGCGCGTCCACCCATTCGGTGAGGAACACGTCGTGATTGGGCAAAAAGCCTTCGACCGTGCCGCGCAGCAGCGTCGGGTAATGCCCCGACATCGGCGCAACGATGAGCAGGCGCGGCTGCGGACGACGCGGCGCGTGCTCGAAGGCGCGCTCGAAATGCAGGAGTCGGCAGAACGGCCGCTCCCAAATGGTGGAGATATGCACCGGAACGCGTTCGCCGCCGACCACGGTCGAACTGATGTTCCATTCCGGCTTGCCGTAGCGGCGGGTCGAACGCTCGAACAGTTCCAGGCTCGCGGCCATGGTCTTGCCGAAGGCGGTGTACGACAAGGGGTTGGCCGGATTGCGATAGAAGAGCCGCACCGCGTCGGCGAAGGCGCGCGAGGGATTGAGCGCGGCCTGGCTCATTTCATAGAACCAGTACGCCGGTGCCGCATACATCGGGCCATTGTCGCCCGTTGCGGCCGGCGCGCCGCCGAATTCACCAATCGCCATGTCCCCGGCCCTTCAGCGGCGTTTGCCGCACTGCAGCATATTGTCGCGGATCTGTCGTACAGTCAACATTCACGGCGCATTATCCACGCCGCTCTATATGGACACATAATGATTGCCGGAACCCTATGGCTTTCGCGCCGCAGCAAGGCAGGCATGATCAAATCAGTGGAACCCGCTCACCGGCAGCCGCTCATTCGCCGGTTTGCAGCAACGAGCCGACGCGGCGCGCGCTTTTGAGCAGCTGTAGGAAGGCAACGACGCCGGCCGAGAAATAAAGCACATTGAGCACGAAGGCCTCGACCATGAGATCGGCGCGCACCACGTGCTCCATGATGAGCGCCCGCATGCCCTCGAACACGTAAGTGGGCGGCAGCGCCCAGGCGACCACCTGCAGCCAGTCCGGCAGCACGCTCACCGGGTAGTAGACGCAAGCGAGCGGCATGAGCACGAACATCAGCGTCCAGGCGAGCGACTCGGCGCCCATGCCGTTGCGCAACAGCACCCCCGAGACGACGATGCCGACCGCCCAGCTCGTCAAAATCAGGTTCACAAAGAACGCCGCCAGCGCGAGGCCGAGGCCGTAAACGTTGAAGCCGAAGAATGCGATGGCGAGGAAGGTGACGGGCACCATCCCGATCGCCAGCCGGATCAGGCTCATGATCATCAGCGCGCAGACGAATTCGATCGGGCGCAGCGGGCTGATCATCAGATTGGTCAAGTTGCGCGACCACATCTCCTCCAGAAACGATATCGAGAAGCCGAGCTGGCCGCGAAACAGCACGTCCCACATCAGCACGGCGGCGATGAACACCCCGCTGGCGCGGGCGAAAAAACCTGAATTCTGGGCGATGTAGAACTGCAGAAACCCCCACACCAGGAGCTGCACCGCCGGCCAATAGATGAGCTCCAGAAGCCGCGTCCAGGACGAGCGCAAGAGATAGAGATAGCGCAACACCATCGCCGCGACGCGATGCGGCGCCAATGTCACTGCGCCGGTTGAAAACGCGCTCATTGCGCGGCCTCGCGGGTTTCGCCGCGTCCGCGTGCGACATCGAGAAACACCTCTTCCAGCGTTTCGCGGCCGTAGCGGATGAGGAGCCGCCGCGGGGTATCGTCGTCCTCGATCCGTCCGCGCTTCATGATGATGACGCGCTCGCACAGGCGCTCGACCTCGGCCATGTTGTGGGAGGCGAGCAGCACGGTGGCGCCGCGCTCCTTGCGGAAGCGCTCGAGATGCGCGCGCACCCAGTCCGCGGTGTCGGGATCGAGCGAGGCGGTCGGCTCGTCGAGCAGCAAAACCTGCGGGGAATTGATCAGCGCCTTGGCAAGCGCGACGCGGGTCTTCTGTCCCGCCGAAAGCTTGCCGGTGGGACGGTCGATGAACTCCGCCAGGTCGAGCTCGCGCGCGAGCGACGCAATGCGGCCTTCGAGATCCTCAACCGCGTAGAGCAGCCCGAACACGGTGAGATTCTGCCGCACCGTCAGCCGGTGCGGCATGTCGACATACGGGCTCTCGAAATTCATCTTGTGCAGCACATGGTAGCGCTGGCGCGGCATCTCGGCGCCGAGCACCTTGACGGTGCCGGCGGTGGGCGTGACGAGGCCCATGATCATGGCGATGGTGGTGGTCTTGCCGGCGCCGTTGCCGCCGAGAAGTCCGGTGATGGAGCCACGCTCGAGCGCGAACGAAATGCCGTCGACCGCACGGGTGGTCTTGTAGACCTTCACCAGTTGGTCAACGGCGATGGCGGGCTCGGCGGCTTGGGACATGTCGGATATCGCTGGCGCGCAAGCGCAACATGTGGCCCGGCCGGGCGCACGAGGCAAGGGCCAGGCGGTCGAGGGAACGCCCCGCTCCCGGCCCGACCGGCGGCGGGGCGTTGAGCACGCAGGGCGGAAGCGTACATTGTGGGCATGACCGACCAAGTGGGCATGAGCGACCAACCTCCCGAGGAAGCCCACCGCACCGGCCGCAGCGTGCGTCTCGATACGCTCGTTCGGCTGCGCTGGCTGGCGGTGATCGGGCAGACCACCGCCGTGCTGGTGGTCTATTTCGGGCTCGATTACGAGCTGCCGATCTGGGCCTGCCTGGCGGTGATCGCGCTCGCCGCGTGGCTCAATGTCACGCTGCGCATTCGTTTCCCGATGGCGCAGCGGCTCGAGCCCGATCGGGCGGTGTGGCTTCTCGCCTTCGACACCGCCGAGCTCGCGGTGCTGCTGTTCTTCACCGGCGGATTGCAGAACCCGTTCGCCCTGCTTTTTCTCGGGCCGGTTCTGATCTCGGCCACCGCGCTGCCGGCGCGGATGACGCTCATGCTCGGCGGCTTTGCCGTCGCTTGCGCCACCGTGCTGGTGTTCGTGCACGATCCGCTGCCCTGGGATACCGAGCCGCCGCTCGAATTGCCCCAGGTCTACGTGATGGGGGTGTGGCTCTCCATTTTGCTCGCGATCGCCTTCATCGGCCTGCATGCCTGGCAGATCACCGAGGAATCGCGCCAGCTCGCGGATGCGTTGGCGGCAACCGAATTGGTGCTTGCACGCGAACAGCACCTCTCGCAGCTCGACGGACTGGCGGCAGCCGCCGCCCATGAACTCGGCACGCCGCTCGCCACCATCACGCTGATCGCCAAAGAGCTGCAGCTCGCCATCAAGCCGGATTCCGAGCACGCCGACGACGTGCGGCTCTTGAACGAGCAGGCCAAGCGCTGCCGCGCCATTTTGGCAAAGCTTACCGAACTCTCGAGCGGCGCTCCGTTCGATCGTATGAAGCTGTCCACGCTGATCGAAGAGGTGGTCGCGCCGCACCGCAACTTCGGCGTTGCGATCAATGTCGCTCTCTCGGCGGGCGAGGCGGCCGAACCGGTCGGGGGCCGCAATCCCGCGATCCTCTACGGCCTCGGAAACCTGCTCGAGAACGCCGTCGATTTCGCCCACGAGCGAGTCGAAGTCGCCGCCTCCTGGAACGGTCAGGACGTCGCCGTCACCATCACCGATGACGGTCCGGGCTTTGCCCCCGAGGTCATGGACCGCATCGGCGAGCCCTATGTCACCAACCGTCGCCGGCACGGCGGCGAGAGCGAGGCGAGCGGTCTGGGGCTCGGGTTCTTCATCGCCAAGACCTTGCTGGAGCGCTCGGGCGCCACGCTCGACTTCGAGAACCGCGCGTTTCCGGACCGGGGGGCGATCGTCCGCGTGCACTGGGGCCGGCGCGAGTTCGAACGCGCGACCGCCTTCGCGGCGTGAACTTATTGCTTGGCGGCGTGAACGTGTTGGCCGTTAACCCATTGCCGGGCGTCGCTTTTCGCTCGAGCACGGGGCCCGGCCGGCGTTTCATTATCGATTATTCACTTGAGGTTATCGGGCATCTTCCTAGATTAGGCCGCCAAATGTCCGGTGCGAATCGTCGCCGCGCACGTTGGATCGGCGGAGCGCAGCCACGTGTGGAGGCGTAAATGGCCATGGCCGATTTGGTCGCCGCAATGCCGGGCGACCGCTCGCTGCTGATCGTCGAGGATGACAAATCGTTCCTGCAGCGGCTCGCCCGCGCCATGGAGGGCCGCGGCTTTACCGTAATGACCGCCGAATCGGTGGCCGACGGCCTCACCCAGCTCGAAACCACCTCGCCCGCCTTTGCCGTCGTGGACATGCGGCTCGAGGACGGCAATGGTCTCGACGTGATCTGCGCGCTCAAGCGCCGTCGTCCCGATGCCCGCGCCATCATCCTCACCGGCTACGGCAACATCGCCACGGCCGTGAACGCGGTGAAACTCGGCGCGGTCGACTATCTCTCCAAGCCGGTGGACGCCGACGACGTGGTCGCGGCGCTGCTCGCGCTCGAGGGCCGCAGAGCCGATCCGCCGGAAAATCCGATGTCGGCCGACCGGGTGCGCTGGGAGCACATCCAGCGCATCTACGAGCTCTGCGGCCGCAACGTCTCCGAGACCGCGCGCCGCCTCAACATGCATCGCCGCACGCTCCAGCGCATTTTGGCCAAGCGCGCGCCGAAGTAAGCGACCCGATCGCAAACCCACACGCGTTTCCATTTCAGTCCATTGGTTTTGCCTGCGCTTTTGGTCGTTCGGCGGCAAATGACCGGCGGGCTGATTAAAACATGAGCAGGAATTTTGCAGCGCAACCAAAATCGATTTCGACCGTTAATGATTGGGAACGGTCGGAGACTTCAAACATGTATCCCAATTGGGACCCCATTTTCGAGCGGCTGGAGACGACGAAACAGTTCGGTCTGCTCTCGGATTATTTGGTCAGTTGGTCCGGACGTTCCGGCCGGCTGAGCCCGAAGGTGACCGTCTGGGGCAGGGACGGCGCGCCTGAGGACGTGGTCGGGCACTACGTGGCGCAACTGCTCAAAGGGCTGGTGAACGAGCGCCGGATTTTCGTCGCCGCCGACTGATCTAGGCTTGCGGGGGCGCTTCCGGATCGACGAGCGCGGATAAGCGCAGCGCCGCCGCGCGGGCGAAGGCGAGCATCATGCTCCTGCGCGTGGCGGCATGGAGCCGGTGTTCAGGCGCCTCGGACACCATCGCCGCGCCGAAAGCGTCGGCGACGATGAGGCCGGCGTCCGGCGGAAAAATCTCGCGCGGCACATCGAGCGTGGTGGCGAAAAACAGCCGGTCGCAATGCAGCCGATAATCGAGCCACTTCTGGTCGGCACGAAGGTCGGCAATCGACGACTTGACCTCGACGATCCACAATTCGCCGTCGGCGCCGAGGGCTACGAGATCGGCGCGCCGGCCCGACGCCAACGGCAATTCGCTCACCACCGAAAACCCAAGCGAATGCAGAAGCCGCGTGGCGCCGCGCGCGACCGCGAGCGCAGTCGAGGATTGCCGGCCGTCGACGGGCAGAACGGCAGCGAGCGAGCTGATGCTCATGGAATGAAACAGCCCCGGCAAGGGTACGCTTGTGGTTGCACGACGAAACCGAACGCCACGCACGCTGCTCTCCCAGCCCGGTCGGCGCGCAGGGGATCATATCCGGCACGCGCGCGCCAGCACTCCTTGCGCCCTCATTGCATCGATGCCCATGTCGTTAACGCAGACGCCCGCATCGCCACGGGAGCCGGAGAGCAAGCCAAGATTTGCCGTCAGCGCGCGACCGAGCGCGACGTCCCCTGCGCGCGTTCAACGAAGGCGGCGGCGAGCGCGTCCCGGCGCGGCGCAACGATGCCGCGTTCGGTGATGAGCCCGGTGACGAGGCGCGCGGGGGTCACGTCGAAGGCGTAATTCGCCACGGCCGAGCCTTCGGGCACGATGCGCACGGTCTCGACGCGCCCATCGGCGGTGCGGCCGGTCATGGTTGCGACCTCGTCCGCGCCGCGCTGTTCGATCGGCACCTCGGTAAGTCCGTCCGACACGGAAAAATCGATGGTTGGCGACGGCAAGCCGACATAGAACGGCACGCCATTGTCCTTGGCCGCGAGCGCCTTGAGATAGGTGCCGATCTTGTTGCACACGTCGCCGTTGGCGGCGACGCGGTCCGCCCCCACGACCACCATGTCGACCATGCCGTGCTGCATCAGGTGGCCGCCGGTATTATCCGCGATCACCGTGTGCGGCACGCCGTGCTGGCCCAGCTCCCACGCGGTGAGCGCGGCGCCCTGGTTGCGCGGGCGCGTCTCGTCGACCCAGACATGGAGCGCAACGCCCTGATCGTGCGCCACGTAGACCGGCGCCAAGGCGGTGCCGAAATCGACGGTCGCGAGCCAGCCCGCGTTGCAATGGGTCAGCACTTGCATCGGCGCGCCCGGCTGCTTGTTCGCGGCCATGGCGGCGATGAGCTTCGCGCCGTGGCGGCCGATCGCCTGGTTGATGGCGACGTCCTCGTCGCTAATCTCGGCCGCGCGGCGATAGGCGACGGCCACGCGTTCCTCCCGCGGACGGTTGCGCACGGCGGCCACCATCTCGTCGAGCGCCCATTTGAGGTTGATGGCGGTGGGGCGCGTGGCGAGAAGCGTGGCGCAGGCGCGCTCGAGCGCCTCATCGGACGCATCGGCGCGCAGCGCCAGCGCGACCCCATAGGCCGCCGTCGCCCCGATCAGCGGCGCGCCGCGCACCTGCATGGTCGCGATCGCGCGCGCCACATCCGCGAGCGTCGCCAGGCGGATGGTCGTGAACCGGTGCGGAAGCGCCGTTTGGTCGATGATGCCGACCGACCAGCCGTCGGCCTCGACCCAGATGGTGCGCGTATGTTTGCCATCGACCTTCATGGCGCCAGAGATAGCCGCGATTCATGGAAAGGCAAAGCCGTGTCCCGGATGCGGTGCAGCGCGAGCATTAGCAAAGCGGTGCACCGCTGATCCGGGACCGCCACACACCGTAACGGTCCCGGGTCTGCAGCGCACCACTACGTGCTGCGCTGCGCCCGGGACACGAACGAAATTTTCGCGTCTTCCCTCCCTCTCCCCGCAAGCCGAAAGAGGTGATAGAGAGGCACCGGGGGAGAGCGCATGCCGATCGACTACGAGGCCGAATACAACAACCGCGCCCGCGTACCCGAGCACCCCGAAATCTTCGCCCGCTGGGCGCGCGCGGGCGAGGATTACCGGGCCGAAGCGATGAAGGAGCGGCGCGCCGAGCTCGGACTGAGCTACGGATCGTCACTGCGCCAGTTCATCGACCTGTTTTCGCCCCGCCCCGGCGTGCTCGCGCCGCTCGCGCTGTTCGTCCACGGCGGCTACTGGCGCTCGCTCGACCCATCGATGTTCAGCCACATGGCGCGCGGGCTCAATGCCCACGGCGTGGCGGTCGCGGTCGTCGGCTACGATCTCTGCCCGGAAGTGACCATCGCCGAGATCATCGATCAGATCCGGCGCGCCTGCCTGTTCCTGTGGCTGCGCACCGGTCAGCGCATGATGCTCTACGGCCACTCCGCCGGCGGACATCTCGCCGGCGCCATGGTGGCGACCGACTGGCAGGCGCTTTATCCCAAGGCTCCGCCGGACCTCGTGCCCGCGGCCTATTCGATCTCCGGTCTGTTCGACCTCGCGCCGCTCGTCGGGCTTGCGATGGCGCAGGATCTGCGCCTCGACGAGGCCGAGGCCCGCCGGGTGTCGCCGCTGTTCTGGCCGGCGCCGAAGGGGCGCGTGTTCGACGCCGTCGTCGGCGGGGCGGAGTCGAGCGAGTTCTTGCGCCAGAGCCGCATCGTCGCCGACGGCTGGGGCAAGGCCGGCGCGCAAACCCGCTACGAGGCCATCGCCGGCATGAACCATTTCACCGTGATCGATGCGCTGGCGGATCCACAAAGCACGATGGTCGACCGCCTCACCGAGCTCGCGCCGCGACGGAAATGACCGACGTCTAGCAAATGCGCTGCTGGTTCATCGCCTGGACGTCGTGCTGAGATGAACCCGCCGAGGCACCAAACATTCAGGTGAAGTGGACTCATCGCGAGCGGCGAACTCGGTCGCAATGGAGCGGTTTCTTGGTTTCGCCGTTGCTGATGTTGTTCATCTCAGAACCCTGACTTCGAGGCCGCAATAGCAGGCTGCGCAAGACCGGCCGAGATGGCATATTCAGACCGTTTTAGAACGGAGGATTTGCAATGCCGCTGCAGCGAGGCAAAGTACTGGGCTACGACTTCAATCGGATGGTCGTTGATTTCACGATGTTTAATCAGGGCAAGACAGTGCGGTGTGCGATCAGCACCGCGGCGATGGACGATCTTGAAGGCAAGCATGAGGTGAAGGCAGATCAGCGAGTAGATCAGTTTCTGCGACTGCGCGATGCGATTGAGGAGCAAGCATCGCGTAGGTTCTTCGAACGGCCAGTCCACGCTGAAGGACCGGTGGTGTTGCGATCCAACGATTTCTTCAAGTAGCGCGGCGAACTCGGGAATTTCGGTCATTGTGCCAAGTTGTTTGATGATCTTGCCTGTGGCTTCCGAGAACTCAGATTCGTGCGTATCGGTGGTGTAGCCCGCCAAGGATCGGCTGCGCGATAATGTCTCCGAATGGAATATCAGAACGAACTCGTTACTTCAGGTCAGCGAGGAAGCTCGGCGTCACAAGCCAGCCGATAAGAGCCTGTTTGGACACCAAAGCCTCCGCCCCTGGCGTTCCGGCGGCGGCGCCTTTGATAGGAGGCGACTCGCGCGTGACTTGCGCCGTGTACTCGCCGTGCGCCATCCCGCTCACGCGGGTGGTCGCTGTGAAACCGTCGATCTGCGCCCCCGCGGCGACCGGCTTCGTCACCGTCCAGGTCAGGTTAGGCGTACCCGGAACATCCACCGGCAATACCAGCGGGTATCCGTTCCAATACGGGGTTCGGCCGAACTCTTCGGACGAGAATTCCCAGCCCGCCGGCGATTTCACCGACCCATCAACGAGGCCGTAAAAATTGTAGACGGTCACGAAATCAGAGGTCGCTTTCGACTCGCCAGGTGTCAAGGTCTCGCCCTGATCAGTCTTTATGGCGAAGTGGTAGGTCATGGACCCGTCGTCGTTCTTGTCCACTTGCGTAACCACTATCTGCAGCGCGCGCGCTGGGGCAGCGGTGATCGCGAACCCGGAGGCCAGCAGCAGCGCAGCCCCAAAAGTTTTCAACATGTCATCATCTCCAGATGGGCAACGGCCCAAAGAGAAAGTGTACGTCGCGAACGCGTAAACAAGCAATAATATGGCATCGCCACTGAGCGCCTAAGCCAAGCATTCGAAGCGCCGAGCATTCGAAGCGACGGTATCAAACCAAATAAAGAAGCGGCGGCGGCGGAATGCGCAGGTTTCTCGCGGAGCATTTAGGAGTGTTTGACCCGAATGACACTCGCATTCTGGTCAGCGCATTCGATAGAGCATGGGAGGCCGTTCAAGCCAGCGGAGTGATCTTCGACAAGGCTAAGGCCGACTCTGCGCGGGCGATACTCGCAAAACATATTATTGCGGTTGCTAAGGACGGCGAGCGTGACCATGGTCGGCTACGCGACGGCGCTCTTGTGGCCTTGGCTCAATCAAATCTGTGAACCATCCCGCGTTGCGCGCGGTGAGGCCGCCTCAATTGGCGGCCTCGTCATTCCGCTCAAAAGTTGGAGCCGGCTGTCCCTGTCGGAGACTTACGCTCTGAAATATTGTCGAATGTTGTAGAGTGGAATCAATGTGAAGTAGTTCACACAGAACGCACTGCGGTAGGCAGCTTATCCGGGAGGGCTTGAGAGCGCGGCGGGTCCGACCGGCAGCACCGGCTTCCATTTCGCGACGGCGTTGAGGCAGGCCTCGTCCACGGTCGGGAACGCGAGGCCAGAGACAGCCACTCCGGCCCCGGTCAGCTTCTCCAGCACGCTGCTCGCGGCCTCGGCAAGCACGAGGGGGATCCCGGCCGCGGCGCAGGCGGCGGCCAGGTCGCGGATGGCCTCCGCTCCGTCGGCGTCCAGGAAGGGCGAGGCCGACAGGTCGAGCACCACCGGCATCCCGCGCGCGAGGGCGAGCCGCAGAGCCTCGTCGTGGATCGCCTCGGCGTTCGGATAGAGCAACGAGCTGCAGGGGCGCAGCACGCAGCAGCCAAGCCCGCCGTCCTCGGATGCGCCCGCCGGCCGCCACAGCCGCTCGTGCACCGGCACGCGCCGCGTCCTCCAGAGGTAGCAGAGCCAGGCCGCGGCGACCCCCGCCAGGATCCCCCGCTCCGGCCCGACCACCAGCGTCACTGCGAACGTGGTCAGCACGACCAGCGCGTCGAGCCTGTCCGCGCGGCACAGCGCGAGCAGCCGCCTGAGGTCGAAAAGCCTGGCGACCGCCATGATGACGACCGCGGCCAGCGCGAACCGGGGCAGGTAAGCGAACAGCGGCCCCAGAAACAACGCCACCAGTAGCGCCAGAACGGTGAAGAAGTAGATCGGGCGCGGCCCACGCGCGCCTCCCGCGAGGTTGACGCTCGTGCCGGAAACGCTCGCGCAGACTGGGTAGCCTCCCACGAACGCCACCGCCACGTTGGCCAGTCCCTGGCCCAAGGCCTCGCGGCCTGGATCGGATCGCTGCCCGGTCCGACGAGCGACGAAGCGGGAGATGGAAGACGTCTCCGTCATGCCGACCAGAGCCAGCAGGGCCGCGGAGGCCCATAGCTGTCCGAACAGCAATGGAGTCAGGGATGGGGCGGAGACCGGCGGCAGCCCGGTCGGCAGTGCCCCCACCATCTCCACGCCGCGCTCGCTGAGGCTCCAAGCGAACGTGGCCGCAAAGGCGAGGGCGACGACGACGAGCGCGTCGGGAATCCGCGGGAAGAGTCGCCGCGCCAGGAGCGCGATGGCGATGCAGGCGGCGAAGAGGCCGGGGACGAGAACGTCGCGGCGGGACCAGGCCTCGGCGGCCTCCGCCAGGAAGGCCGGCAGATGGATGCCCGAACGCGCGGACGGCGGCGGCGCGCCAAGCGCGGGAGCGACCTGCGTGCCGATGATTAGGAGCGCGGCAGCCGCGATGAAGCCCTCGGTGACCGGGGTGGGTATCGCCCGGACGAGGAAGCCCAGCTGCGCGGCGGCGAACAGCAGAGTGAGGATGCCGACCATCAGCGTCAGGGAGGCGGCGAGCTCGATGTAGGCGGGCGAGAAGGGCTCGGCGAAGTGGTGCAGCGAGCCCAGCACCAGGACGGTCATGACGCCCACCGGGCCGGTGAACAGCAGGCGGTTGCTGCCGAAGGCGATTGCCAGGGCGGGAGCGGCGCAGCTGGCGTAGAGGCCGTAGACGGGCGGAACGCCGGCCACGACGGCGTAAGCCATGGCCTTGGGCAGCATGGTCAGCGCGAGGTTGGCGCCGGCGGCGGCGGCGTGGACGAGGCCGCCGAGCGTCGCGCGGCCGTTCGGGAGGTGTGTGTCCCGCCGCATTCGGCTGCTCCCTTGAAGTCCATTCACATGAAGCTCGGCGCGCTTGCCTCGCGTCAAGCGCGGAGCGCGCCTCAACTTCACCTCAGCCCTCTTCCCCAGCCGACGTCGGGTTTACCCGACTTCGGCCGATCTTAAAGTGCCGAACTCGGGCAAGCCCGAGTTCGGTGGGGAGAGGGAGCAAACCGAGTGCGCGGCGCGGGAGTGCTCCAAAAACAATCGCCGGAGCTAGCGATCAGAAGAATGCCTGGATCCCGGTCTGGGCGCGGCCGAGGATCAGCGCGTGGATGTCGTGCGTGCCTTCGTAGGTGTTGACGGTCTCGAGATTGCACAGCACGCGCATCACGTGGAACTCGTCGGCGATGCCGTTGCCGCCGTGGATGTCGCGCGCCACGCGCGCGATCTCGAGCGCCTTGCCGCAATTGTTGCGCTTGAGCAGCGACACCGCCGGCGGCGCGGCCCGGCCTTGCTCCAATAGCCGCCCGAGCCGGAGCGCCGCGTGCAGGCCGAGCGTGATCTCGGTCTGCATGTCGGCGAGCTTCTTCTGGATGAGCTGGTTGGCGGCGAGCGGACGGCCGAACTGCTTGCGGTCGAGCGCGTATTGGCGCGCCCGATGCCAGCAGAACTCCGCCGCGCCGATCGCGCCCCAGGCAATGCCGGCGCGCGCCATGTTGAGGCAGCCGAAGGGGCCGCCGAGGCCTTTGACGTTCGGCAGCACGTTCTCCTCCGGCACGAACGCATCCTCGAGCACGACCTCGCCGGTGATCGAGGTGCGCAACGAAAGCTTGCCTTCGATCTTCGGCGTGGACAAACCCTTGGTGCCGCGCTCGACCAAGAAGCCGCGGATGACGCCGTCGAGCTTGGCCCACACCAGCGCGAGATCCGCCACCGGCGCGTTGGTGATCCACATCTTGCTGCCGGTGAGCCGATAGCCGCCCGGCGCCTTTTCCGCGCGCGTCGTCATCGAGCCCGGGTCGGAGCCGTGATCGGGCTCGGTGAGGCCGAAGCAACCGACGATCTCGCCCGATGCGAGTTTCGGCAAATAGCGCTTGCGTTGCGCTTCGCTGCCATAGGCGAAGATCGGATGCATCACGAGCGAGGACTGCACCGACATGGCGGAGCGGTAGCCGGAATCGACCCGCTCGATCTCGCGCGCGATCAGCCCATAGGCGACATAGCCGAGGCTCGCGCCGCCGTACTCTTCCGGGATCGTGGGGCCGAGCAGGCCGAGGGCGCCCATCTCGGAGACGATGGCGCGATCGAAGCGCTCCTCGCGGTTGTCCATGAGCACGCGCGGGAACAGCTTGTCCTGCGCATAGCCGCGCGCAGTGTCGCGCACCATGCGCTCTTCCTCGGTGAGCTCGCCCTCGAAATCGAGCGGATCCTGCCAGTTGAAGGCGGCGTCCTCGCGTTGCGGCGCCAAGCGATGCGTGCGCGTCTCGGTGGCGGTTTGCGGCATGGCATGCTCCCGGGGCTCGGGGTTGCCTTTTCATGCTCACGTTCGTCGGGTGGATTCAAGAGGTTCGGCCGCGACACAGGCCACCGGTTTGGGCATCGGTGCGCCGGAAGCTGCGCCTCACTGCGCGATCCGGATATTCTTCTCCTTGACCAGGCGGCGCCACTTGCCCATGTCGCCGGCAAGCACGGCGCGCAAATCCTCGCGCGCGCCGCTTCTGATCTCCATGCTGAGCGCCTCGAGCTTGGCCCTGACGTCGGGCGCGGCGAGCGCCTGCTTGATGGCAGCCTCGATCTTGTCGAGGATCGCCTTCGGCGTGCCCGTCGGCGCGAACGCTCCGATCCAGGTGGCGACGTCGTAGCCGGGGACGCCGGATTCATCGATCGTCGGCACGTCGCGCAGCCGCGGCACCCGCGTGAGGGTCGTCACCGCGAGCGTGCGCAGCTTGCCCGACTGCATCCCGGCGTTGGCGGTGGCGAGGTCGGCGAAGATCACCTGCGTCTCGCCCGACATCACGCCGGTGACCGCCGGCGCGCCACCCCGGAACGGGACGTTGGTGATGTCGACCGCGGCCATGGCCTTGAACAATTCGAGCGCCAGCAACGTCGCGGTTCCTCCCGAGGCATGATTGAGCTTGCCCGGATTGGCCTTGGCAAACGCGATCAGTTCGCGGATCGATTTGACCGGCAGCGCCTCGTTCACCAGCACGACCTCCGCGATCGAGGTGAGCAGCGCGAGCGGCTCGAAGTCGCGCTGCGAGTGGTAAGCGAGATTGGGGTAGACGACCGGGTTCATCGCCATGGTGCCGTCGTGCGCGACCAAAAGCGTGTAGCCGTCGGGTGGCGACTTGGCGGCGGCTTCCGCGCCGATGATCATGGCGGCGCCGGGACGATTCTCGATCACCACCGGCTTGCCCCAGCGCTCGGCGAGCGCCGCGGCGATGACGCGCGCGGTGGTGTCGATCGAGCCGCCCGCCGCGGTCGGCACGATGATGCGCACGGTGCGCTCGGGATAGCCTTGGTCGGGAGAGGCTTGGGCGCACGCTTGCAGCGGCAAGGCGAGGAGTGCGACCGCGGCCGCCACCACGCCGCAGGCAGTGGCGGCGAACGCGCGCGGATTGGCCATGGGCTCCTTCCTCACCGCGCGCATCCCCCGCATTGCCGCGCCGGAAGCGATCGGCTAATGACGTCTTTTAGCGCGCCCGTAGCTCAGCTGGATAGAGCGCTGCCCTCCGAAGGCAGAGGTCACAAGTTCGAATCTTGTCGGGCGCGCCACCTAGTACTCATCTGCGAACCAGGTTCACTGGCGGCCTGCCCGGCAAGGACGGCGCGCTCAAGCACGTCCTTGCTGCCTTTGATGCGGATGCGGTGGTCGTCCACCTCGACGACGTCAATGAGGGACTGCAAGTAGGCCTTTCGGAACGGCACCGATCCGGCGGTGAACTTCTCACGCATACTGCGGCCGAATCGGTCGATGAGCGCGGGATCGATGCGGATTGCAGGAGCAATATTGAGCTTGGCGGTCTCAAGGGCAGCCTTCGCGCGGTCGCGACCCGCCTTGAGGCTGTCGAGTCGATCCTTGAGTACATCATCGAGGTCGGTCACGCCGTCCTCGACCAGCCGGTAGAGCCGCTTGAGCCTGTCTTCGGCGTCCGCCACCTCCCGTTGCAACGCCATGATGCGGCTGTTGACGGTTTCTGCCCTTTCGGCACGACGAGCTGCGAGGGAGTTCAACATGGCAGCGAGCCGCTCGGGTTCGAATAGCCGCTCAACCAGATGCCCTGTGACCAAGCCGTCAAGCTCGTCCATCCGGATCGAGCGGCCTTTACACGCGCTCTTGCCTTTGCTGACACATGTCGAGCAGGTGTAGTAGCGGTGAATGACGCCGTTCTGGGAGGTGCCCGTGCGCAAGGTCATCCCACCCCGGCAGGTGGCGCACACCGCCAAACCCGTCAGCAGGATCGGCCCGGTTGTAACGCGCGGTGCGACTACCTGCGGACTGCGGGCATGAAGCTGGCACTGAACCTGCTCGAACACCTGCGGCTCGATCAGGCCGGACACAGGTATCGTGACGACCTCCTCTTCCGGCTTGCGCTGCCCCGTGCGCGAGGAGGTCTTATTGAACTGCCACTGGCCCATGTAGACCGTGTTGGTCAGGATTCTGTGAACGCCGGCAACCCCAAAGGTGTCGCCGCGCCGGGTGCGATAGCCACTGCGGTTGAGCCATTTGACCACTTCTTTGACGCCGAGCGCGCCCGAGCTGCCATCCCCGTGTAGATACAGCTTGAAAATGAGCCGGGCGGTCTCGGCTTCGACGGGGTCGATCTCCAGCTTCTTCTTGATCTTTGTCCCGCGTTTCTCTGCCTCGACCAGCCTGTAGCCGAGCGGAGCCGTCGCTCCGTTCCAGAACCCCTGCCGCGCGTTTTCCTTCATGGAGCGGATCACGTGCTTGGCGTTTTCCTTCGACTGGTATTCGTCAAACAGGGCGATGACCTTGCGCATCATCGCCTGCGCGGGCTCGCTCTCGTCGCCGACTGGCTGAGTGATGGAGACGACCCGGACGCCATGCTTGGCCAGCTTCCGAAGATAAAACTCCTGTTCGAACGCTTCGCGGAAAAACCGGCTGTAACTGTGAACGAGGATTAGGTCGAATGCCTGCTCCCCATCGCAGGCGCGCTCGATCATTTGCTGGAAGATAGGTCGGCGGTCGTCACCGGCAGAAGCGCCGCTCTCGATGAACTCTGCAGCCACCGTATAGCCCTGGGCGCGGCACCAAGATTCCAATTGGCGGCGCTGGTCGGGAATGGAAAGATCGTGCTCAGCTTGCCGGCCGGTCGATACCCGCATGTAGAGCGCGGCGCGCCGTGCAATAGAATCTTGAGGCGAAGGATTCGGCGGCTGTTTGCGACGTCTCATGTGGGATCACCCTCCAATGGCTGAAATCATTTTCGCAGTGACATGGATGCCCGCCAAGAGCCGTTTCGGGTGCTATTCCCGCTTTCCCAATGCATCGTCCAGAAGGGCGCCGAGGTAGGTCTCGATGACCTCTAGCTCGCCCCGCGTCACCGGGATCGCGGTGGGAAAATCATCGACGACGTCCGGGCCAGCTGCAACGAGCGTTGGCGTCCGACGGCGAATCAGGGGCGCCAGCCCAGCTTTCCGATGATATTGAGCGCGGGGAGCGCCAGGCAAATGCAGTCGGTGCCGAGCATCGGCCTGCCCGGTCCCGCCGGCAACGTGCTGACGGTGCCGGTTGCCGGTGACCACCGGGCAGGGTGCGTCGATCCGAGCTCCCTTTTGCCTCATCGTGCAGGCCAGTTCCGCGACATGTTGGCCCGTGCGCATCGTTATGACGCGCGCGATCGATGAGGCTTATCAAGGCGGACGAAAGCCTGAGCCGATCTGCTCGGAAATTAGAGTAGTCTCGTGCGACACCTTGCCTACATCAGAATCAAAACCCACTTAGGAGCGGCACGACCGAGTCTCTCACATGCGCACGATGGAAATTCCGCCCTTCCCGCGAAAGATCGAAATTCGTGATTTTAATAATTTATTTAGAACTCGTCTGAGCCAGAAGGTCGTCATGTGGCCGGAGCAAGCGATCCCGCTGCTCGGATACATGTGCTGCCCGAATGATCCAGCGGGGCGCGAAGCCCTGCTGCATACGCTTCGAAGCTGGCCCCGGCCATCAGAAGCCATGCCGCCTACCGTTCCGAAAGGGCTTCGCCGGATCCAGCATGACTGGCTACGGGTCGCGGACATTCTCCATATCCACTACGACCTGGTCGAAGGGCATCACCAAGCCCGGCGAGGCGGCCCAAGCATCGGCAAGTCCATTACCCTGGCGGCGACCAACGCAAATAGCTGTGGCACTGGGGCTGCGACATTTTGGAAGAACTGGTCGACCTATAAGGATGTCGCGCACCTGATTGCCGCCGCGACCCTGATTTGTGCAGAGGCTCGGACCAGGTATCGCAACAAGCCGCTCTGGCCAGGCGGATTGAGCTGGAGTCAGTTCATCCCGTTCCAGATGACGATGCTGATGCCGGATCTCGTGCTTGCGGTGGGCCTTGAGTTCGAACGTGTTGGTCTGAGCGCGCTGCCCCATGGTCGCACCGAGCCGATATTGGATCCTGCAGCAGTGTGGCGCATACCTCCAGACATCAACGTGGTGCCGATCCCGCCGCCGATACGGAAGATCAGGGCTGAGGACCTCGTAGTTCTCAATCACCGGCGCGCTGGCAGTCGGGGTAAAGCCAACGTCACCAGGACTACTCCAGTT
>Ga0209647_1001914_pt1 | contig 17159 bp, 19 predicted proteins | sample GraSoi_2013_60cm_FD_185827 | JGI IMG/M metagenome (GOLD analysis project Ga0209647, IMG submission 185827) | Grasslands soil microbial communities from the Angelo Coastal Reserve, California, USA - Sample 9_17_2013_60cm (SPAdes) (version 2) | ecosystem: Environmental > Terrestrial > Soil >...
CGGCATCATGAGCGCGATCGACTTCGACCTGGACCTCACGCGCCTCCCGCACGAGAAGGGCGACCGGGTCAAGATCGTGATGAGCGGCAAGTACCTGCAGTACAAGACGTACTAGATACTCCGTCTCAGCCCGGACGCCCAGGCGGCGCACGTCTCCGCGATCTCGCCGAGAACCTCGGCGTCCGACCTGCCCGAGCTCTTGAGGACGTGGAAACTGTGGTCTGCGCCTTCCAGCCAATGCATCGTCCATCGGTCGGTCAAACGACCGACCACGCCTTCCATCAAATCGCGACGGCATAAAGCGTCGCGGGTGCCGTTCAGGCAAAGGACCGGCACCTCGATTTTCGCGAGGTGCGCGTCGCGAAGTTCTTCTGGCCTGCCCGGCGGATGAAGGGGGTAGGCGAGGAGCAGCAGACCGTCGCAGGGAAATTCCCCGGCGGCCAGCATCGAAGCCGCGCGTCCGCCCATCGAGCGTCCGCCGAGGAGCAGCGTCTGCGGCGCGATCTCGCGGCAGGCGTGCGAGGCCACGGCGGCGATGCATTCCTTCAGCCGAGGCATCGTGTCCGGATGGCTGGACCCTTTCTCGCGGTAGGGGAAGTTGAAGCGGACGGTGTGAAACCCGCGCCCGCGCAGCGCCCCGGTCACTCCGAGGACGCCGCGATCGGCCATGTGGCCGCCTGCGCCGTGCGCGCAGATGAAGAGCGCGCCGGCCGATGCGAGCGCGGGCTCGAAGACTGCCGAGGTCTCCTCCGGGCCGACCTTGACCCGCCAATTTGCGGGAGACAAAGCACCCACCGCTGGCGCGCTCACGGCCGGCGCATCCAGGCGAACGCGCGCTATTTCATCCGATCCCGGATCTTGGCGAGGGCCGTGCGCGCGCACTCCTCGTCGAACTGGCCTCCGGGCGCGCCGCTCACTCCGAGGCCGCCGATGGTGTTGCCACCGGCCATGATGGCGATCGCGCCCTGCGCGTAGGTCACGTTCGGCAGCTGGGTCTGCGGCACGTTGGTCGGCGGGTTCTTCGCCATGCGGTCGGCGATCTGCTTGGTGGTCTCTTCCTTGCGCGACAGGCCAAGCGACGCGATCGTGTAGGCCTTGTAGTAGGCGTTGTCCATCGAGTGGATCGGCGCCCCGTCGCCGCGCAGCACGGCCTGGCGGACGCCGTCGAGATCGACGACCACCGCGACCACCCGGTAACCTTTCTGCGCACAGGCCGCGACCGATTCGCCGACGAGTTCGTTCGCCAGCGCCGCGGACAATTTATGCGTGGTGACCAGGCCCTGGGCCTGGGCTCCCGCCGCTGCAGCTCCCACGACGATCGCAAGCACTTGCAGTCCTGCCGAAATCCGTGACATGGGTCTCCTCCTGTAGATTTGTTGGGGCTCCCACGATACGTCAAAACTCCCTGCTGCGGAAGCAGCGTCAGATCTGCGCGATCATGGCCGTTCCCTGCCCTCGAGCCCTTCGAAAACCTATTGCTTTTCCACCTTCTCCCAGGGCAGGGCGCGCCGCTGCCTCTCGACTCCTTTGCGCGCGCGTAATTTCGTCATGTCAGCCTCCAATCGAACCGGCGAGTGTGCTAGGTTGACACTTTATTCTCCCGCCGGGAAGATTGGCGAGGCGCTCATGAAAAAACTCCATCGATTCGCGGATGACAGGAAGATCGCCGGCGTCTGCAGCGGGCTCGGCGACTATTTCGATCTCGACCCGGTCTTCTTTCGCCTGTTTTTTCTCGTGTCGCTCCTTTTCGGCGGGTTCGGAGCGCTCGCGTACCTGATCCTGTGGATCATGGTCCCCGAAAAGACGGGCGCGCAGGGCGAGCCCCGCCCCGTGGAGCGGCTGCATCTGTCGAATTCCGATCGCAAGATCGGGGGCGTTTGCGGCGGCCTCGGAGAGCGGTTCGAAATCGATCCCGTCCTTTTCCGGGCCGCGTTCATCCTGCTCGCCCTGGCGTGCGGTCTCGGGGTCCTCGTCTACATCGCGCTGTGGCTCCTGATTCCGCGCGCCGCGGCCGCGCCCGTCGTAAAGAGCTAGCTCAGCTTGTCGGCCCGAGCGAGCATGCTAGACTTCAAATTCCACAACTTCGAAAGGAGGTGATCCCGTGAGAGACCAACAAGGCAGGACCGGACTACCGACCTCGAACAGCGGATCAATCCGCAGACCTGGGATTTCCGCCAGCCGTTAGGCCGGCGTGCCTTAGAGCAGGACGACGCCCCGGGGAGAAATCTTCGGGGCGTTTTCGTTTCCTCGGAGGACTCCATGAGAATCGCAACCCTGATGGTCGCTCTACTTGCCGGCTGCGCCGCCCTGGGCGGCGGGATAGGCGAAGCCACGGGCAGCTGGGACGGCGCCACGTACGACGAGGTGGTGCTGCGCTGGGGGGCGCCCGCGCGCAGCACCAAGCTCACGGACGGCCGCGACGTGTACACCTGGGTGTCCGAAAGCGCGGGCTCGCGCGGAAGCTCGGCGGTCGGCTTCGGGATCGGCAGTGGCGGCGGCGGAATAGGCATCGGCACCGGCGTCATGTTCGGATCCGGCGGCGGCGAGGCGGTGCGTTGCGAGCGCACGCTGATTTTCAAAGCCGGCCGCGTCGACGAGCAGAACTGGCAGGGGCCGGCGGAGTACTGCAGGACCTTCGCCCGCTAGAGTTGCACCCGTGACGTCCCCTCGCGACGCAGACCGGGCGCCCGGGCGCCTGCGCATCGACAGGTGGCTGTGGGCGGCGCGCTTCTACAAGACGCGCACCTTGGCCGCGCGGGCAGTGGAGGGCGGCAAGGTGAAGCTCAACGGCGAGCGCGTGAAGCCGGGCAAAGAGGTGAAGACGGGCGACGAGCTCGAGGTGCGCTCGGGCGAACTGCGATGGCTGATCGGAGTGCGCGCCTTGGCGCTCAGGCGCGGTCCGGCGGCCGAGGCTGCGCTGCTGTATGTGGAGAGCGACGAGAGCCGGGCGAGGCGCGGGCACGTGATCGCGATGCGCCGCGCCGGGCCGCATCCGGCGCACGACGCGCCTGGCCGGCCCACCAAGCGCGACCGGCGCATGATCCGCCGATTCACGGGCGACTGACCGGTCTGAAGCCTGCCATTTATTATCACGGGCGGGACATGAGAAGGCCTCGTTTTCGTCATGTTCGGGACGTACCGTTTGCCAAGGGGGGCAAAAACGGTTCCAGAAGGATTTCCATGTTGAATTCACCGATTCATTCAGTTCTAGTCGGCGCCGCGCTGTGTGGCGTGATCGGCTCCGCGACCGCGCTTGATCCGCTGTGAAACACCCTTCACCGTGCCGGCGAACAATCTCCTGCACAACGCGCAGGGCCCGGAGCTGGAAGGCGCTTGCACCTCTCCCTAGGTCCGCGCCTGACGGCACGAAGACGCCCCGGAAACGGGGCGTTTTGTTTCTGGAGAGGAGGCGGGTGGAGATCCCTCGCCCGGGATGACGAGTCCGCCGCGCCGGCATGACATACTTGAGTCGTGAACGCCCTGATCACCGAATACGGGCTCGCGCTGGTTTTCGCCAACGTGCTGCTCGAACAGTTGGGACTGCCGATTCCCGCGGTCCCGGCGCTCGTCGTTGCCGGCGCGCTGGCGGCCGAGGGAGAGCTTTCGCCTCTGGCGGTATTCGGCGTCGCGTTCGTTGCGTGCATGATCGGCGACGCGGTCTGGTATCTCGCGGGCCGGCGCTACGGCCGCCGCGTGATGAAATTCCTGTGCCGCGTCTCGCTTTCGCCCGATTCCTGCGTACGCCAGACCGAGTTCCGCTTCGAGCGCTGGGGGAAGCTGACGCTGGTGCTGTCGAAGTTCATTCCCGGCCTCTCGACCATCGCGGCGCCGCTCGCGGGCGCGATGCGCCTGGGCTGGCCGTCCTTTCTCCTGCTGAACGGCTTGGGCGTGGTGATCTGGGCCGGAGCCGCGATCGCCGCGGGGATGGCGTTCCACGCCGAAATCAACGAATTCATCGTTGGCCTGGAAGGGCTCGGTACGCTGGCGGCCGAGGCGATCGGCGTGCTGCTCGGAGGATACATCGCGCTCAAGTGGTGGGAGCGGCGGCGCTTCTACAAGATGCTGCGCATCGCGCGAATCGGGGTCGATGAGCTGCGCGCTCTGATGGACGAGGGCAGGCGCCCGGTGATCGTCGACGTGCGCTCGCCCGTCAGCCGCGGTCTGGATCCGCGTTTCATTCCCGGCGCTCTGGCGATGGACGCCGCCGAAGTGGACCGGCGGCTCGGAGAGCTGCCGGCCGACCGCGAGATCGTTTTCTACTGCACTTGTCCCAACGAGGCTTCGGCGGCGCAAGTCGCAAAAAAATTGATCGGGCTCGGCTATACGAAAGTGCGCCCGCTGCACGGCGGGCTGGACGCCTGGATCGCCGCCGGCTACGAGGTGGAGCGCCGGGCGAAGGGACCGGGATGATTTCATGGCCATTATGGACAAAATGGCCATTATGTGTATAATGTGCGAAACGCCAAACAAGGTCCGATCATGACGACACTGACTTTCCGCAACCGCCTCGGCGAGCTGATCGACGTTCCGAGCGTCGCCGCAACCCGGCTGAAGAACGAGTTCGGGACCGTCCTGGAGCAGGCGGCCCGCGGCGCCGTCGCGATCACCCGGCACGATGCCCCTAAGGCCGTGCTGGTTTCCTACGAGGATTTCGAGGCGCTGGTGAAGCGGCAAAATCAAAACCTGAACGACCTCGGCGCGGAGTTCGATGCGCTTCTCGACCGCATGCAGACGCCCAAGGCGAGAAAGGGCGTGCAGGCGGCGTTCAACGCCGCTCCGGCGCAGCTCGGGCGGACCGCAGTCAAGTCTGCGCGCAAGCGCCGCTAGGGTCGCCGCCCGGGCGACCGCGGCGGCGCGATGAACACCCGGCCGCCGCGCCTGCACGTCCTAGCCGGAGTCAATGGCGCCGGCAAGAGCAGCATCGGCGGCGCAAGCTTGCGCAGCTTCGGCGGCGAGTACTACAACCCGGACGAGGCGGCCCGCGCGCTGATGGCAGCCCATCCCGCCTTGAGTCAAGTCGAGGCCAACGGCGCCGCGTGGCACCAGGGCCGCAGGCTGCTGGAGCGTGCGATCGCGGAACGGCTCGATTACGCGTTCGAGACCACGCTGGGCGCGAACACGATCCCGCGGCTGCTGGCCGAAGCGGCCTCGCAAGGATACGAAGTGCGCATCTGGTACGTGGGACTCGCCAGTCCCGAGCTGCACATCGCGCGCGTGCGATCCCGCGTGCGCCGGGGCGGCCACGATATTTCCGAGCAGGACATCCGACGGCGCTACGAACACAGCCGGCTCAACCTGATCCATCTCATGCCCAGACTCGCCGCGCTCCGGGTCTACGACAACAGCGTCGAAGCCGACCCTGCGGCCGGGAAAAAACCCGCCCCTCTACTCGTCCTCCACATGGAAAAGGGAAAGATATTGAACCATCGTGATCTGGCGCGCTCCCCCGAGTGGGCGAAACCCATCGTTGCCGCGGCCCTGAAGCTGGGCCTGCGCTGAATCAGCTGTCCCGGCGGACGCGGGCGAGCGCGCTGGTCCGCATGCGGGCGAGCACCGCGGCCAGGGCGACGCCGATGACGCACACGGCGCTGGTCGCGAGAAAGCCCCAGGCGAACGCGCCTGCGGTGTCCTTCACAACGCCGAGCGCATAGGCGAAAACGAGCGCGCCAAGATTCGCGAACATATTGCAGAACCCCGCGGAGATGCCGGCGACGCGCGGCCCGAGCACTTCGACCGGTACGTAGAAGAGCGGTCCGAAATAGAACTGAACGAAGATCGAATTGACCGCGACCACCAGCACCAGCGCCGGGATCGACTGAACGTATACGAGCAGCGCGGAAGTGCAAGCGAGAACGGCGAGCGAGGCGCCGATCACCAGCGGCGGGTTCCTCAGGCGGTCTGAAGTGTAGCCGCCGAGCGCGTTGGAAGGTCCGGTCAGCGCGAAGCCCATCGCCGTGATGAATCCGGCGGCCTGGAGCGACAGCCCGCGATCGGCCACCAAGAGCGAAGGCAGCCAGAAATTGAACGAGGTGGTCACGCCGAAGCGGATGAACTGGATTCCGGCGCATACCCACATGATCGGGTAGCGGAACAGCTGAAACGCATCGAACACGCCTACCGGATGCCTCGGTCCCGCGGCGGGCTTCTGCTTGCCCAAAGCGAGATACACGAACGCCATGCATACCCCAAGCGCCGCAAAGGCGATGAAAGGCGGGCGCCACCCGTAATGCCCCACGAGGAACGGTCCGACGAGCGAGAGCAGGATGTTCCCCGATACGCCGCCGATCACGTACACGCCCATCGCGGTCGCTTTTCGGTCCGCGGGGAACCAGGAAGCGACGAGCGTGAGGCCCGGGGCGAAGATCAACGCGCGGAACGCACCCGACACGACCTGGTTCGCGAGCGCGGCCGGATAGGACTGGATCATCCCGAAGTTGAGCGAGAGCAGCGTCGAGCCGAGGATGCCGATGAAAAACACGCGCTTCGGCCCGAAGCGGTCGGCGAAATAGCCCCCGGGGATCTGGCCGAGCGCATAGGTGAAGGTCGCCGCGGCGGAGAGCATCCCCGCCTGCGCGAAGCTCATGTGCAGGTCTTCGCGGATGAGCGGCAGGAAGAGCGCGATTCCGCCCAAGGACAGCATGTTGAAGCCCTGGCAGAACACCACCAGCGTGACGGTGAGCGCGGCGTCGCGCCGGAGGGGGGAGGCGGGAGAGGAAGATTCGAGGGACATGGCGGATCAAACCCGAATCGGTTCCTCCTGCATCAAGGCGATCTGCTCCTTCAGCTCGAGGATGCGGTCCTGCCAGTAACGCTGGGTGTTGAACCAGGGAAACGCCGCCGGGAACGCGGGATCGTCCCAGCGCCGCGCGATCCAGGCCGAGTAGTGGATGAGGCGCAGCGTCCGCAAAGCCTCCAGGAGATGCAGCTCGCGCGGATCGAACTCTTGAAAATCCTCGTAGCCGGCGAGGACGTCGGCGAGCTGCCGCGTCATCGACGTCCGGTCGCCCGAGAGCAGCATCCAGAGGTCCTGGATCGCCGGGCCTGAGCGGCAGTCGTCGAAGTCCACGAAGTGCGGCCCATCGTCGGTCCATAACATGTTTCCGGCGTGGCAGTCCCCATGCAGGCGCAGCGTGTGCACCTCGCCCGCGCGCTCGTAGCTCGCGGCGACGCACGCGAGCGCGAGGTCGACCGCGCTCGTCCAGGAGTCGAGCAGGTCCGCCGGAATGAAGTCGTGCGCAAGCAGCCACTCGCGCGGCTCGCGGCCGAAGCTGGAGAGGTCGAGCGCGGGCCGATCGGCGAACGAGCGCGTCGCGCCCACCGCGTGAATGCGCCCGATGAAGCGGCCGATCCACTGGAGCGTCTTGCGGTCCTCGAGCTCCGGCGTGCGCCCGCCGCGGCGCGGAAATATCGCGAAGCGAAAGCCGCCGGACGCGTGCAGCGTATTTCCGTTGGCCGTGAGCGGCGCGACGACCGGGATCTCGCGCTCGGCAAGCTCCAAGCTGAACGCGTGCTCCTCGAGGACCTGAGCGTCGGACCAGCGCGCGGGACGGTAGAACTTCGCGACCACCGAGGGCGGCGTACTCGCACAGGAACCGTCTTCGAGCCAGACCTGGTAGACGCGGTTCTCGTAGCTGTTCAGCGCGAGCAGCCGCCCGTCGCCGGCGAAGCCCACGCTCGCGAGCGCGTCGAGCACGGTATCCGGGGTGAGCCCCGAGTAGGGCGGTTCGGCGGGCATCGCGCCATTGTAAGGGCCGGAAAGCGAAAGTCCGCCCGAAGGCGGACTTCCAGTGAGGCGGGAGGGCTGCCTTTAGTCTAGCGAGATAGTCCGTTGCCGACCACAGCGCCGATCACCGATCCGGCGGCGATTGCGCCCGGGCGGCCGTCGCCGACGGCGCTGCCGATCGCTGCGCCGGCGATCGCGCCACCGATCGTGCCCCAGGCGGGTTGCGCGTAGTACCCCGGTGCCGGGGCGGCGTAGTAGACGGGCGCCGGAGCGTAGTAGACCGGAGCCGGATACACGACGACGGGGCGCCGGACGAACGCCGGAGGCCGCACGAAGAAAATGCGCTGACTCGGATACACGAAATGCGGCCTGCCGTAGCGGCCGTGTCCGTAGAAGTAGCCGTCGTGCGCCAGCGCAGGTGCGCTGGCTGCCAGGGCGGAAAGCGCAAGGCTTGCTACGCTCAAAAACCGGAACGTCTCGGTCTTCATGGTTCGCTCCTTTTTGGAGATTACGACCCAAAAACGACCGGCCGAAGGGGGCTGTTGACCCCGGGGCCTGTAACGGCTTGTAAGCCCTGTTTCGGCGGTTACAGGTAGGAAGTCTCGCGCGCGCGCGTTCGCTCTTCGAAGGGGCCTACTTGGGCTTAAAATTCAACGCCATTCGCCCACGAACTCGCCTGTCGCGGGCACGGAAGTTGCGTAAAAGCAGCTGTTATTCGGAGGTGCCGACCATGGTAACCATCACGATCAGCGGGGCCGAGAAAAGTGGCGCATTGGCGCGGATAGCCGCGTTCCTCGTTCGAAAGGGCTACCCCCTCAAAGGACAGCAAGTCGCGGAATCGGCCTCCGGTGCGAAGCTCGTGAAAATCAGTCTCGAGGTAACCCATTTCGACAAAGCCAAATTCGCTGCTGAAATAAAAACCCTCAGCCCGGACTTTAGAGTAGTGGGCGTGGAAGGCGCGTCCGCGGCGCCTTCGATCAAGGACATGGCCGATCGATTTCCCGACATCGCTTCTCTGGTGCGAGCGTACGGTGAATCGTTCGGGCAGGAATCCCGGGACCGGGAACTGGTCGAAGTGGGGAAAAAAATAGGTGCTTTCCAGTACGAAAAGGAATGGTCGTTCGGCAGCCCGCTCAGGATGCCCGTCGCATTGCGGCGGACCCTGGTTCCCGCTCTGGAAACCCTCTGCAAGGTGGACGCAACCGACACCGACGTCACATTGTCGGACAGCGCGTTTTGCGGCACGGGCAAAATCGCTTGTTGTGAATTCCTGACCGGATTCATGCAGGGATTCCTGGATGCAGGCCCGCTGACGCAGAACACCCGCGTTCAAAAGGCAGCGTGCAGGGCGAAGGGGGATTCGCGCTGCACTTACAAGTTCAGCTATGATCTATAATGTCGGGCGTACCCGCTTGATTGAACGCGTAATTCCTTATCACGGACAGGGGATATCGAAATGAACACGATTCATTACGAGCCGTTTCTAGTCGCACTGTCGTATGTGATATCCGTATTTGGTTCATACACGGCCCTACAACTCGCCATCGCGATTCCGCAGGCGCGGACCTGGGCGGGGGTGATCAGTTCGGTGACCGGCGCATCGGTGGCGCTGGGCGGCGGGGCGATCTGGTCCATGCACTTCATCGGAATGAATGCGGCCGACATGGGGATGCCGGTGGCCTACGACCCCGTGCTGACCTTCGCTTCGTTGATTCTCGCGGTTATCGCGCCCGCGATCGGCTTGTTCATCGTGGGACGCAGCGACGGCGGGCCGTTCAACCTGCCTCTGGGCGGGGTCCTGACCGGCCTCGGCGTCGCGCTGATGCATTACACGGGAATGGCGGCGATGATCATGCAGGCCAAGATCACCTACGACACCACCTTGTTCGTCGCCTCTCTCGTGATCGCGGTCGTGGCTGCAACCGTGGCGTTGTGGCTCGCGTTCAACCTGCGCGGCAATTTGCAGCGCTTCGGCAGCGCGATCGTCATGGGGATCGCGGTGTGCGGCATGCACTATACCGGGATGTATGCGGTGCAGATGGAGCACACCAAGGAAGCCGTCGCGGCAACCGGCATAGCCTTGTCCCCGACGAATATGGCTTACTCGGTATTCGGGGTTACAGCGGTGCTCCTGACCCTTCTGCTGATCTACAGCGCATGGAAGGCGCAGCGCACCCTTCGGGTCGATATATAAGGGAGAGACAGCCGATAGGGAAACCTATCGCAGCGATACGCCGGAGCCGCGGAATTCCGCGGCTCCGCCGCTTGAGGGCGCCGATTCGAGGCGTATGCGCGAAAAGACTTCCTTCGCGCCCCTGATCCAGAGGCTCCAGGTGTGCCCGCCCGACAGCTCGAGGCAGTGGGCCGCGGGCAGCTCGGGCTCGAGCAGCCGCACGTCGTTTATCAAGTGATCGCTCGTACCGGCGGCGAGCCACACCCGGCGGGCGAGCTCGGGCCGATCCACCCAGCCCTTCACCATCCTCCACACCTGGCGCTGATAATTGTCCCCGTTCATCTCGTCCGGCAGGGGGCCAGGCTCCCATTTCCGCGGGCCGCCGGCGGCGCGGATTTCATCCAGCAATTCGTTGTTGCCGAGGAAGGGCGCGAACAGCACGATCCCGGTGAGCTCGCCCGGATGCTCGCGTTCGTACAGCAAGGCGCCCATGCCGCCCAGGGACGCGCCCGCCAGCCAGATGCGGCGGGTACCGCCGCGGAGCGCCGGCTCCACGATCTCCTCGTGCAGGCGCGGTACGAGTCTGCCGTCGCGGTAGTAGGCGAAGGTGGCGCTGGTGAGCAGCACGTCTGCTTCAGGCCAGGATTCGTGGATGACCTCGGCAAGGCCGTGGTCTTTCATGTCCTGCGCATTGTCGCCAAGGCCGGGGAGCACGATGACGAGGGTGCGCTCGGCGGAGGGCCGGGGCGCGGACACCGACACCGTGCCGATCGCAAGCTTCGAGTCGCCTATCGTGAAGCAACCCGCGAGGCCGGCGGCCGCCAGACAAATTCCGAGAGAAAGCCCGCGACTCATGGCCTCTCGTGCTCCTCCAATCAGGGTCGTCAAGCGGGTTTCTGTGCCGGCCCCTTGGGTATGAAGCGCAGCGCGACGCCGTTGTTGCAGTAGCGCAGGCCGGTCGGCTCCGGCCCGTCGTCGAAGATGTGGCCGTGGTGCCCGCCGCAGCGCACGCAGTGGTATTCGGTGCGCTCCATGAAGAGCTTGCGGTCCACCGTGGTCGCGAACACGCCGGGAATCGTCGTGAAAAAACTCGGCCAGCCGGTGCCGCTGTCGAATTTCATCGCGGAGGTGAAAAGCGGCAGGCCGCAGCCCGCGCAGACGAACACGCCGGGACGCTTCTCGCGGTCCAGCGGGCTCGTGCCGGCCCGCTCGGTGCCTTCGTGGCGCAGCACGTCGTAGGCGGCGGGGGAGAGGCGTTTTTTCCATTCGGCGTCCGGGAGCTTGAGCGGTTCCGCGCTCGCGGCCACGTCCGCCCCGTCGGCAAGCAGGGTCTTCCAGTTTTTCTGCAGTTCTTCCACTTTCACGGCTCCTTTCAGTGGCTTCTGTCCCATTCCGGCCCGGGCGAAACCCGCGAGGGACAGCGCAGTCAAACCTCTCAACCAATTGCGACGATCCATTTCTTCACCTCCGTAGGGCGCCCAGTATAGACCGTTGCCCCGATTCGGAATCCCCCGGGGTGGCCGGACGAATGTTGGTCGAGGAGGCGGCACAGGCCTTACACTTGAAGCCTTGAACTCTCAATCCTCAGACCTCTGGCTCGCCGCGGGCGTGCGCACGCCCTTCGCGCGCGTCGACGGCCCGCTCGCGCGGCTCGGGGCGGTCGAGCTGTCGGTGCCGGTGCTGCGCGCCATGGCCCGCCTCGAGACTTCTCCCCCGGGACTGCTCCCGCACCCGGGGGCGGGGATCGCCCGCGAGGGAATCCGGCCCGATCTGCTCGCCTGGGGCACGGTGATCCCCAACCTCGGCTACTCGAACATCGCGCGCGAGGTCCAGATCGAAGCGGGTCTGGACCAGACCATTCCGGCGTTCTCCACCGTGCTCGCGTGCTCGACCAGTATGGTGGCGGCGTTCGAGGCCGCAGGGATGCTCGGGCACGGGGGCAAGGAGCTGGCGCTCGTCGGCGGAGTCGAATGCATGAGCCGCGTGCAGGTCGGGCTGTCGCAGAATCTTTCCGACTGGCTGCGTCGATTTTCGCAGGCGCGATCGCTGGGGCGGCGCCTGGCCTCCTTCGGCGACCTGAAGCCGCGGGATATCGGCCTGCACGTTCTCGAGGTCAAGAACCGCGCGACCGGCAAGAGCATGGGCGAGCATTGCGAGGAGATGGCGAAGACCTGGGGCATAGGCCGGGAAGCGCAGGACAAGATGGCGCTCGCGAGCCACGAGAAGGCCGTGGCGGGACAGAAAGCCGGGTTCTTCGACGATCTCATCGTGCCCGTCGCGGAGACCTCGCGCGACGGATTTCCGCGCGCGGACACGAGCCTCGAGCGCCTGGCGAAGCTGCAGCCGGCTTTCGATCGAACCAGCGGCAAAGGGACGATCACCGCAGGGAACTCATCGCCGCTCACCGACGGCGCCGCCGCCCTGTGGGTCGCCACCGGCAACGGAGTCAAGCGCCTGCCCGGGGCTATCCCGCGAGCGCGGCTCGTCGATTGGGAAATCGCCGCGGTCGACATCTTCCACGAGGGGCTGCTCATGGCGCCGACCTACGCGATTCCGCGCATGCTGGCGAGGAACGGCTTGCGCTACGCGGACATCGCGCTGTGGGAGATCCACGAGGCGTTCTCCGCGCAGGTGCTGTGCAACCTCGCCGCCTTCGAGAGCGCGAGCTTCCGGCGCGAGAAGGTCGGCGTGGATTTCGATCCCGGCAAGTTCCCCTTGGAGCGGCTCAATCCTAACGGCGGCTCGGTCGCGCTCGGCCATCCGTTCGGCGCGACCGGCGCGCGCATCCTGTCGCAGGCGGTGAAGGAGCTCGCGGCCAGCCCTAAGGGAAGCCGCGCCGTCGTGAGCATCTGCGCGGACGGGGGGCTCGGCACCGTGGCGCTGCTCCAGGCAGAATGACCGCCGACATGAACGCCGCCACGGAAAATCTGGTCGAGATCACCGGCGTCGAATTCTCCTACGGCCCGAGGAAGCTCCTGAAGGGGCTGAACCTGAAGATTCCGCGCGGCAAGCTCGTTGCGATCCTGGGCGCAAGCGGCTCGGGGAAATCGACCCTGCTCCGGCTGATCGGCGGCCAGGCGAAGCCGGACCGCGGCACCGTCAAGGTCTCGGGCAAGGCGGTCCACGAGCTCGACACGCACGCCCTCTACGCGCTGCGCCGCAAGATGGGGATGATGTTCCAGGCGGGGGGGCTTTTCACCGACGTGTCGGTGTTCGAGAACATCGCCTTCCCGATGCGCGAGCACACCGAGCTCCCCGAGAGCGTGCTGCGCAGGATCGTGCTGATGAAGCTGCACGCGGTCGGCCTGCGCGGCACGCAGGCCCTGATGCCGAGCGATCTCTCCGGAGGAATGGCGCGCCGCGTGGCGCTCGCGCGCGCGATCGCGATGGATCCCCTGCTCGCGATGTACGACGAGCCCTTCGGAGGGCTCGATCCGATTTCGATCAACGTGATTGCGAATCTCATCCGGCAGCTGAACGACGCGCTCGGCGCGACCTCGATAGTGGTGAGCTACGACGTGAGCGAGGCGGTGAAGCTCGTGGACTACGTCTATGTAATCGCCGACGGCGTGGTCGCGGGCGAGGGGACGCCAGATGAAATGCTGAACTCGAAGGACGCCTACGTCTACCAGTTCATGCACGCGCAGCCCGACGGGCCGATCGCGTTTCACTATCCCGGGCGGCCGATCGGCGAGGATCTCGGGTTGAGGGGACGGGCGCGCTAGCGATCGCACGCCGCGGGATCAGTCGATCCTGATGTTCTTCTCGCGGATGACCTTGCCCCATTTCGCCGACTCGGATTTGATCAGCTCGGCGAATTGCTCGGGAGCGCCAGCAACGATCTCCGCGCTCTGCACGTCGAACTTTTCCTTCATGTCCGGTGCGGCGAAGATTCTCGCGAGCGTCCCGTTCAGCCTGTCGACGATGGGGCGCGGCGCGCCCGCCGGCGCGATCAGCCCCACCCATGAAGTCGTCTCGAAGCCCGGATAGAAGTCCGAGATCGTCGGCAGGTCGGGGAAATGCGGCGAGCGCTCGCGTCCGCTGGTGGCGAGGCCGACGAGCTTTCCGGACTTGACGTTCTGCCCGATCGCGCCGCCCGCCTGGATCAGCATCACCTGCACGGTGCCCGCGACGAGGTCGTTGATCGCCGGCCCGCCGCCCTTGTAATGCACGGCCTCCACCTGGATCCCCGCGGCATCCTTGAAAAGCTCGAAGGCGAGGCGGCTGGAGGACGCCGGCCCGGCCGAGCCGTAATTCACCTTCGCGCTGTTGACTTTTGCGTAGGCGACGAACTCAGGAACGGTCTTCACCTTGAGGCTCGGGTGCACGACCAGGATCTGCGGATAGCGCACCATCAGCATGATCGGCGCGAAGTCCTTCACCACGTCGTAGGGCAGCTCCTTGTAGAGGTGCGGGTTGGAAGCGAAGGTGTCGAAAGTGATCATGATCGTATAGCCGTCGGCGGGCGATTTCGCGAGCTGCGCGGTGCCCACGATGCCGCCCGAGGCGACGCGGTTCTCGACGATGAACGGCTGCCCGAGCGCCTCGGCGAGCTTGGGCGCAACCAGCCGCGCGGCGACGTCGGAGGCGCCTCCAGGGCTGGAAGGCACGAACACGTGCACCGGCTTCGACGGATAGTCCTGCGCCGCGCTCTGGAACGCGAGCAGGGCGGCGAGCAGTGCGAGCGCGATTCTCGGCATTCGTGACTTCCTCCTGAATCACAATTTTATACAAAGTCGTGCGGATCCCACGGGCATCCAACCGGTCGCCTCGCCCGGTCTGCGTTAAGATCGAAAACTCATAGGATTGTCATTTGACGATATCCTTCAATACCACCGTGCGGCCGGTCTGTCTTCTCCTGCTGGGCGCGCTGCTCGCCGCGTGCGCCGGGTGCTCGGCGACCTACAGCGTCGGCGGATCGGTCTCGGGCCTGACCGGCACGGGCCTGGTGCTCCAGAACAACGGCGGCAACAAGCTCAGCATCAGCGCGAACGGCTTCTTCACGTTCAGCACGAAAGCCGTCGAGGGCGCCCCCTACGACGTCACGGTGCTCGCTCAGCCTTCCGGGCAAGCGTGCTCGGTGACGAACGGCAGCGGCAGGGTCCCGGGAGCGAATGTGACCGACGTCTCCGTGAATTGCATCAATGCAGTTCACGCCCTCTATGCTTTCGTCGCCAACTTCAGCGACAACAGCGTCTCGAGCTACGCCGCGGATGTCTCCAGCGGACGGCTCAAGTATCTCGGAAAGGCCGCCGCCGGTGGAAATCCGCAGTCGGTCGCGGTCGACCCTTCGGGAATGCATGTCTATGTCGCGAACAGCGCGAGCGGCACCGTTTCGCAGTACACGATCGGCGCAAACGGTGCGCTCACTTCGATCGCCACCCCGGTAGCGACCGGGCCGATCCCCTTTTCCGTGGCCATCGACCCGTCCGGCCGCTATGCGTACGTGGCGAACAACGGCGGCAACAACGTCTCGCAGTACACGATAGGCGCGGACGGCTCGCTCAAGCCCATGTCCACCGCCGCCGTCGCCGCGGGTACGAATCCACAGGCCGTCGCCATCGACCCCTCGGGCAAGTATGCGTACGTTGCGAACAATGGCGGCAATGTCTCGCAGTACACGATAGGCGCGGACGGCTCGCTCGCCCCCATGTCCGCCGCCGCCGTCGCCGCGGGCCTGAATCCCCAGTCCCTCGCCGCCGACCCGACGGGCAAATATGTCTACGTTGCGAACAAAGCCGGCAACAGCGTTTCGCAGTACGCGATCGGCACGGACGGCTCGCTCGTGTCCATCGCCGCGGACGTCGCTGCAGGGACAGGTCCCCAATCGATAGCGGCGGATCCTTCGGGCGGATATGTCTACGCGGCCAACATCACCAGCGGCAACGTCTCCCAATACGCGATCGGCACGGACGGATCGCTCACGCTCATCGCAAGCATCGCGGCGGGATCGAGCCCGCAATCCGTTTCGGTCGATGCGTCCGGTCACTACGTCTATGTGGCGAACCGCGGCAGCAGTACCGTCTCGATATATGCAATCGGCGCTAACGGTTCGCTGACGGCCAGCACCCCATCCTCCGTCCCCAGCCAGAATGCCCCCCAGTCGATCGCGATGAGCACGGTCGCAGTGCAGCTCGTTCCGCTTTACGCCTACGCGGCGAACGAAGGGGACGACAGCGTCTCGGAGTACGCCCTCGGGTCCGACGGTTCGCTCGCGCCCATGTCCACTGCCGCCGTCGCGACGGGATCGGGCCCCCGATCCCTTGCCGTCGACCCTTCCGGCCAGTTCGCCTATGTGACGAACGCGGGCGGCGGCAATATCTCGCAATTCACGATCGGTGCCAATGGCTCGCTCACGCCCGCCGCTGCCGCAGTCGCGGCGGGGGGCCGGTCCGGTCTCGTCGGCCGTCGACCCTTTGGGCAAATTCGCCTACGCGGCGAATTCCGGCAGCGATAGCGTCTCGCAGTACACGATAGCCACGGGTGGATCGCTCACGCCGATGTCCACCGCCGCGGTCGTAGCGGGGTCGGCTCCCCAATCCGTCGTCGTCGATCCCTCGGGCCGGTACGTCTACGTCGCGAACGGCGGCGGGACCGTCTCGCAGTACGCGATAGCCGCGGACGGTTCGATCGCGCCCATCACCGCCGCCGTGGCGGCGGGATCGGGTCCCCAATCCGTTGCGGTGGACCCCTCGGGCCGATATGTCTACGTCGCGAATAGCGGCAGCAACAACGTCTCGCAGTACGCGATCGGCGCGAACGGGGCGCTGACACCCATGTCCACGGCCGCGGCGGGATCGGGACCCCAGTCCGTCGCGGTCGATCCTCTGGGCAGATATGCTTACGTCGCGAATGGAACCAGCAACGACGTGTCGCAATACGCGATAGCCGCTGACGGGTCGCTCGCGCCCCTGGCCGCAGCTACCGTAGCGGCGGGGACGAGTCCCAGCGCCGTCACCGTCGATCCCTCGGGAGTGTTCGTCTACGTTGCGGATCGAAGCAGCGCCGGGATCACCCAATACGCCGTCGGCTTGAACGGAGCCTTGACGCCTCTGTCACCCTCCACCGTGGTTGCGGGATCGAGCCCCAGGTCCGTCACCGTCATCGGCCGCTACCGATAGGATCGGCCCTCCGGGGTGTGGGCATTCCGCCCGAAGTAGGCGACAATGCTTCGCTTTCGCGCCGGGACGATCCATGACAAAAGCGTCGTATATTTTTGCGGCAATGTGGTGGGGCCTGATGTTGCCTGCTCACGCGGCCGAC
>Ga0209647_1001918_pt1 | contig 17123 bp, 12 predicted proteins | sample GraSoi_2013_60cm_FD_185827 | JGI IMG/M metagenome (GOLD analysis project Ga0209647, IMG submission 185827) | Grasslands soil microbial communities from the Angelo Coastal Reserve, California, USA - Sample 9_17_2013_60cm (SPAdes) (version 2) | ecosystem: Environmental > Terrestrial > Soil >...
GTCGGTGCAACGCCGCCCGGAAATGCAAGGACAGCGGTCATCCCAGCAGGATACACCAGGCGAGGAACGGCGTGCCAAACCAGCGCCAACACAGCGTCCTTCATCCTTACCCGAACAAACAACACACCAGGGACGGCAGAATTCTTCCGCAGTTCCCCAGCAATCACGTTACGCCAACAGGCAGCAGCGTCAGCAAGGGCATACTCCAACCACAAACCAGCGGGTTGAGCAAAACACGAAATATGCGCCACGGCGGTCGTATGACCAGGTCCAACACCTGCGCGACATTGATCAGCGCGGCTCTGTCTTTTATCCGCGTGCGCAGCCGCCCATCCAGGAGCCGCAGCATTTTGCGAGCAAGCCGGAATATACCCAGGAGGCTGGCGATTACTATGACCCCTACTCCGTCATGCCCGCGGCAGACGTCCAGGAGGATTGGGAAGAGGACGCGGAGGATATGCGTTACGGCGATTGGGAAGACGAAGGGGCAGCCGACGGACATGGTTATGCCCGGCGAGATCCTCAGACATTTGTCGCTTCACACGACGCCACCTGGTCAAGGGACAGAGATCTACCTCACGTGGATGATTCGTCACATACGAGACGCGCATTACCAGGTATAACAGCACACGATCCACAAGGGCCCCCATCTATGAAACGCGGCCTGCGCGATGTATATATTTCACAGCCTCCACCCACCGATGCTGTAGACCTACCAGCGCCACCTGCGCCGCCTCAGGAGGCCCAACGCTATCAGCGCATTACACAGCCACTCAATCCACGTGCCATCACAGGAATGAATCAGCGCCTGCCGCAAGAGCGCCTACGCCAGGCACTAACAGTGAAGCAGACCCAGCAGCAAATATCAGCGCCTACGCTCACCAAAGGCGCGTGTCCAAAATGCAAAGGGGCTGGTTATCTACGTATTGATGTCCCCTTTGGTCACCCAAACTTCGGCAGACCAGTGGCCTGTGAGTGCAAAGAAGCCGAAAAAAGAGAGAAGAGGCGCCAGGAGCTGCTTGAACTATCCGACTTGAGCGCTTTCCAGAATAAAAGTTTCCGGAACTTTAACACGCGTTTTTCAGGGGTCCATTCTTCAGTGCGGGAAGCCTTCGATGAAGCGCGTAGATTCGCCGATGACCTCGATGGCTGGCTCGTCCTCGTTGGCCCCAATGGCTGTGGCAAAACCCACCTGGCGGCAGCGATTGCCAACCAGAATCTGGGTAACGGGTCCGTCGTCCTTTTTACCGTCGTCCCTGATCTCCTTGCCCACTTGCGCTCAACCTTTGGACCTCACTCAACGGAAGCATATGACCAGCGTTTCGCTAAAATGCGCGAGGCAGAACTGCTTGTGCTGGATGATCTGGGCGCCCATCAAAGCTCAGCCTGGGCCAGCGAAAAGATTTTCCAGATCCTTAATTATCGCTATAATTCTGGCTTCCCCACCGTTATCACGGCCAATAAGCAGGGTCTTGCAAGTATCGATGAGCGCATTCTTTCGCGCCTCTCCGATACAGGTCTGGTCACCGCCGTGGTCATGAATGGAGCGCTGGATTACCGGAGGCAAAATACCCGGCGCGAACCGCTTAGATAAAAAACAGGTCCTTCTCGATGCAAGCCAAAAGACACCATTTCATGCAAAAGTGCGAGAACTGTGGTGGTAGCGGCTCTATCACTATTGGCGCTACCTGCCATCTTTGCAATGGCACAGCCGAGGTCATCGTCTACGAGGATGATGGCAGCGAAAAAATGCTCAACTGCTCCAACTGTGAGTTTGGCCTGGTTTACATAGAACAAACCTGCCACTACTGCCACGGCACAGGAAAGGTGGTCTAAAAACGAAGCTCTACAGTTGTTGCGGCTATAGCCGCAACAACTGTAGAGCTTTTTATGATTGTGGGGATTGAGCAGCCTGTGGCTGCTCAATCCCCACAATCATAAAAAAACTTGCGAAGCGCCTCAGGCGCTGAGGAGTCATCCAAATGGCGAAGCTGCATAGTGACTTTGCTTTACACCAATTCTTGCGTTTGCATGCTGCAAGTGCTATCATAACGATACACGTTCCCGCTTTTGCGGGATTCCTCTGCACATTTAGTTTTTACCGACGGTACGCCTCGTCCATTCAATGTACAATGGACGAGATATACTATGCGTTGTTTTAGATTCAAAAGGAGCTATTATGGGCACCGTTTTCAATCCAAGAGATCCCAAGTGGGGAAAAGAGACCCGCGAGATTCTTGAGCCTAAGGGCGTATATGTCCCTAACGTCGTCGAGTCAACACCCCGCGGTGAGCGCGGCTGGGACATCTTTTCCCGCCTGTTGAAAGAGCGCATCATTTTCATTGGTACGCCCATTGATGACACTGTTGCTAATATCACGGTTGCACAGTTACTATACCTCCAAAGCGAGGATGCGACCAAAGATATTAACATGTATATCAACTCTCCCGGTGGAAGCATTTATGCTGGACTGGCCATCTACGATACTATGCAGTGGCTTAAACCAGATGTTTCAACCGTCTGTATGGGTATGGCCATGAGTATGGGTGCAGTACTCTTGACCGCAGGAGAGAAGGGCAAGCGCTTCTGCCTGCCAAACTCCACCGTTCTCATCCACCAGCCACTTGGTGGTGCAGAAGGGCAAGCAGCGGATATCGAGATCACCGCACGCGAAATTTTGCGCCTGCGCCGTAGCATCTACGAAATCCTGGCCAAGCACACAGGTCAGACGACAGAGCGCATCATGCAAGACTCTGACCGTAACTACTACCTCTCTGCCAGCCAAGCTGTTGAATATGGACTGGTTGACGAGGTCCTTAGCGAAGAGGATGCAGCCTCACGCTAATCAGGTAATCCTACTTTGTTCGTTCCATCTTTCTTCGCGCATCGCTGCCTGACGGCAGCTCCAGAGAAGGATGTGTGGTGGTGGAGGCTGCGGCCTGTGGGCCGCAGCCTCCACCACCACACAAAAACAATGAGGTACGGCGAGTCACAGCACCTGCGAGATGAGCCCAGGCTAACAAAGCGAGTCACAGCACCTGCGGGATAAGCTCAAACGCACAAAGTAGGATTAGTTAGCGGAAGAGAGTAAAAGAGTACAAAACCATTTTACTCTCCTTTGCTATGGACTACTATAGGGAGGAACCTTGCCAAATAAGCCAATGCTAGCCCTCGGAGGACACTCCATTCGCTGTATCCTCTTTGATCTCGGTGATACACTCTGGTCTCGTAAGGACATGGCTGTCTGGCAGCGCATGGAAGAAGCAGCACATGTACGCGCTGCTGCGCAACTTCAGCGGTGCGTTGCTTCCCCGTTTCTCTCCAATATGACTGAAGTTGAGCTGGGCAGGCGTCTACGTGAGTCAGTAGAGAGAAATCTGCTCGATATGATTCGCCAGGAGCCTGATTTCGAGCCCGATGGTAGCCTTGCAGTCATTCAGACCCTGGCACATTGGGGTATTTCTGGTGTTGAGAGAAGCACCGGTGAATGTGTTTTTGAGGAACTGCGCGTGCGTATACCAGGGTCGCGTCCACTTTTCGACGACGTTCTACCTACCCTGAAAACCTTGCAAAAGCGCGGTTTTCAATTAGGTATAGTCTCCAATCGCCATTGGGGAGGGCAACTATTCCAGGAAGATCTGCGAACGTTGGGACTGCTGGAATATTTTGATCCGCGCCACATGGCTATCTCCGTCGACCTGGGTATACGTAAACCCAATCCAGCTATCTTCCTACATACACTGAATGCGCTCAATACTCCACCTGGCGAGGCTGCTATGGTCGGAGATTCGCTTCTTTCGGACATTGTGGGTAGCAAAATGCTCGGTATCTTCAGCATTTGGAAACCCAAACCTGTCGACCGTTCACAGGCTCAATTGATCGCCTCAGGAGCAGCTCAGGCAAACCAATCGCTCACGCATTCACCAGAAGCAGTTTCTGTGGAGCGTCCCAGCGATTTACCACCAGGTATGTATATTACCGATGACGACTATGTACTGGCCCACGTACAAAATCGTGCAGGCACGTGGGATGAACACCTGCACAGTGAAGTCAAACCCGACCTTATCATCGAAAATTTGCATGATTTACTCGACATTTTTCTCGAGGTAGGAAAACAGTGACACCGCTACTGCGCAAATGGCTATTCGAGACCCTGTACAAAAATCGCTACCTCTATCGCTTTGCCAGTACTGTGCCATTTGCCGGTCAATGGCGCGTCTGGCAACGCCTGGTACTTCCCCATATCCACGGTCATGATGTCTTAGAACTGGGATGTGGTCTGGGTGATCTGTTATCCGACATACTCGAGGCAGGCTATGCCGGTCGCGCCGTTGAACACTCCCCACAAATGGTGGCTGCGGCGCGTGAGACACTCCAAAAACGCAACGTTGGTCAAAAAAATTGGGTTCTCCAGAGTTCTGCCCAGCACTTACCCTTTAGTGATGCCTCTTTCGATACAGTTGTCAGCACCTTTCCTTCGGAATACATGTATGATCCAGACACTATTGCGGAAGCTGAGCGTGTCTTACGTCCAGGCGGCCGTTTAATTGTCATTGAAGGAGCCAATCTACTCCCTGTAGGCTTTCTTCAACCCCTCCTGGTATTCGTCCAGATGCTTGTTTACGGTCCCGCAGCCGTCTTTGGTCCGCGCAAACAACGTGATCTTAAGGATGAAATGGCCCGGAATCGCAGTAATGGACGTCCAGAAGACAGTATACTGTATTCCAATCGCGATACAAGTACAGGTATCGTCACCGATGAAGTGCCTGCTGCCTGGTTTGGCCAGCATATTCCGCTGGAACGGTTTGGCTTGCTCCGTCGCTCACTACGTATCCGCAGTCGCCGCTGGGAAGTATACATGACTATAGGAGAAAAGAGCCCATAGGAAGACCAGGGACCCTTACGCTTGGCGATACCGCCAAACTGTTACAGGGGGACAAGTATAATAATAAGAGGGACCCATGCTGACTAAGGCATTATTAAATGGACAATCAAGGGTTACGTGGGAAGGGGTATCAGCACATGTCACAAATGCAAGGAGCACAGCATAAAGTTAAACTAATCCAACAAGAGCAGTTCATTGGACGTACGCTCCGCAATGGAGAGTATAGCATAGATGCCCTGTTGGGCCATGGTGGTATGGGCCGGGTATTTCTGGCTACACACACCTCGCTGCACATACCGCTAGCAATCAAACAGGGCCTGGCAGACGAACTCATCCCCGAAACTATTACGGCGGAACTCGATCGCCTCCTGCATAGTGAAACTATGCGGCAACGACCCTCGCCATCTGGATTGACCGGGCTTGATCTTCCTCTCACCGGAGGTGAACATACCGATCGTTTCTTGCGCGAGGCCCTCCTCCTTGCCAACCTACAACATGCTTCTCTACCGGCTATCTATGATTATTTCATTGAAAACGGCCACTGGTATTTCGTAATGGATTATATTCCTGGGCCTACCCTGAGCACCTACATCCAGCAACATGCGCCGCTTCCTCCCTTAGAAGCGCTGAATTACGCTCTCCAATTGTGTGATGTGCTGGAATATTTGCATAAACAGTCGCCCCCGGTAATCTTTCGTGATCTCAAGCCATCAAATATCATTCTCTCACCGGATGGGCGAGTAATGCTGGTAGACTTTGGCATCGCACGCTATTTCAAAGCTGGTCAACTAAACGATACGACTGAATTTGGTTCGCCCGGCTATGCACCGCCCGAACAATACAAAGGAGAGGGACAAACCGATGGACGCTCTGACCTGTACAGCCTGGGCGTACTTCTGCATGAAATGCTGAGCGGCCAACGCCCTATTGGAGTAGGCGAAAAACTGGGACCGCTCCACGTCATTAATCCAGCTATCTCCCCGGTGATCAGTGGGCTGGTCAGCATTGCTACGCGCCTGGAACCTGCATACCGCTTCCAGTCGGCGCACACACTCTATCTCGCGCTAGAACGAGCCTACACTATAGAGGAGCGCAGAACATACCAACACAGCATAGACACCGCAGAAACACACGATCCATCCCAGTGGTCATCACTTCAAATCTTCGCTACCGCCGAAGAGGCACGGGCTCACTCTCAACCAACAATGGCACTGACTCAACGCCAGCAAGTGCGCGAAGCACTGCAAGAGGCCCACCTCGAGCGTATTGAACAGAAAAGGGCAGAGATGCACCTGCCCTCCATCGATGAAAGCCTGCGTCATCGTTCATCAACTGGATTTACTCCCATGCCATTGCCCCCCGCCCGCTCTGATGAACTGGCCGTAGCGGATTCTCCCTTACCCCTGCGCTCATCCTCTAGCAGGACTCGCATTCCCCAGATAATTTTTGGCTTAGTCTTGCTTGTATTTGTCATTATGGCATCCATAAACATCTATGGCTTCTTCTCTCGTTCAAACTCTCAAAAGCCACATACCCTTGCCACCGCCAGGCCAACTTCTTCATCTACGTCCACATCAACACCTACCATCCAGGCAAATGATAGAGGCGTGTGGCAAACCTTGCCCTCGATGTCTTCCCCAGAAGCAGATAACGCAGCCATATACGTACCAGTGCAGGGCAAAGCCTACATCTACATGAGTGGTGGCTTTCGCGGCTCCGAAGTAACTCCACGCTACGACCGTAACCTCTACCGCTATGATATTGCTGCTGCTCACTGGGAAATGCTGGCAAACGCGAATCTCCCAGGCATGGTTAATAACGCGGTCGCGCTTGATGAACGTGATCATCTTTTTTTCACCGCGGGCTATTCATCCGATGTCTATGCCATTACTTCTCTCTTGTACATGTATGAACCCATTAGTGGCAAACTTCAGAAAATAGTTCCACCGCCTCCGATCTCATTTGGCTATAGTGCGGTGATGCTTGCAGATCAACATGGGCATCTCTATATCACCCAGGGCTTCATGCGGGCAGGTAATCCTCACACCCTGGCCGGTACTGGTTGGTATCGTTATGATATTGCCACAGGAGCATGGCATGTTCTCAGCCCCTTACCCCTTGGCATAGGCTATTCTATCCTCGTTTCTGACAACACAGGCGCTATATTCATGTTAGGAGGGGCTAGAGATGCAGGACAAAGTCTGCCCATCAAGCAGATCTATCGTTACGATATCACCCAGAATAGCTGGACCACTGCACAAACCACCTCTCCTACACTGCTCAGCGGTGCCTCCAGCTGTTTGACAAAACCGCAACAACTGGTGATCGTAGGCGGTTATGACGCCGCTCACAATAAGCCTCTAGGCCAGGCCTGGCTACTAGATATACCTGGCCTGCACTGGACACCGCTCGCAGCTCTGCCGGTAGGCGGCTCAGTCCTGGGAACCGCAGCGTGTGATGGTGCAGGCCATGTTTACTTATCACGTGGAGCCAATGATCCCCGTAGCCCAACGCGCGATTTCTGGCAATTAACGCTGCCTTGAGGCGCTATATCATGCCCATCGCGCACTGTTCTGCTAGTAGCGATCATATCTCGGTCGGGTAATTCTGATACCTATTATCAAGCCAACCATGAAGGTTGCCAGTACAATGATGATCAGCGTTTGGTAATCGATATACATCTGGTAGCCTCCTTGCTTAGCACCCATTTGCGCTAAGATCATCCGGTGGACGAGGTTTAATATAGACACGACGCGGGTGATACCTGCTGTAAGGAAGACGATGGCGATACAGCTGGAGCTGTATCCTGCGCTTCTGCAGGTCACGCGACTTCATGTCATCAGACGCTTACACAGAACGGTCAAGAACTCATCGAGAACGAGAACCAAAGGCTCAACAGCTTACGTTATGGAAGTGTACGCTTTCATACTATGCAGCTGGGCTACCCGCTTGTAGGCTATACTAAGCAATGCCACATACCTGCTGCGTTCAATCACATCGGCTGGCTTTGGCCTTTGATATTCTTGTAAGTGAACGCCAGCCTGCCAAAACGCTTTTTCGAGGCGTGTCATCTGCCGCTTATCAAAGTGTATATGATTCGCAATGTCGTTTAACAATACGTGGCCCTGTTTTTTTGGAAAATTGACAATCTCCAATGCAAGCTCATTGAAGAGGGACTCATACATCACCTCCTCATGTACTTCTTCTGCAACATCGGCTAGCTCAAATTCAATCACATCTCCTCCATCATCCCGTTGGAGTTGAGTAAGATGCACAATACGTTTATCCTTACGTACAAGATCAACAAAGAAGTGCCGGGCAACCGTTTTGCTAAAGTACTCCAGGGACTTGACGGCTTCCGCCTCCAGCATTTCCGCCTTGCGTTGTCGTTCAAATGTTCGGCACACAGCCTCTTGCACGATTTCCGCTATGATATCTTCTTCCTGTCCCAACCACGAGGATAGATGCGCAGCGTATACCCATCCTTGCACCACCATCCAGAGTATTCGATACAATTTATCCCAGGAAGAACCTCCGAAGTCGTCGCTAAGAGTACCTGCAGCAGGTAAGCATTTAGACATGAGCATTTCTCCTTAAGCAACTGCCCGATTACACTGTGTTTTCCAGCCTACAAAGACAGATCGACTTAATCTCCACCCATGCCTCATCCAATAAACTCTAATAGTACCAGCAATCGTCCATTAGATTACTTAATGGACTCTAGTTAAAAACATGCACTCCACGAGTTAGTCACCTTAAAACATCTACTATGTACAACAAACTTTACCATAGAATTTCTTAAATTACAAGGTATTTAGCATAGATATTCTGTATAAATAAATATCTAATAATTAACAATTTAGTTATATTAACCATAATCCAGAACCTATCCTTAATATTTCTCATGTTAAAAGTATGCGGAACGCTTATTGCTAGCGGAGAAATGATAAAATAAATGAGTAATTGTACATCTATTCATTTTTCTCATAAAGAATTTCATTACCATCAATTCCACTCTTTTTAGATCGTTGACCATCAATCTACAAGCTGAAGTAGATCTCACAAGCACGTTGGGAGCCTCTCTTCCTTGATCTGACTTTACATTGTACCCACGAATTTACGACGCCAGTTTGTTCAGGTGAACAAACTGGCGCTAATTAAGATAATTACAATACATTCACAAATGCCAGGAAGCCTGAAAATTAGTATAAGATTCTTGACAGTATCCACATGAAAGTTATAGAATAGGCCATAGAATCTTTCATATACCAAAGGTTTTCTTGTGCTCAATTAGTGAGTTATATCATAATTTATAAGTATCCAACTCTTTTTCTTCACAAAAAAGATGAGGTTATTACGTTCATTATGTATAGTTTCATTTCAAATACAATCAATTTGTTTCTCTGTCATCCCTTTAGGAGAAGAAGATGAGCGCACAACCGCCCCAGGATATTAATGCGTTTCTGCAGCAGCAAGAGGTGCAGAAAAGTATTCAAAAGAGCATGCGAGATGCGCGTTCAAATGCCACCGTGACCATTAGCACTGCCGCTGAATTGTTCGGCTTTAGTGAAAGTCAGTTGCGCGAATGGGAAAAGAAAGGGCTTGTCACAACCAAAAGGGAAACGCTCACCCAGGAAGGCAGAGGTCCTCGTCAGTATTCTCCTCAGGAACTCGATAAATTGGCTATTATCAAGGTGCTGATTGATGAAGGTGGCTATTCTCCTAGACTGATTCCCCCCAATGTCGATAAGCTTTGGCAACAGGTAGTACAGGCTCAACAGAAACATATACCAGCTCCCGACAAGCATTTACCTATTGATAAACGTGTCGAGCACGCCGAAAAGGAAGTCTTCTGGCGCTACTTTACCTCGCAGGCACTCAGGCTCTCTCTGCTGCTCATCTGCGAAGATATCCCTGATACTATCGCCGGGCTCATCCTCCCTTTACATCGTAACTTCTCTGCTGCCGGAACGCCCACTCCTCGTACTTTGTCTGAGCGAGGCGAGGTTCTGGTGGGCTGGTTGGATGCCAATCGCTCTTTTCACACTTTCCTTGATTCTGCAACTACCTTTGAGGAACCTAGCGACTTCCGCATTCAGTCGTTAGTGTCACCTAAAGAATATCTCCTTCAGGAGCATGAACAAGATCAAACCTTGATTGTGGTACAAAGAAAAGCCCGACCTCTTAATCTTACCACTCCCATAGTCGAGACCATTCGACGCTTGCTCACACCAATCTACCAGAATGTCGCAGCCTGGCAACCAGCCTTCGACTTTGGTATGCGTGACTGGTTCTACCAGTCAACCGACTTTACTACTAACGTGAATGCGTCTGATGATGTGCTCAATGATATGATGGACATAATCATCCATCTGGGAGGCAAAACAGCAGATAACCAGAACCGCTGGCGCTTTGCTTGTCTGCTCCTCCCTGATGACCCCAGGCTACCCCTGCAACAGCACAGTCTCATAGTACGGGCAAAAAGTGAGCACACACCTTATAAAACAGGCATAAGCTCTGTTTCAGCTAAAGATCCGGGACTAAGTTTTCGAGCGTATCAAAGTGGGCATATGATACACCGGCAAAATCTCTCCCCCAGGGATTCAATTATTGCATATCAAAATGAAGAGCAATCGACTCGTTCCGCTATCGCCGTGCCTATAGTGGGAGAGGACGGCCTATCCATAGCTGTTTTCTACGTAGCCTCCGATGCAGCCCATGCTTTTTCGGCAGAGGATCAACGACTATTGCGGCTGATAGGAAAGATGGTTGAAGAGCTTCTACTGACCTACCAGGCACGTCAACAAGCAGCAAGGAAATTGGTAGAGTTGATAAATACTCCAGATGTTGTCGATCTCTCTTTCATGAATTTTTATTCGGAGAATGATTTCATACAAGATCTTGAAACGCTCCTGGAAGCTATACGAAGAAATGATACCCGTGAGAATTCCTCTGAAAAAGCAGTATCGTTCATCGCAGTCGATATTGATAATCAGAGTGCTCTGGCTGCAAAATTTGGAGATCGTATAGCAAGAAATTTAAGTTTCGAGGTCGGGACACGCATCGAAGGATATCTCAAACTCTTTGGCAAGCTTAAAAATCAACGTATATACTACACGCATGCAGGTAGGTACTATCTTTTACTTGATGGTATGCCTCTCGATGATGCACGAAATAATGCCGCACAGCTAAAAGTCACCCTGAATGACAATTATCGTATTGGTGCACAACGCATCGCAGACGAAACAACCACCCTCTCTGAGGGAGCATTTGAACTACCCAATGTGACTGTGCACCTGGGAATAACTTCGTACACTTATGCGAAGTTACATGAAATTTTACAGCGATCTGCTAACGATACTGCTATAGCTGAAACTGAATCATTGATCTTGGGCTCTCTCGATGAGGTTCTCGCTATTGGCCAACGCAAAGGTGGAGATGTCATCATAAGTTGGGACCATGCCTCATGGGGTTATCTGCCCTGGCCTCAACCTACTTCTTCATGAATCTCCCCATGGTAAAGTCATCCTACCTTTTCATGAGATGTTACCTTTTGCGTCTTATGTTCGTGATATCATAATAAGTAAAATATTGTTGCTTGCTGTTACACTCGTTGCATTGTGTGTGAATGGTATCCTAAACATAAGAAACCGTCTTAGTTAAAGCCATGCCAATACATACAATATAGCTGTGATTGGGGCGACTTGGAGTGCGTATATGCCACAAAAAATTTTTGTATTAGGGCTGCCTGGTAGCGGTAAATCGACCATATCCCGGTATATCCTTAAATATATGCATAGATATCATGACGAATATTCTATTACGCGCATCTGTGATTATGACATCTTGTACCAAATGTTTAAGGATGACCCTGACCACAAATCTTTTTATCCCACACAACATGATGGCTTCTATGTAAAAGACCCCTCCATGTATGTCCTTGCCTTAAAAAAGTTAGAAGAAATAGTAGTAAATGATTGCGATTATGCTAAAAAAGATCTCGTCATTATTGAGTTTGCCCGTACTGACTACACGAAGGCATTTAAGAATTTCAACCCAACTTTTTTGCGCGATGCCTTCTTCCTTTTCCTGGACGTCGACATTGAAACTGGCATGAAACGCGTCAAAGACAGAGTCAGGAATCCAGTTTGCCGTGATAATCACTTTGTCTCCAAATTTACCTTTGAGTTCTACCGTCAAAAAGATAATGCCAAACATTTATCTTCAGAAACGCTTCATCTTATGAAGAGGTATAACATCAGCTCTGATAACGTCAAAATCCTAAATAACAGGGGACCCGAACGTGGTTTTTGGGAAATCGTTAATAATCTCATCAAGCGAGTCGTCGAGGAAACTCCTGCTACAGTTTGAACCTCAGATGGCTACTTCACCAATTTTAACAGTTTAACTGCAGTTTTATCTTCTCCCCCCTCTTCAGCAGAAAACATCCTTTAAGCAGGACTTACTTTTGTATTAGTTTGTGCATTTAACGTGTCAAACTATTTCATTTTGTTCTAAAATGTTGTAATTTAGTATTAAACAGATATATTTGAAAGTATTTTGCATGCTTGTAAAAGTGTTTATATTAGGGCTACCAGGCAGTGGAAAGTCCCTCGCTTCCCGTTTCCTGATGAGCCTCTTAAGGGAAAGAGGTCAGGGCACCTCTCGTTTCAGAGATTATGATATTTTGTTTAAGATGTTTCAACAAGATATCGAACGTGAAAAGTTTGCAGCGGCCGATCATAACGGCTTTGACGTTATTGATCCCCAAGTACTTGATATAGCCTTAAAGGAGCTAGAAAAAAAAGTTGACACCTATATGGAATCCGTCCCTTCGCATGAGCTTATTCTGATTGAATTTGCTCGCGATAATTATCGCCACGCTTTAAACCAATTTCACCAGGATTTTTTGCAGGATACCTATTTCCTTTTCATTCAGGCTAATATAGATACCTGTCGATCCCGCCTCCGGGAACGTGTGGTCCGTCCAACCTCGCTGGATGACCATTATGTCTCCACCTACACTTTCGATACATTCTATGGCCATGATGACATTGAGCATACAATTGCATACCTTAAGAAGCATGAGGGTATTAATCACAAAAGAATAAAAATTATCGAAAACAACAGTTCGTTAGTAAACTTGGAGACTGAGCTTGAACAATTTGTCAATTCCATTTTGCTCGACCTGATGCTCAAATAGACAGCCCTTATCTCCATAAATTTGACCTCATGTGATACAGTAGAAGCAATATCCACCTGCTAATCGTACACAGCGAAAGCGAGGAAGAGTGTCATCAACACGTATTCCCTTTGAAAAATTGACCGCCATCCATCCTGACCGCCGTATCACCCTGGAAACCGGTCCCACGCCGATCTCTATGCGCCTGATGGACCTCTTTGTGCCCCTGGGCTTCGGGCAACGTGCCCTTATCGTGGCACCACCACAGGCAGGCAAGACCACAATCTTGCGACAAATTGCGGCCGCGGTCCAGCAAAACTACCCCAATGCCAGCCTTTTTTTGTGCCTGGTGGATGAACGACCCGAGGAGGTTACAGAATGGCGGACAGAGGTCCAGGGTCCCATGGTCAAGATCTATGCCTCGAGTTTTGACCAGGCATCCGCTCGCCATGGACGTATTGTCGAGCAAGCATTAACAGAAGCCAAACGGCAGGTGGAGCAGGGCAAAGATGTAGTAATGCTCCTTGACTCGTTGACACGCCTGGCCCGCGCTCACAATATGAACAATGAGATGTGGGAGAGGCCGCGCAACCAGCGCGGCGGCTACGGCAGTCGTACCCTCTCCGGCGGCATTGATGCTCGCGCCCTGGAAGTCGGCCGACGCGTCTTTGGTGCAGCCCGTACCCTCGAAGAGGGCGGCAGCCTGACCATCATCGCCAGTTGCCTCGTGGAAACTGGCAGCCGCCTTGACGAGGTCGTCTATGAAGAGTTTAAAGGCACGGGCAACCTGGAGGTACGCCTCTCTCGCGAACTAGCCGACCGGCGTATCTTCCCGGCTATCGACCTCGCTGCCTCAAGTACGCGCCAGGAGGAACGCCTTCTTTCACCTACCGAATTGCGTACTATGGCCATTTTCAGGCGCAAGCTAGCCGATCTGCCCCGCCGCGAGATCACCGAACAGGTTATTCGCCTGCTTGAAAAAACCTCTTCAAACGCCCAATTAGTAGAAGCCATCTTAAAATAAAGCGAAATAAGAGCCATCTTCTGTAGAATAAACAACGTCAGCCGAGCACCGCCCGGCTGACGTTGTTTATTCTACAGCAAGTTTAAGCTGCATGTCTAGGTCGTTGGCAGATCGCGCCGGTTGAAGATCACCAGCCCGGCAATGCCACAGATCAGGCCGGCGACCACCAGCACTGCGGGATACCAGTTGGTGATAGAGTGCTCAGCAAGCGCCTGTATGCCCTGCGTGTAGTAGAGCGGCTCAATTTTCAACATCCAGGTCAGTTTATCGGAGAGAGTGCCGAGCGTGTTCATCAGGTAGGCAAGGCCAATAATACCGAACGCTGCACCGCCAGCCGCGCGGCTGGCATTGAGGAATGATCCGAAGAGCATGCCGATGCCGCTTGCCAGGAACATGAGCGCCAGCTCAATCAATTCCGCGATGGCGAGCCAGCCCCAATCAATGTTGGCATTCTGCACAAAAAGCGCGCTGATCCAGACCGATAGAGCCGTCGTCAGGCTCAAAAAGATAGCGCCCAGGACTGCGCTGAACCAGAGTTCCAGGAAGTAGCGGGTGCGACTGATTGGGCGTGACAGAGCAAGGTCAATCGTGCCGTTCTCGATAGTAGCAGGCAGTGATGCGCCAGCCATATAGGCGATGATGCCGCCCCAGATCAAGGCATAGAAAGAGCTATAGAGTTCCAGCGCTAAGAGAGCGGAAAAACTGGATACATCCTTGAGTTTTGCACCCACGAGGCCCGCTACGGCATTCGAGGTCAGGTAGGCACCGAGATTTACGCTGGATAACGTGGGAAACAGGAGGCCGACCACCAGCGCGATCAAAAGGATGTAGAAAGCGCCGGCTGCCAACAGTGTTTTGGCATTGAAAAACGAGACCCTTGTTATGATCAGGCCGCGCGCGCGTTTCTTTGGCGCAGCGATGCTTTGCGAGACGGATATGGTAGCCATTATTAGCTCTCCTTTTATCAGCACATGTTTTAGCGCGTGCCAGGCGTTGATGTTTCCGCCTGCGGAATTTCATAGAACTGCAAGAATACTTCTTCAAGCGGAGCCTCTTCAGCCTGCAGTCGCAGCACTTCGTGGCGACTGAGCGCTTTGATGAGCGCATCCATACTGCCACCCACATTGAAATGGTAGGCATGGTTGTGGCTGGTCACATTGCTTACCCCTGGCATGTGCGACAGTTCATCTATGCTGACGGAATCGCCAAACTCGACCACCACGCGCTGGCCTGCCTTCTGGCGCAACTTCTCCACTTCTTCGATAGTGACGATCTCACCCTGGCGAATGACCGCCACGCGCTGGCATACCTTCTCGACATCGCTCATGATGTGTGAACTCATAAAGATGGTCTTCCCGCGCTGCTGCTCTTGCAGCAGGAACTCATTGAATGTGCGCTGCAAGAGTGGATCAAGACCGGAAGTTGGCTCGTCCAGGATCAGTATCTCGGGGTCACACATAAAGGCCAGCACAATGCCGATCTTCTGGCGCATCCCTTTGGAATAGCCTTTCAATGGCCGCTTTATCTCTACATCGAAGCGCGCCAGGAGGTCATTCAGCAGCACGGGTTTGAGGCCCTGCAAACGTGAGAAGTAGTTGATGATCTGTTTACCGGTCATCTGTCCCGGCAGGCGTACATCACCTGGCAAGTAGCCGATGCGCCGGTGTAGTTCCATCTTGTCGCGCTGCGCATCCAGTCCCAGTACGCGAAGCGTACCGGAAGTGGGGCGAATGACGTCGAGCATACAGCGAATAGTAGTAGTTTTACCCGCCCCATTTGGCCCCAGGAAGCCAAAGATTTCGCCCCGCTCCACACGCATCGAGATGCCTTTGACAGCCTGGATCTTTCCATATGATTTATGGAAATTATCAATCACAATCACCGGGTCTTGCGTTGTCATGGTGTCACTCCTCCTCTTGCTTTCTTCTAAAAGTTAAGATGTCATCGAGATACGAACTTAAAGTATCAGATACCTCCTGTTTCGTCTCCTTGTCAGGCTGCGGACCTGCGGGCGGAGATAGCGCGAATGTCCTTTTGACCGCTTCAGCTAACATCTCCACAACCTCCTCGTCGGAATATTTGAAATCGTCGGGCATATACTGGTCAATCACTAAAAAACCCATCGAGATGGCGCTGAGTATATACGCCTGCTTGTGAATATCTATATCATCACGCACTATTCCACGACTGCGGAGGTGTTCAAAGAGCGCGAGAGATTGAGCGGTTTGTGCGGAGTAGCTCACGCTGCCATATTCTTTGCGCACCCATTCACCGAGCAGGTCGGTATCACGTAAAAGTACCGCTTTCATGAGCGGGCTCTTCATGGTAGCCAGCACGGATTGTTTCGTCAAACCATGTAAAGTTCCCCCTTCGGGATCGCTAGAGAGGCGCTGCTGGATGTCCTCCGCCAAGCGAATATATTCCCGCCTCATGAGCGCCGTGAACAGATCCTCACGCGTTTTCCAGTGTAAATAGATCGTTCCTTTCGCCACACCTGCCTGCCGGGCGATGTCATCGATCGTCGTTTTGTTGTATCCCCAGCGCAACATCAATTCTGCTGCGGCGTCCAGAATCCTTTCTGCGCGTTGCTCTCGCTTTGAGCGTTCCTCGCTTTGAGCTTGTTCACCTTTGCGTTGGCTTACCAATACGATCCCTCCATCTTATTATGACCAGATGACCATTTAATAAATATGACTAATTTAGCTTAACTAGTCATATTTATAGCTGATTTTATGGCAAAAGTCAAGAGTGATTGCCAGGGCGAATCGCTGATACCTGGTGGCCATCTCCTTGGAGGGTGAGACCTTACGCTCGCGAAGCTTCTGGCAGAGAGAGCAGGAGTTGTGCCACCTCAGGGGCACCATCCAGTTGGGGCCAATGCCCCTTCTTCGGCAGGAGCGAGAGGTCTGAAGTCGGCAAGGCCTCGTGCAAGGAGCGGGCAACGCCGGTGTTCAGATAGGGGTCCTCTGCTCCGAAGATGATTCGCACAGGACGATCAAACGCCTTGAGGTCTGGCATCCGTCGCGTATTGG
>Ga0209647_1001919_pt1 | contig 17120 bp, 10 predicted proteins | sample GraSoi_2013_60cm_FD_185827 | JGI IMG/M metagenome (GOLD analysis project Ga0209647, IMG submission 185827) | Grasslands soil microbial communities from the Angelo Coastal Reserve, California, USA - Sample 9_17_2013_60cm (SPAdes) (version 2) | ecosystem: Environmental > Terrestrial > Soil >...
TATCGCGCACGAGGCCCGCCGTGCTCATCCAAGCTTCGAAGGTGGTCTCCAGTGTGGGCCGCGGCACCGTGTGGAAGTGGTCGTAGACCCAAATCGAGTCAAAGTCCGCGATGCCATCGGCCTCGCGCGCCACCCGTGTCATCGCCTCATACTGCTCAACGGGATCCTGGATGTCCACCAGATCCATCCGCCACCCTTGCGGGACAAATACGCCAAAACGCACGCTCATGGACCATCCTCTCCTGATTGCTTGAAATGAAAGTCGCTTCATTCCTATGGTATCCTACATCTCGGCGGCCATGCCGCGCGAATATGGCAGATGGCAGAGGAGGCAGACGGTATGGCAGTGCGGCACGTCGAGGTAGCGGTCATCGGTGGCGGCGTCATCGGCAGCAGCATCGCCTACCACCTGGCTAGGCAGGGCCGCGCCGTGCTGGTGATCGAGCGCGCAGAGGTGGCGGCGTCGCCGGCAGCATCGTGGGCCAGCGCGGGTGGGGTGCGCCGCCAGGGACGGCATGCCGCCGAGGCTGCCCTCGCGAGCGAAGCCATCGTCCGCTGGCACACGCTCGAAGCCGAGCTGGAGGCCGACGTGCAGTACCGGCATGGCGGCCAGCTGCTGCTCGCCGAGAGCGACGCGGAAGCGGACGAGGTAGCGGAGTTTGTCGCACGGCAGCACGCCCTCGGCTTTGACGATGTGCGCCTGGTGGACCGGCGCGAGGCGCTGGAGCTGGCCCCCGGCTTGAACGAGCGCGTGCGCGCCGGCAGCTACAGCCCGGCGGATGGCCAGGCCGACCCACTCCGCACCACGCACGCCTTCGTCGCGGCGGCGGAGCGCCTGGGGGCCGAATACTGGACGGGCACCGCCTGCCAAGCCTTGCTCCGCACGGGCGCGCGCGTCAGCGGTGTCGCGACCGAGCGGGGCGACGTGCTGGCCGAGCAGCTCGTGCTGGCCGCCGGCGCCTGGAGCGATCCCCTGGCGGCATCGGTGGGGCTGCTGCTGCCCGTGCAGACGCGCGCTTTGCAAATGGTGCGCTCGACTCCTGGAGCGGAGGTCACGCTGCGGCCCGTCCTAAGCGCGCTCGGCCGCCCGCTCTCGCTCAAGCAGCTACCAGACGGAGCGTATCTGCTCGGCGGCGGCTGGCTGGGCGACCCGACCCCCGACGGGCGTGGCTATACCTTGCGCGCGAGCAGCCAGCGCGGCAACTGGGCCACCGCCTGCGAGCTGTTTCCGCCCGTGGCGGCGCGGAGCATCGACCGCGCCTGGTGCGGCCTTGAGGCGCTCAGCTTTGACGGCATTCCGTTCGTCGGTCCCGCGCCAGATCACGCGGGATTGACGCTAGCGCTCGGCTTCACGGGGCACGGCTTCGCGCTGGCGCCCGCCGTCGGCCGGGCCGTGACCGATCAACTGGCCGGCCGGGCCACTCCCGAGCTGGACGGCCTCAGCCCTTCGCGCATCGCCGGCTTCGACAGCGCGGCGGTGGCCGCGTTTCGCGCCGCCCCGGCCCACGGTGATTATCTCGGCGAGTGAGCGCGCTCCCGCCGCTTCTTGGCTACCAGACACTCGAAAGGATCACACGATGCCGATTCCTACCCGCGCCGCCGTGATGCGGGAGTACAATACCCCGCTCTCCATCGAAGACGTCACGCTGGACGACCCCGCAGCTGGCGAGGTCGTCGTGCGGCTGGCGGCGACGGGCGTGTGCCACTCGGACGCACATATGCTTGGCGGCCAGTTCGGTACCCCGCTGCCCGTCGTCCTCGGCCACGAGGGTGCCGGCGTCGTCGAAGCAGTCGGCGCCGGTGTGCGTGATGCGGCGCCGGGCGATCATGTCGTGCTGGCGTGGATACCGAGCTGCGGGCGCTGCCGCTTCTGCGCGACGGGCCACCCGGCGCTGTGCAGCGACCGGCAGGGGGTCGAGCAGCGTGGTGGACCGCCGCGGCTCCACGACGGCACAGGGGAGGGCATCCACCAGTTTCTCGACACCTCCGCCTTCGCCGAGCGCGTCCTCGTTCGTGAGGAGGGCGTCATTCCCATTCCAGCCGACATCCCGCTGGAGATTGCGGCGCTGGTCGGCTGCGCGGTGCTCACGGGCGTCGGCGCCGTGACGCGGACGGCGCGGGTCGAGCCGGGCAGCGTCGTCGCGGTCTTCGGCTGTGGCGGCGTCGGCCTGAACGTGATTCAGGGTGCGATCCTGGCCGGAGCCGTCCGCGTCATCGCGGTGGACCGCAGCGCGGAGGCGCTCGCGCTGGCCAGGCGCTTTGGCGCGACCGAGACGCTGCATACCGGCGATCCGGACGTCGGCGATCCCGCCCGCGCGATTCGCAAGCTCACCGGTGGCGGCGCCGACTACGCCTTCGAGGTGATCGGCCTGCCGGAGACGATTGCGCAGGCGTGGGAAAGCATCGGGCCGAGCGGCCGTGCCGTGGTGGTCGGGCTGACGCCGCCGCGCTCGCAGGTGACGCTGCGCGCGGACTTCCTCAACGAGAAGGCGCTGCTGGGCTGCATCTTCGGCTCGTCGGTGCCGCGTGTGGATGTGCCGCGCGTGCTGACGCTCTATCACGCCGGGAGGCTGAAGCTGGATGAGCTGGCGGCGCGGCGGTATACACTCGACCAGATCAACGAGGCGTTGGCCGCGCTGCACGGCGGCGCGCCTGGGCGCGGCATCGTCGTCTTCGACGCGGCCAGCTAAGCAGGAGACGTGGCAGGAGCCAGGCGCGCCAAGCGCGCCATCCTCGGCAGCCAGCCAAACCACCGCAGTGAGAAAGAGGATGCGCGATGAGCGAGCATACGGCGCCTCACGCCGAGGTAGAGGAGGCTAGCATCGCCAGCCTCGCGGCGGCGATGCGTGAGGGCCGGCTCACGGCGCGGCGCCTCGCCGAGATGTACCTCGAACGCATCCAGGCGTTGGATGCGAGCGGGCCGCGGCTGCGCTCCATCGTCGAGAGCAATCCAGGCGCGCTCGCCATCGCGGACGCGCTGGACCGCGAGCGCGCTACCGTGGGCCCCCGCGGGCCACTGCATGGCATTCCGCTCGTGCTCAAAGACAACATGGACACGGCAGACGGCATGCGCACCACCGCCGGCTCGCTGGCGCTGCTGGAGGCGCGCCCCGCGCGCGACGCATTCGTGGCGGCGCGGCTGCGCGCGGCCGGGGCCGTGCTGCTCGGCAAGGCGAACCTGAGCGAGTGGGCCAACTTCCGCTCTACGCACTCCTCGAGCGGCTGGAGCGGGCGCGGCGGCCAGACGCGCAATCCGTACTCGCTGGACCGCTCGCCCTGTGGTTCGAGCTCCGGTTCCGCGGTGGCGGTGGCGGCCAATCTGTGCGCCGCGTCGCTCGGCACCGAGACCGACGGCTCGATCCTCTGTCCAGCCGCCGCCAACTGGGTGGTCGGCATCAAGCCGACACTCGGCCTCACCAGCCGCGCCGGCGTCATCCCCATCGCTCACAGCCAGGACACTGTCGGTCCCTTCGGCCGCAGCGTCGCCGACGCCGCTGTGCTCCTGGGCGCCATCGCCGGCCCCGACCCGCGCGATCCCGCCGGCGCTGCGAGCGCCGGCCGCGCGTTCGCCGACTATGCCCAGTTCCTCGATCCCAACGGGCTGGCGGGTGCACGCATCGGCGTCGCGCGCGAGGTGTATTTCGGCTACCACGCGAAAGCCGATGCGGTGGCGTCCGCCGCCATCGCGACGCTACGTGCCGCGGGCGCCGAGATCATAGACCCGGCGAACATCCCGACAGCCCAGCAGATGCACGACAGCAAGAGTGAGCGGGAGGTACTGCTCTACGAGTTCAAGGCCGACCTGAACGTCTACCTGGCAGACGCCGGCGCCGGCGTGCCGGCGCGCACGCTGGCGGAGCTGATCGCCTGGAACCGCGCGCATGCAGAGCAGGAAATGCCCTACTTCGGGCAGGAGCTTTTCGAGTTGGCGGAGGCCAAGGGGCCGCTCACCGACGCAGCATATCTGGCGGCGCTGGCGGAGACTCAGCGACTCGCGCGGGCCGAGGGCATCGACGCCGTGATGGACACGTACCGGCTGGATGCGCTGGCGATGCCGACGGGCGGCCCCGCCTGGAAGATTGACCTGCTGGACGGCGACCACCACATGGGCGGCAGCTCGCAGCCCGCCGCGCTGGCGGGCTATCCCGCCATCAGTGTGCCGGCGGGCGACGCCTTTGGCCTGCCGATCGGCCTCACCTTTATGGGCCGGGCGTACTCGGAACCCACCCTGATCCGCCTCGCCTTCGCCTTCGAGCAGGCCACCCACGCGCGCCGCCCGCCGGAATACCGCGCGACGACGCTCTGACCCGGCCGCTTCATCCAGACCACGCTGCCGGTATGCCGACCTCGTGTCACGCGAGTAGCCGCACCTCTTCGGGCGACCCGCCTGCCCGACGCCCATGCTCGCCCGTTGCAGCTCACAGGTGCGGCACCTACTCGCTCACACCCTCCATACTCCAATCCAGGGGGCGAGCCGCGGGCTGGCCTGTTCGCTGAGTACGGGGATCACACGCACAGGCGGCAGCGGGCGCGGGGCGGGGAGCTGTGGCGCGGTGAGCAGCCGGCTGAGACCTAGCGCGGCGACCGTAGAGCCCCCAATCAGTGCCCAGCCGATGGGGCCGGGGACGGCGAGCCCGAACAGGGTACGCAGCGGGGGCAGCGCAATCGCCGCGGCGCTGAGCGCGGCGGAGCCGCCGACGGCGCCGACGATGGGTGCGGTGAGGCGCCCCTCGGACCAGCCGACATCGAGCGTCTGGGCAAGCTGTGTGCCGACGACGGTGGCGAAGGCGACGGTCTGCGCCTGGGCAGGTGTGCTTATGGCGAGGCTGAGCGCGTAGGCGGCGAGCGATGGGCCGCCGGTTAGCGCGCCGCGGCGGAGGATATCGCGATAGAGCGGCCTATCGAGAGCGGAGGCGCCCTCGCGGGCGAGGCCGGCGAGGTTGCGGTGCTCGGGTCGCTGCAGGGCAACGGCGAGACCGGGCAGGATGTCGGTGATCATGTTGACGACGAGAATCTGTCGCGCCGTCATGGGCGGTGGCATGCCCGCGGCAGTCGCGCCGACGACGAGGCCGAGCTCGCCGAGATTGCCGCCGAGCAGCAGGCCGAGCGCGCGGCGGATGTTATGCCAGAAGCTGCGACCCTCCACGAACGCCTCGACGAGTGTGGAGAAGTCGTCGTCGGCCAGCACCAGGTCCGCTGTCTGGCGGGCTACTTCTGTGCCGCCGCGCCCCATCGCAACGCCTACATCAGCCAGACGCAGCGCGGGCGCGTCGTTGACACCGTCGCCCGTCATGGCGACGGTGTGGCCGCGGCGCTGGAGGCTTTCGACGATGCGTACTTTGTCGAGCGGGGTGGCGCGCGCGATGACGACGGCGCGCTCCAGCGCGGATTCGAGCGCGCCGTCGTGCAGATCGGCGAGATCCGCGCCGGTGAGCAGCTCGCCGTCGCCCTCGCTGTGCCCGTCGAGCAGGCTCGCCTCGCGAGCGATGGCGCGGGCGGTGGAGGGGTGGTCGCCGGTAAGCATGATGACGCGCACCCCGGCGTCGCGACAGCGGCGCACGGCGGCGGGGACGGTCGGCTTGAGCGGATCGTTGATGCCGACGAAGCCGAGCGCGACGAGGTCGCGCGGGTCGTCGAGCGCGGCTTCGCCGCCAGTCGCATCAATAGACGGACGCACGGCGACCATGAGCACGCGCAAGCCGCGGGCGGCGAGCTCTTCGGCACGGACGCGCAGCCGAGCGCGGCCGGCTTCGTCCAGCTGCTCGCCGCAAACGGCGTCGCCCGCGGGTGTGGGCAGCGCGGAACAGCGCGAGATCAGCGCCTCGGGGGCCCCCTTGACGTAGATGCGACCATCCACCACGGCGGCGTAAAAGGCGCGCGCCGGGTCGAACGGCAGCTCGGCGCTGCGCTCGGCGCGGATGTCATCCTGGAGCCCTACCGCCTCGGCGCCTCTGATGACGGCGACATCGGTGGGATGGGCAGCGGCCTCGGCGGCGTCGGGGTGAGGGCTGGCAAGCGCGGCGGCCCGCAGGATCGCGCGCAGGGGCACAGACAGCGCCTGCCCAACTGGCGGCGGGAGGCTCGCCTCATCGGAAGCGCCGTCCGTGGCCCCAGCGACGAGGCGCAGGGCGAGGCGGCCCTGTGTGAGCGTGCCGGTCTTGTCGGCGCAGGCGACATCCACGCGGCCAAGCGCCTCGACGGCCGGCAGCCGCCGCGTGAGCGCGTTGCGCGAGGCAAGGCGGCGGGCGACGCCGGCCTCGCTGATCTTGGTGAGCAGCGGCAAACCTTCGGGCACGGCCGCCACTGCGATGGTCGCGCCGAGGGCGACCTGCGGCAACAGGTAGCGCGTGCGCAGCCAGCCGGCGCCGGTGACGACCGCGCCGCCGGCGAAGGCAAGCGGGAGCACCTGGCCGATGAGCTGGCTGAGGCGGCGGTCGAGCGGGGACTGCTTTTCCTCGCCGGCGGCGAGCGCGGCCGTAATGGCGCCCATGCGCGTGTCGCGGCCCACCGCGAAGGCGACGGCCTTGCCGCCGCCGGCGGTGACATCGCTGCCGTCGAGCACGACACGTCCGGCGGCGTTGGCGCTCTCCACCTCCTTGAACACCGGCAAAGACTCGCCGGTGAGCGCGGCCTCATCCACCTCCAGGGCGCTGGACTCGATAAGCCGCGCGTCGGCGGTGACACGCTCGCCAGGGCCTAGCAGGAGCACGTCGCCAGACACGACGTCGGGCGCCGGCAGGAGCACTGGCTGGCCGTCGCGCAGCACGCGCACATTGGCCGCGCCGAGGCGGTCGAGCGTCTCCGCCACCTGGCTGGCGCGGCGCTCTTGCCACGCACCGACGAGGGCGTTGGCGCCGAGCGTGAGGGCGACGATGCCAACGTCGGCTGGGGCGCCCAGAACGAGCGAGACAGCTGCGCCCGCGCCCAGGACTGCGGTGAGCGGGGACTTCAACTGGTTTGCGAACGCAGCGACCAGCGAGCGCTGCCTGAAGGCGGGCAGTGCTTTGCGGCGGCGCTGCAGCGCCTCGGCCGTGGTAAGTCCGTCCGCACTCGAATGCAGCGTCTCGAGCGTCCCCTCGACGGTGCGCTGGCCCCACTGCTCGGGGCGCGGGTCCACGATATGGGCGAGGGCAGAGCGCCGGCGCTCGCCACCGCGCAGGCGCCACCAGCCATCGGCGAGTGCCGCAAGCGCAGCGCCATAGACGATGCGCGAGGCCAGCGCGACGCCTGGTGCGCCCTGGATGCCCCACACAGCGCCGCCGGCATTGGCGAGTGCCGAGAACGCGACCGAATCGCGCACGGCGCTGTCGTGCCGCGCACCGGCCTCCACGATGGCAGCGAGCGCCGTGAGGTCTGGCGCGAGCAGGTCCGCGCGGGCGGCGAGCGGGTTGCGGCCGTCGGTGAGGCCGACGGCGAGGTCGCAGTCGTCGAAGGCCATGGCGGCGTGGGCGCCGTCCGAGACGAAGGCGATGTACTGACCAAGCGCCTGGCGCGACTGGATGGCGGCACGGGCATCGTCGGCGGCGAGCACGGGAATGCCGGCGCGCGTGGCGACGGAGCGGGCAGTAAGCACGTCGTTGCCGGGGAGCATGGCGACGGGTACGCGCAGGCGGCGGCACGTCGCCACGAGCTCCCGCACGTCGTCCGCGAGGTGTGGGCGTAGGGCGACGAGGCCGAGCGGGCGCTCCCCAGGCTCGCTCGTGAGCCGGAGGACGTAGTCGCCGCGCTGGCGCAATGGCGCGGCCTCCGGCACGGACGCCCAATCCTCCAGCGGAGCAAGGGCATAGGTGACACCGCCGACGCGCGCGCTGGCGGTGACTCCGTCGAAGCTACCCTCCGTGGCGCCGATGCCGCCAGCCGCCGTGCGGAACGCACCGCCCCACGGCGAGCCGTTGGCCGCGGCGACGGCGCCCGCGCGCGCCAGGATCTCGGCGCTGTCTACGTCGGGTGTGAGCGGAATGACGGTCGTAGCCTCGTAGCGGTCGGTGACGATGCGCGGGCCGTCGAGCAAGACGAGGTCTGGGCGGCGCAGCGTGCGAGCGGGGCGCGTGCCCACGACGACAACCCCGGCACGCAGCACGCGGGCGGAGGCGTCGAGGTCGGCGGCCTCCTTGCCGATGATGGCGACGCGCGGGTTGACCAACAGCAGCGCGGCGAAGGTGCGCATGACCGAGCGTGTGAGCACGGCGGTGGCAAGAGCATAGGCCAGCGAGGCGGGTGCGACGGCGTTGGTGTAGCGGTCGTAGATAGTGGGCGCGACGGGCGCGGGGCGTGGCTGCGCATCGAAGCTGGCGCTGGCCAGCATCTCAAGTACAAAGGGGCCGCCGAAGAGGCGCGCGCCGGTGCCCACAGTCTGGCCTGGCGCGGCAGGCAACGGCCGGCCAGCACGATCCGCCCAGGTACCAACCCCGGCGATGACGCGGGCATCGAGCGGAACGATCTCCCCGCTCTCCAGGCGCACGAACGCGCCGGGCGTCGCGGCGGCGCTGTTCTGCAGATGCTCCTCATAGTGGCGGTAGGTCGCCTGGCGCCGGCGCACTTCATCGAAGAGGATGGCAGACTCGCCGCCCGTGACGGCAAGGCCGAGTCCATTGCCCGAGAGCGCGAGCGTGGCGATATTGGGCACGGAGAGGGCCACATCGGCGACGTTGCGGCCGAAGAGGCGGCGCATTCCCTCGCGCAGGAACGGGAAGCCGCGCAGGATGCCGATGACGCCGGAGATGTTGGCCGGGATGTTGGGATCGACGAGCGGCTGACGCACGCCGGGGAGCTGCTGAAGGGCGAGGAGGCCGAGCCCAAGCACGGCGCCGGCGACGCGCGTGCCACCCTGGATGAGCGGCGCCGGGTCGCGCGGATCGCGCGGATGGTCTTCCTCGGGGATGTCGGGCAGCTCGATATCGGCCACCTCGGCGATGAGCTCTTCGAGGTCCACCTCGTGGCGGCTGAACTCGACGAGCACCCGGCCGGTCAGGGGATTGGCGTGGGCGCGCACGCTGGGGAAGTGTTGCAGGCGCTCGACGACGTGCCGCGCGAGCCGCGGTTCGCGGTCGAGCCCGCGCACGACGATGCGAGCGCGGACGGTGTGGCCTTCCCGCTCGGCGTGGGCCGAGGGCTTGGCCTGCGGCCGGCCGTGCGCCGCGGCCTCGATGCTCGCGAGATCGGCGCAGAGCGCGCGAATTGCCTCGAGCACGCCCACTTCGTCGATCTGTGCTGGGTCGTAGTGGATAAGCACGTTGCCGGTGAGCGGATTAGCCTGGGCCGCGCGCACGCCGGGCAGGGAGCGCAAGCGCGCCTCGATGCGCTGCTGCCCCTCACCGGACCAGGTCGTCAGATGCACGCGGACCCGTCCGCGCAGCGCGTGCACGACCTCGAACGCACTCGTCTCGTCGCCGGCGGGACTGGCGACAGTTGCGCTCACAGGTACATCCTTCTGGTCATCGTGTGGCCACATACGTAGCGGTACGGGGGGAACCACCCGCTCACGCAACGCGGAGCATGCGGGAAACGGGCGTCCATTGCGCGAGCGCACGCGAAAGCCACCATGTGCCGCCGGCGCCGTGTACCTCACCGCGCCGATCCCGTCGGCAGCGCGCCCCAGGCCCGCGAGGACGAAGCCGCGTCAACAGTCTTCTTGGGTCTCCGGCTGCGCGGTAGGGGCAGCGGCCACGGTGGCGCTCTCCGTGGCAGCGGCGCCGCTATGAGCCGGGCCGTTCCCGACGGCATTGTGCTGGCGGATGTCCTGCGCCTCGGCCCACATGTCTTCACCTTCTTCGCGCGCACGAGCCCAGAAGCGGCGCAGGCGTTCGCCCGCGGTGCCGCTCCACTGCCCAAGCTTCTGGCCGAGCTGGTCCACCAGGACTTCAGCGCGCTCTGTCGCCGGCGGAGGGGTGGGGGCCCCGTGCGCGGGCTGCTCGGGCGTCGTCATTGCTGCTGGCCCTCCTCGCGGCGGGTTGTGCCATCCCTACCAGTCGCTTGCGCCGCGTCATGAGTGACGCGCTGGGCCCCCTCGCCGAAGCCGCGTGCAAATGAGGTGACGACGTCACCGGCCATCAGGATGCCGGCGAGACCGAAGACGGCGCCGCGACGCACGACCTTGCGGACCTGTGGGGAGGCGACGGTTGCGATGACGGCGGCGGTGATGCCGACTTCAGGGGTCACGAAATCTTCAGCGTCCACGATGCTCCTCCCGCTATGCACCCACCGCCCACCATCCATTTAAGACCAGGTTAAGGCGGCGTTAAATACACAATGAGGCGTTCTCGCTCGCACAGGACGTGCCATCCGGATACCGGCAATCGAGCAGGGACAGGCGGAGGTCACAGCTTCGTTCCAGGCGATTGCGACGCGCATGCGCAGTCTCTCCGCGGCTTTCGCCGCGACTACTCGACTTTGAGCTTGCGCAGGTTCGCGCCACACTGTACACTGGTTTGCAAGGTAGCAGGCGACCAGTTGAAAGAGGTGGCCGAGGGCGCAGGCCGTGCACAGGGTATGGTAGACTATCTGCTCCTGGGAGGCGGCTTGGCCGCAGCCACGGCAGCGGAGGCGCTCCGCCAGCGCGACCGCGCCGCCAGCATCATCATCGTCTCCGGCGACACTGCGTATCCCTATCACCGGCCACCACTCTCGAAGGAGTATCTCCGCGGTGAAATCGGCACCGAGGGGACGTACGGCGCTGGCGGTATCTACGTTCAGCCACTCGATTGGTATGAGTCGCAACACGTAGAGGTTCTCCGCGGCGCCAACGCGGCTGCGCTGGCTGCCGAGTCGCGCAGTGTCCTGCTCGCCAACGGCATGACGCTCCACTATCGCGCGCTGTTGCTCGCGACGGGCGGACGCGCGCGCCGGCTTCCCATTCCCGGCGCTCACCTGCCAGGCGTCCACACCCTACGCAGCCTGGCGGATGCCGATGCGCTGCGTGCCGAGTTGAGCGCGCCAGGGCGGCGGCTCGTCGTGATCGGTTCGCGCTTCATTGGTCTGGAGGTTGCCGCCAGCGCCATCATGAAGGGCGCCTACGTCACGCTGGTAGATGCCACGCCGCGGCTCTGGCGCGGCCTCATGCCGCCAGCGCTTTCCGCGTATTTTCAGGACTATTTCACCGCCCATGGCGCCGTACCCCGCCTGGGCCATGCACCCGTCGCGCTGCTAGCGGGAGCAGGTGGTCGCGTCGGCGCCGTGCGCATCGCGCCAATGCAGGGAGGGAGCACCTGGGAAGACATTCGCTGCGACGTCGTGGTGGTTGGTATTGACATCGACCTGAACACTGAGCTTGCGGCTGAGGCCGGCCTTGCGCTCGGAGAGCGACGGGCCGTCTTGGTCGACGATCGCATGCAGACGTCAGTGCCGGAGATCTTCGCTGCGGGCGACATCGTGACCTATCCAGACCCACTTGCCGGCTGGATGCACTTCGAGCACTGGGACCACGCGGTGGCTTCGGGCCAGGCCGCCGCGGCCAACATGACGGGCGCGACGGCGTTCTACCACCACGTGCCCTACTACTTCTCCGACCAGTTCGACCTCGCCATTACTATGCTCGGCTATCCTTTCCCCAATGCGCAGGTTGTCCTGCGCGGCAGCCTGGCGGACAATGCATTCAGCGCCCTCTACGTATACGAAAATCGGCTGGTGGCTGCCTTGCTGGTCAACGACGCCAGCCAGCTCGATCTGCTGCGCGATCTGATTGCAGCTGGACCTCAGGTGCCGGGTAATCCACTGGTGCTCGGTGATCAGGCCTTCGAACTCGCATCGCTGCGGCCTTCGCGCACGCCGCCGGCGCTGCCCTAGCCCCAGCCAGGGCAGGCAACCGCTCGTGTCTACAGCGCGCGGCGGCTCTCTATCCAGATGCCAATGCGATACAGTATGCTGGCGCATAGTGACGCAGTGGGAGCGCAAAGGGAAGACGACGTGTCAGTTGAGGACGTGGCGGAGCCGGAACGCGACGCAGGTGGTCAGCCCGAGCGGCGGCTTCCGGACCTCGCCCGCATCCGCGCCTATTACGACGAAACCTGGCTGGACTACCGCTTCCTATGGCTGAATCCGCGCAATCAGGCGATCCACTTCGGGTATTGGGACGCGCATACGCGCAGCCATGCGGACTCCCTGCTGGCGATGAACCGCGTGCTGGCGGAGGCCGTCGGCGTCCAGCCCGGCCAGCGCATCCTGGATGCCGGCTGCGGCGTGGGCGGCAGCGCATGCTGGCTGGCAGCGAGCTATGAGGTCGAGGTCGCTGGCATCACGCCAGTGGCGAGCCAGATCGCGCGGGCGCGGCGCAACGCGGCGGAGCGGGGCCTGGCGGGCCGCGTCACTTTCGCCCAGCAGGACTACACACAGACCGATCTGGCCGGCGGGAGCTTCGACGTGATCTGGGCTATGGAGAGCGTGTGCCATGCGCCGGACAAGCGGCTGTTTCTGGCGGAGGCACGCCGGCTGCTGCGGCCAGGCGGGCGGCTTGGCATGGTCGAGTATATGCGCGGCAGCCGCCCCTACGCCCCTGCCGACGAAGCGCTGCTGGCGAGCTGGCTCTCCGGCTGGGCGATCCCTGACATCGCCACCGGCGACGAGTTTCGCGCCTGGGCCGCGGAGTCTGGCTTCGGTGCACTCGAGCTGCGTGACCTCACGCCGCATGTGCGTCCGTCGTTGCGTCGGCTCTACTGGATGGCAGCCTCCACCTGGCCGCTGGCGGTGCTGGGCCACACGCTCGGCATCCGCTCCACAACCCAGCACGGCAATACGCGCGGCGCACGCGACCAGTATCGCGCCCTCACGCGCGGCCTGTGGGGCGAGATGCTGTTTACCGCGACGGCGCAGTGACGCGGCCTCCCTGTTGCCGGCTATGATACAGTAGCCGGGAGGTGTTTCCGCGTACTCTTGCCACGCCGGCACTCGATCCCCCCTCGCGAGCAGAAGGAGCGGCGCGATGCCCACGTCATCCCAGGTAGCGGTCGTCTCGTCGCCGGTAGACAGCGTGTTTGCCCGGCAGCTGATCGCCGACCTGCGAGATGTCGGCCTAGATGCGATCGAGGCGCCGTTGGCGTTGGGCGAGCCAGGTCCAGACGGCGGCGATGCTCCGCCGCTGCCAGCAGTGGATGTCTTCCTCGTCGTGCTCTCGCCCGAGGGACTGCGCTCGGCCTGGCTCCTCCGCGCGGTGGCACAGATACGGGCGCTGCTAGGCACGGCGGCTGCGCGGCGTATTATTCCCGTGCGCATGGGCGCCGTCGCGCTGCCCGCAGACCTGGCGGACCATGTGACCGTGGATTTCTTCGACCGGCCGCGCGAGCAAGCGGTCTTGAGCCTCGAATTCGCCGTAAACACTGCGCTGTACGAGATCGGCGCGAGTGGTGAGCCGGGCGCGGCCGAGCCGTATTCGCCAGAAAAGGTGAAGGAGCTCGAAGAGCGGTTCGGCACGCTGGACGACGAGTACGCAGCCAATTTGCCGCCCATGTCCGAATCGGCCGGAGAGCACGAGGAGGCAGGCGAAGAGCGCGCGCGGGGAATCACCGGCGTGCGTAGGGGAGATGAGCCGGCCGCGCCGCCCCCACCACCTGCCTGGCGGTGGTCTCAAGAGGACCTCCCGGTGGAGACCGAGCGAGTTGGCGGCATGCTTCCTCCCAAGGAAGAGGTTCCGGCACCCCCCGTGCAGGAGCAACCAGGCGCGACAGCTCTTGATGATCGGTCGGGCGGAGTCGCTGAACGTAGTCCGTGGCAACCCGTCCCGCCAGGATCCGCACCGGTTTTGGAACCTGCTGGGCTTCCCTCAGATCTCGGCGGCATGCCGGCCGCTGCTCCCCCAGTTCCGCCGCAGGCTGTGCCGCCAGCCGCGCCCTGGCAGCCCGCCGCCCAACCGCCCGGCTACGGTGCTTCCGGCGATACCGGCTCCTACGGGGATCTCAGGCAGTCGCGCTTCCTGCGCACCGATCCAGAGGCAGTAGCCATCCGCAGCACGGAGCAGGTGACGTTCACAGCCTATCAACCGCGCGAAATCGAGCCGCGCGAGTGGCAGCAGATGCTGCTCTACATCGCGGTGGATACGCCGCGCACGCTGGCCGGGGTCGCCGCGGACGCCGAGGAGCGCCTTGGCAATCGCAAGAGCGACTTTCGCGCGGCGCCTGCGCCCACTGCCGCAGCGATCAAGCGCGGTACGCGCCTCGCCATCGTGCCGCTGCTGGACGGCTTCACCTTCAACCCGCCGTCCTTGCGCGTGACGTGGGAAGAGGACATGCAGCGGCACGACTTTCGCCTGCGCGCGACCTCGGCCGCACCAGGCCGCGCTGCCAACGGCAGCATCCAGATCTATCGGGGCGTGCTGTTGCTGGCCGAGGTGCCGATCTCCGTTTACGTGCGGCATGCCGGCGAGCGCGCCGACATCCCCAGCACGTTTGCCAGCATCGTGGCGCGCGCCTATCGCCGCATCTTCGCCTCGTACTCGCACGGTGACACGCTGGTGGTGCGCTCCTGCGAATCGGCGGCAGAGGCGCTGGGCGACCGCTACCTGCGTGATGTGACGCTCTTGCGCAGCGGCCAGCAGTGGGACGAGCGGCTGCTCCGCGCCATCGGCGAGGCCGACATCTTCCAGCTCTTCTGGTCCGAGAAGGCGGCCAGGTCCCTGGCAGTGGAGAAGGAGTGGCGCCACGCGCTGGAGCTGGCCCGGCGCGAGTTCATCCGCCCCGTCTACTGGACGCGCCAGCCTTACGCGATTCCGCCGGAGCTGGCCAGCATCCACTTCGACCGGCTCGATCTCGCGCGCCTCGGCCTCACCGGCGCAACGATGCTGACGTTCCGCCTCTTCGGCCGCGGCTAGACGTCCGCCGTCCAGCACGCCGGGGCGTCGCTGAGCCCAATCCGGGGGTAGGGAGCGGCAGGATTATCCTGCGCGTGCCGCGCCGTTGCGCTTCAGCTCCTGGGCGCGCCGGTAGAGCGCGACGTATTGCTCGGCGGAGGCGTCCCACGAGTAGTCCGCCAACATCGCGCGCTGCATCAAGCCTTGCCAGACCTGCGGGAACTGATAGACCTCGAGTGCGCGCATGACGGCGGCGAAGAGGTGGAAGGGATCGTACCGCGGGAAGCTGAAGCCGTTGCCGGTATCGTGGGCCGGATCGAATTCCTGCACCGTATCGGCCAGGCCACCCGTACAGTGCACGATGGGAATGCTGCCGTAGCGCATCGCCAGCATCTGCGTCAGCCCGCATGGCTCGAAGCGCGACGGCATCAGCAGCATGTCTGAGCCGGCGTACATTTTCTGGCTCATCTCAACGCTGAACGTCAGGTGAATCGAGACCTGCTGCGGATAGCGCGCGGCGAGCCGCTGAAACATCGAGTGATAGTGCTGGTCGCCGGTGCCCGAGACCACCAGCTGCACCCCCTGCTCGATTAGTGGAATCGCCACCTGATCGAAGAGGTCGAAGCCTTTCTGGTCCGTCAGCCGCGAGATGATGGCGATCAGCGGCGTGCGCTCGGCGACCGGCAGATGCGCCAGCTCTTGCAGCGCACGCTTGTTGGCGGGGCGGCGCTCGAGCGAGAAGGCGTCGTAGTTGGCGGCGAGCGTCTTGTCGGCGGCGGGATCGAAGGCCTGGGTATCGATGCCATTGAGGATGCCGTAGAGGCGGTCCTTGCGCTCGCGCAGCACGGGGTCGAGCCGCTCGCCGAACTCAGGGGTCAAGATCTCGCGCGCATAGCGTGGACTGACGGTGCTGACCACGTCCGCGTAGTGGATGCCGCGCCCCATGAGGTCCACCACGTTCGCCAGCTCCGGCAGCTCGGCGTAGAGGAAGCCCTCTTCGGCGACGCCGGCCACCTCCAGGATGCGGTAGCCGAAGATGCCCTGGTAGGCGAGGTTATGGATGGTGTAGACCGTGGCGCTGTGAGCGAAGAACGGGTCGTCACGATAGAGCGTTTTCATCCAGTTGGTGATGATGGCCGTGTGCCAATCGTGGCAGTGGACGATGTCGGGCGCCCACTCCAGCCGGCGCACGGCCTCTAGTGCGGCGCGGCAAAAGAGGATGAACCGCTCGCCGTCATCGCCGTAGCCGTACAGTTTCTCGCGCTGGAGATACTGCTCGGAGTCGATGAAGTAGACTGGCACCTCCTCACCGGGAGGAGTGGCCAGCACAGCCACCGGCTCGACGGCCTGGTTCATCGGCACGGCAAGGTTAGCCACCACCGTACGCAGCCCCCAGCGTTGCGGGTCGATGTTTTTGTAGCGTGGCAGCACCACGCGCACGTCGTGCCCCAGCCGGCGCAGCGCACGCGGCAGCGCGCCGATTACATCCGCCAGACCACCGGTCTTGACATACGGCACCCCCTCAGACGCCACGAAGAGCACGCGCAACGGCTCCCCGCGCAGCGCCGCCGCCACGTCGAGCGGAGCAGCCGCTGGCTCGTCCAGGGCGCGGTCTGGCTGCAGCGGTGGGGAGATCGGAATCCTGGAGGCCGTCGGGTAGACGGGATAGGCATAACTCGCGCCGGTGGAGATCGGAAGCGTTTGTGACATCGGCTGTCCTCCAATGCACGGACGAAGGGAAGCCGCCCGCGGCGCCATTGGAAGCGCTCGCGGCGCGAGACGAACAGACTCCTACAGAGAACGAACACGCATCCCTTGCGTGCCCTCCGCCGGCGCGCCGGCGAGGGAAAAGAGCCGCGCCAGCGCGGCCGCACAGCGCTCGAAGTGGCTTGCGTGAGGGGGCGCTCCGCAGTATAGCAGGTGAGATGGCACCTCCGCCAGAGGGAGGATGGCTCAGGCCCGGTCCGTGACATGCTCCCCATGCCTAAAGGCAAGGGGCTTCTCGGTTCGCCCCCGCAGGCATCCCCGCGAGTCCCCGAAGGGCCTGCCCGGCCCATTGAATATTGCGGGCCGCGTTCTCGTCGCGGTCCAGCACCAGTCCACAGGCGGGGCAGATGTGGGTGCGCACGCTCAGACTCTTGGGCACACGTTCCCCACAGCCACTACAATCCTGCGAGGTATACGCCGCGTTGACCACTTCCACTCGCTTTCCGGCGCATGCTGCCTTGAAAGTGAGCAGGGTGAGGAAGTGGCCCCACCCGGCGTCCTGAATAGACGTGTTGAGGCCGGCTTTCCGCGCGGCCCCATTATGCAGATAGCCGCCCTTCCCGTCTGGCTTCGGCGCGGG
>Ga0209647_1001920_pt1 | contig 17119 bp, 22 predicted proteins | sample GraSoi_2013_60cm_FD_185827 | JGI IMG/M metagenome (GOLD analysis project Ga0209647, IMG submission 185827) | Grasslands soil microbial communities from the Angelo Coastal Reserve, California, USA - Sample 9_17_2013_60cm (SPAdes) (version 2) | ecosystem: Environmental > Terrestrial > Soil >...
TTGCCGCTCTCCTGGAGACCGCCTTGGCTGAGCTGACGGACAGCCGGGATCGAGCGCGGTCGATCTGCCGCTTCTGCGCGGAAGGGGCCTGCCGGCCCCTCGGCTGCCCCGTGGAGCAGGCTGCGTTGCGCACCGAGAGCTAGCCCCTGGCGCGCAAGCGATTCGCGCCCTGCCGCGTCGGGCTTCTCCTCAATTTCGTCCAGCCAATGACGCCGCCTCGAACTCCAGGCCGGCCGTCATCGCCCGCATCGAGCCGACCAAGCCGACACCCTTCGCGACGCGGCGGAACTTCGGCCCGTGCCCGGCCGAGATGCCCACGGCCGCGTACACGAGCTCGTGGCCGTGGATGGCCGCGATCTGCATGAGCATCATGTCCGGGCTCGCGGCCAGGTCTGGCCGGATGAAGATTTCAAAGTGCCCGTCGTCGCTGCATCGGTTGTCTCAGCACACCCCGATGCGCTTGCTACGGCGGCCGGTCGAAGTGAAGCCTATGGCGATCCACACGCGCTCGGGCAGCGGCGCCATTCGACCCGCGACGTAGTTAAGCCAGGCCTCCCGCGTCGCGTGCTTCATGCCCCGATCCTCCGCAGCACGGCGTCCATAATCGCCCCGCCAATGGCTTGCTCCTCCTTGGGCGTTATGCACCAGGTTCGTATTCAGCGAGCGAGCACATCGGATACCTCGGAAAATTTCACCTCAAATAGCGTGGAAAATGACAACGCCGCCAACCCTGTGGCGCCGATGTTTGGTGTTTTTCAAATTCCCGATCGACGGCAACGCTCGAGACTCTTACGGGATTGGCGGATCCGACTCGGAGAGAAATTGCGACCGGCTCCGGTCGGAGAACGCCAAGTCCCAGTTGACCATGGGCGTTTACGGTGTTTCAAGTCTTGTGCCTTTCACCTGATCGTTGTCGCTGTCCAGCACCTTCCGGTCTGCATCCATAAAGTCCACCTTGCAGTCGCGGCTCGTAAACTCGTTCCCTGACTCGGACAAGATCAAGGTGCTTTGGACTTGCATGTATCCATTCACTTCGCCGTCCTTCAATAGCACTGCGTAAAACGTCAGTTTGAACTCTCTGTCGCCCGTTTGGGCCCAGCCGCCGTATCCGGGACCGCGCTGATCCGAACCAAGGCCTTGCGGAAACTTGGTGTTACCGGTCGTAGTAAAGCTGCCGTCCCCGCCAAAGCTCGCAATGCTCAGTAGAGGCTGTGGTGGCCCGCCCCCCGCGGATATCTTCACTTCCCACACCCCCACCAACGTTTTTTTCTCAGCCGCCTGCGCGACCAGCATAACCTGAATGGTCACGCACAAGACAGCCAGCCCAATCAATCCATTTTTCCTGGTTACACTCATACGCCGGAATATTGTTCGTTTTTCAATCCACCCTTTGATCATCCGACAGCTTGAAGGCCAGCTCTGTTTGCCATTTCGTCGAGTCCGGCTCCGCCCTGGGGTCGGTGAAGTAGTTCTCGATACGCGCCCGCCAGCCCTCGCCTTTGGAACCTGCCGGCCACTTGTCCCAGACAACGCCTTTCTTCTCTGCCCAAGCCAACAAGTCGGCCGTCGCCTGCATGAGCCCTTCGTAAGGACCGGTATAGATGAGCGTGGAATACCGACCGGCCGGAAGAGTGTCTGCAGTGATGCGGTTATCGCCTGTCAGAGGCGTCGCAACCGGAACGCCTACGTCGATCTCCAACTTCGCTGCCATATCGATGACGAGATAGCGCCACAGAGGCGCACCGGCTGGCTTAACGCCTTTGCTCGCCAACCACCCATACACTTCACCCCAGAGTGGCGGCAGCACTTTTCCCAATTCTTGCATTGTAACCTGCGCTCGGATCCCCATGTAGGGCTGCTCATTTCGATGTTCGATCTTTGGTTCGGTGATCATCTGTGTGCGTTCTCCTGTGATAACCTTTTCTGTAGGCTGAATCAGGCGTTCCTCCTCTAGTTCTCAACTGGCATCCAGAGTTCGATCGGTCCAGTGCCGGTCATTGGATCGAATTGCTTACCATACCGTTCAAAGTTCGGCGCGTCCGCGATTAGCTTACCTGAATCCGGCAACCACTTGTTCCAAATCGTGTAGTGGGTGCGACGGAGCATCGAGACGTGTTGGCCATGTTGAAAAACGGCGTATCGCTGGCGCCCGATACGAACGGTCTCAAATCCATCGGGCAGAGCGGCGAAGTGAGATACCTTCACGCCGGCGATATATTCGAAGCTACCCGAACCGTCAAAATTGTGAGAAACCCCGTACGTTTCGGGACCGATCTGCCCGGCTAGATTGCCGATGTATGGTCCGAACCGCTGCCATTGGCGCGGAATTCCTTCGCTTGTTTCAAAAGTATACCGGGAGCTGAGGCCGGCTATAAGTAGGCGATCATTCTCCTCGAATCGTGGTGGGTCGAGTTGGATCAACATTGATCTATCCATGCGAATCGGTTCCACAAGCTGGATATGGCTAAGGCTGCCTGCGGAACGAAAGTCTTCAGGTGTGACCTGGAATTGTTCTCGAAACGCTCGCGTAAACGCCTCATGTGAGCCATAGCCAGCTTCGAGGGCAACATTAAGAATGTCAGGCTCGCCAGCTGCCAGGGATCGGGCTGCTTCCGTGAGGCGGCGGCCACGAACATATCGCATGAGGGATTGTCCTGTCACTGCGCCGAACGCTCGCGCTAGGTGGTGGTCGGTTACGTCAACCGATTTGGCGATTGATTCGAGGGAGATCTCTCCTCCAAGACGGTTCTCGATAAACCAGAGAGCCCTTTCAACCGGGCTAGATGCTCCTTCATTTTTTACGCGTCGAGGCTAACAGGAAGCGTATTAGTTCGCTTGATCAGGATTGATTAATCGACAAAAAACAGCCAAAAATAATTTCAAAGGGGCCCGGCGAAATCGTTGGCGCTTAAGCCGAACCCTCCAGTCTACTTTGCCCGCCCCGCGAAACTCTTTCCGGCGCCTCGACCGCCCCAGATCGGTTTGTGCCTCTAATCTGAAGACAGGGCGAGATAGCGACGCTTCCAGAGCTTGGTGAAACACGGTGGAAATGTCTGACGGCGAACGTCAGCCGGCGCGACTCCGCGAGACCATCTCAGCGCCCGGTACCGGCATATCGTACCAGACCGACACCTATCCGCCAAGACAGTCCCGGAAGGTCTCAGACAGGCACGGACCGCGGCGACCGCTTCCCCAGGCGCCGCGACGCGGCTTCTGGTGCTGGCTGGTCTCGCCTGACCCCACGAAACGGAAAAAATCCTGCGCTTAGGCTTTCCAAGGATCATTCGACGAAAAGAGAACGCTCCAGAACTCGATTACAGCTCGTTTTACGGCAAAACGGGTACTGGAAGACGAACTGCTTTGTGATGGAGGTTGAGCGTTCCTCCTGAGTGCATTCGCCCTCCAGTCCACGAGGGGAGAGCTCCTTACCGTACTTAAATTTCCGTTTCGTGTGCGCACCCGTCTTTGCTCGACCATCATCGATAAGGGTGACAAATAGCGAGCAAGAAACAGTGACAATTACTGGTCAAAGTGACACGTACCCAAGGCTGAATTTTCAATCGTTACACGCGCTTCCAAGGCTTGGATTCCGGAGCTGATCGTCGCTGCCGGTCCCGAGGTGATTGAAACTTACATCGACTTTTTCACCGCCACGATCCGCAGCCGCAACACCCGAGCTGCCTATGCCCGCGCTTGCTGGCAGTTTTTTGATTGGTGTGCTGCTCATGGCCTAGAGCTCACATCCGTGCGGCCGTTTCATGTGGCTACCTGGATTGAGGACTTTCCGGGATCCAAACCTACCGTTAAGCAAAAGCTCGCCGCGGTTCGAATGTTGTATGATTTCCTGGTTGTCCGGCAAATCACAGCATCCAACCCGGCACACTCCGTCCGGGGGCCAAAGTATGTGGTCAAGAAAGGCAAGACGCCGGTGTGGAGCCGCGAAGACGCCAAAACGCTGCTGGATTCGATCCCCAAGGATTCGGTGTCCGGATTACGGGATCGGGCGCTCATTGCGGCGATGTTCTACAGCTTTGCCCGAGTGAGCGCAGTACTGAAACTCAAAGTTGACGACCGCCTATCATTCCGTCGAGCGCGGCTTTGCATTCTGTCGTCCCGATGGTGCGCCCGACGACAAGTCGCAGGATGTTTTCGTGCATGGCCGCGCCTTGGAACGCAGCGGCATCCTGAATCTGGTGAAGGGGGCGAGGATCGAGTTCGATCCGGTCCCGAGCCGCCGCCATCCAGACAAGCTTGAGGCCAGCAATATCAGGCTTCCCCAGCCGGCAATAGCCATTAGCGGACCATCTGATGATTCCAGCGCTCGCAAATCGGGGCCGACCATCCTGATCGCTACGGCGATCAATTCAAGGCAAGGCAACGCATAGGGGCGGCTCCAATCGGGGCCGCTCTCCTATCTGCAATCAGCGACCCCGTTGCAGGGCCGCCTGAACGGAAACGGGCGAGAATTCGAGGACTTCCTAGTACTGCAGGTTGGGGTAGGCAGCGCTGTCTCCGCGTCCCTCGCGCGTCAAATCGAGAACGCCGTAGATTGGCCAGACCGGGTCGAGGGAGCTGGTGTCGCCGCGCTTGAACGTCATCTCGCTCGCCCAGTGGTGGTGGATCCCGTCCTCGTCGCGTGAGAACACGTTCAGGACCGGGAGCTGCCCGCCGTCCGGTGCTTCCGCATGGTAGTCGATGTTGTTCCGCGAGGACAGCAGCCGCAGGTTGCGCCAGCCGCGTTCTTGTGCGTAGGTGCCGAGCCGATCGGGGCTTGTCTTCGCGATCACGACGAGGTTGATCCGCTCGGCGAGGTGAAAAGCAGCACCCTCGAGCCCGTCGACGACCGATGTGCATGACGGGCACGGCTGCTCGACAAGCGGCAGCTCGGCTGTCTTGCCCCCTGGGGCACCCCCTCGTGGGTCTTCCGACCAGCGCGGGAACATCATGTTGTAGATGACCAGCGAGTTCTTGCCCGGTGCGAACAACTCCGAGAACCTCACCTTGCTGCCATCGGCCGCGGACTCGAAGACGTAGTCCTCCCTGATGAGGCCGCCCGCTGGGAGTGCCCGGCGCTGGGCGGCGACCTGCTCGTTCAGCCGCCGGAGCTCTGCCTCCGCCTCCAACAGCTCGTTGCGTGCGCGCCGGTATTCGCTCGACTCGCCGGGGAAGTGGACATTCGGGTCGAGGAGTACTTCCCGCCACTTGTTCATGTCGCGTGGTTTGCCCTTGAGAGCCATTGTTTCCATCCTTTCCTATGCTCCGACTTTTTTTTTGAGCGCTTCGGCGTTCGCTCTTAGCGAGTTAAGTTCGTCCTGAGTCAAAAACCGGATGTCTGGAAGGGCAATTTCTTCGGTCTTTGGTAACTCACGGACAGTTGGATCCATAAATTAGAAAATTACGTCCAAATCAACTTGCAGCAAGCCCTTGGCATCATGAGATCACGGATAGTCTCACAAAAGCGATCTTCGTAGGCGCGAGCCGCCGCGCGGACGATACGGTCGATGCGCTCGAGTCTCATGCTTTGAGGCTGGACGCGAGCATTTAAGCGATTGGCGGCCCATCTGGCTCTGTTTATATCCGAAAGATCAACTAATCGGGAAATGGTCGAAGATGCATTTGTGGCAGTCACGGACAATAAGTGGGAAACGAAATGGTCACACTATGGCACCTCCGAGAAGAGGACCCAGAATTGTATGAATTTTTATTCCGCGATCCTCGACGACGTGATCTCAAGAGGCGTAGATGACTGAAGAAGCGAGCGGAGCAGTTAGAAGCTGCAAAACGGTTTCCTTAGCTCCTTAGCTGCGCGGGAACGGACGTTAGTTTAAGCGCTCTCGAGTGGCCAAGCAGTGATTCGGTATTCTGAGGTCATACCCATTTTCGATCCGCGGCTTGTGACCTCATTTATCGTGGAAAAAGTCGCCTCAATTAATTTGGAAAATCACAGCAGCCTGAATGCTGTGCCCGCTCCCTAGGACATTGTAACATAACGCAGAGCATTTTTAGACCGGCGTCGCGGCGATGAACGCCGTCAATTTCGAAACCGATGACTTGTTCGAGGTTGGTTTTGGTGCCGATTGCGCTGAACACACGATGGCAGCCGATATCGAGCTGAACTTCGGCGGCTACGACCTCTGTCGACCAGAAGTGTCAAAGACGAACTGACACATTCAAGCTCCGCTGCCTGTGCGGACAGACCGGAAATACCAACGTCAATTAGTAACGTGAATTGTCTCTGCGGGTTCGCGAGACCCGGGACGATTGCCTCGGTCTTCACCGAATGGGTAAGCGTTCTGATGGCGTTCGGCGTGTTTTCCGACATTGTGCTCGCGCGCATCGCCGCTTCCATTCAAATCTTAAAAAGCCGGTAGGCAATGCCCTGGGCCTTCGCTTCCTTCTCACTCAGTCCGACGCGGGGCAATTCCGGATCTGTAAAGAGAGAAAATGAAACCAGTTGTTGATCCGGTGCCACCGCCGAGGATCACTAGATCATATTCTTAGGCGTTTAGCTTCTCAGGTAACTGGACTGAAGAAGCGTTTTCCATACCGTTTTATGCGGGGTTTTGTTTTTTGTGGTCTGAATATGCTCTAGCCGATTCCGGTGAGAGCGACGCTCTCGCGACATCCTGCTTGAGCAAATAGACTGACACGGCGAAGAGAACTAGATCCTTCATAAGGAAAGCGACGTTGCCCTGCATCGCCGGAAAGCCGCCGGCAGCGACATTCCAACCGTCCGGCATGAATGGGATGATGGTGATAGTCATGATAAAGGTAACGCAAGAGCCCAAGGCCCCCAGGACCCCTAACTTTTTATTCCAGAAGCCCAAGAACAGGAGTGCACCGAACAACCATTCAGAAACTCCCAAAAACCAGCTGGCTCCTTGAACGCCGAAAACCGGGTACATCCAGGAGATCAGCGGACCATTTTTGAAAAAAGGGATCAAACCCTGGGCTTCGTAAGGAAACCATTTCTGGTATCCGAAGAAAAAGTAGATGATGACCATGGATGCGCGAACCAGGTGGTAGTCGAGATTCCTTTTGAGCAGACCGAGTCTGACTAGTATCTTGATCAGAAGATTCATCAGTTCATTAAAAATCAGCGCCGGAGCGTTGCCGCTGCCTGCGGTGGTGGCCGGAGCAAGACCAACTTTGTTAGGGTAGGTGTCTTTCATTGTAATTCAGAGTGAGTTTGTTAATGCTTGTTGATTGAATAGTGGATTTGCTAACAGAGATTTTAGGAGATTTCGGAACCTACGGATTTCCGTTCGTCCGAGTCCCAACGGTCGAGTAACCATCCAGGGCAGGCATGATTGCGGTGCCTGGGCTCGGGATAAGACCCAATCAAGTGTGAAAGTTTCATTGCTATTTAAACTCCTTTTAACTCCAATTTAGCTACGGATTCGTGTGGCCTCCAGGCCAACTATCACACGATTTGCGCCACTTCCAATTTCTGCTTATGTTGACTCATGGAGGACTAATGCATGAACGACAGAAAACGAACCGCTGCGAACCGGCGGTTACATAAGATCAGCCGGCGAATTGTGATATTGGCAGCCCCTCCGTTTGATGAAATTAATGTGGTGGGCGTATTCCAAGTCTTTGGAACAGCTAACCAACTTTTTCCCGAACACGCTAGTCCGTACCGGATCCAAGTTGCGTCAGCCAAACCTGAACCAATGATTACTGGTTACTCAGGGCTCTCCCTCGTCCCTCATCTGTTCTATAAAGATGTTCGCGGCAACGTCGACACGCTCCTGCTCGCAAGCGGACCGGTGAGCCATAGCGATGTAGACATGCACCTTCTGCAGTGGGTCATTCGGTTGTCACCAAAGGTGCGGCGGTTAGGATCTATTTGTTCGGGAGCCTTTTTGCTGGCAGAAACCGGCCTCCTGGACGGTAGGCGGGCAACAACTCATTGGGCTCACGTCAAAGAATTCGGCGCTCGTTTTCCCAAGGTCTTGCTTGATCCGGACCCAATCTGGCTGCGGGACGGTAACATTTATACCTCAGCCGGCGTGACCTCCGGAATGGATTTAGCTTTGGCGTTGGTCGAAGAAGACCTGGGCAGCAAAGTGGCACTGGCGGTCGCCCGCCAACTCGTTCTCTTTTTGAGGCGGCCCGGCGGCCAGTCGCAGTTTAGCAGGTTGCTGGAGGCTCAAGCGTCAACCCGAGGACCTTTACGGGAAGTTTTGGTCTGGGCCGTAGAGAACCTCGATCAAGATCTCTCGGTGGAGAACCTGGCGCTGCACGCCGCGATGAGTCGCAGGAATTTCACTCGTGTCTTCACTGCTGAATTAGGCAAGTCACCAGCCCATTATGTCGAGCAACTCAGAATTGAAGCTGCGCGCCGGTTGCTTGAAGATTCACGGGAGAATCTGGAAGAGATCGCTAGCGCGTGCGGTTTTAGCAGCGCTGAATTGATGCGCCGGGCTTTTCTCCGATCAATCGGGATTACACCCAGCGAATACCGCGAACGCTTCCGTTTGGCTGGGAGTACTCCGGTCCGATCGCCGGTTCAGTTTAGCTCCCTTACCGCAGAGGCTGGAACAGCGGCTTAGCGGCTGGGCCTGGCTGAACGCTGAAATCAACAGACTACGTTTGAAATTGACTGGCTAAGAACTTCCCATCTTGGATTGAAGTGGCGTCTAATGCCGCACGCGACTAGGGCGGCACCAGGTATAATTCGGTCCGACACTCCAACACTCCATCACCCCAGTTTCCAGCACCTCGAATCGCGCCTGCGCAGCGTCATTCGTGCTTTGCATTGGCTCACTGTTTTTTAAGTTCACTTGATGATTCTGCTTCAGCTTGGTGGCATGATGTGGAAAAAGAGAATCAAACACATTAAACGCCAAGAAAACGCGAGCGAAAGTCTGGTGAAACTTGCTGATCAAGTTTGAAAGCTTCATTGCTATCTACCTCCTTTTGACCCCAATTTAGACACGGGTCCGTTTGGCCTCCAGGCCAAATATCCCACGATTTGCGCGAGCTCTAATTCCTGCCGATGCTTCAGCTTAAGTGAATATGGAAAATTAACCCATGAACGTCAGGAAACACACCGCTGAGAGCCGGCCGGAGAACACAACGGCACCGCCGGTTCTCAGCGGTTTGTCTTCTGTCGTTCATACATTAGTCCTCCTTGCGTCAATGTAGGCACTAATTCGGGGGGGTGGCGTAAATCGTGGGATAATAGTCCTGGAGGCCACACGAATCCGTAGTTAAATTTGGGGTATCTGATCGAACGTATTGCATGCATAACCGCCTGATGGACGGACACCAGCAGTTAACAATGAACGGTTGGCACGCAATGTGTAAAAAACCACTAACAAAACGAAGGCTTATATGAACAGCAAACTTGCAAAGAAAGTAGCAGTCGCAATTGCCGGCAGCAGGCAAGATGCATCGGTAATACACTTGAACGAATCCGACTTTTATCAGACGATCGGCGAATCTCCGGTACCGATTTTAGTCGATTTCTCGGCTGCCTGGTGCGGCCCTTGCCGTATGATCGTCCGAGTATTGGATGAGATCGCGAAAGAACAGGGTGACGTTGTCAAAATAACGAAAGTCGATGTGGACAAAAGTCCGAATCTTACCAGCCGGTTTGGGATCCGCAATGTTCCGACCCTTCTTTTCTTCAAGGGCGGCGAAGTGAAAGATAAAGTGGTCGGTCTTACCAGTAAGGCTGATTTGATTTCCCGTCTGAAAACTCTCAGCTGATGCATCCGCGTTATATCGAACAGTTTTCGCAAGCGAGCACCCAATAGGTAAGTTTCTCGACAGATGGGATGCGGCTCTCTCGATTTCAATGCGATAAATCGCTGGAGATTTCCCGAGTTATCCCCAAGCGATCTCCTGCGCTCGCTCAATTGCGACTTAAGCGACGTTGATCATGCCGAATTTTGCCGAACCAAATGAATGTGGATGCGCAAAGCGAAGTCATTTCTGGAAGACGGTTTATTTGGCTATCTAATCCTGGCTTTGATTGGACTGGTTCTGCTTGTAATCCCCGATGCCGGAATTATGCTCGCATTCGCTTGGTGTTTCGCTGTGCTCCCGATCCTCGCCAAAGAGGCGTTTCGTTTCGGGCGTTGGAGACGAGAATACGAATCGAGCATAGGCCGCGTAATTCGAAGTCGCAGAAAGAGAAGCTAGATCCCTCAAAATCGAAAGCTCTGACTCGGCCGAACGGAATGCCGTACGTCCGAAATCTCGTACGGATCCGCCGATGGACCGTCTTCGATGCATAAGTACCTGATGAGCGCACGCACAGGCGTGAATGACCGAAGATTGGCACGCAATGTGTTCTATTACGAGCCACGAGAAATACAAATTAACCCGTGTACATGCATTCGGGAAGCCGATGCAAACAACTCACTACGTCTTATGATGAAATTAGCGATCTCCGTTATGACTGCGATCAGCCTTAGTCTGACATCTACGGCCCTCGCCGACCACTACAACGATTTAGTCGTCCAAGGGTATCGGTGGGTCACTGCCGAGGGGCCCTATATTTGCCATGCTGAGGAAGATGTTCGACAACTTGTCGCTCACCGTACCGATGCCACAGAGCTTCAAGCGGTGGAAAACGTCCATTGCCACTACCTCATACCGGGAACTGTCGTTCAGGTGATCAAGGAGGATCCAGCTAAAGGTATGTCGCAGATTTGGGTAGGAGGCATCACGACGCCTCTATGGACCTACACGCGATTCCTCAGTAAACATCCGGTCCGGGACACTTATGGGAATATAGAGATGCCGGAGGAGAGTGGCCTGACGCCAAAAGCGCAGATGCAACTTGCCCCGCTCCCTTCTGATAATTCGGCAGCTCGGACTCGGACGAACAGAAATCCGTAGGTTCCGAAATCTCGTACGGCTATCGCCCATGCCCGACTAATGCACCGCCGAAAAGTGTCCAACCTCAAATCTGAAATTGAAAGCTACCTACTTCCTGGATTTGCTGCCGCATTCTTCGGATCCACCACCATCGTCCCCGGTAGATTCAACCCTGGGGGCTCGTTGATCGCTGTGTTTTTCCTGGTGTTTGGCATCAGCGGCGCTACGATTCAGGGCGTTGAAACCTACGTCCAGAACTTGTTCTATGGGGGAGCTCTAGTCGTCGCCGTAACGCTCTCCCAGCTCGTAAGGCGGCGCAGGACTTAATGGAGGGTGTTTGAGAAGTTCAGGCGTGCTTTGAAATGGAGTTGATCGGTGAGCATCTTTTCCCTTTGGCCTAACGACCCCAGCTACACGCCCATCATTAGACGGTAGCCGGCTGGACCTCCGCAAAACTCCGGGGGCGCATCGCCGCGGCCACCCAGACAGACCGGCGCGTGGTCGCCTTTTGGGGCAAGCGTCGGGACGTCAACTTCTGGATACTCCGCGACTTGGGTTGCAAGAGCTGCGCTCTGCGAGACTTGTGATGACGACTAGCTGAATCGCTCACCATTCTCTGGAGTTGTGCAAGATGCGTACGAATTCTATCCCACATATCCCAGGCAATTCAGAGTCGATGACAATAAGCCTATATGGTATGCGGGCCAAAATAAGGAACGCCTGTTCGGCCCGCCGGATCCCGTGTACGAACCAATCTTGCGCCCTAAGAGCTTTTACCCGTCGTTGTTCGCCGTAATTATAATGATGTGTGTCTTGGGCGAAATAGCGCAGAGCTCCTTCTGGACTTCGAGACCGCTCATACCTAGCACCCGGATGTCAATTACCGCGAGATCCACGAAATTGTAGGCGCGTAGGAGAGAAAACCGAGCGGCTCACAAACCAACTGCGAGTTCCGGTCTGCTTTTTCATGTGCTGCTCTATCTTTAGGTTTTCCGGAATGGGAACAACTTAAACTTAATCAGCTCAAAGGTTTCACGAAATCGACGCAAAAACTCAAGCTGCAGAAGTCGCGCGTATTGGAAGGGCGGATCGTGAGCCACGGCGCGGCCAGGAGCGCAATTGCTCCGGCTACGCCGAGCTGCCGCCTGCCAGTGGGGCCGCACGAACACGAGCGCGGCAATCGCGCTCAGCCCGAACACAGCCGCTAGAGGCCGACGCAATGCTGCGACCGGGAAATCGAACCAGAGCGCGCCAACGGTCCACGCGACGCCAATCAGCAATACCAGCGAGCCGACACTCAAGAGGAGCAGACGAACCAAAAATAGGCACACCCGCATGGCGCGCGGCTTCACGGGGTGCTCCGAGGATTGCATCATTTTATCCCGTGACATGCAACTGCGAATCTAGCTGCTCCGAGTTACTCTCCCCGGCGGGCTGCAGCGCCGACGTGTCCGTCCCGTTTAGAGCGGGGACAAGCGCAACGCCCAATCTAAGGCTTCGCTACATAAGGCCGGTTAGAGCTCGAACGGGGTCGTGTCTTGCCGACTGATAAGGGCACGGTGAGTCCCCCGCTGGTAAGACTTTTGTCCCGTTGAAGGCGAGTGATCTAGCCGCTCGCTGCTCGGCCCGGCAGCCGAACGCTGGCTTTTTGGCATCGTGTTCCAGTGCGGCGCACTGACAGCCGCCAAATTCAAGCGAAGGATGCGTTTCAACTCGCTGACGGTTTGCGGAAGTGCATAGGAACCGTGCGGGCCAGGCACGATTAACTCCGACTTGGCGCTCGTAAGGTGCGAACTCCAATAGGCTACCACGCCGTCCGAACTGTTCGGCGTATCGCCCCTGCCACGGTCGCCAACGATGGAGTGGTAGGGCGCATGGATCTGCAGCGTGTCGAGCCCGGCAAGGACAGGGGATCGCGGGGAAAGGCCGTTGATGCCCGTTGGCATGTGTTTAATGCCAACGTCCCTCTCGAGCGGAGCGGTGACCACGTCCACGGATCCACCTAAGAGTTGGCCCGGCAGGCTAATGAGACCGTTGCCGAATGAACCGATCCAGTTGATCGCCAGATCGCTGCCGCGATGGAACGCAAATGAAAACGATCCTTTGCACCCGGGGGTTCGCGTCGAAAATCAGCGCGCGCTTAACCACATTATCGGGCGGGAGCTTGGCGTAGAGCCGATCCGCATCACCCTTAAAAACGCGGTCCCAGAGGACACGTCTGGTCGTTACTGCCTGCATTTGGGAGAGCAATCCGCCCATGCTGTGGCTAACGAGCACGATGTCCTTCGTTTTGGGATAGAGTTGATCGACTCGCGCCAAACTCTCCCTCAGCTTGAGCGCGGACAGCAGAATCGGATCGCCAGTCGGGTAGGCAAAAACCCAGAACTGGTAACGGCCGCGTAGCTCCGGATCGGACTCGATGGCACTGATCGTGGGGGCCCACATCTGAGGTATCGACTGCAACCCGTGGATCAGAACTACGGGGATCCGGTCGGGATCATAAGGCTCAAGCATGTAGAGCCCCGCCCGTGCCTCATAGTTTGCCGGGCGGAGCATCGCCATGAATCCCAGTGACCCTGGCTCGGGATAATAGGCAAACGGAGCGGCGAAGTCGGCGGCAAGCAGCTGCAAGGCGCCCGCAACCCGGACCGTGTCCCGTCTGGTGGGATCATAGAGCGTGAGCGTGGCGTCACGCATCCGCCCGCCTGTGGAAGCTGAGGGTGTGAAATCGAGAGCGGCCGTTAAAGGGACAGCTACGCCAACGAGCGGCAGAAAGTACTTTTTAGGGTCCGAGGGCTTGTAGACTCCCACCAGCACCCCGCCCCAATCGTTAATCCGCGCCTCATGGTGAGCGATCTTTTCATGTATTTGACTGGGGGTAAGCAAGAAGTCGAAGTAACCTGGATTCCAGGTGCCTTCCTTCCGCGAACCGGCCGCGAAGCGCAATCGGTAGATGCCCTCGCGGGAAGAGATCGTGTCGGTCCGATTCCAGAGTCGTGCGCCGTCCGCGGAACGAAGGATCGATGTGAGTTGTGCGCAGGCCTCGTTGTAGATCTCGAGGCTTCTCGAGTCCACGCCGCTGGTTCGCAGCGTGTTAACTGCGACATCGGCAGCGTGCAGGTAGTATCCGGCTCTGCGTCAGGAGTCAGCCGGGGTGAACCCGCCAGTATCAAGTCTTGTTCGGCCTCCACGACGGCCGGTGTACTCGTTGCGATGGTGCAACCGGAGTTAACTAGGGCAGCCCAGCCGATCACACCGGGCATTTGCTGGACCTTTTTCCCGACCAGTGATCCGCTGGTGCCGCTACTAGTGACCGCCCGGGTGTTAAACGCATTACCGGGCACCATGGTGTCGACTCCGCCGCGGAGGTCCTGCACATTTTTGCCCAGACCGCGTTCGAGGACAGAGCTCCATTCCAATTCGAGACCTCGAGCGGACCCGTGATCCATGTCTCGCCCACGAAGGTGGGCAATTCAGACGTCGGGGCCATACGTTAAAACTACTCCGCGAGTTTGTTTTCGTGCTTTGGTCTGAACAGTTTCAGTTTCTCCCAAAAACCGAATAGCGCTCGCGACCGATCCTTTCCGGCCAGCCCATGCCTGTGCCTTGGAACGGCTTTTAGCGTTTCGCCCGCTACTGGCCGAGATGCGCAAGGGCGCTGCGCAGTGGAGCGCTGGAGATCTGCATCAGACCCTCGAATGGCGTGTACATCTCCAGGATCAAGAAGATCGCACCTGAAACCGATAGCGCGCAGACCAATAACGCAGCGATAGTGGTCGCATTGCGAGGCGCGAAGAGGCCGAAGCTGGCGAAAATAATGGCGAGCCAGAAAACCAGTACCGCCAGCAAGGGCAGGGAGACGGAGGTGCTTCCCTCTTCGAACATCAGCCAGCGCAATTTTCCAAGATCAATAGCCATGCTGGACGCCTGGGCCTTGAGTGCGCGTTGAGCATCGTTCTGTGGGGACAGCGCCTGAATTTTATCATAGAGAATTTCGCCGCCGGCGGCTGTCGGTGCCATTTGAGAACCTTGGTGCCAGATCAGATCGAGCGTGCGGGCCACGGCGCCGCGCAACACATCACGGACTTCCTTTGTCTCTGCCCCGTAATGCGCCAGGACGCGGTCAAGCAAGATGACATTGGCGGACAACTGCGTCAGGTCGCTGCTCTGCGTGTCGAAGAAATTCTTGGCCGAAGCGACCAGCAGCCCGAGAATAAGAGCAGCCATGGTGGCGACCATTCCCATCCCCAGCCTTACAGTATCTTTTGAATCAGCACTCAGATGCTGCTCGGGCAGAACGCCGCGAAGAAACATACCAAAGAGCGCACTTCCGAAAACGCACGCGAATACGATCAAACGGATTGCGATGTAATTCATGATCAACACTCCTTAAGACGACAAGCTGTTTTAAAAAACTCGGTCTCGCCATCGCGAACGCGCCATGGCGCGTTCGGCAAAACCCTAAGAATACCACTTGGGGAAAACTGTCCGCAGAGCGGATCTCGGGATCTTCGTTGGACACGCTTAAGCTGCTATATCAGACCCGGGGGAAGAAAGACGAGTACAAACGCCGTGGTGATCCTGCGAGCAAGCGATCTACCGCGGCGGCCGCTGACGGGCGAGCTCCTGCATCATCCGCGCAATATCCCTTGGCAAATCGCCGAATCGATTGAAGTCAGAGGTTTTTTTCAGCTTGGGTTGAATAGGGCGTCCGCCTCGTAAAAAGCTTTCGAGGTTGACCGTACAGCATGTTTGATGAGGTGAGCCTCATCATAATCCCGGTGTTTTTGGCTTCTGGCGAACTAGACGACTAGCTGTGCCCTCTGCCATAAGTCCTCAAATCGTTGTTTGTGCGGATCCAACTCCGCGCCATCAATCAATGAATCATTGATTCCTAAATCTTTAATTGAGCCACCGAGATGCAACGCGCTCGCACCATCCACAATAATAAAACGATCGTGAAGTTTGTCAGTCTTGGGATCGCACAACCGAAACTCGGCGCGGTTATTGAATTGCTGGTTAAAAAGTCGGTATGCCAGCTTTGTTGGTTCGTCCGCGCGGTTGCTGATCAGTCGAATCTTAACTGAGGCAGGACTTAATTCCAGCATGTCGAAGACTCGCGGTCCGAAGTAAGTATCGATAATATCCAGTGATTGCGTTGCTCCATTAAAAATAGCTCTAGCGGCGCGGTTACCCGCGGAGACTTCGCCTGTTTTGAGGAACAATCTCGGGGCCTGACTATCGTGCAACTGTGTGCAGAAAAGCTCGATTTCTCTGAACCATCTTGACCTTAGTTTTTGCGACGTGATCGGCGATCGCATTTTCTGAAGGCATATTGGGATGCGAGAATTGTGCTCGTATTGATGCAGTCGCACTTCGAAATTCCAAAGCAGCAATATTTTTGGCTGATTCCATTCGATTGTTCCATTCTGCTTTTAAGGCTTCGAGCAGGTTGTCAAAATCCTCAACGTAGGTTCCGGTCAGAACCCGGCGGATTTCGGAAACTATCCTCTCGGCTCGCTCGCTAAGCTTGTCTCGTAAGGCCTGAAATACCAGACTCACCGTTTGAGTACTAATGAGGATCCCCCGTTTCGATTGCTCAGTAAGAACCCTTTGCTGAAGGCTGTTAAATAGAGTCTGATCATCGGCTTCGAGATCATCTAGAATTGGTTTCAGGGGTTCGCTTCGTTCGAAATTCATTGTTTGTGCCGATCTTAATCGTTCCTGGCGCCGAGCAGACCAAGCCGAGTGGGGAAGGGGATTGCCGGCCGAACGCTCTCATCAGGCCGCTGGTCGACGAATATTCGATTTTCGAACTCTGTATAGCCCTCTGCAGAGGAAGAGTGCAAACGGCCTACGATTTCGCTGAAAAAGCCGGCCTAGTCTACGATTTAATTGAAAAAATCTGACCCGAAAATGACTCAGTCTGTTGAAAAATATAATCCGGCGCGGATCGGTAGGGACGGGTCACGATCGATCGCGTCAATTTAGCCTTCGCAAGAGATTAACAGCTTCAAGGCATCGCGAGAAACCCTGACATCTCGTTTACCGGTCTTTCAACACCACTTCGCTTGAACATCACGTTCCCGCGATTGATCTAAAGTACTCTTGCCCAGTTTTAGTTATCACTGTCACTTGCGGAGAAACATGCAGCAGGTGGCGTGACCCCTCTGAATGGACAGGTCTAAATTGTAGTTCTGCGTCTTTTAGTTGGTTTTTTCTGCTGGGTTTCTTGGTTGTTCTGTCAATTAAGTGGGCAACAAACCGGAGGCCAGACTTATCC
>Ga0209647_1001921_pt1 | contig 17119 bp, 18 predicted proteins | sample GraSoi_2013_60cm_FD_185827 | JGI IMG/M metagenome (GOLD analysis project Ga0209647, IMG submission 185827) | Grasslands soil microbial communities from the Angelo Coastal Reserve, California, USA - Sample 9_17_2013_60cm (SPAdes) (version 2) | ecosystem: Environmental > Terrestrial > Soil >...
TGCCGGGATCGGCGCCGACCAGCGTGGCCGGCAGGCGGCGGTTGTCGCGCAGGGTGACGAGGATCTCGCGCGCGTCCTTGACCACGTGCGCATTGGTGATGACATAGCCGTTCTTCGCGTCGACGATCACGCCCGAGCCTGCCGCCACCTGCGGCTCCGATTGCTGCGGCCCGCCGAAGAAGCGGCGGAAAAACGGGTCGCGCAAGAGCGGGTTCTGCTCCTCCGGGCTCTTCTGCAGCACCGCGATGTTCACCACCGCCGGCGTCACCTTCTCGAGGATCGGCGCGAGCGTCGGCAGGCCGTCGCGCGTCGGCAGGCCGGCGGGCTGGGCTTGGACCTCGGCGATCGCGAGCAGCAAAACGGCGGCGAGCCGCCTCATTCGTCTGACTCGGCCTTGCCGCCGGTATGCCGCTCGACCTCAGTGTTCATCGTCACGTCCTTGCGGCGGCGCGAGATCAGCTGCTCGCCGGTCTGGAAGTAATCGCCCCTGACCGCGGCCTCGGCGGCGCGCTCGAGCTCTTCGGGCCAGTCGCCCAGGCTGTAGCCGAACCACGGCGTTTCGGGCTTGAGCTGCGGCAGGCCGAGCTCTTCCCAGATCACGCGCGCACGCTCCATGTATTCGCGCTTCGGCAGCGAGATCGGCGGAAAGTCTTCCTTCATCGTGGCGTCGATCAGCACCGAGGCATCTTCGCCGTTGTTGCGCTGGCTGCGCGGACCGTGGCCCTGGTCGCGGTGCGGCAGGATCTGCAGGTCGAGCGCCGGATTGGCGCGATACGACATCGCCCAGAACAGCGCGTCGGCATTGTCGGGATCGATGTCGTCGTTCACCGCGATCACGTACTTGCCGGCGGCGCGATTCCAGGCCGCCGCGCCGTACAGCGCGCGCCAGACTTCGGTGTGCGGCATGTTGCGCTCGAGCACCAGGACGACCACCTTGCGCAGATTGGTCAGCGGCTCGTGCATCGACACGCGCTTCACGCCCTGGATGCCGAGCCCCTGGCGCAGGTGCTGCAGGTACAGCGGCTCGAGCGCCACGCGCTTGATCAGGCTCGACTCGCTCGGCGTCACCTGCGAGATGATGGAAGTCAGGATCGCATCCTTGCGCCGCGTGATGCACGTGACTTCCATGAAGGCGTTGTACTCCTGGAGGTTGACATGCCCATGGGACTCGCCGAACGGCGCCTCGGGCTCGAGGTATTCGGTATCGATCCAGCCCTCGACCACGATCTCCGACTCCGCCGGCACCAGCAGGTCGACGGTCTTCGCCTTCACCACGTTGATCGGGCCGCCGACCAATCCGCCCGCCACATGCAGCTCATCGATGCTTTCGGGCACCTTCTGCGCCGAGGTGAAGGCGACGCACGGCGGCGCGCCGAGCACCACCGCGGCGGCGAGCTTCTGGCGCTTCTTCTTTGCCTTCTGCCAGTGGGTATAGATGCCCGGGCGCAGCTCGAGCGAGGGATTCATCCCCAGGCGCCGCGGCGCCTTGAGCTGGCCGCGGTAGATGCCCATGTTCTGCACGCCGCTCTCGGGGTCGCGCGTGATGTATTGCGACAGCGTCGTGTACGGCGCGATGTCCCAGCCGGGCGTCGAGATCGGCAAGGGGATCGCATCAAGCGCTCGGCCCGCGCGGTCCAGCTCTGCTCCCTGGATGACGATGTCGTGGCACGGCGCCTCGGTGACAATTTTCGGCGCGATCGGATTGGCAATCGCACGCGTCCACACCTCGTTGATCTTGTCGAGCGGGCAGCCCATGCCGATGCGATAGATCTCGCGGTTCGCGGCGAGCGCGCCAACCACCACCGGGATGTCGTACTTGCGGCCCTTGCTGTCGGTGACGTTGGTGAACAGAAACGCCTTGCGGTCCTTCTCGGCGATGCCGCCGCGGAACTGCCAGCGCACCAGCGGATGCATCTCGGTGTCCTTGTTGATCGGACGCTCGACGCGGATCAGCAGGCCCGCAGCCTCCAGCGCCTTCAGGTGCTCATGCAAATCTGCGTAACGACGCTCGGCCATGTCAGTCCACCGTGATGTTTTTTTCGCGAATGATCGGGCCCCACTTCGCCTGTTCGGCTTTCACCAACTCGGTGAGCGCCTCGGGCGTGCCGCCGATGATCTCGCAGCTCTGCGCTTCCAGCCGCTCGCGCACCGCCGGCTCGGCGAGCAGCTTCGCAAGCGCGCCGTGCAGCCGCTCGAGCACCGGCTTCGGCGTCGCGGCCGGCGCGAACATCGCGCCCCAGGACGCCGAATCGAATCCGGGGTAGGTCTCGCCAATGCTCGGCAGCCCGGGATAGTACTTGGAGCGCTCGGCGGTGCTCACGGCAAGCGCGACCAGCCTGCCCGCTTTCACGTACTGCGCAATCGCGCCGCCGCCCTGGATCAGCATCACCTGCACCTGGCCCGACACCAGGTCCTGCATCGCCGGCCCGCCGCCGCGATAGTGGATCGGCACGGTGTCGATACCCGCCATGTCCTTGAACAGCTCGTACGCGAGCCGGCTCGACGAGGCCGGGCCGGCCGAGCCATAGTTGAGGCTCGCGCCCTTGTCCTTGGCGAGCGCGACGAATTCCTTCACCGACTTCACGCCGAGGCTCGGGTGCACCACCAGCACCTGCGGAAAGCGGCAGATCTGCATGACCGGCGCGAAATCGCGCAGCGGGTCCCATTTCAGCTCCTTGAACACGAAGCGGTTGACCGCGAAGGTATCGAAGGTGACCAGCAGCATGTGCCCGTCCGGCGGCGACTCGGCGACCTGTTGTGTCGCCATGATGCCGCCCGAGGTGACGCGGTTCTCGACGATGAACGGCTGGCCGAGCTCGCTGGCCAGCGCCGGCGCGAGGATGCGCGCCGCGAGATCGCTCGCGCCGCCGGGGCTCGCGGGAACCACCAGCCGCACCGTGCGCGCCGGATAGCCTTGCGCACAGGCCTCGCCTACACTGAGCGCCGCCGCCAGGAGCGCCATGCCGATGCGCCACATGCTGGTCATTATCGCGTGCCTCTTCGCCGGGGTTGCGAACGCGCAGGATTATCCGGCACGCCCGCTCAAGCTGGTGGTGCCGATCGGGCCGGGCGGCGGCACCGACATCCTCGGGCGCCACATGGCGCAGAAGATGAGCGAGCGGCTGCGCCAGGGCGTGGTGGTCGAGAACCGCCCGGGCGCGGGCAGCATCGTCGGCACCGAGTACGTGGCCAGGGCGGCGCCCGATGGCTACACGCTGCTGGTCGGCGGCATCTTCAACATGGTGATGAACAAGGCGCTGGTGAAGAACCTGCCCTACGAGCCGCTGCGCGATTTCGTGCCGCTCGGCTATCTGTCGGCGTATCCGTTCGCGCTGGTCGCGCGCCCTGATCTCCCCGCTACGCTGGGCGAGTTCGTCCAGTATGCGAGAGAGCGCCCGGGCAAGCTCACCTATGGCTCGGCGGGCCTGGGCACGCTGCAGCATGTTTGGGGAACCATCCTGGTGAAAAGCCTGGGGCTCGACCTGGTCCACGTGCCCTTCAAGGCGGCGCCCGCGGTGCACCAGGAAATGCTCGCCGGCCGCATCGATCTGATGATGGACAACCTCTCGGCGGTGAAGCACCACGTGCAGTCCGGGCGCCTGAAGGCCTACGCCGTGTCGTCGGCCGCGCGCACGCGCGAGCTCGAAGGCGTGCCGACGCTCAAGGAAAGCGGCGTCGACTTCGAGGGCGAGAGCTGGTTCGCGCTGTTCGCGCCCGCTGCCACGCCGATCGGGATTGTTGCCACTCTGAGGAACCTGATCGCCGACGTGTTGCGCGATGCGGACTTCGCCGCGCGCGTCGAGAAGGATGGCGGGCGAGTACTGGCGATCGCGCCGGCCGAGCAGGCGAAATTCCTACAAGCTGAAATCGAGCGCTGGGGCGGCCTGGTTACCCGCTACGCGGTCGGCATTGACTAGTTTGATAAACTAAAGGCTCGCAACTTTTGAAAGGAGGTGATCCTGTGAGAGATGACCAAGGCAACACCGGCCGGCAGGACTCTAACGGATCCACCCGCAGTTCTGGGGGGCAATCCTAGTCATTGGGGGTCCGGCCAACTCAGTTTCCCGTAGTAGGCCGGCTGCCTGCAGTACAAAACGCCCCGGGGCGCGAGCCTGCGGGGCGTTTTCTTTGGGAACTACACGGACTGAATGATCTGCCGGCGCCGCGTCCAGGCGCGCCAACTCCTGAGCGGTTGCATGACGTTGCCCGCGTAGTAGAGCAGCTTGAACACCGCGAGGCGCAGGCGCAGCGGCGTGCCGCGAAACACGTCACCGGCGAGCAGTGAGAGCACCGCCTCCTGCAGGCGGAAGCGGTTCGACGGATCCATAAACATGTCGCGCAGCGTGGGCGTGGTCACGCGGTAGATGAGCCACGAGAAAATCCGCGGGCCGCGCCGCATGCTGCGGTCGAACGCCTTGAGTGCCGCGCGAGCTTCGGCCGGCCGCTCAAGGCAGCGCTCGATCGTGTCGGCGCCGACGAAAGCGCTATGCATCGCGAGATAGACGCCGGTGGAAAACACCGGGTCGATGAACGTGAAGGCATCGCCGAGCAGCAGGTAATTCGATCCCGTGCTGCGCTTGGCGACGTACGAGTAGTTGCCGGTGGCCGTCACCGGGGAAACCAGGGTCGCGTTGGCGAGCCGTTCGGCGAGCGCCGGACACAGCGCGATGGTGTCGAGCAGGAACTGCCGCGGCTCGGTCTTGCGAGTCTTCATGTAGTAGGGCCAGCACACCGCGCCGACGCTCGACGTGCCGCCGGCGAGCGGAATCAGCCACAGCCAGCCGTGATCGAACCAGAAGATGCTGATGTTGCCCTCGGCCTTGCCCGAGGCGCGCGCGGCCCCCGAGAAATGCCCGAAGATCGCCGCGCTGTTGTGCTGGCGGATGCGGCGCTTCATCTCCAGCCGGTTGGCGAGGAAGGTGTCGCGTCCCGAGGCGTCGACCAGGAAGCGCGCGCGCCAGCTCTGCTCGCCGGCATCGCTTTGCACGCTCACCGTGGCGCCGCCGGCATCCAGCTCGACGGCGGTGGCGCGGCAGCCCTCGACGGTGCGGGCGCCCTTGCGCGCGGCGTTGCGAAACAGGATCTCGTCGAACTCCGAGCGGCGTACCTGGTAGGCGTACGGAAAGCCCTTGTCCCAGGCGTCGGCGAAGTTGTACGTGATCGGCTGCGGGTGCCACGGCGAGACGAATTCCGCGCCGTATTTCGGCATCGCGATGCGTTCGATCTCCGCCGCCACCCCGAGCTCGGCAAACAGCGGCAGGTTGAGCGGCAGCAGGGATTCGCCGATATGAAAGCGCGGGTGGCGCTGCTTTTCGAGCAGCACCACGTCGCGCCCGCGCCCGGCAAGCAGCGCCGCGGCGGTCGCGCCGGCGGGTCCGCCGCCGATGATCAGCACTTCGCAGGCAGGCAAGGCTTGCATTATCCCGACATTCGCGCCGAACGGGCTTCCACACGGCAGCGCGGTACGCGCCTTACCGGGCGCTTGCGTGCTATCTTTCCAGAGGACTGCGCGTGTAAAAACTACAACTTTTCAATAGGGAGAGTCACCATGCGTAACACCGCCTACAAGCTTCTGATCGCGCTCATCAGCGTGGCCGCCATTGCGGCCTGCGCACGCAACACGCCCGTCTACAACGTCGCGGAAATGCCGGTGGCGGCGAGCAAGCCTAATCCGTCGCTCGACGAAGTCGGCAAGGCAATCATCCGCGCCGGCGCCACGCTCGGCTGGCAGATGAAGGCGGTGAAGCCGGGGCAGATCCTCGGCACGCTCACCCTGCGCGAGCACATGGCGGTGGTCGACGTGAACTACACGCCGCGGGCCTACAGCATCCAGTACAAGGACAGCAGCAATCTCAACTACGACGGCCAGACCATTCACAAGAACTACAACGGCTGGGTGCAGAACCTGGATAAGGCGATACGGGCGCAGCTGAGCGCCCTGTAAGGCAAGGGAGAAGCGCAACATGGACAAGTTCCCGATGGAAGTGCACGAGCTCGAGCTGGCGCGCATGATCGTGGCCACGCTCGAGCTCGAGATCCGGCCCGAGGACATCGCGCCGAGCGCGCCGCTGTTCGGCGAGGGGCTCGGGCTCGACTCGATCGACGTGCTCGAAGTCGCGCTCGCCGTTTCGCGCCAGTACGGCGTGAAGCTGCGCTCCGACGACGAGGCGAGCCCGAAGATCTTCAGCTCGCTGCGCGCGCTGAACCAGCACATCCAGGAGCACCGGACCCGCTAGATGGAGCTGGCGCGCGCCTGGAAAGCGCTCATCGTGGCGGCCGCGCTCGGCTACGAGGTGCTGGTGCATCTCGCGCTCAGCAATACCCAGCACCCGCTGCTGCTCGTGCCGCTCGCCGGCGCGCCGCATGCGGCGATCTACGCGTTCCTGCTGTGGCTCTTCGGCCGCACGCTGCTGCCGGGCAGGGAGGCGCTGATCACCGGCGCGGCGCGGCGCTTCCACGGCTCGCTCGCGCCGAACATGGAAGCCTATACGCGCCGGCTGACGGCGGCGTGGTGCGTGTTCTCCGCCGTTCAGCTCCTCGTCTCGGCGCTGCTGCTCGCCTATGCCTCGCTCGACACCTGGTCGCTGTTCGTCAATCTGCTCAACCTGCCGCTGCTCGCCGCGATGTTCGTCGGCGATTATCTTTTCCGGGTGCTGCGCTACCGCCGCTACCCGCAAGCGACCATCGCGCAGGCGGTGCAGGCCTTCGCCAAGCACCTGCGGGTGTCTTGATGCACGCGCTGCCGCTCCTGCGCCACGATCCGGCGGCGGTGTTTGCCTGCCGCGACGGACTGCGCGTCACGGCGCGCGAATTCCTGGCCGACGCCACGCGGCTCGCGGTCGCGCTGCCGGAACGCCGCTACGTCGTCAACCTTTGCTCGGACCGCTACCGCTTCGCCGTCGGCCTTGCAGCGGCACTGCTGCGCCGGCAGACCACGCTCATGCCGCCCAACCAGACGCCCGACTTCCTCGAGCGCCTGCAGCGCGCCTACGCGGACCTCTACCGGCTGACCGATGACCTGCTCGATGCGGCGGCGGCGGCCGCGGCCAAGGCGCCCGGCGCGGTGCCGCGGATCCCGGCGGACCACATCGCGGCGATCCTGTTCACCTCGGGCTCGACCGGCGAGCCGCAGCCGCATCCCAAGCGCTGGGGCGGGCTGGTCGCCTCCGCGCTCGCCGAGCTCGAGCGTTTCCGCGGCGTGGTGCGCCCGGGCATGAGCGTCCTTGCCACCGTGCCGCCGCAGCATATGTACGGCCTGGAATCCACCGTGCTGATGGCGCTGCAGGGCGCGCTGGTGCTGGACGCCGGCCGGCCGTTCTTTCCGGCCGACGTCTGCGCGGCGCTCGAGGCGACGCCGCGGCCGCGCGCGCTGGTCACCACGCCGATCCACCTGCGCGCGCTGCTCGACGGCGCGGCCGAGCTTCCCGCGCTCGACTTCCTGCTTTGCGCCACCGCGCCGCTTGCGCCGCAGCTGGCGAGCGAGGCCGAGACGCGTTTTCGCGCGCCGCTGCACGAGATCTACGGCTGCACCGAGGCGGGACAAGTGGCGACGCGGCGCACGGCCGCCGGCCCCGAATGGCAGATGTTCGGCCACTTTCGGCTGCGCCAGGACGAGAAGGGCACCTGGCTAAGCGGCGGCCATGTCGACACCGAGCTGCTGCTCGGCGACGTGATCGAGCTCGGCGCGGCCGGCCGGTTCCTGTTGCATGGCAGGACGGGCGACATGGTCAACATCGCCGGCAAGCGCAGCTCGCTCGCCAGCCTGAACTACCACTTGAATTCCATCGCCGGCGTGCGCGACGGCGCTTTCGTGATCCCGCAGGCCGGCGCGGCGTTGACGCGCCTCGCGGCGTACGTGGTGGCGCCGGGCTGCAGCGAAGAGCAGATCCTCGAGGCGCTGAGGCAGCGCATCGATGCGGCCTTCCTGCCGCGCCCGCTCTACCTCGTGGAGTCGCTGCCGCGCAATGACGTCGGCAAGCTGCCGCGCCTCGCGCTCGATCAGCTGAGCACGCGCCTCACGGCGAAAGCGGGGTAAGTTGGCCTTCGTCGAGTGGGCGCTTGCTTCGGACCACCCGGCCGCGCAAGGGCACTTTCCGGGAAATCCGATCATTCCAGGCGCGCTGCTGCTTGCGGAGACGCTGCGCGCCATTGGCGCCGATCTCGGGGTGCGCCTTGCGCCCTGCGAGGTGCGCTCCGCCAAGTTCCCGCATCCGGCCCGCCCGGGCGATCGCCTGCGCGTGGAGTTCTCCGGCTCCGCGCAGCGCGGCATCACCTTCACCTGCGTAGCCGGCGGCGTGACGGTGCTCTCCGGCAAAGTGCAATGTCCCGTCACGTCGGCGTCGGCGTAGAGCGGCCCCAGTGGATCGAGCGCCGCGAGCGCGGCAGCGAGGCGCTGATGCGCCTGATCGCCTGGCTCACGTTCGCGCTTGGCCGGCGCGCGGGGCGAGCGCTGCTCTACCCGATCTGCGCCTACTTTTTGGCCTTCTCCGCGCGCCGCGCGTCGCGCGACTACCTGGATCGCGTCCTCGGTCGGCGCGCCCGGATGGCGGACGTCTGGCGGCACTACCACAGCTTCGCCTCGGTGGTGCACGACCGCCTTTACTTCGCCGCCGGCAAGATGGGCGAGTTCGACGTGACGCTCGAGGCGGGCACCGAAGTGCGGCAATGGCTCACGGGGCAGCGCGGCTGCATTCTGCTTGGCTCCCACCTCGGCAGCTTCGAGATCCTGCGCGCGCAGGGCATGGCGCAGCATTTCCGTCCGGTCAACGTCTTGATGCACCTCGACAACGCCGCGAAAACCAACCGCGTGCTGCAGTCGGTGGCACCGGGGGTGCGTGAGCGGGTGATCGCGCTGGGTGGTCCGCAATCGCTGCTGCAAGTGCACGAATGCCTCGCGCGCGGCGAGATCGTCGGCATCCTGGGCGACCGCGTCTGGAAAAACGACCGCACGATGGACTGCGATTTCCTCGGCAGCCCGGCGCGCTTTCCGCTCGGCCCGCTGGTGCTCGCGGGGCTGGTCGAATCCCCGGTGATCCTGTTTTTCGGCCTGTACCGCGGCGGCCGGCACTATGAGATCCGGCTCGAGCCGTTCGCCGAGCGCATCGCGCTCGAGCGCCGCGACCGCGAAGCCGCCGTGCGGCCGTGGGTCGAGCGCTACGCGCGGCGCCTCGAGCACCATTGCAGGCTGGCGCCGTACAACTGGTTCAACTTCTATGACTACTGGCGTTAGCGCGCTGATCATTGCGCTCGCGCTGTCGCACGCGGCGCCGGCGCAGAGCGAGGTGCGCTGGGGGTTGCCCGAGCTGATGCAGGAGCTGCGCGCCGTGAAGTCGGCGCATGGCAGGTTCGTCGAGCGCAAGTACCTCGCTGCGCTGTCGGCGCCGCTCGAGCTTTCCGGCACGCTCGCCTACACCGCGCCCGGCCGGCTGGAGAAGCGCACGCTTCAGCCCCGGGCCGAGCGGCTACTACTGGAGGGCAACACGCTGACGGTGGAAGACCATAAGCGCCGGCGCAGCTACGCCCTCGAGCAGAATCCGCCCGTCTGGGCGTTCGTCGAAAGCATTCGCTCCACGCTCGCCGGCGACCTGGAAACGCTGAACCGCTTCTACGACGTGCGCCTCGAGGGCGAGCGCAGCGCCTGGCGGCTGACGCTCAGGCCGAGCGAGCCGTCGATGCAGTCCATGGTGAGCGAGATCCGCATCGGCGGACGCGGCGCATGGCTGGAGGCGATCGAGGTGCTGGACGCCGGCGGCGACCGCTCGGTGATGACGATCACGCGCGACGCCTCATGAGCTCGCGCTGGATCATCGCCGCCTGGCTCGCCGGCATCCTCGCCTGCGCGGCGCTGATCAGCCAGACGCGCTTCACCAACGACCTGTCCGCCTTCCTGCCGCGCGCCCCGACCGCCGAGCAACGGGTGCTGGTCGAGCAGCTGCGCGAGGGCGTGGTGTCGCGCCTGGTGCTGATCGGCATCGAAGGGCGCGCGAGCGCCGAGCTGGCGGCGATCAGCAAGCGTCTCGCCGCCGCATTGCGCGCCGACGCCGGTTTCGCCTCGGTCGACAACGGCGAGCCGCTCGCCTTTTCCCGCGACCGGGAATTCCTCTGGCGGCACCGCTATCTCCTGAGCCCGGGCGTCGCGCCCGAGCGCTTTTCCGCCGCGGCACTGCGCCAGAGCCTGGAGGAAGACCTCGAGCTGCTCGCCTCGCCCGCCGGCATGCTGGTGAGCCGCACCCTGGCGGCCGACCCGAGCGGCGAGCTGATGCGGCTGGTCGAGCAGCTCGGCGCACAGGCTCGCCCGGCGACGCAGCATGGCGTTTGGTTTTCGCCCGACGGCAAGCGGGCGCTGCTGGTCGCGCAGACGCGCGCCAGCGGTGCCGACATCGATGCGCAGGAACGCGCGCTAGCCGCGATCCATGCCGCTGTTCCCGAGACCGAAGCGAGGCTGCTGGTGACCGGGCCGGGCGTGTTCTCAGTCCTGTCGCGCAGCCGCATCAAGGGCGACGCCTGGCGGCTTTCCGTTATCGCGACGCTGCTGATCGCGGCCATGTTGCTCGCGCTCTATCGCTCGGTGCGCGTGCTCGGCCTCGGGCTCGCGCCGGTGGCGAGCGGTGCGCTCGCAGGCATCGCGGCGGTGAGCCTCGGGTTCGGCTCGGTGCACGGCATCACGCTCGGCTTTGGCGTCACGCTGATCGGCGAAGGCGTCGACTACGCCATCTATCTTTTCACGCAGAAGCCGCCGGACAGCACGCCGCAGGCGGCTTTCGAGCGCCTCTGGCCGACGCTGCGCCTCGGCGTACTGACTTCCGTCTGCGGCTTCAGCGCGATGCTTTTTTCCGGATTCACCGGGCTCGCGCAGCTCGGCCTGTTCTCCATCGTCGGCCTGATCGTCGCGGCTGGCGTCACGCGCGCGGTGCTGCCGCGCCTGATGCCGGCCGACTTCAGCGTCCCCGCTGTGGATGCCTTCGCACGCCGCGCCCTGGCCGTGGTGCGCGCAGCTCCGCGCCTTGCGCCCGCGGTCCTGGTTGCAGTGGCGACGGCGGCGGTGTTCCTGGCGCTCAAGCAAGGCGCGCTTTGGACCGGCGATCTCGCGAGCCTGAGTCCGATTCCCGCAGCCGAGCAGAGGCTCGACCAGCAACTGCGCCGGCAGCTCGGCGCCCCCGACATCAGGCATCTCGTGGTGGTGCACGCACCGAGCGAGGAAGCCGCGCTGCAGGCGGCCGAGCGCGCTGCAGCGCGGCTGCAGGACGCCATGCGCGAAGGCGCGCTGGCGGGCTTCGATTCTCCGGCGCTGCATTTGCCCAGCCGCCAGACGCAGCTCGCGCGGCAGGCCGCACTGCCGCCGCCGGAAGCGCTCGGCGCGCGCCTGGGCGAGGCAGCGAAGGGCATGCCTTTCCGGCCGGGTTTGTTCGAGCCTTTCCTCAAGGATGTGGCGGCGGCAAGGAGCATGCTGCCGATGGATCGCAGCGCGCTCGAGGGATCGAGCCTTGCGCTGAAGGTGGACTCTCTCCTGGTGCGCAGCGAAGGCGGCTGGAGCGCGATGCTGCCGTTGCGCGGCGTGAGCGACGCTGCCACGGTCGCGCGCGAACTGGGTAGCCTGCCGGATACGGTGTTGCTCGACCTCAAGCGCGAATCCGATGCGCTCTACCGCTCGTACCTCAGCGAAGCGCTGCACTATGCGCTCGCCGGCGCCGCGGCGATCGTGCTGCTGCTGTGCGCCAGCCTGCGGGCGCCACGGCGCGTATTCGCTGTGCTGGCACCGCTCGCCGCGGCGGTGATCGCGACCGCTGCGCTGCTGAGCGTCCTCGGACAAAGCCTGTCGATTTTTCATCTCGTCGGACTGCTGCTGGTCGTCGCGGTGGGCTCCAACTATTCGCTGTTCTTCGACCGTGTGGCGCGCTCCGACGAGGAGCGCGGACGCACGCTGGTCTCGCTGTTCTTCGCCAGCGTATCCACCGTGATCGGCTTCGGCGTGCTGGCTTTTTCCCGGGTGCCGGTGCTGCATGCCATCGGCGCTACCGTCGGCGCCGGAGCAATCCTGGCGCTCATCTTCTCCGCCGTCTTCAGCCGCCATGCGCGTCATCTTTGACGGCGCGCCGCAGCCGGACGCGCGGCTCCTGGTCATGCTGCCAGCGGCGAAGGCGCGCCCGGAGGACTTCATCGAGCACGGCTTCATCGCTGCCGTGCGCCGTCGCAGCCTCGCGCTCGATGTCGCCGCGCTCGACGCGCACGCGGATCTCTACCTCGACGGCGACATTGCAGAGCGCCTGGAAGAGGTCATCGGGCCGCTGCGCCGCCGCTATGCCGAGACCTGCCTGCTCGGCATCTCGCTCGGCGGCATGGGCTCGATCGCCTACGCCTGCCGCCATGGCCGCGCGGTCGGCAAGCTGATGCTGCTCGCGCCGTTTCTCGGCTTGCGCGGCGCGAACGGCGAACCCGAGCTGCTCGGCGCCCTCGGCGATGCCGCGTTGCCGGAGGTCTTTCTCGGCTACGGCAGGCAGGACCGCTACGCGCGCGCGAGCGAGCTCCTCGCGCAGCGCCTGCCCGCCGCACGCGTGAGCATCGCCGAAGGTGGCCATGATTGGCCGACGTGGATCGAGCTCTGGCATCTCATGCTGGCGCAGGCGTTCGCAAAATGACCACGCAAGGCTCCGTCGCCGCGAGCTACTACCGGCCGCGCACGTGGCGGCCGGCGCCGTTCGCCAGCGTATCGCTCGTCATCCACGCCGCCGGCGCGGCTGCGCTGGCGGTCGATGTGACGGCGTGGCCCTGGATCGTCGCGATGCTCGCCACGAACCACGCACTTCTGACCGCCGCGGTATTCCTGCCGCGCGCGCGGCTCCTCGGTCCGAACATCGACCGGCTGCCCGACGAGGCCGCCCGGCGCCGCGAGGTCTCGCTGACTTTCGACGACGGCCCAGATGCGCGGATCACACCGGGCATTCTCGACTGGCTGGATCGCCATGACGCCAAGGCAAGCTTCTTCTGCGTCGGCCAGAAGGCGGCCGAACATCCAGAGATCGTGCGCGAGATCGCGCGCCGCGGCCACAGCGTCGAGAACCACAGCTACCGCCATTCGCACGCCTTTGCCTGCTTCGGCATCGGGCGCATGAGCCGCGAGATCGAGGCCGCGCAGCAGGTGGCAACCCGCCTTACCGGCCGCGCGCCGGACTTCTTTCGCGCGCCGGCGGGCTTTCGCAGCCCGCTGCTCGATTTCGTGCTCGCGCGCCGCGGCCTGCGCTACGTGTCCTGGACGCGGCGCGGCTTCGACGCGGGGCGCGCCGACCCGCGGCGCGTGCTCGCGCGCCTTACGCGCGGGCTTGGCGCGGGCGACGTGCTCCTCCTGCATGACAGCAGCCCGGTGGTGCTCGAGGTGCTGCCCGCGCTCCTCGATGAGCTCGCCGCACGCGGGCTCAAGTCGGTCTCGCTGCCCTCCGCGCTTTGAGCCTGCCGCCGCTTTCCGTCAGCAGCTTCACCCTGGTCAACAGCCTGGGCGCCGGGCTCGCCGCCACGCTCGAAGCGCTGCGCGCGAATCGCTCGGGGCTGGTGCCGTGCGACTTCGAGGACGCGCGGCTCGACACCTACATCGGCCCGGTCGCGGGCCTCGATGCGCCAAAGATCGGTGGCGAGCTTGCATCGTATGACTGCCGCCTGAACCGCCTGGCGCAGCTCGCGCTCGAGCAGGACGGCTTCGCGCAGGCGGTTGCCGCGGCGCGCGAGCGCCATGGCGCCGAGCGCATCGGGGTGTTCCTCGGCACCAGTACCTCGGGCATTCTGGAAACAGAACGCGCCTATCGCTCGCGCGACGGCGCGTCGGGCAAGCTGCCCGCCGGCTACCGCTACGCCGAGACGCAGAACAGCTTCTCGCTCGCCGACTTCGTGCGCCGCCGGCTGGCGCTGCGAGGACCGGCTTTCGTGGTGTCCGCGGCGTGCTCATCGACCTCGAAGGTGTTCGGCAACGCGGCGCGCATGATCGCCGCCGGGGTGTGCGACGCGGCGGTGGTAGGCGGTGCCGACACGCTGTGCCTCACCACGCTTTACGGCTTTCGCTCCCTCGAGCTGACTTCCAGCGGCCCGTGCCGACCGTTCGACGCCCAGCGCGACGGCATCTCGATCGGCGAAGGCGCGGGCTTCGCCCTGCTTGAACGGGCGCGCAGCGGGACATCCGACCTGCGCCTGCTGGGCATCGGCGAGAGCTCCGACGCCTACCACATGTCGACACCGCACCCGGACGGCGCGGGCGCCAGGCTCGCGATGGAGCGCGCGCTCACCTCGGCCGGCCTCGCCGCAGGCGACATCGACTACATCAACCTGCATGGCACCGCCACGCGCACCAATGACGCTGCCGAAGACAAGGCGGTGGTCGAGCTCTTCGGCACAGGCACGCCGTGCAGCTCGAACAAGGGCGCGACCGGCCACCTGCTCGGCGCCGCCGGAGTCACGGGACTGCTCATCTCGGCGCTCGCTATCCGGCACGGCCTGCTCCCCGGCAGCGCCAACACCCGGACGCTCGATCCGGCCTTGAACAGTCGTTACCTGCTGGAAAGCCAAAGCGCACCGGTGCAGCGCGTGCTCGCCAATTCCTTCGGTTTCGGCGGCAGCAACTGCAGCGTCGTGCTTGGGACCGGCGCCTGATGCGCGTGTTCGTCGAGGGCGTGGGCTTGCTCGGGCCGGGACTCGCGAGCTGGCGCGAGGGCCGCGAGGTGCTCGCCGGCCGCGCGCCTTATGCCCATGCGCCCACTGCCGTGCCGGCGAGCGAGCTGCTGCCGCCAGCCGAGCGGCGCCGCGCGGGCATCCCGGTGAAGCTCGCCCTCGCGGTCGGGCGCGAAGCATTCGTCGCCGCGGGTCGGGATCCGGCGGCGACGCCGGCGGTGTTCACTTCGTCCTCGGGCGACGGCGAAATCCTGCATCGCATCTGCGAGACGCTCGCCACGCCGCAGCGCGAAGTGTCGCCGACCAGCTTTCTAAACTCGGTGCACAACGTCGCCGCCGGGTACTGGAGCATCGCCACGCAGTGCCGCGAGGCCTCCACCAGCCTGTGTGTCTACGATGCGAGCTTTACCGCCGGCCTCCTGGAAACCGCCACCCAGGTGGCGGTGGAGCACGGGCCGGTCGCGCTCATCGCCTACGACCAGCCGTATCCCGAGCCCTTGCGCACGGCGCGCCCGGTCGGCGAGAAGCTGGCAGTGGCGCTGGTGCTCGCCCCGCAGGCCACGCCGCGCACGCTCGCCCGCCTGGAGGTCGAGTTCGTGGCGCGCGCGGCGAGCGAGACCGGCATGCCGGATCGCGCGCTGGAAGCGGTGCGCCTCGCCAATCCTGCGGCGCGCAGCCTGCCTTTGCTCGCGGCGCTCGCCGGGGCGGGCGCGCGCCAGGTCCTGCTGCGTTATCTGGAGGCGAGCCATTTATCGATCGCGGTGGCGCCGTGCTAGCCGGCAAGGCGGAAATCGAGGCGCTGATCCCGCATGCAGGCGCCATGTGCCTGCTCGATGAGCTCGTCGCGTGGGATGGCGAGCGCATCCGCTGCCTCGCCCGCTCGCACCGCGATCGCGCCAACCCGCTGCGCTGCGGCGACGAGCTGCCCGGCCTCTGCGGCATCGAGTACGCGGCCCAGGCGATGGCGCTGCACGGGCGGCTCACGGTGCAGGCTGGCACTTCGAGCGCGGGCTACCTGGCAAGCGTGCGCGAGCTCACGTGCCGCGTCGCGCGCCTCGACGATCTCGAAGGCGACCTGCTCATCCAGGCCGAGCGCCTGATGGGCGACGAGGCGCGCGTGGTGTATGCCTTCTCGCTCTCCGCGGGCGGGCCGCCGCTCCTCGAGGGGCGCGCCGCCGTGGTGCTGCAGGCGTGAAGCGTGCCCTCGTCACCGGCGGCAGCGGCGCGATCGGCGCGGCGATCTGCCGTCGCCTCGCGGCGCAAGGACTGCACGTCTACGTGCACGCCAACCGCCACCTCGCCGAAGCCGAGCGCGTCGCGGCCGAGATCGGCGGCGCGGCCGTGGCGTTCGACGTGACCGATGCCCAGGCGACGCAGGGCGCACTCGAGCGGCTGCTCGCCGCGGGCCCGATCCAGATCCTGGTCAACAACGCCGGCATCCATGACGATGCCGTGATGCCGGCGATGAAGGCCGAGCAGTGGCGGCGCGTGATCGACGTGTCGCTGAACGGCTTCTTCAACGTCAGCCAGCCGCTTCTCATGCCGATGATCGGCACGCGCTGGGGACGCATCGTCAACATCTCCTCGGTCGCGGCGCTCACCGGCAACCGCGGCCAGACCAACTACGCGGCCGCCAAGTCCGGCCTGCACGGCGCGACCAAGTCGCTCGCGCTCGAGCTCGCAAGCCGCGGCATCACGGTAAACGCGGTCGCGCCTGGCATCATCGCCACGCCGATGGCCGACGGCGCGTTTTCAAAGGACGCGATCGAGCGCCTGGTGCCGATGAAGCGCGCCGGCACTGCCGAGGAGGTCGCCGAGCTGGTGGCATTTCTCGCCGGCGAAGGCGCGGGCTATGTCTCCGGCCAGATCATCGGCATCAACGGCGCCATGGCCTGACGAAGAGCAGCTCGAGCACCAGGCGCGTGTGCATCCAGGTGAGGAGCAGGTTGTCGCGCAGATAGCGGAAATGCGACACGCCGCCCTCGGCGGCGCTCAAGTACCGCACCGGCACGGGAATGTTGAGCGGCCGTACGCCGCGCCAGCACAGGCGCACCGCCGCCTCGGCGTCGAAGTCGAAGCGCCGCATCCAGCGGCTCGACTGCATGATCTCGAGAAGCGGCGCAATCGGGTAGACGCGAAAGCCGAACAGCGAATCGCCGACGCCGCACCACAGCGTCTCGAAATCCACCCAGAAGTTCGACATCTTGCGCCACAGCACGCGCTCGAGCGGGGCGTTGGCGCCGAAGAGGGGCACCCCCAGGACCTGGGCGTCGGGATTGGCCTGCGACGCGGCCATGAACTCGCGGATCCGGGCCGCGGGGTGCTGGCCGTCCGCGTCCATCACCAGCGCGTGCGTGTAGCCCGCTTCGCGCGCAGCGCGCAGCCCGTGCAGCACGGCGGCGCCCTTTCCGCGGTTGCGCTCCAGCACCATGACGCGCAAGTGCGCATCCTGCTGCGCGAGCAGCGCTTG
>Ga0209647_1001922_pt1 | contig 17114 bp, 16 predicted proteins | sample GraSoi_2013_60cm_FD_185827 | JGI IMG/M metagenome (GOLD analysis project Ga0209647, IMG submission 185827) | Grasslands soil microbial communities from the Angelo Coastal Reserve, California, USA - Sample 9_17_2013_60cm (SPAdes) (version 2) | ecosystem: Environmental > Terrestrial > Soil >...
TGCCAGTGGCAGTGTGCCGCCGGGCGTACCGGAAGATTTTTTCGCGCGCGTTGCGCGAGCTGCAAAGAAACTTGGCGCACAATGCGTCATCGACACCTCCGGCGCAGCGCTGAAGGCCGCGCTCGCTGAAGGTGTTGCACTGATCAAGCCGAATCTGGTCGAGCTCTCCGACCTCGTGGGCGCCTCGCTTGATAACGATCACGCGCGCATCGCGGCGTGTCGCAAGCTGACGGCGGGCGGACACACAAAAGCTGTGGCACTCACACTCGGCGAGCAAGGCGCGTTGCTGGTGACGGCCGATCGCGTCCTTCGCTCACAACCGCTTGCGATCGAAGCGGTGAGTACAGTTGGCGCTGGCGATAGCTTTATTGGCGGATTGGTAGCCGCACTCGCCTCGGGCGAGTCGGAACTCGAAGCATTTCGCGTCGCGGTAGCGGCCGGATCGGCCGCAGTCCTTTCGGCAGGCACAGAGCTTTGCCATGAGGACGACGTGAAGCGGCTGCTTCAGCAGGTAAAAATTACCGAAATGGCTCACGCGCTCGCATAGTAACGCACGTCCAGGATTTCTAACGCCGCGTTAGGACCCGCGCCTTTGCTTCTGCAGGTGGACCTATTTCGTCCCGTGCGACGTCGAGCATGCCCATCCAGATGATGAGCGGAAAATACAATAGCAGTGGCATTTTTTGCCTCGCGTTCGGTTCGCGGGGGCAACGCAAGCGGCTCGGCCGCTGTTCCACCTGTCACACAAGCGTGTTGTCGCTCGAGAGTGTCTTTGTGACAGCGGCTTCGGTGTGGCTTCATTCAGCGCGGCTTGCGCGCAATAGCGGCTCATACCACCCCTGAGTGCCAAAAGCCGGCGAGCAATCGAAAATGATCGACGCTGCAACGGCTCGTCACTAGATCAATTTGTTAAACGCTTTTCGTATAGAATTGCATTTACTGAGTATTAATAGACGGCTCAGAAGTGCCGAAATCGGCTCCAGTAGGGCGCATTCGATGTATCAGCATAGGTCGTTGATTTCAGAACTTGAAGATGCTGTGCGTCGCGGCTCCCAGGAAAAACGAGCTGTCACTCTCAAGCGCGTCACCGATTTATTTTTGGGCGAAAACGAACGGCTCAATGAAGAGCAAATTCAAGTCTTCGACGAGGTTTTGGGTCATCTGATCACGCGGATGGAATCAACGGCCCTGATCGAACTGAGCGAGCGTCTTGCGCCAATTAACAATGCCCCATGCAAGGTCGTCCACACGCTTGCACGCGACGATGAAATAGCCATCGCCGGACCAGTTCTATCGCTGTCGGACCGCCTGACCACGCCTGATCTTATTGAAATTGCGATGGCCAAAAGCCAATCCCATTTGCTGGCAATTTCCAAGCGAAGCAGCCTCAGTGAGTCGTTAACCGACACTTTGATCGAGCGTGGGGATCAGCAAGTCATCCGCAAGTTAGCTGAGAATGCGGGCGCCCGGTTCTCTGAAAAGGCGTATGCGCATCTTTTAGATCAACCCAACGCTGACGAATCACTTTTAGAAATACTCGGTTTGCGCCTTGACATCCCGTTGCATATTTTTCGCCGCCTGTTGGAACGAGTTACCGCGGCAGTGCGAGCGCGTCTTTTGACATTGGCTACGCCAGAAAAGCGAGACGACATCAGAGAAGTGCTGGCGAGCATTTCAGATGACGTTATCGAAAATGAAGAAGTGGACCAGGACTTTGCAGCGGCTCAGCGTCTCATCCAGCTGATGCGCGAGAACGGTGACCTCAATCAAGTTGCGCTGCTGGAGTTTGCAAAATCGCGCAAATACGCGGCAACAGTCACCGCGCTCGCGACATTATGCTCCGCACCAATTGATATGATCAAGCAAATGCTCGACGACGGCCGCAATGAACCGTTGTTGGTGCCATGTAAGGCCGCAGAAATCTCATGGCCCACGTTACGTGCCCTTTTACAAGATGACTTGCTCGGGAAAGTCGCTACGGACGACGAACTCAATAAATTGAAAAGTGACTACGCCAGACTTTCGCCCTCGACTGCCAAAAAGCTGCTTGAATTTTGGTGCGAGCACCACATGCCGCAAACATCATAAAGCGTTGGAGCGAGCCGGAAGTTTTCGCGGAACTGTCCTGTGCCCGCTTTGGGTCATAAGCGGACATCGCCAAGATTATTCGATCACCTCGTCGGCGCGACCCAGCAACGGTATGGAGAACTCCAGACCCAGCATCTTCGCCGTTTTCAGGTTGATCACGAACTCGACCTTAGTGTGTTGCTCCACAGGCAATTCAGCCGGACTCGCACCCCTGAGAATTTTTCCGCTGTAAATTCCGATCAGACGGCTGGCTTCCAATAAGCTTGGGCCATAGCTCATCAACCCGCCAGCAGTTACGTATTCACGCCATGGATAAATGGTAGGCACTCCATTCGAATTGGCCAATGAAACGAGCTTTTCGCGTTGACTGTGAAGGAATAAGTCGGCGCTGACGAGAAGTGCCTCCGTCCGGAGATCCTTGATCTCTTTAAAAGCTGCGTCGAATTCAGTCGCCGAAGTTGCACGCACTACTTGCAATTGCAAACTTAATAAACGCGCACCCCCGTACAATATTTCTGTTTCTGTGTCCGTATAGCGATTGGTTGGATTGGCGAGCAACGTGATGATTTGGGCTTTGCGAACCGTTTCATTTAAAAGCTCGATACGTTTTGCAATCAATTGAGCTTGCAACGCCGCAATGCCCGTTAAATTTCCACCCGGTCGGTTCAAGCTAGCAACTAGGCCAGACTTAATAGGATCGATGCCGGTGTAAAAGACGATCGGAATAGTTGACGTCATCGCCTTAGCCGCAAGTGCCGGCGGGGTGCCACCGATTGTGGCTATCACTGCGACTGAGCGACCAATCAGATCAGCTGCCAATTCCGGCAGCCGTTCATTTTTGAACTCGGCCCAACGATATTCGATCGCGACGTTCCGACCCTCGGTGTAACCAAGCGCATTCAACCCTTGGCGAAAGGGGATCAAATAAGGCTCGGCATCGGATTGGGGAGTGCCGGTTGAAAGATAGCCGATGAGCGGCATCGCCGGCTGTTGCCCAAATGCTGCGAGCGGCCAAAGGGATGCCGAGCCAGCTATGGCTCTGATGAAATCCCGCCTGTGCACCGAATCCTCCCAGCCAACGCTCGATAGTCTTTCTTCAAATCTTATCAGATGGACAATCAACGGGAAGAGCGGCATGTCCGCTTTGGGTCATAAGCGGACATCGCGACAACGCGGCACCATGTCCGCTTTACCCCCGAAAGCAGACATCCGCTGGATCGCGTTTCCACTCACGAAGCCCGCCTGAGACCGGAAGGCGAACATAAACTCTCAAAACAGATCTCAAAACTCGGCTGACAAAATTAGCTAAGCACTGGAGCGGGCGAAGGGAATCGAACCCTCGTATGCAGCTTGGGAAGCTGCCGTTCTACCATTGAACTACGCCCGCGGAATTCCAGAATAGCGAATGGCGTGCGCGCGCGGCAAGCGCACGAACGCTCCTAGACCTTGAAGTGCTTGGAGAGTTTCAGGCTTTGTGCCTGGTAATTCGAACCTATGCCTTGGCCGTAGAGTTTTTCTGGCCGCGCAAGCATCCTCTCGAAGACCAGACGGCCGACGATCTGGCCGTGTTCAAGGATGAAAGGTACTTCGCGCGAGCGCACCTCCAGGACCGCGCGCGAGCCCTTGCCGCCCGCGCCGGCATAGCCAAACCCCGGATCAAAGAAACCGGCATAGTGCACACGGAATTCTCCGACCAGTGGATCGAACGGCACCATCTCGGCGGCGTAATCAGGGGGCACCTGCACGGCTTCCTTGGAAGCAAGGATGTAGAATTCGTTGGGGTCGAGGATCAGGCTCTTGTCGGGCCGCGCTTGCATCGGCTCCCAGAAATCCAACACGGCATAGCCGGCGCGGCGTTCCACGTCGATCAGCCCAGTGTGGCGTTTGGCGCGATATCCAACCAATCCGCCCGGACCCAACCCGGAAAGATCAACGCTGACTGCGACACCCTCACTCACGTCGGCGTCATCGGCGTCCACCAACCGCTCTCGCGCGTGCAACTCGCGCAATGCATGACCCTCGAGCAGCGCATGGCCATGGCGAAAGCGAATTTGCGAAAGTCGAGAGCCTTCGCGGACCAAAACCGGAAAAGTGCGCGGGCTTATCTCTGCATAAAGCGGTCCATGATACCCGCCTTCGATGCGGTCAAACCCTCGCATTTCGTCGGCAATCACGCGGGTGAAGACGTCGAGGCGGCCTGTCGAACTTTTCGGATTGGCGGCGGCGGAAATATGGTCTGGTAGTGCCAGACTTTCCAGCAGCGGCACGATGTATACGCAGCCGGTTTCCAATACCGCACCGTCGGTGAGGGAGATTTCGTGCAGCTTAAGTTCGTCAATGCGCTGGGCGACGGAGGTGCGCCCAGGCAAAAAGCTCGCGCGCACGCGAAAAGCGACCTCGCCCAAGCGCAAATCGAGGCTGCCCGGCTGGATTTGATCGGGCGTAAACGGCCTCTCGGATAAAATTCCGCCGCTGGCGGCGAGTGCCGCAATCATGCGGTCGGGCAAAATACCCTTTTCATCGATGGCAAAAGAAAGCGTCACGGCGTCCCTTTTATAGCCGCGCCGATCTAACCCGAGGAGCGCCTTGACGGGAAGCGGTGGGTCCCGCTACAAGCGTCTTATCCCGTGGTCATTTGAGCCGGCCGGCTTGCAGCCACGTTAAACAAGTCGCTAAAAGGCCGGGGACGCGTGAGCCCGGCCGAGATATTTCTCCGGCCGGTTTTTTATTGGCCACGCGCATGGTCCCGAAAAGTGGTTGTCGGTTTTCGGAAATGATCTTGCGCAGGGCCTAAAGGAGGCCGTGATGCCCGCGTCGACTAAACGCTACCGCCCCGAAACCCGCCTGGTTCATGCCGGCACGCTGCGCTCGCAGTTTGGCGAGACTTCGGAGGCGTTATTCCTCACCCAAGGCTACGTCTATCCCACCGCAGAAGAATGCGAGGCACGTTTTTCCGGCAAGACCCCCGGTTACGTCTATTCGCGCTACTCCAATCCGACCATGAGCATGTTCGAGCAACGCATGGCCGCGTTCGAAGGGGCTGAGGCTGCGCGATCAACCGCGACCGGCATGGCTGCTGTGACCACCGCTCTAATGGGCTTGGTGAAAGCCGGCGATCACGTCGTTGCCGCGAAGGCACTTTTCGGCTCTTGCCGCTGGGTCATTGAGGAATGGCTGCCGCGCTTTGATGTAACGTCGACGCTGGTCGACGGCACCGATCTTAACGCGTGGAAGAAGGCGGTCACCAAGAACACAAAGGTCCTGTTCATGGAAACGCCGACCAATCCAACATTGGAAGTGTACGACATCGCCGCGGTTGCGGAAATTGCGCACAATGCCGGCGCCAAATTGGTCGTCGATAATGTGTTCGCAACACCACTTTATCAAAGCCCGCTAACACTCGGCGCCGACTGCGTTGTCTACTCGGCGACCAAGCACATCGATGGCCAGGGCCGCGTTCTCGGCGGCATCATCCTCGGCTCCGAGAAGCTGATACTCGATCACTACCACCAGGTTCTGCGCCAGACAGGACCCTCACTGTCACCGTTCAATGCCTGGATCCTGCTGAAAGCTCTTGAGACGCTACCGGTACGCGTACAACGTCAGACCGACAACGCCGGAGCCGTCGCGACAGCGCTTGCCGGCCACAAGAAGATCACCCGGTTAATTTATCCTGGCCGTTCCGATCATCCGCAGGCCGAAATTATCCGGAAGCAGATGCGTGCCGGCTCGACGCTTTGCGCCTTCGAAGTCAAGGGCGGCAAGGAAGGCGCCTTCCGTTTTCTCAACGGACTGCAGCTGATCGGCATCACCAACAACCTCGGCGATGCAAAGAGTCTGGTCACGCATCCGACCACGACCACACATCAGCGGCTTACGCCGGATCAGCGGGCGGAGCTCGGCATCGGGGATGGGCTGATCAGATTTTCGGCCGGACTCGAGCACCCCGACGATTTGATCGAGGACTTGCTGACGGCGCTGGACAAAATCTGAAGAACGGGCGCTCAGGGCACCAGATGCGACGCAGCGGTCGCCGACATCGTGGGCCGCTGCGCCGCCTCGGCGATGGCATTGCCAAGGCCCTTCGCCATGCAGGCATAGCTCCAGTCGTTCATGTGCAGCCCGTCGGGCGACACGAACGTCTCGAACCCAAGGTGGTCGACGTCACGCCAGTGCCGCATGACTTCGAATCGGCGGAAGAGGTCGACGTCTTCTTTTTTGGCTGTGGCCGAAATCAACGCGACCATGGACTCGGCGTCCGCTTTCGAAATCACCTTGGGCGCAAATTGCGGATCGATCAGCACGACGTCAGCACCGACCGAGCGAAATTTATCGAGACCAACACGGATCATAGCGCCGTGGGACGCAACCTGATGGCCGCGAATGACTGAATTGGTCCCGAGTTGCCACAGCACGAGGTCAGGCTTGGCAGCGAGCACGGCAGAATCGATCCGGGCAAGCATGTCGGGGATTTCTTCGCCACCGACGCCACGGTTGAGCACCGTGATCGACGCCTTCGGGAAATGCCGATGGAGTTCGATTGCGAGCTGACTCGGATAGGTCGTTGTCGCCGAGCTGGCGCCAGCGCCCGCAGTCGATGACGAGCCGAGCGCCACAATCGTAATCGGTTCGCCCGTTGCAAGTTTGTGTGCGACATGCGGCAGAGGATTGGCCAGCCGGATCAGATCGAGCGGAGCATCGCAGCTCGGCGCCAATATTTCGGCGCGCACCGGCAGCGCGAGCGACATGCCCGTGAGCAGTGCGGCGACGGCGATCGATGTCTTCACCCACTTCTTGGGTTCGTCGTTTCGCAAAGGCGTATCCCCAATCTGGACTAGCGGCTGCCGTTGACCGGCGGCTCTTCAGGTTTTGCTGCTGCGATCACGAAATCAGCAAGCAGTCTACCTATGCAATCATGAACTCGCTCGGCTATGTCAAGTTTTTTCGTCGCCGAATATAAATCGAACGTTCCAAGATCGCTCCATAATCTCATGATGCTGAATCGATCGAACAGCGGCACTTCATGCTGCAACGCAACCCAACGCATGTCTTCAGCATATGTACCAAGGGCAATCATCGATTCCGTACGCGGACTGTACTGAGCGTTGATTAAAACAACATCAGCGCCCGCGGAATGAGCAGCGTTAATACCATTGTCGAGTGCCTGGCTAAATTGATCTGGATCAACTGAAAGCATCGCATCGACCGTTCCAGTCTGCCAAACGAGGAGCGCCGGCTTGGCGGCGTTTAAAAGAGCCGGCAGCGTCTTCACCATTTCTGTAGCGGTTCGCTTTGCTTTGACGTCGGTTGTAACTTTGACATCGACACCGGGCAGTTGCTGCGCAAGCACTTGCTGTAGCCGCGCAGGATAGGCATTCGCCCCACCGCCCGAGCCCGGCAGTTGCGAGGAGCCCGCGCCGACAACCAACACGGTCAGCCGCTTCACGGCCAATGCACGCGTAACGCGCGGCAATCGGAAACTTGTTTCGGCTAGGTTTTCCGCGACGCGGCATTCGGCCGGATGCTCAGCCCATGCCGGGCTTGCACCCAGCATCAGCAACGCCAGCAACAGCAAGCGCTTCGTCATAAGTCGCCCCCCGCATACCCCGGCCTAGCGGCAGGCGGGCGCGGTCCCCCGCCCCGTCGTTCTGCTTGTCTATACCACGAAATCAGCGCCGCAATGGCGACCATGATGGCAATGCCTAAGAAGCTGACGACCACCTGCGTGAGAACACGGTTGGAGACCTCGGTAAAAACAAAGTGGGCGGCAAAGGACAGAAAGACGCCCATACAGAACGTTTCGAGCGAATGCTGACCGCACACGATCGCCGGCCAGAAAATCCACGACTTCAAGGCCGGCCAGTCTCGAGGCACGAAAGCGACGGTGATCACCGCCAGCGCCAGGAAATGCATGATCCGGAGCACATCAAGATTTGTCTTATCGATCGGGTAAATCGCATCGCCAACGAACTTCGGCACGAAACCGGCAAGCCGGGGGAAATACCAGGTCATCGTGATTGAAAATGCAAAAAGGAGGTAGGCAAAAGCCAGACCGACAACCGCTTTGGAATGGATCCAGCGTGATAGGTTTTGCGCGCCACCCAATGCGCACCATGCGCCAAAGACAAACAGCAATTGCCACGCGAACGGGTTGAATGCCCAGGTGCCGTTTGGATAGGCCGGGAGGTTCCAATCGAACAGCCACATGAGCGCGTAGAGCGAAGCCGAAGACAGCAGCGCGGTCGACGGCGCCCGCAACAGCAACCACAGCATTGGCGGAAACCACGCCAGGAGCAAAATATATAGTGGCAATATGTCCATATTCACTGGCTTGAACTTCAGCAAGAGCGCCTGAAGGATAGTGACGTCGGGATTTTTGAGAAAATCGAGTACGCCCATTTCTTCGGTATAGAGGGGGTTGTCGAAACTGTTCGAGACATAAGCAATCTCGGCGAGATAAATGGCGAGCAGAAACACATGGGCGACATAAATTTGCCAAGCGCGCTTGAGCACGCGAGCGGAAGAGACAATGAAACCATGCTGCTGCATCGCGCGTCCATAGACGAAAGCCGCTGTGTAACCGGAGATGAAGACGAATATCTCGGTCGCATCGCTAAAGCCGTAATTGCGGATCGTAATCCAGCTGACGGCATTAGATGGAATATGGTCGAGGAAAATCAGCCAGAGCGCGATGCCACGGAACAAATCGAGCCGGAGATCGCGTTCGGTCGAAACCGGTGCCATGTGCGGCTTTTCTTTCGTGCGGTCTTTCGGCCATAATCCCGGGCGTCGAGCGAATGGCAAGCCCCGGGGAAGTAAATTGTGCGGCATATAAATGTATCGCGCCGTAACCCACAAGATTGAAGTCACCGTCACGCCCCGCTTTGTCTCGGAGCGGTCGTCGCCGAGCAACGGCTATTTTTTCTGGGCTTACACCATCAACATCACGAATCTCGGCAAAGAGACGGTGCAACTCAAAACGCGGCATTGGCGCATCACCGACGCGCTCGGCCGCTTGCAAGAGGTCAAGGGACCCGGGGTCGTGGGTGAAGAGCCTACACTCAAACCTACCGAATCCTTCGAATATACCAGCGGTGTGCCGCTGCCGACCCCATCCGGCTTCATGGTTGGCAGCTACGGTATGGTGACGGAAGCGGGTGACCACTTCGACATTGAGATCCCGGCCTTTTCACTCGACTCGTCCTACGCCGAGCGCACAATCAATTAGCATTGGCGTCCACCTCGCCGGGTGCGAAATGATAATTTGCGCTGCAAAATTCGCAGGTGACGGAGATCTTGCCGTCCTCAACCATATGATCGCGGTCATCCTGCGAAAAACTCTTGAGCATGGATTCGACATTCTCGCGAGAGCATGAGCATTCCGCACGCAATGGACTGCTGCGGAACACGCGCACGCCGGGCTCGTGAAAAAGCCGGTAAACCAGCTGCTCACTGGAGAGCGCCGGGTCGATCAGCTCGATATCCTCGACGGTCGAAGCCAGTGCCTGGCCTTCCACCCAGGCATCGTCTTCCTCAACAATATGCGGTTCGATGCCTTCCGGGGCGTCGCCGGGATGAAGGTCTGCAACACGCGCGCGCTCAGGGGCCTTGGGCAAAAACTGCAGCATGATTCCGCCGGCGCGCCAACTATGGCTGGCGCCGCCCGGCCCGGCACGTAACTCCTCGGCGACCGTGAGTTTGACTCGCGTCGGAATCTGTTCGGACCGCAGGAAATATTCATGTGCTGCATCTTCCAACGAACCGCCATCGAGAGCGACCAGCCCCTGATAACGGTTCATGTCAGCTCCCTGGTCGATCGTCATGGCGAGGTGACCCTTGCCAAGCAGCGCGCCACCGTTCGTTTCGCCTGACGCAATCGCCGCAGCGACGCGATCCTTGTCGAAGCGCGCACACGCCCGCACTTTGTCTGGCGCGATGAAGTCGACCACCAGCATGCGGACCGGCCCATCGCTCTGCGTTTGCAGGATGAAGCGGCCATCGATCTTCAGGGCCGAGCCGAGCATGACGGTCAGCACCAGCGCCTCACCCAGAAGCTTGGCCACCGGCTGCGGATAGGCGTGGCGAGTGAGAATCTCGTTCACCGCGGGGCCGAGGCGGACGACGCGTCCGCGCAAATCGAGTTTGGCGACCTCGAACGGCATGACGGTGTCGTCGGCTGTCGTGGCCGATGGTGCGCGAGACGGAATGGCAATTTGCGGATCGGTCATGAGCTCTATGTAGAGTGCTAACGCGAAATTTCGAGGGTGGCCGTTCGTTCGTCATGGCCGGGTTTGTCCCCGCGCATGACGTTGAAATATCACCGCGCGATCAGGCGTCGGCGTGCAGGCACCAGGCAAGCAGACCTTTTTGCGCATGCAGCCGATTTTCGGCCTCGTCGAACACCACGGACCGCGGCCCGTCGATCACCTCGTCAGTGACCTCCTCGCCCCGATGCGCGGGCAGGCAGTGCATGAACAGCGCGTCCGGCTTTGCTTTCGACATCAGGCGGCCATTGACCTGATAGCGCTTGAGCACGTTGTGACGATGCTTGCCGTCGCGATCGCCCATCGAAACCCACGTATCTGTGACGACGCAGTCGGCGTCCTTGACCGCGGCTTCCGGGTCATCGCCGATCATGATCGCGGCGCCCGATGATTTCACCCAGTCCATCAGCCATTTCTTGGGCCGCAGCTCAGCCGGCGTCGCCACCCGCAGCCGGAAGTCGAAGCGCTCGGCCGCGTGCATCCAGCTTGCCAACACATTATTAGAGTCGCCGCTCCACGCCACAGTTCGGCCGCGGATCGGCCCACGCTTTTCCTCATAGGTCATGACATCGGCCAGAACCTGGCAGGGATGCGAGCGCCGCGTGAGGCCGTTGATCACCGGAATTGTGGCATGGCGGGCGAGTTCGGCCACGGCCTCGTGGTCGAGAATGCGGATCATGATTGCGTCGACGTAGCGCGATAACACCCGCGCGGTATCGGCGAGCGTTTCGCCGCGCCCCAGCTGCATTTCCTGCGCCGTAAGGAGGATCGCCTCGCCGCCGAGCTGGCGCATGGCGACGTCGAAGGACACGCGCGTACGGGTCGAAGGCTTGTCGAACACCATCGCCAACGTTTTGCCGGCGAGTGGCGACACGATAAGGCCCCGTGCACGTTCCGCCTTCATGGCGCGGCTTTTGTCGATCAGTCCGGCCAGCACCGGCTTTGGGAGGTCGATAAGATCGAGGAAATGCCGGACCCCGTTTGCGGTCATGACGCCACCTTGGCGGTCCGTGCGTGCGTCTGTGCGAGCCGCTCGCAGGCGCGGTCGATGCATCCGATTGCTTCGGCAATTTCTTTCTCACCGATGATAAGCGGCGGTAATAGCCGCACCACGTTGTCGCCGGCCGCAACGGTGATCATCTTCTCGGCGCGCAATTCATCGACCATTTCGGAGGCCTGCGGAATCATGCGCAGGCCGATCAGCAGTCCTTCGCCGCGCACTTCAGCAAGAACCGAGGCGTGGCGATCCTTGAGTTCGGCCAGCCGCTGTTTGAGCAGCAGCGCATTCTTCTTCACTCGATCGAGGAATCCATCGGCTGCAATCACGTCGAGCACCGCGTTGCCCACCGCCATCGCAAGCGGATTGCCGCCGAAGGTCGAGCCATGCGTGCCGGCGGTCATGCCTTTGGATGCTTCCGTCGTCGCCATGCAGGCACCCACCGGAAATCCACCGCCGAGCGCCTTGGCAATTGTCATGATGTCGGGCGTAACGCCGGTGTGCTGATAAGCGAACATGTCGCCGGTGCGGCCGATGCCGGTCTGAATCTCGTCGAAGATCAGCAGCAGGCTGTTGTCGTCGCACAGCTTGCGCAACGCGCGCAGAAACGTGTGCGGCGCGACCCGCACGCCGCCCTCACCCATGATCGGCTCGATCATGATCGCGGCGGTCTGCGGCCCGATTGCCTTCTTGGTCGCTTCCAGGTCGGCGAACGGTACCTGGTCGAAGCCGTCGACCGCAGGACCGAAGCCTTCGAGATATTTCTTGTTACCCGTCGCGGCGATGGCGGCGAGCGTACGGCCGTGGAACGCGCCTTCGAAAGTGACGATGCGGTAGCGCTCCGGCTTGCCGGATGCCGATTGATATTTGCGCGCCATCTTGATCGCGCACTCGATCGCCTCGGCACCAGAATTCTGGAAAAAAACCGTGTCGGCAAAACTCAGCGCGCACAGCCGGTCGGCCAACGTTTCGCCTTCCGGGATGCGATAGAGATTGGAGACGTGCCAGACCTTCTGTGCCTGTTCGGTCAGCGCCTTGACCAAATGCGGATGCGCATGGCCCAGCGCATTGACGGCAACGCCTGAGGTAAAATCGAGATAGCGATCACCCTCGGCCGTGAACAGCCAAGCGCCTTCGCCCCGCTCGAAAGCGAGATCGACCCGCGCATAGGTTGGCAATACATGCGAGCTCACGGCCAGCTTCTTCCATCGAACATATTCGTTGGCACATGATCCGGTCCGAAAACTGGTTCGGGATCATGCGCTTCCTTATGCGCACGACCTTTTCCGGGCATCGGTGACTGCTTTTCGGATCATGCGCGCGCCGAAAAGAAATGTGCCGCCTCGCCGGGCGGCACTTTTTTCATTTTATTGCCGGCACTCGCGCTGTCAACCACAGCCCCAAAGCCGGGAATCTGACTCAATTGTGCCGCAAGCGCGGATTCTAAAGGAAAACCTGTTGGTAGATTGGCTCGGAGGCTTGCGAGACCTTGCAGGAGAGTTACTGCCTATTGTAGCTTTCTCGTCAGGTAGTACGACATCTCGTACCACCGACTGATTTCTGGTCCATCCCTGACGCGTACAGCGTCTGGCGCCTGATAGGGCGTCCGACGACAGGGCTGGACTCCATCCAAGGCCTTGAAGCCTGAGGAGAAAATCCAATGAGCTGGACGGACGAGAGGGTCGAGCTCCTGAAGAAATTATGGGCGGATGGCCTGTCCGCCAGCCAGATCGCGGCCGAGCTCGGCGGCATCACCCGCAACGCGGTTATCGGCAAGGTTCACCGTCTCGGCCTCTCCGGCCGCGCCAAAAGCCCGTCCTCGTCGGCCCCACGGCCGCGCAAGGCGCGTTCCTCGGGCCACATGATGCGGGTGCCGCGGGCATCCATGCGCGGGAACACCGCGCTCGCCTACGACTACGACCTCGAGCCGGAACCGGAGCTGATCGAAATTCCGCTCGAGCAGCGCAAAACCTTGCTGCAGTTGAACGAGAAAACCTGCCACTGGCCGGTCGGCGACCCCGGCAGTTCGGATTTCTTCTTCTGCGGCGGCGACACCGCGAACGACCTGCCCTATTGCTCCTATCATTGCCGCGTTGCCTATCAGCCGGCCAGTGATCGTCGGCGCGACAAACGGCCGTTCAGGAACTGATCGCGCTCATTTCTCCACTGTCGTTGCCGGACTGTTTTTCCTGTCGTCCCGGGCGAGCGTAAGCGAGGCCCGGGACCCATACTTTCCGCTGTCGTGCCCGCGCAGAGCCGTTCAAAGAACGGCGTACTTTCGTACGCCTATGTCGCGGGCATCCACGTCTTGGCGGCCTTGCCGGATGAAAAGACGTGGATGGCCGGAACAAGTCCGGCCATGACGCCTGACTGTGTGGCGCGATGCTGCCCATTCTCCGCTCGTCCCCGCACCCGGGTCCGGCTTCGCCGGCCCGAGTGCAGGCTCCAGCGGGGACCCAGTGCTGGATTCCCGCTTGCGCGGGAATGAGCGGAGCGTGGTGCACTCCCAACATTTTTCACCGATTCAATTGTCAAACAGCCTTAGCCAACGCTCCGCCGCCCGTATTCTTTGTCGAGGCCCCGGGGAGGCCCGTCGTCCTTGTGCCCCCCGCCAAGAGCGAGGGAGATGGCGCGCCAGGTGGCGCAACCATTGTTCTTTGTGTGCCGCGTTCCCTCTCGAGAACGCGGGCGCCTCCCGGCGCGCCATCGCGGCGTTCTCCTTCCGGCGCCGGGCCGCGCTTTTCGGGGACCATCCAGTCCAGCCCTCGTCCCCGTCAGGTTTGCCCCTTGTGGGCAGCCTAACTGACGGAGCCTCGGGCCAGCCTCAACGGCCGCCGTCAGCCAAGCTCCTGGCAGGCAGCCCGTAGTGGCCAGCCGGGCGGAGCCCCGACGCCGCCCGAGTGCGTGCTTGCGAAGCACGCCCGCGGGCGCCGCATCCGACCCCACCCTCACGACGCCTCATGAGAGCGCCCTCTGGTGGATCGAACGCATAGGATTATAGTCTGTATAGGATTAAAGTCAAGACGCATTTTCTGCGTCGTCCCGGGCGAGCAAAGCGAGAGCCGGGACCCATACGCCGCAGCCTGTCGATAGGTCACGGCGTATGGGTCCCCGCTGGAGCCTGCACTCGGGCCGGCGAAGCCGGACCCGGGTGCGCGGACGACAGCAGAGTGGGACTCGCTTAATTCATGCGGCCGAAACGGTCATCGAGGGCGTAGCCGGCCCCGCGCACCGTGCGGATCGGGTCAGCCATCTGGCCGCGGTTGATCGCCTTTCGCAGCCGGCCGACGTGGACGTCGACAGTGCGTTCGTCGATGTAGATGTCCGAACCCCAGACGCCGTCGAGCAATTGCTCGCGCGAAAACACGCGGCCCGGACGCTCCATCAAAAATTCCAGCAGGCGGTATTCGGTTGGCCCCAGATCGACAGCACGGCCGCTGCGCGACACTCTTTTCTTCTCGCGGTCCAGCTCGATGTCGCCGATGCTGAGCACGGTAGCAACCCGTTCCGGATTGGCGCGGCGCAGGAGAGCCCGCACGCGCGCCAGCAATTCCGGCACCGAGAATGGCTTGACGATGTAATCGTCGGCGCCGGTCGCAAGCCCGCGCACCTTTTCACTTTCCTCGCCCCGCGCGGTCAGCATGATGATCGGCAGCTGGCGCGTCTCGGGGCGCGCGCGCAGGCGGCGGCACAATTCGATGCCGGACAATCCGGGCAGCATCCAATCGAGCACCACGAGATCCGGCGTGCTCTCCTTCAAACGCGTGTCCGCCTCGTCGCCGCGGGCCGAGGTCTCCACCTCATAGCCTTCCGCTTCGAGGTTGTAGCGGAGCAGCATCGTCAGCGGCTCCTCGTCCTCTACGATCAGGATGCGTGCGTTCATGTGAAGACCCATCATTTCTCACCCGTACGCAGCGCGGCGATCGTCGTCGTGTCGCCCTTCGGCCGCTGGTCGGCGATCGGACGCCCTTCGATAATGTAATGGACCGTTTCGGCGATGTTGGTGGCGTGGTCGCCCATACGTTCGATGTTCTTGGCGCAGAACATCAGATGGATGCAGAAGGTGATATTGCGCGGGTCTTCCATCATGTAAGTCAGCAACTCGCGGAATACCGACGTGCAGACCGCGTCAATTTCCTCGTCGCTACGCCACACTGTCATGGCTTTCGTCACATCGCGGCGGCCATATGCATCGAGCACCAGCTTCATCTGTTGGAGCACAAGATCGGTCATGTGCTCGACGCCGCGGATGAGCTTGGGCGGCGGAAATTCACCGTTGAGCGCCATCACGCGCTTGGCGATGTTCTTGGCGAGATCGCCGATGCGCTCGAGATCATTGGCGAGGCGCAGGGCGCCTACGACTTCGCGCAGATCGACCGCCATAGGTTGGCGCCGGGCGATGGTGAGCACCGCCCTTTCTTCGATCTCGCGCTGCAGCGCGTCGATATTGGCATCGGCGGCGGTCACCCGCTGGGCCAGCGTGATATCGCGCTTGGCGAGCGCATCGACCGAATCCGCAACCTGTTTCTCGGCAAGACCACCCATCTCCGCGACCATGCGCGCGAGATCCTGCAGGTCGGTATCGAAGGCCTTCATTGTGTGGTCGGTCATTGTCATCATTTTTCAATCTCTCCGTTCGCACTATCCGAAGCGGCCAGTGATGTAATCCTGCGTGCGCCGATCGGTTGGCGTGGTGAAGATACGGGTCGTTTCGCCGAACTCGACCAATTCGCCGAGATACATGAAAGCCGTGAAATCCGATACGCGCGCGGCCTGCTGCATGTTGTGGGTGACGATCGCGATCGTGTAATCGTCCTTGAGCTCGTCGATGAGCTCCTCGATCTTGGCGGTGGAGATCGGATCGAGCGCCGAGCACGGCTCGTCGAACAGGATGACCTCCGGACGAACCGCCACCGTGCGAGCGATGCACAGCCGCTGCTGCTGACCGCCGGAAAGCGATAGTCCATTGGCGCCGAGCTTGTCTTTTACCTCGTCCCACAGCGCAGCACGTTCGAGCGCGAACCTGACCCGGTCTTCCAGTTCGGATTTCGCTAACCGCTCGTACAGCCGAATGCCGAAGGCGATGTTCTCGAAAATCGTCATCGGGAATGGCGTCGGCTTCTGAAACACCATCCCGACCTTTGCGCGCAGCAGGTTAAGATCCTGCGACGGCGAGAGGATGTCGTCATTGTCGAGGCGCACGTGTCCGGTCGCGTACTGATTGGGATAGAGGTCGTACATGCGGTTGAGGATGCGCAGCAATGTTGACTTGCCGCAGCCGGAGGGGCCGATAAAGGCCGTCACCCTGCCCTGATAGAGCGGTACGGAGACGCCCTTCAGCGCGCGGTTGTCGCCGTAATAAAAATCGAGATTCCGTATCGTGACCTTCTCGTGGAGATCCTCGGCGTTCCCCGGCGTGTGAGTGACGGCGGGGACTGTCATGGTTGCTGCTGCTACGCTCATGGCGATTTTCTCTGTGAAGCAAGGGCACGGGCGATGATGCTCAGGGTTAGCACCGACAAGGTAATGATCAGTGCTCCGGTCCAGGCCAGTTTCTGCCAGTCCTTGTAGGGACTGAGCGCAAACTGAAATATGACGACCGGCAGACTGGAGACCGGAGCATTCAAGTCGACGCTCCAGAACTGGTTGTTGAGCGCCGTGAACAACAACGGCGCCGTTTCACCTGAAATTCGCGCAACGGCCAGCAGCACACCGGTGACCATGCCCGCGCGCGCGGCGCGGTAGGCAACCTTCGTGATCATCAG
>Ga0209647_1001923_pt1 | contig 17114 bp, 14 predicted proteins | sample GraSoi_2013_60cm_FD_185827 | JGI IMG/M metagenome (GOLD analysis project Ga0209647, IMG submission 185827) | Grasslands soil microbial communities from the Angelo Coastal Reserve, California, USA - Sample 9_17_2013_60cm (SPAdes) (version 2) | ecosystem: Environmental > Terrestrial > Soil >...
TCGGCGGCGGCGCGCAGAGCACGGCCTGGCTCTACATGTTCTGGCACGCGAGCTTCCCGCTCTTCGTCGTTGGCTATGCGCTGCTCGATCGCCCGGCACGGCAGCCCGTCATGGGCGCGCCGCTTGGTGCCATCGCTGCGGTGGTGGCAGTGGTCGCTTGCCTGACCTGGCTCGCGACCGCGGGTGAAGCCGCGCTGCCGGCGATCATGCAGAGCAATCGCTATACGCCGGCGATGATCTTCGTCGTCTCGAGCGTCTGGTTGCTGAGCCTGGCCGCGCTGCTCGTGCTCTGGCGCCGGCGCGAGCACAGCGTGCTCGATCTCTGGCTGATGGTGGTGCTGTGCGCGTGGCTCTTCGATATCGGGCTCGCCGCCGTCTTCAACGGCGGGCGCTTCGATCTTGGCTTTTACGCCGGGCGCGCCTACGGTCTGGCCGCGGCGAGCTTCGTTCTCGGCGTGCTGCTGCTCGAAAACAGCGCGCTGCATGCACGCCTGGCTATCGAGCACGAGCGCGACGCCCGCCAGCTCGCCCGCCATGCCGAACGCCTGCGGATCCTGAGGGCGATCGACCACGCCATGGCCGCAGAGCAGAGCGCCGATGCCATCGCCGCCGCGGTGATCGAGCCGGTGCGCCAGCTGCTCGACATGCCGCGCGCCATCGTCAACCGCTTCGATCTCGCGGCGGGCGAGGTCGAATGGGTCGCTGCCGCCGGACGGCGGCGTACGCACATCGGCCCGGGCGTGCGCTATTCGCTCGCGCTGATGGGCGACGTGCAGGCCCTCGCCAAGGGCGAGGCGCAGGTCATCGACGTACGCGCGCTCGCGCCCGGGCGCGAGGTGGACGCATTGCTCGCCTCCGGTGTTCGCTGGTACATGGCGGTGCCCATGATTGCCGGCGGCGAGCTGATCGGCGCCCTGAGCTTCGGCGGCGAGCGCGCCAAATTCGACACCGAGCAGGTCAACATTGCCCAAGAGGTGGCGACGCAGCTCGCCATCGCGACGGTGCAGACGCGGCTCCTCGAGCGCGTCAGGGGACAGGCGGCCGAGCTCGAGGCCAAGGTGCGCGAACGCACCGCCGAGCTCGAGAGCTTCAGCTATTCGGTGTCACACGACCTGCGCGCGCCGCTGCGCGCCATCGACGGCTACGCGCGCATGCTGGAAGAGGATTACGCCGGCCGCCTGGATGACGAGGCGCGGCGCCTGCTCGGCGTGGTGCGCGGTAACGCGATCCGCATGGGACAGCTGATCGACGATCTGCTAACTTTCTCGCGCCTCGGCCGCCAGGAGGCGGTGAGCGCACTCGTCGATATGACACAGCTCGCGCGGCAGGCCGCCGATGAGCTGCGCGGTGAACGGCCGGTCCAGGCCTTGCCGCTGCCCGCGGTAAAAGGCGACCGGGCCCTGCTCAAGCAGGTGTGGCTCAATCTGATCGGCAACGCGCTCAAGTACAGCGCGAAGACGCCGCAGGCGCGGGTCGAGATTGGCACGCGCGAGGAAGCGCGCGAGACCGTCTACTGGGTACGCGACAACGGCGTCGGCTTCGACATGCGCTATGCCGGCAAGCTTTTCGGCGTCTTCCAGCGCCTGCACCGCAGCGAGGAGTTCGAAGGCACCGGCGTCGGCCTTGCGATCGTGCAGCGCATCGTGGCGCGCCACGGCGGCCGGGTCTGGGCCGAAGCGAAGCCCGGCGAAGGCGCGTGCTTCTGGTTTTCCTTGCCGCGGGCTCCCTGACCATGGCCCCCGGGGAAATCGAGATCCTGCTTGCCGAGGACAACGCCGAGGACGCGGAGATGACGCTACGCGCTCTGCGGCGCAACAACCTCGCCAACCATCTCCACTGGGTCAAGGACGGTGCGGAGGCGCTCGACTACCTGTTCTGCACCGGGGAATACGCTGGCCGCAGCCCGGCACGCCCGCCCAAGCTGGTACTGCTCGACATCAAGATGCCCAAGGTCGACGGCATCGAGGTGCTGCGCCGGCTCAAGCAGGATGAAGGCATGCGCAGCATTCCGGTGGTCGTGATGACCTCGTCGAACGAGGAGCGCGACGTGATGGAGAGCTATCGCCTCGGCGTCAACAGCTACATCGTCAAGCCGGTGCAGTTCGACGCCTTCGTGAAAACGGTGGCGCAGATCGGCCTGTATTGGCTGCTGACCAACCGGGTACCGCAATGATCGGCATGGCGACGCCGACGATCCGCGTGCTGCTCACGGAAGACGTGCCGGCCGACGCGGAGCTCGAAGTGCGCGAGCTCAAGCGCGCCGGGCTGCGCGTTGCCCACCGCATCGTCGATAGCGAGCCGGATTTCGTGAAGGCGGTGCGCGAGTTTGCGCCCGACATCATCCTGTCGGATTTCTCGATGCCGAGCTTCGACGGCATGGCGGCGCTCAGCCTGGCGCGCGAGTTGTGCCCCGAGGTGCCGTTCATCTTCGTTTCCGGCACCATCGGCGAGGAGTACGCGATCCGCGCGCTGAAGAACGGCGCTACCGACTACGTGCTGAAGACCAACCTCGTGCGCCTGCCCGCGGCGGTCGAGCGCGCGCTCGCCGAGGCCAAGGAGCGCCGCGAGCGCCGCAAGGTCGAGACCGAGCTCGAGCTGGTGCGCGAGCGACTCGCGGGCATCATCGATTCGCTGCCCGACGTGCTGTGGTCGGTGCAACTGCCGAGCGAGGAGCTGATCTACATCGGCCCGACCGCGCGCGAGATCTTCGGCCGCGAGGCCCGGGATTTCCTGGTCGACCACGACCTTTGGATCAACGTGGTTCATCCCGAGGACCGGCCCGCCATGCTCGCCGCGTGGCGCGCGATGCTCGCCGAAGGCCGGGCGTTCGACGTCGAATACCGCGTGCTGCGGCCCGACGGCGGCGAGCGCTGGGTCAACGACCGCGGCCACGTGGTGCGCAACGCCGCGGGCGTGGCCGAGCGCGTCGATGGCGTGACGCGCGACATCACCGAGCAGATCGGCCACCGCCGTCGCATCGAGCGCCTGAGCCGCATCCGCGAGCTCCTCGGAGCGCTCAATGCCGCGATCGTGCGCATCCGCGAGCGCGCTGCGCTGTTCGAGGAGTTCTGCCGCATCGCGGTAGCTCGCGGCGGCTTCGTGCTCGCCCGGATCATCGAGGTCGACCGGGAAGGTCGCGTGAGTCTCGCCGCAACCACCGAAAGTGACGCGGCCCAGTTCCGGGCATTGCTCGATGCCTACAACCGCGAGCCGGAAAAGTCCGACGCCCTGTTCGCGCGCGCACTGCGCTCGGGCGAGACCGTGGTGTCGAACGATGTGGCGAATGACCCGCGCACGCCGCACCGCGCCGGCCTGACGCGCGAAGGCAACTACTCGCTCGCGCTTCTGCCGATGGTGGTCGACGGGCGGATTGCCGCTGTTGTTGCCCTGCGGGCGCGCGAGCCGGAGTTCTTCGATCAGGAAGAGCTCGGCCTGCTCGCCGAGATGGTGTCGAACATCTCGTTCGCGCTCGAGCTGATGACCAAGCAGGAACACATCAGCTACCTCGCGCTGTACGACCCGCTGACCGACCTGCCGAACCGCACGCTGTTCCAGGAGCACCTTACGGAAGCAATCGAGGTCGCGCGCCGCGACCGCGGGCAGCTCGCGCTCATCATCACGGATCTGGAGCGCTTCAAGGCGATCAACGATACGCTCGGCCACCAGGTCGGCGATCGTCTGCTCAGGATGGTGGCCGGGCGGTTGCGCGACGCCGCCGGCGAGCTGGGGCGCGTCGCGCGCCTTGGCAGCAACGTCTTCGGCGTCATGTTCCCGAAGATCCGCGGCGCGGAAAATGTCGCCCGCGGGCTGGAGGCGGCCAACGTGTTCGGCGCGCCCTTCGAGATCGACGACCACGAGATCCGCATCACCGCCAAGTCCGGCATTGCGGTATTTCCCGACGATGGTGCTGACGCCGCCGCGCTGTTTCGCAACGCCGAGGCGGCGCTCAAGCGCGCGAAGGAAACCGGCGAGCGCTACCTGTTCTACGCGCCGAGCATCAATGCGCGCGTCTCGGAGCAGGTCGAGCTCGAGCACCGGCTGCGCAAGGCGGTGGAGAACGGCGAGCTGTTCCTGCATTTCCAGCCCAAGGTGGATCTCGCCGGCGGCGAAATCGTCGGCCTCGAAGCGCTGATGCGCTGGCACGGGCCCGACGGCCAGCTGGTCTCGCCGGTCAAGTTCGTCCCGGTGCTCGAGCAGACCGGGCTCATCTTCGAGGCCGGCCAGCAGGTGATCGCCGCCGCCAGCCGCCAATACGCGGCGTGGCGCGCCAGGGGACTCGCCGCGCCGCGCATTGCGGTGAACGTCTCGGCGGTGCAGCTGCGCCGGCGCAGCTTCGTGCAGGACGTGCAGCAGGCGCTCGCCGGCGCCGGCGCCGATGGCGGCGGCGTCGATCTCGAGATCACCGAAAGCCTGCTGATGTCGGAGGTCGACGAGAGCATCCGCAAGCTGCGCGAGCTGCGCGAAATGGGCCTGCGCATGGCGCTCGACGATTTCGGCACCGGCTACTCGTCGCTCGCCTATCTCTCGAGGCTGCCGCTCGACACGCTGAAGATCGACCGCAGCTTCGTGCATGGCATGACCGAGCACGCCGACCACACCAGCATCATCTCCGCGATCATCTCGCTCGCGCAGGCGCTGCGCCTCAAGGTGGTGGCCGAAGGCGTCGAGACCGAGCAGCAGGCGCAGCTGCTGCGGCTGTTGCGCTGCGAGCAGGCGCAGGGCTTTCTCTTCAGTCGTCCGCTGCCGCTGGAGCGGGTCGAGGCGCTGCTTAAAGCCTTATAATCTGCGGCCTTAGCTCGCATGGCCGCATCTCTCTACGCACTCGGACTGAACCACCAGACGGCGCCGCTCGCGATCCGCGAGCGCGTGGTGTTTCACGTCGAGCGCCTGCGCGACGCGCTCGGCGAGATCAAGCGCGACCTCGCGCCCGAGGCGGCGATTCTTTCCACCTGCAATCGCACCGAGCTCTATGTGGCGGGCGATGAGCCCGCTGCGCTTGCCCAGTGGCTCGCGCGCTACCATCGTTTCGAGCCCGACGGCCTGCGGCCGTACCTCTACACGCTGCCGCGGGAGCAGGCGGTGCGCCACGTGTTTCGCGTCGCTTCCGGCCTCGACTCGATGGTGCTCGGCGAGCCCCAGATCCTCGGGCAGCTGAAGGAGGCGGCGCGCGCCGCGGAATCCGCCGGCACGCTCGGCACGCTGCTGCACAAGCTTTTCCAGCGTTCGTTTGCCGTCGCCAAGGAGGTGCGCTCAACCACTCAGGTCGGCGCCGCCAGCGTATCAATGGCCGCCGCGGCGGTGCGTCTTGCGGCGCGCATCTTTCCGAGCCTGAAGGACCAGAACGTGCTCTTCATCGGCGCCGGCGAGATGATCGAGCTGTGCGCGACCCATTTCGCCGCGCAGGGGCCGGCGCGCATGACCGTCGCGAGCCGCACGCTCGAGCGCGCCGAGCGCCTGGCGCACCGCTTCAATGCCCGCGCCATCGAGCTGAAGTCGCTCGCCGAGCATCTGCACGAGCACGACATCGTGGTGTCGTGCACCGCGTCCTCGCTGCCGATTCTGGGCAAGGGACTGGTCGAGCGCGCTTTGCGCGCCAGGCGCCGGCGGCCGATCTTCATGGTCGATCTCGCCGTGCCGCGCGACATCGAGCCCGAGGCCGCCGAGCTGGACGATGTCTTTCTCTACACCGTCGACGACCTCGCCCAGATCGTAGCCGCCAACGTCGATTCGCGCCGCTCGGCGGTCGCCCAGGCCGAGGCCATCATCGACTCCCAGGTCGGCCAGTTCATGCACTGGATGCAGGTGCGCGAGAGCGTGCCGCTGATCCGTGCGCTGCGCGGCCGCGCCGACGAGGCGCGCCGCGAGGAGCTCGAGCGCGCGCTGCGCCTGCTCGCGCGCGGCGAGCATCCGGCGAAGGTGCTCGACACGCTGTCGCAGGGACTGGTCAACAAGCTGATGCACGCGCCGACGCAGGCGCTGAACGAGAGCACCGGCGATGAGCGCCGCGCGCTCGCCGAGACGCTGGCGCGCCTGTTCCGCCTGCAGTGAAACCGACGCTGCGCACCAAGCTCGACAGCCTGGTCGCGCGCCGCGCCGACCTCGACCGGCTGCTGGCCGCGGAAGATGCGACGCGTGATCTCGAGCGCTTCCGCAACCAGTCGCGCGAGCACTCCGAGCTCTCGGCCATCGTCTCGCTCTACGAGCAGTTCCGCCAAGCGGAGCGCGATGCCGAGGCGGCCCGCGGGCTGGTCGGCGATGCGCAGATGAAAGCCTTTGCCGACGACGAGCTGAAGAGCGCGCGCGCCGCCATGGAGCGGCTCGAAGCCGAGCTGCAGAAGGCGCTGCTGCCGAAGGACCCGAACGACGAGCGCAACATCTTCCTTGAAGTGCGCGCCGGCGCGGGCGGAGACGAGGCGGGCATCTTCGCCGGCGAGCTGTTCCGCATGTACACCCGCTTCGCCGAGCGCCAGCGCTGGCAGACCGAGATCATTTCCGAGAGCCCGTCGGAAAAGGGCGGCTACAAGGAAGTGATCGCGCGTATCGTCGGGCAGGGAGCCTACTCGAGGCTCAAGTTCGAATCGGGCGGGCACCGTGTGCAGCGGGTGCCGGAAACCGAGGCGCAGGGCCGGATCCACACTTCGGCCTGCACGGTGGCGGTGCTGCCGGAGGCGGACGCCATCGACGACGTGGTGCTCAATCCCGCCGAGCTGCGCATCGACACCTTCCGCGCTTCCGGCGCCGGCGGCCAGCACGTCAACAAGACCGACTCGGCGATCCGCGTCACGCACCTGCCCACCGGGATCGTGGTCGAGTGCCAGGACTCGCGCTCGCAGCACAAGAACCGCGAGAAGGCGCTCGGCGTGCTGGCCGCGCGCATCCGCGACAAGCAGCTGCGCGAGCAGCAGGCGAAGACCGCGTCGACCCGCAAGTCGCTGATCGGCTCGGGCGATCGCTCCGAGCGCATCCGCACCTACAATTTCCCGCAGGGCCGCGTCACCGACCACCGCATCAACCTCACGCTCTACAAGATCGACCGCATCATGGACGGCGAGCTCGACGAGCTGCTCGACGCGCTCGCCAACGAGCACCAGACCGAGCAGCTGACGCAGCTCGCCGAAGAAGCCGCTTGACGGTCATGGAGGCCCTGCGCGCGCCCGGCATCGAGCCGCGCGAGGCCCGGCTGCTGCTCGCGGCCGCGAGCGGCTTCAGCGAGGCCGCCGTACTCGCATATCCCGAGCGTTCGCTCGGCGCCGAGGATGAGGCCCGATTCGTCGATTTCCTCGCCCGCCGGCGGCGCGGCGAGCCGGTCGCGTACATCCTCGGCCACAAGGAGTTCTACGGCCTGCGGCTCGCGGTCAATCGCGCCGTCCTCATCCCGCGTCCGGAGACCGAGCTCCTGGTGGATCTCGCTCTGGCACGCGATTTCCAGAGCGTCGCGGACCTCGGTACCGGCTGCGGCGCGCTGGCACTCGCCCTCAAGCATCAGCGCCCGCAGGCACGCGTCGTCGCAGTGGAAGCGAGCGCTGCCGCCCTGGTGGTCGGGAAGCGCAACGGCGCTGCGCTCGGCCTGGACATCGAGTGGTGCCACGGCCGCTGGTTCGAGCCGCTGGGCGCGCAGAGCTTCGATCTCATCGTCGCCAATCCCCCGTATGTCGCGGCTGGCGACCCGCACCTCACCGCGCTCGCATTCGAGCCGCAGGAGGCGCTGGTGTCGGGCGCTGACGGTCTCGATGCCATTCGCGACATCGCGGCAACGGCGTCTGAACACCTGGCGGCGGGCGCATGGCTGCTCCTCGAGCATGGCGCAGGGCAGGACGGCGCGGTGCGCCAGCTGCTCGCGAACGCCGGGCTTGAAAACGTGGCCAGCTGGCCCGATCTCGCCGGCATACCGCGCGTCAGCGGTGGAAGGCGGTAAAATCCCTCTATGGACATCAAACAGCGTATCCAGGAGCAGGTGACCGGCGCGCCGGTCGTGCTCTACATGAAAGGCACGCCGCAGGCGCCGCAGTGCGGCTTCTCGGCGCTCGCCGTGCAGGTGCTCAACGCGTGCGGCGTGAACGAGTTCGCGAGCTTCAATGTGCTCGCCGACGCCGAGATCCGCCAGGGCGTCAAGGAATACGCCAACTGGCCCACCGTGCCGCAGCTCTATATCAACGGCGAGTTCGTCGGCGGCTCGGACATCATGCGCGAGATGTACCAGTCGGGCGAGCTGCAGAAACTTCTAGAGGGCGTTCGCCAGAAGGCGTAGCGTCGAGCGCACCTGCCCGAGGTAGCCGCCGCCGAAGAGGTTGAGGTGGTTGAGCAGGTGGTAGAGGTTGTACAAGTGCTTGCGCCGCGCATATCCCGCCGGCAGCGGCCACGCCGCTTCGTAGGCTGAATAGAACGCGCGCGGAAAGCCGCCGAAGAGCTCGGTCATCGCGAGGTCGGTTTCCCGGTCGCCGTAGTACACCGCCGGATCGAACAGCACCGGCGCCCCGCCGGCCACAAAGCCGGCATTGCCGCTCCACAGGTCGCCATGCACGAGCGACGCCTGCGGTTGATGGCCTGCCAGCAATTTCTCGACATCCGGCGCGGCGAGCGCAAAGCCATTCTTGCGCGCGAGCGCGAGCTGCGGCTCGAGGCGGCGCTCGACCCAGAACTGCGCCCAGCCCTCGCACCCGCCGTTCGCCTGCGGCGTCGCGCCGATGAAATTGTCACGGCTCCAGCCGAAGCGATCGGCCGCTTTGCGATGCAGCGCAGCGAGCATGGTCCCGAGCGCGGCGAAATCGCCGCTGCCGCTGAGCTCGAGAAACTCCATCAGCAGGAAAGCGCCTGCATCGGCCCGGCCATGCGAAATCGGCTCGGGCGCAGTGCAGCCCGCGGCACGCAGCGCCGCGAGGCCATCGGCTTCGGCGGCGAAGGCGTCGGCGAAGCGTGCTTCGTTCAGCTTGAGGAACACCGGCTTGCCGCCGCGCAGGGCGCGGTAGCAGCGATGGATGCAGCCCCCGCTTACCGGCTCGGCGGCGGTGATGCCCAACGGCTCGAAATTCATCCCGAGGTGAGGCGGGTGTTCGCGAGGTTGAGGCGCTCGACCAGGATGCCGATGAAGGCGCGGTCGAACTTGCTGCGGCAGGAGATGCTCGCCTGCTCAAGGTCGGCCACACGCATGCGCAGGATGCGCGACTCGGCGCCGGCGGCGACGGTGGCGCCGCGCTGCTGGCCGGTGAGCGAGAGATAGGCCATCTCACCGAAGCATTCGCCCGCGCCGAGCACGCTCAGCAGCTTCTTGTTCTTGCTCACGCGCATTTCGCCTTCCATCACCACGCAGAAAAAGTCGCCAACGTCGCCCTCGCGCAGCACCACGCTGCCGGCGTGCACGCGCTCCCACAGCCCGAGTTTCACCACTTCCCAGAGCTCCGGGTCGGCAAAGGCGGTGAAGAAGCGCATCGAGCGCAGCGCCGCGAACTTGTCGGCGTCGCCGAAGGTTTCGCGGCTGGCTTCGCCGAGTCCCGCGCGCAGCGCCTCGATCAGGTCCTCGGCGAACTCGTCGCCGCTGTGGTAGCGCTTGTCGGCTTCCTTGTGCATGGCGCGGCGCACGATGCGGTCGAGCGAGGCGGGCACCTCGCGGCGCAGCGCCGAAGGCGGCGGCGGATCGAACTGCGTGATCTGGTAGATCATGCTGAACTTGTTGTTGGCGCGAAACGGCAGCTGGCCGGTCAGCATCTGGTACATCACCACCCCCAGCGAGTAGAGGTCGGTGCGGTGATCGACCAGCTCCTCGCGGATCTGCTCGGGCGACATGTAGGCAGGCGAGCCCACGCCGGTAATTTGCGTGGTCTCGGCGCCGACGTTGAGCGCGAGCCCGAAGTCGCCGATACGCACGTCGGTCGGCGAGGCGGCGTAGAGCAGGTTGCCGGGCTTGATGTCGCGATGCGTCACGCCCTGCATGTGCGCGTACGCCAGGGCGCGCGTGCACTTGAAGACGATGTCGACCACCTGCTCGAGCGGCAGCAGGTTCTCGGGCGCGCAGTAGCGCTCCATCGTGCCGCCGGGCACGAACTCCATGACGATGTAGCCCGAATCCTCGCCGATGCCGGCGTCGTAGATCTGCGCGATGTGCGGATGCTCGAGCTTGCCGGCGAGCGACGCCTCGGTGAAGAACAGCTTGCGGAACAGGCGCCCGCGCGTCGGGTCGCGCAGCGCCTCGGGAAAGATGCGCTTCACCGCCACCTCGCGGTTGCGGAACGGGTCCTGGCACAGGAACACCTCGGAGGTCGCGCCCTCGCCGAGCTTGCGCAGGATGGGATAGTTGGCGACGTGGTCCAAAGCCGACGCTCTACCCTAGACGCCGGAAAGGCGCACGTTCGCCATCGACAGCCGCTCGACCAGGATCGCCATGAAGGCGCGGTCGAACTTGTGGCGGCAACCCTCCGATACCTGCGCGAGCTTGGCGGTCGGCACCGCGATGATGTCGGCCTCGTCGGTGACCGTGACGTCGGCCACGCGGCGGTGCTCGTTCCTCGAGAGATAGGCCATCTCGCCGAAACACTCGCCAGGATTGAGGACGTTGAGCAGGCGGCCGCGCCTGGTGACCTTGACCTGGCCGTCGGCGAGGATGCAGAAGTGCTCGCCGGGATCGCCTTCCTTCATCAGCGACTGGCCGGCGTCGGCATGGCTCCAGCTCGAGATGTGCGCCACCTCCCAGAGCTCGGCATCCGAGAACTCCTGGAAAAAGGCGAGGTTGCGCAGCGTCTCGAAGCGATCGGAGTCGGGGAATTCCTGCGCCTTGTGCGCGACGCTGCGCTCGGCGCGGAACACCTGCGCCAGCTCGCGGGAAAACTCGGCCCATTGCGGATACCTTTGGTCGCGCTCGCGCGCCATCGCGCGCATCACGATGGCATCGACCTCGGCAGGCAGCTCCGTGCGGAACGCCGAAGGCGGCTGCACCTCGGAGTTCGTGATCTGGTAGATCAGACTGAAGTTATTCGCCGCCTGGAAGGGCAGCCGTCCGGTGAGCAGGTGATACATCACCACGCCGATCGAATAGATATCGGTGCGGTGGTCCAGGCTACTCTCCTTGACCTGCTCGGGTGACATGTAGGCCGGCGAGCCGATGGCGGTGATCTGCGTGGTCTCGCCGGTCGCGATCAGCGCGGCGCCGAAGTCCGTGATCTTCACGTGGCTCTCGCCGGTATGCAGCAGGTTCGCCGGCTTGAGGTCGCGGTGCGTGACGCCCAGGCGGTGCGCGAACTCGAGCGCCCGCGTGCACTTGAAGATGATCTCGATCGCGCGCCCGATCGGCAGCAGGGCATCGCCGCGGCAGTATTTCTCGAGCGTACCGCCATCGACGTACTCCATCACGATGTAGTGCAGCTTCTCTTCGGCCACCGCGTCGTAGATCTGGCAGATATGCGGGTGCTGCAGTCTTCCGGCGAGCGAGGCTTCGGTGAGGAACAGTTTCCGGTACAGGCGCCCGCGCTCGGGATCCTGGAAGCTTTCCGGGAACGCCACCTTCACCGCGACATCGCGGTCATTGAAGGGATCGTGGCACTGGTAGACCTCGGAGGTGGCGCCTTCGCCGAGCTTGCGCAGCACCGGATACTTGCCGATCCGGCTGAGCTGGCCGCGTTCAGTCATTACTGCAGGCGCTTGCGCGCGCGGGCAGCCGCCTTGCGCACCTGCGCCGGCGCGGTGCCGCCGAGGTGATCGCGCGACGCTACCGAGCCCTCGGGCGTCAGCACGCGCTTCACATCGGCGCCGATCTTGGGTGAAAAGCGGCGCAGCGTTGCCAGGGGAAGCCGGGCGAGATCCGTCCGGCGGCGCTCGGCTTCGCGCACGGCGCGCGCCACCACTTCATGCGCGTCGCGAAACGCCACGCCCTGGCGCACCAGGTAATCGGCGAGATCCGTAGCGGTAGCATGGCCTTCGGCGAGCGCGGCGCGCATCGCGCGCGGCACGGGACGCAAGCCCGCGATCAGGCCGGCGAACACCGCCAGACAGTCTTTCAGCGTATCGACCGTGTCGAACAAGGGCTCCTTGTCTTCCTGGTTGTCCTTGTTGTAGGCGAGCGGCTGCGCCTTCATCAGCGCCAGCAGCGTGACCAGGCTGCCGAAGACGCGCGCGCTCTTGCCGCGCACCAGCTCGGCGACGTCCGGGTTCTTCTTCTGCGGCATGATCGACGAGCCGGTGCAGTAGCCTTCGGGCAGGCGCACGAAGCCGAAACGCGGGCTCGACCAGAGCACGATCTCCTCCGCGAGGCGCGACAGATGCATCATCGCGAGCGCCGCGCAGGCTGCGAACTCGATCGCGAAGTCGCGATCCGAGACCGCGTCGATGGAGTTCTCGGCCAGCCCCTCGAAGCCCAGCTCCTTGGCGACGCGCTCGCGCTGGATCGGAAAGCTGGTTCCGGCAAGCGCAGCGGCGCCGAGCGGCAGCTGGTTGACGCGCGCGCGGCACTGCGCGAGGCGCGCGCGATCGCGCTCGAGCATCGCGACATACGCCAGCAGGTGATGCCCGAAGGTCACCGGCTGCGCCACCTGGAGATGCGTGAAGCCCGGCATCACCAGCGCCGCGTGGCGCTCGGCCTGCCCGATGAGCGCGCGCATCAGGCGCACCGCCGCAGCGTCGATCGCGTCGATTTCCTCGCGCAGCCAGAGGCGCAGGTCGGTCGCGACCTGGTCGTTGCGCGAGCGCGCGGTATGCAGCCGCTTGCCCGCCTCGCCGGCGATCGCGGTCAGGCGTCGCTCGATGTTGAGATGCACGTCCTCGGCGTCGAGCGACCAGGCAAAGCGGCCGCTTTCGATCTCGCGGCGCACTTGGGCGAGGCCGCGCTCGATGGCCGTAAGATCGCGCTTCGTGATGATGCCGGCCGCCGCGAGCATGCGTGCATGGGCAAGCGATCCGGCGATGTCCTGCTTGGCGAGACGCTGGTCGAAGCCGACCGAGGCGCCAAAGCGCTTCACGCGCTCGTCGACAGGCTCCCTGAAGCGGCCGGACCAAGGTTGCCTCTTAGTGGCCATGCTCGCACAATCAGCTTTGAATGCAGTTTAAGAATTGTTTGTAACCATGCCGAGTATAAGGCAAAACACCTATCCGGACCTGCTGCCGGATTTCCGCAACCTGGCGGTGATGGCGCGCGTGCTGGTCGGCGTCAACGCGCTGGCACTCGCCGGCACGTTCTACGCCGCGCCCGCGGTCGCGCCGGCGGTCGATCGCTTCATCCACGCCGCGGCGTTCCTCGAGCCGCTGCTGCTGATCGAGCTGATGGTGCTGTTCGCGGCTTCGGGGTTGATCGCGCGGCTGCCCTATTGGATCGGTGGCGCCATCGTGATCGTGCTCGCGGGCGTGCTCGCGGGTGCGTATAACGCCATGGTGCGCACGGTCGCGACGGAGGCGGTGCCGAGCCTGTCGCGCACAGTGGTCATTACCTTATTGGTGGCGACGGCGCTATTGGCCTACTTCCGGCTGCATACCAAGGCGTTCTCGCCGGCGCTCGCCGAGGCGCGCCTGCAGGCGCTGCAGGCGCGCATCCGGCCGCACTTCCTGTTCAACAGCCTGAATGCGGTGCTGGCGCTCATCCGGCGCGATCCGAAACGCGCCGAGCGCGCGCTCGAGGATATCGCCGACCTTTTCCGCACGCTGATGTCCGACGCGCGCCAGTTCGTGCGCCTCGCCGACGAAATCGCGCTCCTCGAGCGCTACGCCGACATCGAGCAGCTGCGCCTGGGCGATCGGCTGCGCGTCAGCTGGGAGCTCGACGCCGCGCCATCGGACGCTTTGCTGCCGCCGATGGTGCTGCAGCCCCTGCTCGAGAATGCGGTGTATCACGGCGTGGAGCCCGGCACCGGTGTCGGCGACGTGCTGGTGCGCATCGAGCGGCGCGGCGACCGGGTGCATGCCACGATCGAGAACCCGCACCTGGAGACCGGCGGGCAGCGCAGCGGCAATCGCATGGCGCTCGAGAACATCCGCGAACGGCTGGCGCTGTTCTTCGACGCCGAGGCGCGGCTCGAAACGCGCATCGCCAATGGGCGCTATCGCGTCGAAATAGAGGTACCTTACCGGCGCACATGATCCGCGTCTTCCTCGCCGACGATGAGAGCCCGGCCCGCGAGCGCCTGAAGGAGCTGCTGCAGGACATCGCGGCTGAAGTGCCCACCGCCGTGGCCGGCGAGGCGCGCAACGGGGTCGAGGCGCTCGAGCGCCTGCCCGCCAGCGGCGCGCAGGTGCTGCTGCTCGACATCCGCATGCCGGGGATGGACGGGCTCGAGCTCGCGCGGCACCTCGGCGGCCTGGAGAACGCCCCCGCGGTGATCTTCGTCACCGCGCACGACAAGCACGCGCTGGAAGCCTTCGAGCTGAACGCGCTCGACTATCTTCTCAAGCCGGTGCGCGCTTCGCGCCTCGCCGCTGCGCTGAAGAAAGCGGCCACCGCCGGCCCGCCGCGGCGCGAGAGCCTGGCGCGCGCGGCCGACGCGCCGCGCGAATACCTGTCGGTCGCGGAGCGCCATCGCATCGTGCTCGTGCCGGTGCGCGACATCCTCTTTCTGCGCGCCGAGCAGAAGTACGTCACCGTGCGCACGCGCGAGCGCGAGCACCTGATCGAGGAATCGCTGATCGCTCTCGAGCGCGAGTTCAGCGAGCCGTTTGTGCGCATTCACCGCAACTGCCTCGTCGCACGCAGCGCGATCCGCGGCTTCGAGCGCACCGGGGCGGGCGAAGAAGAGGCGCGCTGGCAGGTCGTGCTCGACGGCTACGCCGAACGGCTGCCGGTGAGCCGCCGGCAGTGGCCCGCGGTGCGAGAGCTGATCGCCGATCGTCCATGAAGCGGCTGGTGATCGCGACGCGCCGCAGCCGCCTCGCGCTGTGGCAGGCCGAGCACGTAAGAGCACGTCTGCAGGCGCTTCACCCCGGGCTCGCCGTCGAGCTGCTGCCCATGACGACGAGCGGCGACGAGCTGGTCGACCGCCGGCTCGACCAGGCCGGCGGCAAAGGGCTCTTCGTGAAGGAGCTCGAGACCGCGATGACCGACGGGCGCGCCGACCTCGCGGTGCATTCGATGAAGGATGTGCCGGCCGAGCTGCCGGCGGGCTTCACGCTGGCTGCCATCAGCGCCCGCGAGGATCCGCGCGATGCCTTCGTCTCCAACCGCTTCGCGGCGCTTGCGGAGATGCCCGCGGGGGCGGTCCTCGGCACCTCCAGCCTGCGGCGCAGCGCGCAGGTCAAGGAGCGCCACCCGGCGCTCGAGCTGCGCCTCTTGCGCGGCAATGTCGAGACGCGCATCGCGAAGCTCGATCGCGGCGAATACGACGCCATCGTGCTCGCGGTGGCGGGACTCGTGCGCCTCGGCCTAGCCGATCGCATCCGCGGCCGCCTTAGCGTCGAGGAAAGCCTGCCTTCGCCCGGGCAGGGCGCGCTGGGCATCGAATGCCTTGCGGCCCGCGCCGATCTTGTCAGAACCTTGCAAGTGCTGGGCGACGCGCCCACGGCCCGATGCGTGCGCGCCGAACGCGCCGTGAGCCGCGCGCTCGGCGGCAGCTGCGCGCTGCCGCTGGGCGCCTATGCCGTGATCAGCGACGGCCGGCTAAGGCTCAGCGCTCTGGTTGCATCGGCGGACGGACGCCGCGTGGTGCGCGTGCAAACCGACGGCACCGACCCGGAAGCTGTCGGCGCGGCGGCCGCGCAGGCGCTGCGCGATCAGGGCGCAGAGGCAATCCTGCAATCACTCCAATGAGCCTTGCTGGGCGCGGCATCGTTGTCACGCGTCCACGCGAGCTGGCCGAACCATTCGCACGCCTCCTCGAGCGCCGCGGCGCACGGGCCTTCGTCTTCCCGGCGATCGAGATCCAGCCGCTTCCCGCCCCGGCGGCCCTCGCACAGCTTGCGGATTTCAACATCGCGGTGTTCATCAGCCCATCGGCGGTGCGCGTGTCGTTGCCTGCAATTTCGCCGTGGCCGCGCGGCGTGACCGCGGCAGCGGTCGGCTCCGGCACGCGCCGCGAGCTCGAGCGCGCAGGCGTGGCGCCGGTGATTGCACCATCCGTCGGCGCCGATAGTGAAGCCCTGGCTGCGCTGCCTGAGATGCAAGACCTGCGCGGCAAGCGCGTTCTCATCGTGCGCGGTGAAGGCGGCCGGGCGCTGCTTGGCGAGACGCTCGCGGCGCGCGGCGCGCGCGTCGAATACGCCGAGTGCTATCGGCGCGTGCGGCCGGTCACCGATGCTGCTCCATTGCTCGCCTCGTGGCGCGCGGGTCAAGTTCATGCGGTGACGCTGTCGTCCGCCGAGGCGCTCGACAATTTCATCGCCATGACGGGGGCGCAGCTCAGCGCCGCCCTGCCGCTTTTCGTGCCGCACCAGCGCGTATCGGCCCACGCGCGCAGCCGCGGCCTGCGCGAGCTGGTCGTGGCGGGTGCCGGCGACGACGAGATGATCGAGCGGCTGGTAGCATATTTTGATGAGCGAGACTGAACCCGCCACGCGCCTGTCGAGGACCATGGTGCTCGCGCTCCTGGCGGTGGTGCTTGCCGCGGGGCTGGCGGGTCTTTCCTGGCTCGATGCGCGCCATCGCATCGGCGCCACGCAGGAAGAGCTGGCGCGCCGGCTGCACGAGATCGAGTCCGATGCCCGCGAGGCGCGCCTGCTGTCGCGCCAGGCGCAGGAAGCGTTGCGCGACGCCCAGGGCAGGGTGGCGCAACTCGAGGCGCGGCTCGCGGAGTCGCAAAGCCAGCAGCTTGCCCTCGAGGCGCTCTACCAGGACCTGTCGCGCAATCGCGACGAATGGCAGCTCGCCGAGATCGAGCAGGTGCTCGCGATCGCCTCGCAGCAGCTGCAGCTCGCGCGCAACGTGCGCGCCGCGCTGCTCGCGCTGCAGCTCGCCGAGGCGCGTCTTTCCCGCACCGATCGCCCGCAATTCGCGCCGATCCGGCGCGCGCTCGCCCGCGACATCGAGCGCCTGAAGGCCGCGCCGGCGGTGGATTTCGCCGCCGTGGCGGCGCGCATCGACAACCTCATCGGCGGGGTCGATTCGCTGCCGCTCGCCTTCGAGGAGAGGAGCGAGCGCACCCCGGCGCCGAAGGAGCCCGCCGGCAGCCCCGAGCGCGGCTTTCTCGCCCGCCTGGGCGCCGAAGTGTGGAGCG
>Ga0209647_1001925_pt1 | contig 17103 bp, 16 predicted proteins | sample GraSoi_2013_60cm_FD_185827 | JGI IMG/M metagenome (GOLD analysis project Ga0209647, IMG submission 185827) | Grasslands soil microbial communities from the Angelo Coastal Reserve, California, USA - Sample 9_17_2013_60cm (SPAdes) (version 2) | ecosystem: Environmental > Terrestrial > Soil >...
AACGCTTAGCCGCAACAGTGACGCTAGCACAGCAGCAGATCCCAGAGGAGTTGTGGAAAGAACTGGAGACCATTTTCCAGTCCTGAAAGACGGCCACCAGTACGAAGAAGAACTGCCAGTCTTGCTGTTCTTTGATCGCGCCCAAAAGCAACAGGCCCTATAGCCAATGCGGATAGATCTGCTACAATATACTTGCGGTAAGCGTATTATAAAGTAAAGTTCTAAATAATGAAGCGCAAATTGTGAACTAACACATAGTTCTGCGATTACCCACAGTATATACTACCTACAATAGCGTTTGTTGTTGTCTAGAGGAGTCCTGAATGAGGTCGAGCGTAGTTGAACCTAATTCCTCATCAACTGTACAGTTCCCAGGTCAGCGGAACCAGGCCCAATATACATCTCGCATGCCACAGCCCCAACGTCCATACCCTCAACCTCCACAACACAAGCCAAAGTCTCGCCTGGTACTTGTGCCTGCTGAAGGATGGTTTGCCCTGCTATGCCTGGCCGTTGCTGCATACTGTGTAATCTATGCTATCACTGCTGTGAACTGGGTAGATAATACCTTTGTTTTGAATGGGAGTGCCGCTACCGGCTTAATCATTGGACTTGGCGTTGCAAAAATCAAGCGCTTCCCCCAGGGAATAATGCACCTTGCAGCCTGCCTGATCGGCTATTGGCTCTCCATCTGGCTTACCAGCGTTATTGCCTTCCATGTCTCGTGGGGCTTATTGATCGCGGGCATAGGTTCAGTCATTACAGACCCAACCAGGATCAATAACAGCGCCATGGTCTTTCTCTTCTATCTCTCTTTCCTCTGCTTCTTTTTAGGCTACTTTGGCGCATGGTTGACGTACCGGGCTCATCTTCCCTGGTTGGTAGCTATCGTGTATTGCTCCATTCTGCTGATCAATCTAAGTTATGTCAAGCAAGATGCCAGCTTTATTGTGACAATCATGCTTGTCGCATTGATTCTCTTGATTGCTCGCGTGCAATTGACAGCGAACCTGACCCAGTGGCAAAACCTGGGATTGTATACCGATCGTACATGGCTACGCGGCATTACCGCTCGCATTATGCAGATAGCCTCGTGTATGGTTGTACTTACGCTCGTCGCTGGATGGCTGCTCCCCATACTAAGCCAGCCATCAGCTGGAGTCACATTCTGGAACAACCTGGATAATGCCTGGGCGAATATTACGCAAGGTCACATCTCATGGCAGAATCCAGGCTCGCTGATCCAGCCATATCAATCACCTACTAACTTCTTTGGTGATCAGCTGACCATTGCGGGCAGCGTACATTTGCCCACCGGCGAGGTAATGAATTATACAAGTTCTGCTGGGCCGCAATACCTGGCAGGTTTCACCTATGACCACTTTGATGGACATACATGGACCTCTCTATCCTCAACTACTAACCAGAATTATGGAGCGAATGCCCCGCTTCCCACCGATATAAATCTCGACTCCATAACTACCATTACATCTGTGACTGTTGTCCAGCCACCAGAGGATACAAAACATTATCTCTTCGCTCCCTCACAACCATCCTCATTTGATATTTCTACTATCTTATACGGGGATCAAATGATATCTGCCTGGACCCAGGCAAATCAACTGTCCAAGGGAGAGCATTATCAAGTCGTCTCTTTGCTCTCGAATGCCACGCCGCAAAATCTATCTATCGTCCCATTACCACAAGAGAACACAGATTATTGGCACGCGGATACAAACTACAGCAAGCTCATGGCATACTACGTCCAGCTTCCAAGTGGTTTATCACCTCAGGTATGGAAAACCACTCAGCAATGGACACATGGTGCAACCAACACATACGATGCCTTGCGCAAACTTGAAGTCCATCTGAGTGATCAAACACAATTTACCTATTCTCTGGATAATCCGCCCGTACCCGCTAATGTGGACGCTACCTCCTGGTTATTGCAAACACGACGTGGCTATTGTACCTACTACGCTACGGCTATGACCACCATGGCACGGCAGTTAGGCATTCCCACGCGCATCGTCAATGGTTTCAGTCGTGGACACCTGGATCAGCGGCGCAAGGTGTGGGTGATTGATGGCAGCGATGCACATAGCTGGGTGCAGGCATACTTCCCCGGTTTTGGTTGGATCAACTTTGACCCGACCCCCGGTTTTTCCCTGCACAACACAAATAACCCCCAACCTGTCACAACACCGGGGGCAACAGCCCATCCAAAGCAGCCTCCCACCAGGAGTACACCACCTGCGCTGGGGAAGAATGCACACCCGACGCCGTCCGCCGGTTCTCCGAGCAGCAGAAACCCTTTTACGACGGATACAACCTCGCAGATAGATTTCCTGTTGGGCCTGTCTCTCACGGCCTTGATCGGTTCGCTACTTGTGCTACTCGTAGCCATCGTGCGCTACCGCTGGCTCAGCCTCTATCCCAATAGTACTTTTATAGCAGGAACTTTCTGGCGCTTATGTCGCCTCGCCAGCTGGATGGGTCTGGCTCCCCGCGACTGGCAGACCCCGTACGAATATGGGCGTATGCTCTGCCGCCACGTTCCCCAGGAGGCCAATCCGCTTTGGCGGCTTACCGAACTGTTCGTACGTGAACGCTGGGCTGGCCCCCAAACGATGCCCTACACTCTTTCTACCTCAGAACGCGAGGTAGAAAAACTTATGCCAGGCTTGCGCAGAACGTTCCTGCGTTTACTCTGGATGAAAACAAAGGCCAAGAAGAGATAAGATTGGAATGTTGCTGAGTCCATAAGTTCGTCGATACAGTGCTTGCTTCTTGTAACCCTTCTACGTATTGATCAACACAACAGCACGTCGGTGCTCTGTGGGGCCCCACAGATCATGTGTATACGTCGTTCACCGAGCATACCGTCCTAGGCAGGATGTCTCTGGATGGACTTCGCTACGATCAGGAGTTGATCGTGAAACATAACGCGCAACAGTCGCGGAAAGAAGGTATCATGGCGAAGAACAAGCAAGCATTGGAAGCTTCTACCAGCCGTCGTTCCTTTTTGCAAAAGGGAGTGATGATAGGAGGAGCAGGAACTATTGGCGCCGGGTTGCTGAGCGCCGGATTACTCAAGACGAACTTCGCGCACGCACACGGGGCAACGAGTTCTGCGATTACGAAAGGTGACGTGGCCATTCTCAGGTTTCTGTCTGCAGCCGAAATCCTCGAAACCGATCTGTGGCAACAATACAACGAACTCGGAGGAATCCAGGACAGCGAAGTCCCAGGAGGGAAGGGGAGTGCTGCCTACATCGCTGCCCTTCAAGTGCTGGATGGGGACATGCCCCAGTATATCCACGACAATACCGAGGATGAGTTCAGCCACTTCACATTCATTAACGCGTACCTGACTGCCAACGGCGCCGCTCCCGTCAATCTGGATAAGTTTCGCACCTTGCCGAGCAGTAAAGCGACAGGCGCCCAGCAGATCGGACGGCTCACCAACCTCATGCAGCTCACCGTGGACACCAGTTGGTGGACGCGCTACCGCAGTCGCACGAAGAACCCCGATTTCGGTGATACGTTCGCTCAAGCTATCCCGGGTTTGAGTAAGGGCAAGTTTCCGGCAATTCCCAGAAACGATGGTGACCTCACCCCTAATGACCACATCCAGGCGATCGCCAACACGGCGGCATTCCATTTTGGGTTTATCGAGCAAGGTGGCACCAGCCTCTACCCATCGCTGGCTCAGAGGGTCACCAATGTGGAAGTGTTGCGCATCTTGCTCAGTATCGGCCCAACCGAGACGGCGCACTTTCAGACCTGGCATGACAAGGCGGGCAATGCGAAAGTTCTGACCGACCCCACGAATGGATTGGTGTTTCCGGACCTCAATGCCCCTCCTTTTGGCGGGGAGAACTTCCAGACCAACCTGATCATGCCCGAGCCAACCGTCTTCCTGAGCCGAACGTTCCCGGTCGTTTCGATCATTCGCCCAACCCAGACACAGGGGGCTGCCATGGGTGCGGTCCAGGCCTTGACGGCCGACGGGCTTTTCATCGGCCAATCACCGGAGTTCTTTGCAGTCCTGCACGACCTGGCACAGCAAGCAGATGCGGCCCAGCGCGGGTTTTAAATGACGAGAGATGACGCCTCCACCAGTTAATAAAGTTCTACCAAAGGGGCTTTGCAGCTTGCAGTTGCAAAGCCCCTTTACTATGCAATTATTGCATGTAACTATCTACATTCGTGGATGTATCGATACGCGTTACAGGGCATAGCACATCACGTCTATATATTTTGAAAAGCTATTTTCCATGCTATACTGTAGGAAGAAGTTGGGGAGGATGGAAGTGATGCGAAAAGAACCACCGATAGCGGAATGTGCGTTTAGCTGGGGGAAAGTGTTCCGGCTCTATGATGATTACCTCGACGTAAATGGAACACACTATGCCTTGAGCAAACTAACCTGTATGCAACCCATTTATCAACATGCCCTGGGCGTTTCTTCAGTACGTCTTGTACTGCTTTTTGGCAATAAGAAGGTCGTCCTACGCGGCATTGTGGCAATTGCGGAAGCGAATAAAGTAATAGATTATCTCACTTCCCACTATCTGGATTCGCTGCGCTCTCCAGGAGCAGCGGACGAGGATACCAGTTGCAGCCTCCCACGAGAACATATTACTGCCGAAAACGAAGAAATAACCCAGAAAATTAAATTTGAAAGCAGAAGTGCTTCAGAACCGCAGCCTGCATCTGAGGCTATAGCCGAGCCAGAACAATGGCCTCAAGAATCTGAGCGCCGTGATGAGCGAGAAGTGCATACAGAAGCTACCAGTGTGCTCAAAGGGGATGCACAGGTTGAAGTGCAAGAGTATGATCTGCATCACGCGCAGAATATGTACTTGCAAGAGCGGGCACAGGCCACGACAGCCAAGGTCGAAACACCGAACTGGCAGCGTTTTCGCCAGGATCAGCGCGCTCGTCGGCAACAACGTCTCCATGTCGCGCGCTCACTACGTGAAAATGGTTTCGACGTGGAAAAACTGACCTATCAACTCAAGGAAGACGCACTGGTTGAGATAATCGTTCCGCTGCGCTTGCTTCCCGGTGAACAGGCTTACTACAGCACGGATGCTACGCTGTGCGGCGAACCTATCGGCAATGCATTGCGCTATACTTACCCGGCCCGGGATCATGGCACATTGATTTTGACCAGCAAACGCCTGATCTATATTGGACGTAAGAGTCAAATTATCCTGGATTATGCGCGTCTCGCGCATATCTCTCGCTTGCGCGGTGCTATTGCTTTGCAAGCGGAACACTGGTACAGGCGAGAAATTTTTGAGGTTCGCCGGTCTCTGGAATGCATCATGTACCTTGAGTCTATTCTCAGGCGCTTTCAACGTGAGCAAGAGTTTGAGGCTATCACAAATAGATACGTGTATGGCAGAGAGCAAGGAGAGAAAGTGGCAGCTGGATTAGAAGTTAAAACAGCACCGCTATCTACGGGCACCTGGAATACAGCAAAAGTAACAGATAGCATGAACAGGTAGACAAAAGTGGGCGGACGTGTTAGGGGAACACACGCCCAGGGGATGGGGATGGGATGAGGTAGTTACTATATCGCACCCAATTAGGCGTATGTCACAGCAAGAGGGGGAAAGGGATAGGAGATGATTGACACGTTAATGGCCCTTTGGAACCAGGGGACTCGTGGTAGAGGCATATTAGTTACCACTGCTTTTTTTATCATATGCATTAGTATATCCCTACTTTTAATTCCAATTGAGAACACCTGGACATCCTGGTTATCCCATCAAGGGAATTCTCCAGGTGATCAGACTAGCGTCATAAGCTCCACGGATTTGACAGCAACAGCACGCGCAAATAACATTCAGCCAACAACAGACAATACAATAACAATTTACGCACCAACAACGACGCCACAAGCAACACCAACAAAACCATCAACCAATCCATGTACTGTTACACCCGTGCCCCATAGAACTCCTGTGGTAGTGGGAACTACACCCTCGAGGGGAGGTCATAGTCCAACACCTATTCCGACGGCTACTCACGGCGTTACTCCAACCAGCACACCTATACCCAGTCCCACACCAACCAATACACCGATTATTAGTCCCACGCCGACTAATACACCCGTGCCCAGTCCCACACCAACTAATACGCCGGTACCCAGTCCCACGCCGACGCATACACCTGTGCCCAGTCCCACACCAACCAATACGCCGGTACCCAGTCCCACGCCGACGCATACACCTGTGCCTAGTGTGACACCGACTGGCACACCCATTGCCAGTGTAACGCCAACCAATACGCCTATAGCCAGCGTCACACCGACACCACGCAAAACGCCTACAGTGCCTGCAACACTCACTATTGGAGAAGGGGCCACTCATTCAGGGCAGCCATTACAAGGTAACAATCCATGGCATACAAATTGCCTGCATATAAGAGCGGGAGATAGTGTAGATATGTATAGTAAAGCGCATATCCTGGCGACTTTGGAACATAATCTGGGCTTTATCCTTGCTGGATCTACCCTGGGAACGCTCTTCTTCTATGTGATTATCTATCTCCTGGTGCGTAAAAAGAAGGTATAGTTAGCTTGTCCAAATTAATGGAGAAGCTTTTTCTTGTTGTAAGGCTGTAAAGATACGCTCCTTGAGCGCCGGTGAAGGATTTACCTGGTTAACAGATAGTGGTAAGAGAGTCACCACACCTCTGAGTTCTTGCATAAGACGAGTACACCTTGCGCAGGTTGCCAGGTGTACTTCGGCCTCCCGCATTTCAGCCGGTGTGGCAGCATCAAGCACATATGCACCCGAAAGTTGTTCAAATTCTTCGCAGGTCATGGTGACTCACTCCATTCTGTTCACTTGACCTTAACTACGACTTACACGGCCAAATAGATTACAGAAAAGAGCCAGAAAGCCCCGTCTCTTTAGAGCGGGGATGAATGGCTCAAGCTCTTGCATGTTGTGTACAGTCCGTGTACACTAGCAACATTGACTAGCAACATGAACAGCATACCGTGCACCTCATCGTGTACCCTATCATCTGGTGCCCCAAACGGAGGCGCAAGGTCTTGCACGGCAAGATAGCAGAACGCTTAGAGCAGATTATCCATGAGGTATGCCCAAAGCGGGAATGGGAAATCATCGGGCTGAATCGCCAGCCCAATGATTTCAAAGGATGTTCCTCGCATCTCTTGCGAGAAGCCTTTCCAACGCTCTCGCGGATGCCGTCTTTGTGGATGCGCTCGACCTTCTGTAGCACGGCTGGCAAGCTGAGCGCCGAAACCGTTCAGAAGTCCATCGAAAGGCAGAGCAAGGCATGAGCAAAACCACGCGGCAAGTACGCTTGTACCCAACACCTGAACATTCCTGCTTGCTCATGGGACATTGCCAGGAGTACATCACCACGGTGAATGTCCTGGTTGCCGCATTCGATAGCGGTGTCTTGCAAGGCAAAGTCAGCACGAAGGATTTCACGGCCCGTCTTCCCAGCGCCGTCAAAAATCAAGCCTTGCGGGATGCGCAATCCGTCTTGAAGCGTTCTCTTGAGCTTGGCTGTCTTCCCATCCTGAAAAAGCCCATGTGCCAATGGAACAATCAGAATTGGCGCATTGTGGATGGCATGCTCATTCTGCCCCTCTGCACCGATGGAAAAACACAGCAAGCCCGCATTTCTTGCGCTTCTGTGGCACTGGAAGGGAAAGTGGGGATCCTCCGCATCACAAAGAAACGGGGCAAATGGATAGCTGATATTGCCTTGACGGGAGAAGATGCTCCATTAACTGAGGGGCAAGCCGTTCTGGGTGTGGATCTTGGGATCAAAGTCCCTGCTGTAGCGCATGTCAGAGGCAAGGGAACGCGCTTCTTTGGCAATGGCAGATATCAGCGACACATGCGCCGACGCTTCTACAGCCGACGCAAGCGCTTGCAGAAAGCGAAAAAGACACGCGCCGTCAAGAAAAGCCAGGGCAAAGAAGCGCGGTGGATGAAGAATATCAACCATCAGCTTTCCAGGCACATTGTGAACCATGCCCATGAACAGGGCGTGTGTACCATCAAAGTAGAGTCTCTTGCAGGCATCCGCAAGGGCACGACACGCACCAGTCGTGGGGCATCTGCCCGCAAAAACAACCGGATGAAAAACACCTGGAGCTTCTATCAATTGACGATGTTCATCACCTACAAAGCGGAACGGCTTGGCATCACGGTAGAGCAGGTAGACCCAGCCTATACCAGCCAGGAATGTCCCGCCTGTAGCGCACGCAATAAGGCACAAGACCGAACCTATGTCTGTGCTGAATGTGGCTGGATGGGGCATAGAGACAAAGTAGGGGCAATGAATATCAGCCGCAGGGCTGGCCTATCTGATAAACGGGTAGGTGCCACAGGAGCATAAGGCTCGGCCTGTGGATGGGTCGCCTGAGACGGCCCGAACTGTGAAGCAATGATCTCGAAGCTGAAAAGAATTGAGAGGGAGCCGATCAGAACCCCCGCCGATTTATCGCGGGGAGTCTCAGATTACCACACTTGTTGCTCTCTAGTTCCCGCGAACTATCCTCTGGGATTAGTCTATAATAACTATACAGGCACTTTGTGATAGAGCTAGATGCATAAAGAAATATGATTATGGATGCTCCACTGCTTTTAGCAGAAAAAATAACTGCCTCGGTCTGCCTCGGTATGCTTATTGGATTGGAACGAGAGTGGGCTCGCAAAGAAGCAGGTGTGCGCAGTTTCGCCCTTGTCTCCCTGCTAGGCACCTTAAGCTGGCTTGTTTCGCCTACCCTGGCTTTCATCCAAGTTGGTATAGTAGTCGTTATTATTATCGTTGCCAATGCTTATAGCCTCTATAAAGATGAGCCTCTACTTATTACGACGTCACTGGCCCTGGCAGTGACAAACATACTGGGAATGCTGGTCGGGATGGAGCAGTTTTTTATTGCTTTCGCCTGTGCTCTTGTGATAACTGCTCTGCTCTTGTGGAAAACCGAGCTTGTTGCATTCACCAGTAAACTGACTGTGACTGAGATACGCGGCACGCTCCTCATGGGTTTTATCACTTTTGTCGTCTACCCATTACTGCCACCTGGCTTTATTGATCCCTGGCACATCGTTAATCCACGCTCCATCTGGATCACTGTGATTGTTGTCTCTGCATTAAACTTTGTCAACTATATTCTGCTACGCCAACTGGGTGTGAAAGGTCTGCGCTACAGCGCCATCCTTGGTGGATTAGTAAACAGCGCGGCTACAGCCGTGCTTCTAGGTGAAGAGCTCAAGGCAAACCCAGACCTTGCCCCGACTGCTCCCACCGATTTTATGCTGGCAGACCTGGCCATGATTGTGCGCAATGGTGCCCTAGTAGCTATTTTTTCCTGGGTAGTAGGGCCCCAAACAAGCCTGGCAGTCTTGCTGATTTTGGGGCCAATGGCCGTGGTTGCCGGAGCTATCTCACTGATCATTTTGCTGGGCACAAAGCCAAAAACTCACCTACCCAGCCAGAAGCCAGCACTGACATCACCCCTGGCAATTCGCTCAGTTCTCCGCTTCGGTCTGCTTTTTTTCTCGCTCACGATCATTAGCGGATTGGCCCAGCGTCTGTTTGGATCTCTCGGCTTCCTGGTGGTGGTTGTGCTGGGGGCTCTGGCCAGCGCTGCATCATCAGCAGTGCTCGTCGGTACACAAGTACAGCTACATATGCTTGTACCTGATGCCGCCGCGCTAGCTATGTACTTTGCTTCACTGGTTGGCTTAGTGGAAAATGTCGTTATCTTCTACACAGTTACACGTCAACGTGCCATCAGCCTGCGCCTTGCGCTGTTCTCGCTATTAATTGCACTCTCTGGAGGTATAGCCATAGCGCTAGCCGCCTATTTCGGCCTCTCGGTTTGGCACTTTTAAGAATTGCAGCTGATCCCTTTGTACCTTGCTGCCAGCGACTATAAAATAGTCATGTATCGCAATTACGTGGTCGAAGTGATGGACAAACATGGGATAATGTAGACAAAGGGAAGAGAAGAAGGGATTGGAAGAGGAAAGCGATACTATGGATGCCTTATGTTTGGATTTCTTGAATAGTGAATTTCGCGATTTTCGTGGACGCTGGGTAAAGGATCAACTTTTTGAAACGGGATGGCTGGAGCAATTCCTCATACGTTGGAAGCTTCAACCAGCAGACCTGGCCGATCCACCGCCATTAGCAGATCTGCTAAAATTGCGTGCGTTGTTACGACACATGGTCGAAGCACTGGCAAGCTCGCACCCCACAGCTAGTGACCTGTCGGAGCTAAATACGTTCTTACTCGCCGCGCCATCGAGCCTTCAATTAGTACGTCAGGACACGCGATATCAACTGGAGCAGGTGCCCCAGCGGAAAGATTGGAAGTGGATACAGGCAAAGATTGCAGCATCGTTCGCTGAACTACTGGTTACGTATGAACCACGCCGCCTCAAGGTGTGCGAAAATGCCCACTGCCGTGGGATCTTTTACGATGAAAGCAAGAGCCATACCCGGCGCTTTTGTACAAGCAACAAATGTGCCAATCTCGTGAAAATGCGCAGGTTTCGTACACGTCATAAAGCCAGCTTTCAGGGAACGGACGCAGAGAAAACAGGAAAATTGCAAGCTTTGCCGTAGCGATATCAGGTGGTTTGCAGTATTTTGATGAGACCATCCTCGCCAAGAAACGAACAGCTTTTTCGTAATGTTTCCGTGACGCTTCCGTGACGCTTGTTATTTACACTAGGTAATTGAGCGCACATTGATTAAATCTATACAGTTCAGACCGAAGGTCACGCTGGCACTCAAGTATATACTGGATAAAGGAGGCAGCGTTTCGTTTAGGTATGTAGTGTGCATCGGGATGTGAACAAGTTTTAAGCGAGTTTAGGGTAACACAGAAAAACGACAGGAAAGGAGGGCTTATGGGTCGATGGTTCCAGCGGTTTGTCGCGAATGGTATGTATGGAGAAGTGAGCGATGCCACCATAAAGGGCTATTTGCGCTCGGCAAGCCAGCTCGAAGATGTGTGGCAGCAGATCGATGACGAAGTAGATTCACTTATTATACAAGGAATGGCTCCCTGGGATGCATATGCCAAAATGGGCTACGCCCTCGCGTTTGTTCGCGCGTGCCGCACAAACGTCGTCTTTGTGCAGGAACTTTTGAAAGCTGATGCAGCTGCGGACCCTGCGAGTGCAGGCTATCTGCCCAGAGTGACATATGATCAGGCACTTGCCCTCTGCGAACATATCGAGCCGTATCTCGAGGAGGCGATAAAAGCATCAACAAATCCACGCTATGTTCCCACCGAGTACGCCCTCCCTCTCAAACTGGGGCCGCGCGTCAGGTATCCCAACCAGCGGCTCCCACTGCCTCACTTACAAGGAATTATTGGAGCGGCACAGCAGATGAGAGATTGGGGCGCTGGACTGTTGGCGAAATACGAGCTCGCGCTACGGGCCGCCAAAGTACCGCTTCCACAGCCAATATCAATACATCTAGAGGAAATGAAGAGTGAGTTAGGACTCGGAGACTTTCACCTACGAACGGGTGTCGATATGGTAGGCCAGATCAGCAAGGGGCAGGCAACTGATGAACTGAACGAAAGGGCTGAAGGTTTCCTTTGGGAGGCAATGGAAAGCTTTTTCAAGCTAAGCCAGTTGATCGCGCTCCCAGAGAAGCCTGTGCGACCGCTGCATAGCACATCTGGTGGTATGACACGTCAACAACAAGCTCCCTCGGGATATATTTCTCAGCGTCCAGATCTGGCGGTACCTGCACAACCCACTCAGGGACCTGGCCCCACACTACCTGTACAACCCGCGCCAGATGTATCCGACCTGCTCAACCAGGTAACTGCTGGTCCGGGTGCAAGCATAAGAACACCCTCGCAAGGCTCGCAGGATGTGTCTGATCTACTCAACCAGGTAACTGCTGGTCCGGAGGCAGTGCTAAGAGAAGATCCTCGATCCACATCCGATGTATCCGACCTTCTTAACCAGGTAACCGCTGATCGGGAGCCGAATCCAGTAGTAGCTATACAACCTTCACTCGATGTATCTGACTTGTTCAATCAGGGATCCGCTGATCCGGGGATGGCCCAGGACAGGACCGCGCAGGACCTGAAAAAAGACGTTCATACTCCAGGCCATCCTGGACCTACGAGCAAGCCAACTCCCAGGGACGATACCCTGGATATGCTCTCTGAGATATGCGGAGAGCAGCAAACAAGTGATGAACCGTAACGTAAAAGCATTGCGCTAAGCACTAGAAGCGCGTCAGGCGCAGACGAAAGGAAGGATCGCCTCAATTATGGGTTTGTTTGATCATTTGAAATTGATAGGCAGTATGAAGGCTGAGAATGCTCTGCAAAAGGCAGAGGACCCTGCCCAGGTGTTCAATTATAGCTATACCAAGCAAATGGAGCAGCTGCAGCAGCTTCGCCAGAGCCTGGTTACTGTTGTTCAGAACGAGAAGCACATCGAAATGCTCGAGACTCAAGTGGAAGCACAGGCAAATCACCTGCAACAACAGGCTCAACAGGCCATACAGCAAGGACGCGAAGACCTGGCTCGCCTGGCACTCCAACGCAAGGAGGCGTTGTTCACGCAGGTGGCTGGCTATAAACAGCAACTTGAGCAACTCACAGCCCAACATCACAAAATTGAGCTACTTGTGCAGCAGGCAGAACAGCGAATTTCGACTTTTAGGACTCAAAAGGACATGGTTGAGTCACAGTATCAGGCAGCGCAGGCCGCGGTTCATGTTGGAGAGATTGCCACGGGTATCTCGAAAGAATCCACAGAAATGAATCTCGCCATGCAGCGCGCACAGGAGAATGTTTTGCAGATGCAGTCGCGAGCTTCCGCCATCGATGCGTTGCTGGACTCGGGCACCCTTGGCGATCAGGGTCTGCTTGGTGGGGGCCAATCAACCGACCTGGATCATCAACTCGCGCAAATCACAGCAGAACACAACGTCGAAGCGGAATTGGCTGCTATGCGGCAACAAATCAAGCAAGGGCCTACTTCCCAGGGGCTATTGGAAGACCCATCCGCGTAGCTTGCTGACCTTTGCGATTGCTCGTGCCTGTTGGGCACTGGCTTTTGCTAGCCATGCAATAATCCCTTCATATGGGAGATGCATTTGATTTCAGCTACAGCTCTATGTTTAAAGAACACAAAACACACGTGAAAAGGAGAAAGATACGATGACCAATGAGATGAACACTGGCGCGAACGACCAATTTGCCCAGACCACGCAAGAGAAGGAGCCAATGCTCCTGCTCGACACAACCGGGTCCATGAACTATGCCACGGCCCAGAATGATCCAACACCGCGTAAAGATACGATCCGCGAGGCCATCAGCATTATCGTTTCCCGCCTGGCAGCAGCTGATAGCCAGGCAGGCCATGAGGAAGAGGGCGGCGGCCTGCGTACCATCACATTCGCGGATGGGCAGGCCCACGATATTGGCGATCTCAACCCGAACAACCTGCAACAGAAGTGGAGCCATATTCGCTGGGGTGGTGGGACACGCATCATGCCGGGCTTTAACCAGCTATTGAAGGCCTACACCGAGGAGTTCGGAGCAACGCCCCAGCCGGAGCGTCCCCTGTTATTAGCCCTCGTCATCACGGATGGTGAAGCTGAAGACACCGACCTGTTCAGGAATACAGTGGCGCGGTCTGCCGGGAGCATGTATACGGTGCTTGCCATCATCGGTTATGGCGCTGAACATGATCGTGCGCTGCAGGCATACCAGCAAGTCGAGGCGCAGAATGCCCATGTCAAGGTGATGCCCTTCGCAGGTGAGACCGATCCGGAGAAAATTGCCAACGCATTACTGCGTATGATCGAGTAGTCACTGGCCTTCAGGCAATTAATAACACCAAATGACTCCGCTCCCGTTACTGAATTTATTCAATTCAGTAACGGGAGCGATGAGTTTCAATTGATCTCCCTATTTTACGAAAAATACTAAGCAGTTTCACAAGCTCTTTGCTCGACTTCCCTTGCAAGTACAACAAGACGCTATCAAAGCGTATAAGCTCTTCCGATCTGTATCACAAGTCTCGCCATTTCAAATAGATTGATCCTTATTCACCCCTCCCACTTGCACTTTTAGATAGACTCAACGAGGCGGAACGTATGCGTGATGGTTGCTGTTTTACCAAGCATGGCGCTTGCACCACAATACTTTTCTTCGGTCAAATCTATCGCACGTTGCACGGCTTCTGACTGAAGAGCTTGTCCGGTGAAAATGTGCTCAACCGCGATCTTCACGAATATCCTCGGATGTTCCTCGACACGTTCTCCGTGAATACGCACTTCATATGCAGTTATTTTCTGGCGCTTTTTCCGCAGAATACCAAGAATATCCATACCAGCGCAACTGGCCAGTGCCACCAGTAACATTTCCATCGGACGCGGGCCGGCATCCTGCCCTCCATTGTGTTGGGCAGCATCAAGTATCACATGATGGCCGGAACCTGTTTCCACATCGAAGCGCATACCAGTTTCTAAGACCGCTCTCACAGTCATATCATTCGCCATGATCTCTTCCTTTTTTCATTCTTTCATGCTCTCTTTTGTTCCTGCTGAAAGCACAGCCCGTCCATCAGCCACCACAGCAGCTTCCTCCCCTGCTATCACCGGATTCAGATCAAGTTCTATAATCTCAGGAAATTCCGTGAGCAGCCATGCCGCAGCCTGCAGTGTCTGTATGACGGCTAGTATATTCACCGCCGCCTTCCCGCGTACACCCCTTAACAGTGGGTAGCCGCGCACCTCTCGTATCATTGCGTGTAGTTCGTCAGTCGCAGCAGGGAGCAGTCGATACGCAACGTCGCGCAGCACTTCAACAAATACCCCACCCAGACCAAACAACAACATTGGTCCAAACTCTCCATCACGCAATCCACCGATGATTACTTCCTGGCCCTGTACCAGTTCCTGTACACTGATCCCGAGAATACGTGTTGTCGACTGCTGCGCGCTCACGGTTGACAGTATTTCCTCAAATGTTGTAGCGACGCTGGCAAGCGGCACACCCACTCGTACACCCCCAACATCCGACTTATGGCTGATATCGGTTGAAACGATTTTCAGTACGCAAGGGCCTCCCAGCGTTTCAGCGAATTGTTGGGCCTCTGCCGGATTGGTGCACAGCATTTCTTGGGGTATTCTGGCCCCATAGATTTGCAGAAGCGCTTTGACTTCGTTCTCCAATAGCAGCGTGCGCCCCTGCGCACGTGCTGCCGCAATGATGAACCCTGCTTTTGCGTATGCTTCTGGCGGTGGCGACTCAGGTATCATCTGCCGGGTAGCTCGCGTACGATGCGCATTGGCATAGGCAACGATGGCTGCAGCGGTACGCGTTGTTCGCTCAGGCCATTCGTAGACGGGAATACCAGCTTCCTGTAAGAGCGCCTGGTTCTCAGCCCCTTCACTGCCTGCCACCCAACAAATATACGTAGGTTTAGCGATTCCCCTTTCTCGTTGGCAGCGCAATACAGCATCACGTACGGCTTCGACATTTTCACGCATCAGGGCAGAACGCTGCAACAAGACGGGTATGATAACGTCAATCTCATCACATTCATAGAGGACCTCGATGCTTCCAGCATACATTGCTGGGAAACGCGCCCAGGCAGGGGTTACATCCACCGGATTGCGTGGACTGGCGTAGGCAGGGATCATAGGAGAGATACGTTCCTGTGTCTCGGCTTGCAGTTCTGGTACACTGAGTCCGAAACGCTCACACATATCGGTCAATTCGACGCCAGTTCCTCCTGAATTGGTAATAATACCAACGCGTCGGCCCGTTGGCAGTGGCTGGCGGCTCAATCCCTCAGCAATATCCACCATCTCCAGGCCGCTCTCAGCAAGAATAGCGCCCGCCTGCCGTACCGCCGTAACGAATGCAGTTGCGTCGCCAGTTAAGGCGGCGGTATGTGAAGCGGCAGCGCGCCGACCGGCAGTCGAACGTCCAGTCTTCGCAATTACGACTGGTTTGTGCTGTGTAGCATATGCCAGAGCCTCATAAAAGGCACGCCCGTTACTCACTGATTCTAAAAATAGGCAGAGAACTTTTGTTTCCTCGTCTTCAGCAAAATACTTTAGAATTTCGTGATCGGCCAGGTCCGCTTTATTGCCATGGGAGAGGATTTTGGCGAAGCGCAAACGCCGCGCCTGGGCAAGACCAAAGATCGCCATACCATATGCGCCGCTTTGAGTGACAAGCGAGATATTGCCGCCCTTTGGGGGAAGACCGAAGCCCATCGAGGCGTTCAAGCCGAGGTTGCAGTTGTACAGGCCAAAACAGTTTGGCCCGATCAGGCGCACTCCTCCGGCACGCGCGGCCTCAAGCATGGCATCCTGCCGTTTCTGACCTTCTGGCCCTGTTTCGGCGAATCCGCCGCTCAGCACCAGAGCGACTCCCGCGCCGGACCTCGCGCAGTCACGCATAGCCTCGACGCATAGCTCCGGCGGGAGCGCAATTGCCGCCAGGTCTACAGGTTCAGGCACATCTTGCAGCAGCGGGTAGGCCCGGTACCCCATAATCTCTGTTTCGTTGGGGTTAATGGGAAAGAGTTTACCGGTGTATCCCTCCAGCAAATTACGCATCAATGTCTGTCCCAATTTACCAGGTTTTGCCGAAGCGCCTATCACGGCGATACTGCGTGGATTAAATGCAGCTTCTCCCCAGTTATGCATAAAGCCAGTCCCCTTCACCTACAAATAATGCGGGCTCCCCGCCAGTGTGCAGAAAGATAACGCTCTCACCGGGACGAAAGTATCCGGCACGACAATATGCTCTATATCCCGCGAGCGCCTTCCCCGTGTACGTTGGGTCAAGAAAGATACCTTCACTCCTTGCAACTATACGAATAGCCTCTGCTCCCTCGGCTGTCGGTATGCCATAGCCCGGCCCAATAAATCCCCCATGCACGATCACAGCCTCTTCGGGAATGGCTGCATCCGATCCCAGCCTGTCGATGGCCTCCTGAGCCAGCATCAGGACCCGCCTCCGCACCTCCTCAACTGGCCGACTAACGGTAAAGCCCTCAACGCGCCAGGGTAGCTGTAGAGCTC
>Ga0209647_1001927_pt1 | contig 17100 bp, 22 predicted proteins | sample GraSoi_2013_60cm_FD_185827 | JGI IMG/M metagenome (GOLD analysis project Ga0209647, IMG submission 185827) | Grasslands soil microbial communities from the Angelo Coastal Reserve, California, USA - Sample 9_17_2013_60cm (SPAdes) (version 2) | ecosystem: Environmental > Terrestrial > Soil >...
ATAGGCGGATTGATCTGGAGGAGCAGAATGTGGAGCTGGTAAATTTCGGCGGGAGCGTTTGACTGGACCATGGTAGCTCAACATCGCTTGTCGCGGCCGCTGCCAGCCCCCGGTTTTTCCCGGTCTCGTCACCAGCTAGCTTTCGCCGAGAGCTTCCTCGACAGGCGATGGAGTTCGCGTGCTAACCACATCCAACCGATATTCCGTTAACGGAATACATTCCGTTTCGTGCACGGACTCCTTGTTGTGTTTAGCCTGCTATAAGCAAAATATCTTTTATGACTTTTGAACACGGCTGCTCACGCAGCCGTCACAGCTTTAGGATCTGCTCCCCTGCCAACAAGAAGGCGCCGGCGCCGTAGTCGTTCGTATCGTTCTGGCTCGCAGGCCCTGGGGCCGCCGCCGGTGGTTGCACCCAGCCCACCCGACCTTGGGTATTGACCGCGGTGACAAGCGCGTTCCATGCCTTTGTCACGGTCGGTAGGTAGGTCGCGCGGTCCAAAAGACCTTGATTGATTCCCCATGCGATGGCGAATGTAAATAGGGCCGTTCCGCTCGACTCCGGATTGGGATAGGTGTTGGGCGCGAGCAAGCTCGAGCGCCAGAATCCATCCGCGGACTGAAGCGTGCGCACCTTGCCGGCCAACTGAACGAACAGCTGTTCGTAGTCTGCATGTCGGCTGTCTGTTGTTGGGAGCACCTCGAGGATGCGCGCGACTCCCGCCAGGACCCAGCCGTTGCCTCGAGACCAGAAGATGTTGCTGTTGATAAAGTTGGCGTCCCGCCAGAACAAGCCCACGGCTGGAGCAAACAGAAAGGCTTTCGTGTCCCAGAACATGTTATTCATCAAAGTCAGATACTGGGTCTTGCCGCTTCCTTTCGCAACTCGCGCCATCGCAGGCGGTGCCATGAAAAGCGCATCCTCCCACCACCATTCCTGACGTCCAGGAAGTGGCGAAGCGACCATCGCGTCGAACGTCTTCTCCGCAGCGGCGATCATCACACCGTTCTGTGGAATTTGGTTCTCCAGATACAATTCAGCGTAAGTTTGGACGCACGCCTGGTTGTCGGCAAAACGCGGGTCCCCGACGTACAATTGCCAACGATTTACGGTACCCCAATGTAACGCGTAGTCACTATATTTGACGTCGCCGAGCGCGCGATACGCGGACATTATCCCCATCTGGAACACCGATCTGACCCATCCGGCGTCATAATTGCCGCCAAACAAATTGATGTCGTAATCGGCCACGAGCCGCATGATGGACAACACCGCTGCGTGATCAAAAGGGGCAGTAGTCGTAGTATAGGTGAAGCTGACGGGGCCCTGACTATGTGCGCCTGTGGAACCGGTCATATGATAACTGGTCCCGTCGAAATATTCAGCATTGTTGATCGTGGCCACACTGGTGGTGGTGAGCGCAGTACTTGAGCCGTACCACCAATCTCCGCCCACAATCTCCTGACTGAGTACGTAATAGGACGTGTTTGCTGCAAGCGCCACTGGCGTTCCGAGTGCCGCATACATGAAAGCGCCTGCCGTCGCGCCTGACGTATTCACGAGCGCAGTTCCTAACGTTGCACCATCCGAGACGCTCTTCAAATACACCGTATGTGTGCCAGTGTTGCCAGAAACCACCCAGCGTCCCAAACTTGTCACGGTGATGGGCGAATCGCCAACCGTAAACTCAAAGCCATTCTGGTTGCTGGTATTGTTGTAAAGAATTCCCAGTGTTTCACCGGTGATGAAGGGCGTGCCATTGTTTGATCCTGAGGCAGCAGTAGCTACCCCCATCAGTGCGCAAATGACGGCCGTAGCGGCTCTGCGCAGCTGCCAACGGATTGGGGTGAGAGACGAGGTAGGGGACGTATCGTTAGGGGACACAGTCATAGGAAATCTCCTTCTGAGGGCGGTGTTCCTGGGATACCTCCGTTAAAGGGTTAACCCAAATCGCCGGGCGCCACCGAAACTCCCGCCTCCGCCGCTCTTCCGTGGCGTCCGTCCGGCGTAGCCGCAGGCCCGCCAAGGCGTTTTGTTTTACTCTTGCCCACACCAAAACACCCGTCTCGGCCTTTTTTCGCTTTGGAGGGCGATGTTTCGCAGCGCTGTTATAAACTTTCAACCGAACGGATTTGCCAAAGTAACCACAGCAAGGTAACGACACACATAAAGAAACTGACACTACCCTCTCGCGAGCTTCTTCAGCTCTGCTCCTGCTATAGCTGTCACCCCGTGGGTTCCACATAACTCTCCTCACACTGAATGGTTAACTGTCGAGATAGGTTCGAACGGGCGGTGTCACACCCATCCGATCGTCCTTTAGGACCTGTACGAACGCCAATCGGTGCGAATAAAGGCACTGACCGCAATAGACCCGGGGCTGCAGTCGGATTGGACTTCAGACGGAATGTAGTCGCCCAGACTCCTCGTTGAAGAGATGGAGGCCTCTCTTCATGGCGAGGGAGAGAAGTCGAGTGACCCTGTCCTAGAGGGATATACTATATGACACCAACAACTCACTTATTCAAGACTTATATGAATCTCATCGAGCGGCATCATAACGATCGCTTGATCTCGATAATGGACAAACACCTGCCTCAATGGCGCTTGCGGCGACAGGAGTTAAATGCTGGACCGCTTGCCCAAGAGGCTTGGGACTACTAGTTCACCTACGACGACCTGCTCAAACGCGACAAAGCCCGAACCTTCCTGATCCGGACGTGCTGGCCCCAGAGAAAGCCGAGGAACTCGGGAGCTGCGCTGCAGCAATTTGCAACGATCGCAGAGGACTTAAAACCGTGAGTGCTGCTTCTCGCCTTTGACGCAACACTTATTTCCTCCACACGATCGCATCCTCCCACAGCGTAACCAAACGGCCAAAAAATTGTCTAAAGTCATGCCTTTCCAGGCCGTATACAATATACGCTAATTGTGTGGCATTATGTAAATCTGTAGAATCTCCTGGGGGACCAACGCAGCTCGTGAGATCTGGCTGAGCAGCTCAGCCCGCAACTAAAAAGCATACTTATTTTGGGCGGCGCGCTCGCACATCACTACGAAACGCGCCGCCCTTATTTGATCGAAACAAATGAAACGATACCTCATTATTGGCGCGCTGCTAGTCAGCGCGATAACCTCGCACGCACAAACCAATTCGATCGCGGACTTCTTTCAGGCCAACTACGACGTGACCAATCTGGATGAGTACGCCAACCGGCGGATCCGCCAAGTCAGCTTTGTCTTAGTCAACTGGAGCGAATACAACGACGTTCAGCAACGCTATCTCGATGGCCGCTACGTCAAACTGGGCGAATCACATTGGTCAGAAACTGGCGGCGTCCCGTACAGGGATCAGGCCATTAGTTACGCCCGGTTCATCGGTGCCGATGCTGTCGTTTACACGGCAGCCACCAATGGCAAATACGATGGCTTTAATGGCATCGAACGCAGCGATCATCGAGTCGGCTTTTACGCCAAGCAGAGCGCTGGAGCGAGCCACAGTGTAGTAAACAGGCCAACCAGTGCCGAGGCCACAGCAGCCATAAATCGGGCGCAAGATGCATGGCATGAACCTCGTGTGAAGGGCGGAGTCTGGTATGATCCCCAGACTGATACTTATAATTGGACGGGACCAAAATTCGGCGAGCGCAGATCAAAATCAGCCTCGTGGTTTCTCGATCATTTCGGACCTTACCTATAGCTAATGTTCTTTCTGAAGTTTTTGTGGAGAAATGATGAAACGAATAATAATTTTGACGGTAGCGGCGGCATTCATGCTCGCCGCTGGGCGCAAGCGCAACAGCAGCAACAAGTATCCGATGTGATGACTTTCTACAAACAGATGCAGAACCTATCCTTCCGTGGCTGGGTACAGCTCTATAAAACCGCCCGAAATGCTCCCAGTAATTGGGATACGATCGGCTTCGATAAATGACAGAAACAATATCGACGCTTTGAACCGGTAACGGAATACCAACTCGAATTAAAGAACGGCGAACGATTACTTGTTATGGGCATAGAGGAGAAGTGATCGCTTCCGGTCCGGCCTCTGTTTATCTGAGTAATGAAGATCGGCTAGTGGTAAGAGTTAATCTTATTCGCCCAGGAACTACTAATATTCACATCTATGCTGGCGAGCTATTCCAGGAGCACTTTCAACTAGACGGCGGCGAATACTAAAATGAGGGCAATCACGATACTAACGGCAGCACTCATGCTGGCCGCTGGAGCGCAAGCCGGTGGACAAACCGGCAAAGTGATTGTCTATCGCGCTGCGAGCCCGCAAGCCATGTTCGCGCCAGTTCACCCAATCTTGGAGCATAGGCACTACACTACCTATAGCGGCCCCGGCTCCATCACGGTCCTTATGTACAACAACTAGATCGTCAATATCCCCATAGTGAAAATCACGCCTGACAACATCACCGTATTCTTTCAGAAAAAACTGCTGGGCACGATCATCTCGATCGTTCTGTTTGTGCTGATCACTAGCTTCTTTAACCTGCATGGCAAGCAGCTCGCGGCCTGGACCCATTACGACCAGTTGGAAAACTGGGTTATGCGCTCATTGCATGTTCCGGCCGCACCCGAACCCTCACCTGAACGCAAGATCGCTGAAGCGCTCTTCGAAAAGGGCTGGTCCGCCAAAGTGGTGATCAAAAAAGTTGAGTACGGTGAGGAAATTGCTTGGTTCAACATCAAAGGCAAAACCGGCATAGTCTACTATTGCCTTAACGATCTGCCCATCAGCAAGGCCGATATCACCGTCGAATTTAAAGCCGACAGTGTGGTGATGCATTTCCTCAATGGTGACGGCGAAAAATGGGAAACCACCGCCCCCTATCCTGACCTGCTCAAAATGAGGACCGATAACAACGCTGGACCGGTGATTGGACCCTACATCCCCAAGCCCGCTAACTAGAAATGAACAAGACCCTCAACCAACTACTCAATCTCGCCGCCCATCAGGCGCACCTTGTTCTGCTGGGACTCAAATAACCTGAGCTGGTGCCCAGCTGGGTGTTCATCCAGCCGGATAGCTCCAGCCGGGTACTGGCAACGCCATTCCATAATGATGGTCAGAAAGACGCCACGATCGCCTACGTCAAAGCGTGGATGCGCAACCACGGTACCGTCGCCTATTCGTTCGTGTGACTACTGTGAAACTCGTGAAGGCAGTAATTCTAACCAATGGTTCGAGGCGTTCCTTGACGGCAGGATTCCCAGCTTCGATGAGATCACCAAGCTGGTCGACGAACAGGTTAAGGAACGCATGGAGGACGAGGTCTGGATCAATGACCTCTATCAGGTCGCGGTCCGCCGAGCTGATGACTGGACCGGCCCGGACGGTGAACGCTCATGGCCCGAGTTGATCCATCTCTCGATCAAGCGGATTGACCGGCGACCGATCCACGACTGGCACGACCTGCAGGAGATCAAGAACCAGCTAGTGGGCCCGGAGCACGAAGCGGTGGAACTCTACCCTGCGGAAAGCCGCCGAGTTGACAGCTTCAAGGGCTCACGGAGAATCAGCAGGCGGCGGTTCGCTCAGTAAAACGCCGGGTTTTGGTCGTTGCTGGCGCAGGACACAGGTCACCTGACCCTACAGCTTTTTCCGGTTTAGGTTTCCGCCCGGCAACTGCGCGAGCGCCGCCCCGTTTACTTTTGATTCGGTTTTTCATAATTCAAAGTGGCCGGTTGACTGATTTACCAAGTGGCTTGTCATCAACATATCGACTGGGGAATCCAAAAGGAAAGACAACTCCCGACTGTTTCAATGCAAAAAGATGAAAGCAGCAAATATCGTAAGTTCTCGGGAACGAGCACAGTTAGCGATCTAGTTACAATACTATAATACCAATATTTTGCAGACCCGATAGTAAACAAAGGCGTAATCATTCACGCAACGTTGCGCTAATATAAACGCGTAATGAAGCTACTCTTGATAGCAGGACTTACGGCAGGGATGGCATGCGCGGCGCTGGCAGGCGGCACTGCCCAATGGGACCCTTATCAGTTCAATCCTGGCGCACCATCGGGCGGCTGGCGCTATAGCGATGGTTCCTCTTCTTACTACGATCCTAATCTCTTCAATCCTGGTGCACCATCGGGCGGTTATCGCTTTAGTCATGGCGGCAGCGCCCACTGGGACCCCTACATGTGGCCGCACGGCGGATGGGTTTTTGAAGATAGGTAATCTATGAAACCACGCACAAAAGTGGATAGTGATCCGGTCGCAACCGCAACCATGGAACGAATTGGCCGCACTCTCAATGAGCGTGAGCGGTCTCAAGTGCAGGTCCGAAGGGAGGGATTCGGGTGGGGCGCGATCGTCTGCGCTCTGTTTGTCGGTTATCTCGGAGCGAATGTAGCTGGGAACCTATAGAATCGGAAACCCAGCGCCCCCCTGGCGGCTGCTCAGGACGAGGTACTGCCCCAGGCGACGCCCGCACCGACTCCGGTGACTCGCCGCGCTGATCTTATCCCGGCAGATCCGAAAGTGCCACGAGCGGCATTGGTTCGCTTAGGGATTCCATCGGCGGTAATGAATCCATCGGTGGTAACCAAGATCAGCCAGTGGGGCGATACATTCTGGTGTAATCTGCCCGATGGGCGCTGGGTTATTGCCACTGCCATCGGTCGGCTTAACAGTTGGGAAGAATTGCCTTGGACTGGCAACCAGATTGGCGATGCTAGATGGATCGGTGAGCACTGTTTTGTCTGGCTTAACCCGATCGGTCAAACTTCACCAACTTGGATAGACCCCTAATGCCTAAGAAACAGCAACCCCAGCCGAACCCTGCCGATCAATTTTCAGATGACGACATGGACCAAATCAAACGCTTTGGCCAAGCGTTGGGCGGCGCTCCCACCGATTTCGATGAAGAGGTCGAGAAGGCGCTTGATGCGCGCCTCCGCGCCCGCGAGGCCAGTGCCGGTAAGATGAAAGCGGCAGCCACTGGCGGTTCTGCCGGCTTGGGTCCGACTGAGGCAGAGCAGGCGTTAGCTAAGCAGCAATCAGCGCTGCAGCAGCAGACGGCTGGCGCCGGAGCGGGGGCCGCTGCTTCAGCAAGATAGGCCTTCCAAGCGAGTTCACATTTTCGTTCGGAGAGCATAACAGTTCTAGGCGTTGTGGATCATTTCGCGTTCGCGGGAACAGGTCGTCAGCTCAAGCGTTTTTTCTTTGAGCAGATGAAAAGGACTGAAGACCACGGCAGCGTTCTTGCGGAAGACATTTTTGCTGAAGCAACGGTGATGCCATAAGAGCCGGGTCGAATTGCGAAAAGCTCGATAGACGCGCCGATATTTTAGGCCTTAGCCCGCGAAAGCTGGCGCCACGAAAGAAGTAGCACTACCCCGAAGAAGGGAAGCAATACCCACGCTGCATTGGTCTCCGGTACCACGGGGACATGTCCGTGCTTACCGCCCTTATCACTTTCGTGCTTATCGCCCTTGCCCTTATCTTCGTGTTGTCCGGGGTGATCGCCCTTGTCCTGGTTGCCCTTTTTATCTTCGTGCGGTCCGGGGGCCTTGTTATCTTCCCTGCCCTTATTGTCTTCGTCCTTGTCCTTGTCCTTGTCCTTGTCCTTGTTATCTTCGTGTCGTTCGGGGGTATCGCCCTTGTTATTTCCGCCCTTGTTAGTATAGGCTAGCACGGGAAGACCTAAGGAGACTGCGACTAAAGCGCAGATTTTAGGGAATATTTTCATTTTTATTACTATTTTGGTATCCGGCAACGGCGGATATCCTTTATTCATTTCGCCCGATCGGGCGAAAACTTTAGCCCCGAAGATGGAAAGAATGGGGGGAACTACTATTTCCCTTCAAGAAAGGGAGTTCTTGGACGCGACCGGCTGTCGCTCTTTTCAGCCTGGTCAGTAACAATTCTGGTGATACCGTGGACTGCTGCTCGGTGCTCGATAACCGAACGCGGTGCGGTTAGCGCTCAGAGCCGACACAACGCGGGACATGGCGAGGAAGTCGTCATGACTGAGGCCATAGGCTAAAGCACGGCCAGTGTAGGTACGCGCTTCTTGGCCCAAGACTTTGATCGCGGCCAGGATAACCAAAGCAGCGTTATCTGGTCTTACCAGCTTAAGCAGCTCGGAGAGATCTGACGAAAGCGCTGTCTGCGGCGGCGGCAGACTTGCTTGAGTCCGTACTCCGTTCGGACCTGGATCGCCCCTCTGATTACCGGTCGTGTCGATGCCGGCGAGTTCGTGACTCACCTGGCTACGCGCTTTTGCTGCCGATCGATTACCCTGGATGCGGCCAACCATCCAGCGTTCGCGATAAGAACGATTGAGCAATGTGCCGTAAGGGATGTGATACTCGTCGCTCAGTTGACGCAGGGTGCGTCCGCCGGTCGTGGCCAGCCGATGGATCTGATCCCAGTCGGCACGACGTTGCCGCCGTCTTTTGTTGTCCCACCAAGAGGACATAACCTGTTTTGGTTTGATCGGAAAGCTTTGCTGTAAAACGTTGAATAAGCAACATTCCAGATCCGGTTAAGGAAGAGCGCACCCGCAGCTCCGGCCAAGAGGCCGCCAAACAGCGACAACTGGAAGCCAAGGGGCAACAAGCCTTACGAGAAGTCATCCGCCGACAAAAGGTGGCGGAAGCGTTGCAGGGTCGTTACTTGCGACTTGGCCAGTTGTTTTCCATCGAGGAAACAAGATCCTCAAAATGTTTGGACGAAAGTCCGGTATCTTTGCCGAGGCTGTCGTAGGCTCGATACGTAGAGCCAAACAGGGATTCGACGGTACGAACGCTTGTGCTGTGGAATTTATAGCCTCCGTCCCATTCTCGACGCGGCACGGTGTTGAGGTGACGGGCAATCACCAGAGCGCCCAAGGTTAGGAGTACAATTAGCCAGGCGCGGTTGCTGAGCAGCGAAACGACTACGGCGCCGGTGGCATTCAGCAGACCGAGAAACTTGTTATTGGTCTTATAGGTTACTCCGTCAACTTCGACTTGGTTTTTACTGTATCGGACGCTCATTGTAAGAATTTCTTAATACGGCAGAAGCGTATATGCCTTTAATGTGTTCCTGCGGTGAGCAGCTTCTATTACGACCGGGAAGACGCGATTCGGGAATGGAACGCTCGCCAACGCGAATTACTCAAAATCTCGGGCTACGGCTCCAAACGGGCCTGAAAGGCTTTCCAGCTTGGCGCTACAGAGCGTTTTGATGAGGCATCCACTACTCACTCTGCTATTACCCCTTTTTCGGCTATTGGCGGAATTGCTAGGACCTTAGTTGCATCCCAAGATTCGTCGGTTTCTTCGTCAAATAATTCGGTGTAAGCGCGGACCATTGTTGCGTTCCTCGGCACGCATACAATGAACGTTCGGCGGTCGGTTTCAGTTGGTTCTAATGCTCCGTAGTCGTCTCTATGGTCCGGATTTTCCGGGTCCGTTAGCCATGAACCTTTGGCCGCGACACGAGGAAATTCTGCGGAAAGCGCCGTCCCATCCTTGGCCGTTTTGTTTTGCAGCTCATCGGCCGGAAAGGCGTAAGTGATCTCAAAAGTAAAGTCCTTAAATTGGTGTCGGACTTTCGACGTATTTTCGATCAAAGCCTCGACCGTGATAATCCATTGAGAGCCTTGTTCTCGCACAAAAGGCATCTCAACTCTCAGGTCAATTTTGGGCTTGCCTTCACGGAAGTGAATAAATCGGGTGTACGTCCACCATCCCCCCACGGCGAAAGCGGCAATCGTGGCAATGGATTGCAATCCTGCCGTATAGTTCTTGAAGTCTTCGGGCTTGAGCCAGCATATTACCAGGATGGCGATGAGAAAGCCGAAAACAACTCCCCCAACGTACAGCAGTACAGAAGCGATTACAGTCAGCCAGGTCGCGGCGTTTTTCTTTGCTTTAGCTCGTTCTTCTTTCACTTTTCGTGAGATGTACATAAGCGACAGAGCATCACTCGAACTCGCCCAACGCCATTGAGTCGACGATGCCGAATATCGTCAGCGCTTCGCTCTGGCTCCAACAAGAAACCGCGAGCCGTCTGGAAGATGCCCATGCGCATACATAAAGGCTTCTGGCGGAATTTCTTTTCCGGCCTGCTTGGCTCGATTAAGCATTTCTGAAACGGTGTTATTTATAAGGTCCGGTATCGTGCCTTCGGGTTCTCCGTGCACTACAAGTTGGGCCCGCCTGCCCTCGCCAATATCGAGTGATGCTAGCCAAAAACTTGGCTCTGAATCGTGCTTTAATTCCTGATGTCCCTTCGTCACAAAGAGGGTTACGGCAGACATTTTCCCAGGAGGGGCCGCCTCGATGAAGATTGTGCGCTTCCATTGATCGGGACTCCTTTGAGCTGGCAGAACTCCCAATTCGGACCTCGGAAAGAAAAGCCGATACGCAATTACGACATCGGGTAGTTGTGGAGGGGGTTTGTCCCAAACCTCCCAGGCCCGGTTTCGTTTTTCATTCAAAAGGTTTGGACGCTTCTTTAATGCTTCCTCGGTGAATCCCATGTGCCAGCGGCCCGAGGCGTGTAGGCTTACCTTGCATTCTTTAAAATTGTCGCGGCATGCGATGTAAACATCGCCCTTCTTTCCCGCCCAGCAGCGCCAAGAATTGGATGTTATTCGGTTTGGTGGAGCGACCGCGAAACGAACGGGTCCACTGGTAATAGGTAGAATTAAAGTGCTTCCTTGGCGAGAATCGCCTTGCAAAAAACATTGCACTATCACTCGGTCTCCAACCGCTAAATTTGGCCAGTTTCTTTGGTAGACTCCAATTTCCGAGCGTTGAACGGGTCCCTTAACGGCAGGCAACGTTTCCTCGGGTTTGAGCTTGCGCTGAACTTCAATTGATCCGCTTGCTTGCAACCAGCGAAGCGGCCAATCGGCAGTAAATTTTAATTCGTTTGGGGTCAGCAGGGTGACTGTCGCTTCAATCTCGTCCATACCTGGACTGTATCACCGCCACTGACAACGAACTGGTTGCGGTCCTTTGTGTTACTTAGGGCGCGGCCGAATTGTTGCTTCTCGGGTAACCTTTTCTGCTTCTGTTAGCTTCGAAAAGCTCGGTGCAGCCGGATCTACGACGTTGAGACGAAACTCGCCGATATCTTTGGGTAGGCCGAAGTCCCGATAGAATTCCTTTACAAGCCTATCTCTGTGATAGTGGGTTTCTTTGATGAGCTGATCTATTAGCGGACTTATCAGCTTGAAAAATGGCGGTTCGGCCAAAAATGGCGTTATAGTAAAGTGAAATGTTTTTCCGTCATTTATCAAAACCAATTCGTTTGGGTAGTCATCGGGTCGAGTCATCACTGAAGCGTCGGCGTGCGCGAAAAGCTGATTTCGCAGTGTGATGATATCGCGATGTAGATTTAGGTATTCCTCAGGAATAATATCTTTGGTCAGCGGACCCACTGGCCGGTTGTTGGTGAAAGGCCGGGCGTAAAGGCAAATGATCCCAACACACAACGGATAATATTCCGGTTGATCACTGTTTAATTTGCGTTCAAGCAAATATGCGATCCCGGTTCGAACCGCTTGAAAGGTGTGAAACGCAAATTCCATTCGCCACAAGGAACAAGCCGCTTCGAATTCCTCGCTCGCCGGCGCTTTGGCTTTGGCTTTAGCTTTAGATATTGCGCTTTGGGACTTGGCTTTCATGGGTGCAGTTGACTGGTGCTCTTTAGCCAAGCGCGTAGTTCCGGCAAAAACTTTTCGTAAAGCGATCGTGGCCCGTGGCCGCGAATGAATTCTGGTCGGGGTTTTTCTGGATATTGCCAGAAAGCAATTCCGGCCAAAGCATAATCGGTTGATTTCAACTCACGCATCGTTGGGTTTTGCTCAAAGAGATTCACCAAACGCCAGACCGCACCGCCGCTAACTCCGTTAAAAAAATTCGGAACCCGAACACCTAATTCGCGGTCAACCGGCACATCAAAGAAATCGTGTCCGTCTTCCTTCTTTTGATATTCGAACCTCGGTGCGAGGAATACCGGAAATTCGATGATAGCCCGTTGGTCAACTAGAGTTGCCGATACATTCTTAGCCGTTTCAACCGGAGCCCCAACTATCGCGAGGTGTGAGTAGTTTTCATCCAAAGCTCTTTGCATTCTGACATCGGGCTCCCGAGCCAAAGCGTAGAAGTTTATTCTTACCGCACGCAAGGTCCGTTCGAAAGCCGTGTTTTTCGGTAGTCGGATAAAAGCGAGATCCGGGCCCCATTCGGCATCGTCTATTTTTCTTTGTGGAGTTTCAGGGAAGCAATCCAGCAAATCCACTCGGATCTTGGTTGCGCTAAAATGAGCGGTATTTTCTCTGACGCTATCTGCGGAATAGATGTGAGGAACCGTGTATAAGAGTTGCGCTTGCCGAAACTGCTTATGAAAGACGACGTGTTCGGCCGTCAGGATTCCCGATACCCCATCAACCTCGACCAGGACACCGCTACCACCTTGTTTCCCGTCTGGAAGAATCGCAATAACCGGGCAGGCGAGAGTCTGTAGTGCATTGATTTGAAGTTCTGGGGAAAGGTCAGCCAAACTTAGGTAGCCGGGTTCCGGGGAACCATTTTGACTATCGGAAGGCATCTTGGAAATCCGTTAGGCTAACAGATAACGAAATGGCTTACGAGCGATTACGCAGAATTAAGCCGCTATTCTTAGTTTATTCTTAGTCAACGGCTTTTTAGCGCTATCAAAAGTTTGCGGATTCAAGTCTGGGAGCCGATTGAAAGCGGGTGAAGGGAATCGAACCCTCATTCAGATATTCCGAGGCGCACCGTTCTCGTCGTGGGCGCGGTGCCCGCACAAGAACCGTCCGTCCGCGTCCACGTCGGTTTGGAGTTCGTGGTCGGTCAGCGTGGTCTCAATTCCGCTTAGGGGGGCGGCTTGCCTAATCGTCCAACCCGTTTTTGGCTCAACCCGAATTTTTTGCCACTACAACGTCACGATTCTGACCTAATCGTCGTAAACATCTTCAGCACCACTTGTTCGTACTTCCGCTGCTCTTCCGGGCTGAGCACCACAGCTTTGGTATCCTCCAGCCCTTCCGGCCCCAATATCGCCTTCACCGCCTCGTAGGCTTCCTCGCTCAAATTCTTTTCCAGCAGCATCTTGCGAAACGCCCGCTTGCCTAGAGGGCGTCAGCGTTTTGCACAGCCCCTCACAGTTAAGCTTATCTTCCTCCGTCACGATATTTTTGGGTTTTTAGCGGCACCTTTAGGGCACTGATTTAGAATTACCTTTTTATTTACGTGTTTTAGAGGTTTCCCAAGTGCCACCTGTCCAAGGGGTTTGATTTGGAGCCGGCAGTCGGATTCGAACCGACGACCTGCTGATACAATCAGTTTCCGGCATTGATGCTCTCTCGCTCTTCCTCCCGACAGATCGGACATCTTCGTGCTAATCAGCTCTCTGAGCCGATCCGCAGCCGCAGAATGCCTCTCTAATCGCCGAACCAGCCGCTTCTTTGTTGCGCCGGTATCCAGAAATCGCGTTCGTCGCAAACACTCTTTCTGCACATCCCGCCAGCTTGTGCAGTATGTATTTTCCTCCGCTTCCTCCTGGTCGCTACGTCCCTCGCTTCAAACACCTCCAGGCTCCGCCACAGCGCCCTTTGCTTTTTGTGGCGCTCCACCTACGACGAGTCCGAGCCGGTCACTGGCAAGCGCTTCGCTAAATGCGCGCAGGGCCGCGTGATAACATCTGACAGTACAGAATCTGGCACTGCGTCGGGCCAGCTGCGATTTACAGACACGAAAGGGCCGCTGGCACATCACGCAGTGTCGGTAAATGTGACCTACGTCAGGGTATCGATACGGGTTGCTCATCGACTCACTCGGTCGTACAAAAAATATGCCGCCTAGACGATGTTATTTTTACTGCATGGGCTGAAGAACGACGTCCCTGGGCTAATTGAGTCACGCCAACACGCAAAACCCACGAGAGCTTCAGCGCCCCATCCTTTCTACCGGTCGAAAAGCCTCCCAAACAGCAATCGGTCGGTAGCTACGATACAAGATCTTCATGGCTCTGCTCGAGAAGTCCGCGGAGGTGACGAAGGAGCTGAGGGAAGCTTAGGACCGTATTTGTCTTGCGGTGTGAAATTCTTTGCTCTGTCTTACGGTGACCACCTTTTTTTTGCCGCCAGGAGATTGGCTCATGCGAAAAAGCATGCTTTTTCAAATCGGATTTAACTTTTAGGCTCCGAGCGTCTGGAGTGCCCCAATTAAGCTTAGGCACCGGAAGCACTTATGACTGGTTTCTGTTTGACTTGCCTGTTCATCAAACTGTTAACTAAATGGGCGAAATGTCCGAAATAATTAACAGTTTGAGGCCCGCCGCCAAGCTCTCTAAGCTGCAGAAACGCATCCTAGAAGAAGCATTACGAGCTTTTTGGTGGCACGCGCCGATCCATCGTGCCTGGGCAGGTACTTTGGAGCCCGGTTCATTCGATAGCGCACCGATCCTGATTAATTTCTATTCGCTTACCAAGGCAGAAATCAGAAGACCTTCTAGATGGCGAAAGGAAGTTAGAAAACCAGGAGGTAAACTCCCGCGGGCGCGTGTTGCGATCTGCCGAGCAATCAGGAGTCTGATAGGCCGCGGCCTCCTTGAACAGACCCACCATCGCGGGTTGTGGCGCTTAACTGTCCTAGGAAAAAAAGTTGCGCCGGGGCTCTGTCCCGACATCACCAGACCGGCCATGCGCGAGCTGGTGCCCAAAATCAAGGAGGCTTACGTAACACGTAAGAATATGAGACGGTTGGAGCCCGGAACCGATCTCAAAAGTTTCATTCGAAACTGCTTCCGGCCAGGGGTGAAGACCCCGTTAGATTCGCCCATAGCGAAAGATCTCGCCTTTTTAAGGCAATGCGATCAGATGGGACCCGCAAGGAGACAATGAGGCAGGGTCAATGTTACGGCGTTATGCCGGAGGGTGACCATCCAACGCCCGGGGACTTGGTCAGCAGCCCCTAGGCGAGGAGGGTGTCGAAGAGCAGGAAGAGACGCCGGGCGGCCACGTGAGCCGATCGATCCAGGTCCCAAGGCCGTCTCCATCGGGGATATTCACACCGACGACCACCTTTTTGCTCTACCTCCTTTTTTTAAAAGATCCCACCTCCTGTTTTCTTTGGAGCGAGAGCAAAAAAGTAACCAAAAAAGATGCCTTCCCGCTCCTCCCACCCTCCGCGTTTGGTTCCATCAAGCCACCCCAGCCCCGCCCCCTTTAATGCTCTACGACCCGCCTGAGTCCTGGCGCTTGCCCACGAGAACGCCCTTTTGTGAAATCTCAGAGCCAGGACCTTCGTGGACGGCCAATGGCCCATCGACCACCTTTAAAGCGGCTATCACCGGCCAACAATGCTCAAATACGCGAGGACTGGTCAACGTCCTTACGCCGGGGGAGCGAGCCGGTGATGAGTCTCGGAGCAGAGATCTCGCTCGGGGGGCGGATGCAGCTTAAGTCCAGACACCGGAACTGCTTAGGAGCCAGAGGCAAAGAAATTTGTGTTAAGCAAAACGGACAAAATTGTAGAAATGCTTAACAGTTTTGGAATTGGCTCGGCAGGCCGTTTCGTTAACTGGATCGACCCGGCAGGATCTCTAGAAAATGCGACACACCGCGAAACGTTCCAGGCTTCGCGTAACGCAGGGGGTTGCGCGCGACGCGACGGGGCCCGGCCGGCCGTGCACGCTGGGGAAGTGCCTGGATGTCGTGCGCAGCCTCGAGGGAACAGCTCATCCCTTCGAGAAGCAGGCGCGCCGCGTCCGGCTCATGGTACGAGCCGTCCCAAAGCCAGATACCAGAACTACTTGTGAGATGAACTAGAGCAAAATGACCCGTTAAGCAAAAAATACAAATTTTGTCGAAACGCCTAACAGGTCTCCAAGCGTGCTAATATCAGATCTCTATGGTTATTACACCATTGGACCGGATGCCCGATCGTTGCTGCTACTGGAAACTTTCCACGCTCCAAAAACGCATCCTGGAGGAAGGTTTGAGAGCTTACTGGCGAGCGCCTATCCACCGTGCTTGGGCGGGAACTATGCACCCGGGCTCATTCGTCATTGGTAGGATGCTGCGGGAATTCTACGGAATCGAAAACGTATCACGATTTGATAGGCGAGCGCGGAGGAGGGAGCTGCGTCATAAGCTGGCCGCACCGCGTGCCGCCGCTAGCCGCGCACTATCCAGCCTCTTGCGAAGAGGCTTTCTGGAAAGAACTGGCCGTCAATGCTGGCGATTGAGCGCCCAAGGGGTAAAAGCTGCCCACCAGCTTTGTCTCACTCTCCAGAAACCAACAAGGGCCCAAATGATCAGGGAGATCAAGGAGGGCTTTCTGATGCGCAAAGGACGCCTGGAACGTGCCGGGCAACCTATGCCCATTAGTTGGAAAGATTTTTGCACAGAGTGTTTCCACCGAGAGGCTAGAGAGAAGACGGAAAAAAGGCCGGGAGTGAAAGTGGAATTGGATTTAACTGGTATCTAGATGGACATGCCGCCCGATGACATCGGCCCGATGATCGCGTCGCTGCATTCCGAGGAAAATCGCTGGGTTAACCGTAATCTGGCTCAAATCACCCCGTGCTCGACGGTCGCGCAACTTCCTCTTAACCTTAAGAACCAGAATCTCAGCACAAATGCACTCCCCCTTGCCCTCTTTCGAGAATCATCTCCCGCGCCGGGTCATCACCGGACGCGGAGCTAGTCAGTCCGTCGCGGCGCTCTGCCAGACCAATGGCTGGAGCCGCGTCTTCGTCGTGAGCGATGCCGGGGTGGTGGGCGCGGGTTTGCTGCGGCAGGTTGCCCTGCCGTTGCGCGCGGAGACGTTCGCTGAGGTTCCGCCGGAGCCGCCAATCGACGTGGTGGATACGATCGCGGCCCGCATCAAAGCCAGTGGAGCGGAGGCGGTGATCGCGCTCGGCGGCGGCAGCGTGATGGATGCCGCGAAGGTGGCGTCGCTGTGTGTCCGACATGGCAAAGCGGCACACGAATTTGTCGGCATTGGCAAGGCGGGTGGACGGGGACTGCCCACGGTGCTGATTCCGACCACGGCGGGGACGGGTTCGGAGGCGACGTTCGTCGCCGTCCTTACCGACCCGGCCACGGGGAACA
>Ga0209647_1001929_pt1 | contig 17100 bp, 16 predicted proteins | sample GraSoi_2013_60cm_FD_185827 | JGI IMG/M metagenome (GOLD analysis project Ga0209647, IMG submission 185827) | Grasslands soil microbial communities from the Angelo Coastal Reserve, California, USA - Sample 9_17_2013_60cm (SPAdes) (version 2) | ecosystem: Environmental > Terrestrial > Soil >...
AATCCAGCCGCGGGTTCACCCAGAATTTCAGCGGACGGACTGCCATTGTATCGCTCGAGTTTTGGCGAACCATAGATCCATGAGCCTTGCGAAAACGCGGCGAACGGCACCATTTGCCGGAGGCTGTTTCGAACATACCAGTCATTGAAGTTTTGTGGAACCATTCGCGAGTGGTCGCTGCCTTGAATAAACACTTTTTTGACTCGGCCACGATCGGTGAACTGATCGATGAATTCGGATCCCCAAGCGGCGGAGAGGGTGGTGTTCACATCCGACACAGTCAGACTGAACGCGTTTGCTTTTTCCCGGTCGATCTCGATTTTATATTGTGGTTCGTCGTTTAGCCCATTGGAACGAACTGCCGCCAGGTTCGGATTTTTGCCAGCCAGCTTAAGGAGTTGGTTCCGCGCTTCCATCAACTTGGCGTGACCTGCATTCGCCAGGTCGATCAATTCGAAATCGAACCCGGTGGCATTGCCGAGCTCAATCGCCGCAGGCGGAGCGAACGCGAAGGCCAGTGCGTCCCGATACTGCTTGAACCGGCCCATGGCGCGCCTGGCGATTGCTTGAACTCGGTTATTCGCGCCGGGCCGTTCCGCCCAATCCTTGAGCCTAACGAAGATCAGTCCGGAACTTTGACCGCGACCGCCGAAATTGAAGCCGGCAACAGTGAGCACTGAATTGACCGCAGCGCTTTCTTTGGTTAGGAAATATTCATTCATCCGGTCCAATACGTCCCACGTGTATTTCTCGGGTGTTCCCGGTGGGGTGGTGACCTGTGCAAAGAGGATCCCTTGATCCTCATCCGGTAGAAACGATCTGGGGAGGCGCGTAAACAGGAATCCCATGACTCCAACAATCGCCAGATAGATCGCAAAGTGACGGCCGCCACGCCGAATGATATAGCCGACGCTGGACGTGTACCCGCGGTTGCCGGCGTCGAATACGCGGTTGAACCACCCGAAGAACCCACGCTTCTTTTCCTGGTGCCCTTTTTTGACCGGCTTCAAAAGGGTTGCACAAAGGGCCGGGGTGAAAATGATGGCGACCAGTACGGATAGTATCATCGCCGAGACGATGGTGATCGAGAATTGACGATAGATGACTCCGGTTGAGCCACCAAAGAAAGCCATCGGAACAAAGACAGCGGACAACACGAGCGCGATGCCGACCAAAGCGCCGGTGATTTGGTTCATCGATTTTATGGTTGCCTCTTTCGGCGAGAGCCCTTCCTCGGCCATCAGGCGTTCCACGTTCTCGACCACAACAATGGCGTCATCCACCAAAAGTCCGATGGCGAGGACCATGCCAAACATGGTTAGTGTATTGATCGAGAAGCCGGTCAGCGAGAGCACCGCAAATGTACCGAGTAGAATAACCGGAACGGCAATGGTAGGAATCAGTGTTGCCCGAATGTTCTGCAGAAATAGATACATCACGAGGAACACCAAACCGATTGCCTCAATCAATGTCTTGACTACTTCTTCGATCGAAATTCTGACGAATGGCGTCGTGTCGTACGGGTATTCCGCTACAACGCCGTGAGGAAAGGTTGGCTTCAATTTTTCAATCGTCGCCTTGACAGCTTCGGCGGTCTTGAGCGCATTCGCGCCGGTCGCCAGTTTGACCGCGATGGCGGAAGCCGGTTTGCCATTATACTTCGTATCGGTCGAATAATTTTCACCACCCAGGTTGACCGTTGCGACATCGTGTAGACGGACCTGGGAACCGTCCGGATTGACTTTCAGAAGAATATTGCCGAATTCCTCCGCCGTTTGCAGGCGGGAGGGACCGATCACAGTTGCGTTGAGCTGCTGTTTCAAAATCGACGGCAGTCCACCCAATTCTCCGGACGCGATTTGGACGTTTTGCGCGTTGATTGAGTTACCGATGTCGACCGGCGTGAGCCCGTAATTATTTAATTTCGCCGGATCGAGCCAAATGCGCATGGCGTATTGAGCTCCGCCAAAGGTCTGAAAATCGCCGACCCCATTGGTGCGGCTAACCGGATCCTGGATGTTGGATACAACGAAATCTCCGATATCCCCTGAACTCATGGAACCGTCTGTCGAAACGAACGCTACCGCGAGCAGGAAGTTCTTGGTGGCTTTCGCCACGCGGATGCCCTGTTGCTGAACCTCGGGGGGCAGCAGCGCAGTCGCTAGTTGCAACTTGTTTTGCACCTGCACTTGAGCGATGTCGGGATTCGTTCCCTGCTTAAAGTTAAGCGTGATCGTCAGGCTTCCGTCCTTGTCGCTCTCGGACGAGAAATAGATCAGGTTGTCGATCCCATTTAGCTGCTGTTCGATCACCTGGACCACGGTGCTTTGAACAGTTTCAGCCGACGCCCCTGGATCGGTAACCGTAATAGAAACAGCCGGCGGCGCGATGCTTGGATATTGCGCGACCGGCAGGTTGGTAATGGATAGCGCGCCAGCCAGCATCAAAATGATAGCGATGACCCAGGCGAAAACGGGACGGTTGATAAAGAAATTTGCCATGGCCGGTCTCTCCTCTTACTTCCCGGCAACCGGATATCCGTCCGCATCGAGTGCGACGGTCTTGACTTCGGCGCCGGGCGTAACCTTCTGTAAACCGTCGATAATCACTTTGTCGCCCGCGCTTAAACCGGACGTCACAAGCCAGTTTTCTCCGATCGTACGTTCAGTGTGCAGCGCGCGGAGTTCGACCTTGTTGTTCGCTCCTACCACTAACGCGGTGGGCTGACCCTGCTGATTGCGAGTGACGCCCCGTTGCGGAACGAGGATGGCTTGTTGATTCACGCCTTCCTCGACTTGCGCACGAACGAACATGCCGGGGAGCAAAATCTGGCGAGGGTTGGGAAACACAGCTCGCAAGGTAACTGAGCCAGTTCCTTGATCGACACTGACTTCGGAAAACTGGAGAGTGCCCTTTTCCGGATATTCCGTGCCGTCTTCCAGAATCAGACGCACCGCAGCGTTTTGATCGCGTACGGATTTGAGCTGACCGTTATTCAATTCGCGCTGCAACCGCAGGAGTTGGCTGCTGGATTGCGTGAGATCGACATAGATCGGATCGAGTTGCTGGACGGTTGCCAGCGCGGTGGTTTGACCATTGGTCACCAAGGCGCCTTCTGTGACAGAAGAACGTCCGATCCGCCCGGAAATCGGTGATAGAACCTTGGTGTAAGTCTGACTAATTTGCGCAGTCTCCACCGACGCTTTATTCAAGGCGACGTCCGCTTCCGCTTCTTTCATTGTGGCGTACGCGGTGTCGTAATCCTGTGGAGCAATAACATGCGTTTCCGCTAACTTTTTCTGGCGTTGTTCGGTCAACCGGTCGACCGCCAGCGTTGCTTCCGCTTTGGCCAGAGTCGCCTTGGCGCTGTCATAGGCTGCCTGATAGCTCGCCGGATCGATCTGATAAAGCTGTTGCCCTTCCGTTACTTCGCTTCCCTCGATAAACATCCGTTTCATGATGATTCCATTGACTTGCGGGCGAACATCCGAAATCCGGAAGGCGGTAGTGCGTCCCGGCAACTCCTCGGTAATTGCAACCCGTTGTGGAGTGAGAGTGACGACTCCGACTTCCTGGATGGGGGCGGGGGGCCCGGCCGAAGCATCGGAGTGACCGGACTTATCGCAACCGGATAGAGCGACGGCAAAGAGGCAGAGATTAAATCGGGAGAGAAACGAGAATTTCATAGGTTCAGGCGATAAGGAAGAAGGGTCGATCGGGGCTGATAAGTTTACAAGTGACGTTTCTGTTTATTCGTCACTAAGCGATAAAAAAATTTTGTGATAGCAAAACGAAAAAGGAACCAAGCCCTTCGCTTATTCCTACCGGTCAGAAAATACGGTTTTTGTTCTCTGGGGACGGGTGGCGTTTTCACTTGAGCGATCTATTCGACGAACTAATTTCATAAGTGATATTTTTGTTCATTCATCACTAATGGCCAAAAAGTATGCTATTTTAAAGCGTGTCCGAGAAATCGGATCATCCCACGAATCCGGTTTTCATTTAATTCTCGGCCCTCTTGCTGATAAAGGTGCGGCGTTCTAATCAAGACCAGGCAATCAAAGAGGAGGTGCGCCGTCGCCAGTGCATCCCCGGATTTGAATTCGCCGGTGCTCATTCCTTCTTTCACGAGTTTCGCGAATGTTTGTAATAGAAACTTGTCGAACGCCGCGACGCAATCCCACTTTTGTTCGTAGGCCCAGATCATCAATTTAAAGACCTGTCTTTCGTTGCGCAAAATATCCGCGTTGTGCCGGTAAACGGTCAGAAGCACCTTTTCGATTCGATCCAACGCCGCACCGGACGCAGCCATGTGCCGGTGCACGGCTTCGGTGAGCACCACCAGATTGCGGTCGGCACTTGCCTGGATAATGGCCTCTTTGGAGGAAAAGAATTTATAAATGTTTGCCGGCGACATGCTCAACTCCGTGGCGATATCCGCGACCGTTGTTTTTACAAAACCATACTGACGAAACAACTCGTCGGCTTTGATCATGATCCGCTCACGCGTTTCATCACGGCTCAAACGTTTACGGGCAAAATGGGGTATGGCGATAGAAGTGATGGATAGCATTATTCGTCACATACTTGACTTGTCAAATGGTTGGAGGGCCACTTGGCCAATTAATCGGCGTATCTCGCCTGGCCGTTGTGGTTAGCGAATCAAAGTTCGAGCACGAAGCGAATGCTTCTTTTCTGCTTTCCCTTATGTATCGCTGTCAATAGTATCGTAGCCAAATTACGTTGTGGCCGATACTGACGGTCGATTCAAAATTTCTCTTATGAAAAGGAAATCACCGGATGCAATTCATGTTTGGCTCGTGCTGAACAAGGCATTCCAAGCTATTACCAGGCACGCCGCCGGAGGAATTCAGCAGGCCGGTTTAGGCGATTCCGACTTCCGGGTTCTTGAGGTGCTCCTGCACAAGGGTCCTCTCCCCGTCAATACGATCGGACCGAAGGTGAATCTCACCCCCGGATCGATCAGCGTCGCGGTTGACCGTCTCTATGCCAAGGGCCTGGTAAGCCGGATCGAAAGCGCCGAGGATCGTCGCATCCGGATCGTAGCACTAACCCCGAACGGTAAGAAACTCATCGTTCCGGTTTTTCGAAAGCACGCGGCCGATATGAAAAATATTTTCTCGGAGCTTTCCTCGGACGAGCTGCAACAACTCGAAAACAGCTTGAAAAAAGTCGGCCGGCGCGCAGAAGCGCTCGATGTCGGTGAGGGTTAAGTGAAAGCGAACTATTTTTACAGTTTGTGTTGGCAAGTGATCAACTCGGGTTTGGCGGAGTCCATCCGCCGATCTGCTGCATGAGAGACAAGAGATTTGCGCTTCTTGGGTATTTCGGCGGATCACCGCTTTCGCCACATCTGACGTTGTGGTGGTGCTCATGGGCTAACCTCCTGGAGAATGGGCCGTCGTCCAGCAGCCGCCACATGCGCGTCAACTTAAGGAGGCGAGGCGACACGGGCAAAGGGCGAGTGGACGAAGGGATCTGTCGGCATGATCTCGCCCACTACGGTAGGGCGAAAACCTCGGCGCTTTTGTTTGGTACGCCTTTTGGTTACGCTTCCTCATGCGCCGGGTTTGAGCCGTACGTTACCCGCTGATTAGAGTGACTTTGGTTTGTGACTAAACGGCTCAATCGGTACGCAGGTCTTCAAGCTGCCCGGATTATACGACTTTGCATCCCAGGTTAAAGCAAGGAGGCCGCATTCTGAGCCCCCCTCCAACCCGTGTTGGACGCCAATAGCCATGTTTGTGTATTACCCAATCGAGCCGTACACCGATACAGTATTTCTCAGCGGGTAACGAATGGCTCAGACCCGGCGCATGAGAAAGCGTAACCAAAGGGCGTACCTACCAAAAGCGCCGAGGTTTTCGCCCTACCGAACTATGTTCCCTTCCTTGCGGGACTGGCTTTTTTGCTCCTTAAGTTAATGCTTATGGGCAGCGGCCGGACGACGTCGTCATTCTATGCGAGACAGTACATCAGACCGCAGCCTTGATCTGCTTAAGCAGCGGAGCCATGTACTCTTCGGACGAGACCTGGCCTTGGGCGACACGCATTGTTCCGCCGGCCTGCACGAACGTCACATCGGTGATGCCGATGAAACCCAGGATGTGCCGAAGATAGGGAATTTCGTAGTCAGATCGCGTTCGATCACTTTGCCTCCGGGATGCTTGTCCTTCCAGGCAGCAACCGCTGCTGCGCTGAGTTGACGAGAAATCGAGAGATGACCGCGTGGGCTGGCATCGAGATGAAGCAATGTGGGCATGATGTTTTTGGTTGTGACGAGAGGATGAAAGCTGGAAGGGGAAGCAACATCCTCGCTTTCTGGTTTTCCCTTATGTATCGATCGCAATAGTATTGGCGTCAATAGAACGTTTTATCACCCGATATTATCGGTGGATGCAAATTTCTCTTAGGAAAAAGTCATCATTGGATGCTATACCGGTTCAACAGCAGCTTGCCCGCCCTCGCGTACTGTCGTGGCTGCGCAGAGAAGTGTTGGGCAGCAGTATGGAGGTCGCGTAACCGCCGTTGCAGCGGTGAGGTCTCATAGAGCGCGCTGCTGCCGCCTAGCGCGAAGCACGCGTCGGCGGCCCGAACGCAGGTGGTTGCGAGCCATATCGCGGTCTGCGTGCTCTGCGTGAGGAGCGCCTCGTCCTTCAGGGTTCCAGCGAGCGCATGGCGCCAATAACTTGCTCCCTGGACCTCGAGAAATGCCCGCGCCGCCATTAATTCGGCTGCGACCCGGCCGAGTTCGCCTTGGAATGTTTCCGAATCCCGCATCGGCACCGCAGCCTGCAGTTGCTGCCGGCCGGTATTGGCAAGCTCGACCAGTTCGTCCAAGGCGCCCTCCGCCATACCCACCGAGTTGGCTCCGAGCATCAGTGGAAGGAGTTGCAGCACGGCTTCATAAAGCGGCCCGGGCAGGCACGGTACGCCGGTCGCGTGATTGAAGAAATTTGCCGCCGAGACCATCGTGTCCCTGAGTGCGACATGATGGCTCCCGGTACCTTTGAGCCCCGCGACGTGCCAGGTGTCCTCTACCTCCCAGTCGCGCGCCGGCAGGAAGACGCCCCGAAGCAGCGGCGGCCCGCCCTCGCTGGCCGGTCCGGGGATTGGCTTCCCGCCCTCGGTCATAACGCAGACCCCGAAAATCCAGTCGGCATGCTGGCAGCCGCTGGCGAACGGCCACCGTCCGTTGACCCGCCAGCCGCCTGGCACCGCCTCGGCCGTCCCGGCAGGCTGGGCCGAGCCGGCAATAATCACGTCCGGGCCGTTCTGGTAGACCTGCTCATAGGTGTGCCGCGGCAGCAAGGGCGCGAACAAGTCGCACCCGCCGCCGATCATCGCGACCCAGCCGACCGAACCGTCGATTCGGCTCAGCGCTTCATAGATCTCCAGCGCCTTCGGGAGATCGAGTTCCAGCCCGCCATGGCTGTGAGGCACTAACATGCGAAAGACGCCGATCGATCTCAGCGCTTCCACCAGATCGGGAGGTATCCGGCCGCCGGCTTCGATCTCCGTTGCGCGCTCGGTGATGACAGGTGCTAGCTCCCGGATATCGGCGAGCAGATGTTCAGCTGTGTTTATCATAAGGGCAGTCTCGGAAGTATTTTCTTGACACCGAGATGAAACTCCGATCAATGAATTCGAGATTCGGGCAATCCGGCCGCTTTTTGTCTCAACTGCCGTGGTTGTCATCCGAACTGCGGTATCAGCTCACCCGATTAAGGCCCATAAAGGGAACATTTATTCTCTAATTGGGTACGCAAAGTCTTACCGATGTCCCGAGCATGCCTTTACACTCCGCGATCCGCATTCTGCAATCCGCATTTCATCTGAGGAAAGGGAATTTGGTACCAAACCTTGATATAGGGGATAGGCTCTCCCTATATTAGTATAGTGATGGCAAATGTGGCATTTTCATCGATCGCATCCAGGGGCCGGGGCCGCCCGCGCGAGTTTGACCTGGACGCAGCGCTGGACAAGTCAGTGCACGTCTTTCGTGAGCAGGGCTACCATGCGACCTCGATCGCCGATCTGACGGAAGCCATGGAGCTGGCTTCGGGCAGCGTCTACAAGGCATTCAAAGACAAGCGAGCGGTTTTCCTGGCCGCCTTCGATCGCGAAGGGAAAAGACGTGGGGAAAAGCTTCGGCAGCTCCTCGGTACGGCCAAGTCCGGCCGGGATCGTATACGCGTTGCGCTGACCTTTATTGCCGATTCTTCGCATGGCGCGGAAGGCAAACGAGGGTGCCTTATCGTCGGTACTGCGGCCGAATTGGCCACGCTCGATGCCGAAGTTGCGCAGCGAGTGACCGCGGCGCTGCGCAACAGCGAAATGCTAATGGTTGACTTGATTCGTCAGGGCCAGGCGGATGGTTCTATTCCGGCCGCTATCGATGGCAAGGTAACCGCCCGACTGATGCTGTGCCTGTTACAAGGCATGCGGGTGATCGGAAAGACCGGACGGAAGCGCACGGCGATGAGGGCAGTGGCCGACGCCGCGATGAAGCTACTTAGCTAAAATTTTTGGTTTTTCGTTGTTTCGTGTGAAGGAAAAACAGAAGTTGGCTGGGAACAGACCGAATTCCTGAACCACGAATGGACGCAAATGCACGCGAATAGAATATCTCAGAGGGTGCACAGTGCGGCATAGCACCGAAATCAAATGCGAGTAACAAGCAACCGCCGATAGACGAAATAAAAGGTTTTATTCGTGTCCATTCGTGTCCATTTGTGGTTAAGCTTTTCGCGTTCTTTCGCGGTTAACAGGAGACCGCGAAAGCTGAAAGATGATTGTGTCCCAATTTGCCGTGATCGTAATCTCAACCGAAATCAGCGATCAACGTCCGGCGGACTTGCGGTAAGCTTCCGGACCACATCCCGAGACGGCCCGAAATCGGGCACTGAAGTGGCTCGGCTTCTGGTAACCGACGCGCTCGGCTATCTCGAAGATCGGAAGTCGGGTTTTGCGGAGAAGTTGCTTTGCCCGTTCCATCCGGGTACGAGTCACGAACTGAAAGGGGCGTCCCCAGTGGCCGCCTTGAATAAGCGGGCGAAGTGAAATTCGCTTAAGCCAGCAGCTCGAGAAATCGAACGGAGCTCGAGAGATTCTCCGATATGGTCATGGATGTAATCGATCGCTGCACGCAGTTGATCGTCGGTGAGTCGTGGTGGACCGGAAAGCCGATACCTGACTTCCGCGTAGTTGCGCAGAATTCGCGCACACGCCGCGTTGAGCAGGGCCTCAGTAAAGAGATTCGCTGCCGGGTCCTCGATGCGCGGCGCAGACGCAAGCGTTGCGGCGATTTCGTGCAGGAAAGGGTCTGGTGTCGAAAATGTTGGTATAAAGTCGAGCGGTCGACCGATCCCATTCGATAATGCGAGCTCTGCCAAATAGCTGGGCTCGAAAACGAGGTAACTGAACGACAATACCCGGTGCGAGTCATCGGTCGCGGGGCGAAGCATCATCGGCGCATCGGCGGGCATGAAAGCAATGTCACCTTTTGCCGTGGTCTCCCGTCTGGTGCGCCCGTCCAAATTTCGATCGAATTTCATCGGCCGGTCGAAATGATGGAGGCAAACGACATGCTCCTTTGGACGATGCTGCGGGATCGAATACGTGTTTTGCCACAGATTAAGTCTGACCCGCAGATTGAACAGTTTCACTTGACCGCTGCGGAGCCGAACGCAGCTCAATAACGAGGGAGGGGGGACGAATTTGAACTCGGGCTGGCTGTATTCGGAACCCTTATTTTGTTGAATCATTCTTTGCTAACGTCTGACTCGAGTATCAGCCTATTAAAAGCCAGGATCTTGGTGACCGGCTGTTTTTTGTTCGAGTGGCCGTAATCATTGTCTCAACTGTCCTACTGCGCCGCGGGTGCCCGAGCGGCAGCGGTGTGGGTCGCCGCCCCATCGGACCGGATCCAGTCGAGAAATCATTGCCGGAACGGGGCATCGCGATGAAGCAATGTGGGCATAGGGTTTGTTTGGGTTGCGGTTAGGGAATGAAAAGCGGGAGCAGGAATCGATTTCGACTCCGGTCGCCTTTGCTGATATATATATATCAATAGTATCTACATCAATGTAAAGTACAGTCTACGTTGCCGGTGGATGCAAATTTTTATTAGCGAAGGGATTTCAGCGGATCCAATTCAATTTTGGCTCCTGCTAAACCAGGCAATCCCAGCCACGACCGGAGCGATGGCGCAGTTAGGACAACGAATCCGGCAGCTGAGACAAAAAAAGAGGCTGAGCCTCTATCCTGTTCTCTATTGTTGTTAACTGCGCGGACGACGGAAGAATGATTGGGTTCATGGTTGGAAGAAGTCGTCTGCGTAGTCTTCCTATTTTCAGATCAAGCGCCGCGTTAAGCCTGTAATCAAACGATTATTTCACACTACCTGATGTCGTCGGCCAAACGATTTAACATCGTCACCATCTTATTCACCGGCATTCCGTTGTTTGCCGTCTCGTTCGGCATTTGTTTTGCCAATCGTGATGAACCGATTCTATTCGGTTTTCCGTTTCTGCTCTCGTATTTGATTTTTTGGGCCTGCATGACTCCGGTCTGTCTCTGGCTCGCAGATCGGAGCGCTCGTCGATGAATTCGATCATAGCTTTCGCGATCGTGACCGCGATAATCCTCGGCTCGATGGGCTTCGGCGTCTTGGCTGTGCGCAGAATCAAAATGACCCCCCAGGAGCTGGTGGTTGGAAACAGATCATTTGCGACGATTCTACTTTGTGTGCTGTTCGCCGGTGAAGTCGTTACCAGCTTCACGTTTCTGGGTGCGGCTGGCTATGCATATTCAAGAGGCGCGCCTGCTTTCTATATTCTTGCCTATTTCCCGGCAACATTGATCGTGCTGTTTCTGCTGGGGCCAACGATATGGCGTCGCGGGCGCGAATGCAATTTCCTGACCAACGCTGATTATTTCACTTCGATGTACCAAAGCCGCGTACTCGGTTTGCTCGTCGCAATCTGTGGAGTGTTTTTTCTGGTCTTATATCTTACCGTTCAACTTACCGGTATTCAGATCCTGCTGGAAATCGCCGGATACGGTTCGGTCCAGATCGGCAGCACTGGGATGATTGCGTTTGTTTTGATTGTCATCTTTGTTTTTTTCAGTGGGCTGCGCGGTGTTGCTTGGGTCAGTATGGTCAAAGATGTGCTTGTGCTGGGCGCAATCCTGTTTGCTGGAATCGTCATTCCTGTTCATTTCTTTGGGTCGCCGGTCAATCTCTTTGCCAAACTGAGGGAAGCGCATCCTGACTGGCTGACTTTGCGGTCCAATCTCTTGCCCAATGGAACGGTCTGGTTTGTATCGACCGTGCTGGTGAACGCGGTCGGTCTCGTCTGTTGGCCACATGGGGTAGCGGCCATCTATTCGGCAAGAGACGAAGCATCCATTCGGCGTAACGCGATGCTTTTGCCGTTCTATCTAATGATTCTGGTTTTGGTATTTTTGGCCGGCTTCAGCGCCCTGGTATTAATGCCCGGACTGAAAGGGGACGACGTGGACCAATCCTTCCTGCGCGTCGTTCAAACCCATTACCCGGCCTGGGTATTGGGAGGAGTTGCGGGAGCTGGATGTCTCGCCGCTTTGGTGCCAGGATCTGCATTGATCCTGGCGGCCGGGAGTCTTATTGCCAAGAATATTGTCGGGATTTTTTCCAAATCATTTGTCGAGCGGCATCAAACGGCGGTGACCAGAGTTTCGGTCATTGCGGTAGCTTTGTTTGCTTTTGTCAGTTGGGCAACCGCCAGAAGCACTTTGGTCAGCATGCTTCTGGTGGCGGCCAGCGGAGCGGCGCAGTTTTTTCCCGGGATGCTGCTCGCGTTCTTCGATCGACGACCGTCGGCTCCCAGTATCGCCGCTGGTTTGATCGGTTCGCTGCTTTTTCTATGCTGGACGACCGCCGTCAAGTTGCCGGTAATTGCCGGGGTGAACGTCGGGTTGGTGGCTATGGTACTCAATTTTGCCGTTGTTGGATTGGTCAACCTCGCCGGCTTGACATTGTACAGCAGACGAAAACTAACAATCGGCAAGACCTTTTACACAGACGCGCGCGAGTAGCTGTTTTTGATTTGCGCGCTGATCTCCACAATGGCTACGTCGGCAGCTACGAACGCACTAACACCCGAAGAACAGGCCGTATTAGTCCCAATTCAGGATCTTTTCGATGGAATGGATGATTGCAGGCGTGTTAGATAATAGCCGCCGCAGCGACGAGCCCATAAAGCCGTTGACTTTTGGCAGTTGACTTCGAGGCTCGAGACAGCAGGCTTCGAGAAGGGAAACATATTCCTCTTCGGTACGCTCCCGCCCACTGCCCCAGCATAGTTTCTGATACTTGGGCTCTCAATGGAGAGGCTCGCTGCTGGAAGTTTAATTCGCACCACAGACACAAGAGGAGCTCTTAGTACAATCCGGTGATTTCCGTGACCAGGTAGGGCGGCCCGTCCCCGGCCGCCGAAACCGTCAGGGTGCCAGTGCCTTGTAAGGGACTACGGATCTTAGCAGGATCAAGCCTCTGGCAATATTTTTCGGCCTAGCAGCGCGTGACCTGGCGGTCCGGGACAGACCGCGCTACCTCACGTGGCCCGACGGTCCGGCGGCTGCCGGGCACGCCCTACGTTCTTGGGCACGGCGACGAAGATAAAAATCCTGGTCTAAAGAATCAGATTAAGCCACCGGCTTGAGAAGTTGGTGGGCAACGATGTAGCCGGAACCGCCGCTCACGCCCGCACCGGGCCAGGTGCCGGCTCCGACCAGAAAGACATTGGGTATAGCGGTTTGGTGGCTCGGTTGACCCGGCAACGGTCTGAATAGGTAGCTCTGTGCCAGCTCCAAGGATCCGCTGTACGCGTCACCAGGTCCGCTGTTGGGGTTGTAACGGGCGAGATCCTCCGGTGAAATTATGTGCCGGCCGATGATAGTACCGGGTACGTTGGGCAGGTAACGCCCCAGGAGGTTGACGATGCGGTCAGCAAAGCGGTTTTTCAGGTCTTCGGTCCAGGTTCCGTCGCCGACATCGATTTGAGCAGCGGCATCTCCGCGGAGACGGCAGGGAAGCTGCAACACCTGCACCCGCATGATTGCCGCACCGCGCGGCGCCCGTGACGGATCAAGGTGGGTTGGTACATCTACCGACAAAGCGGGCTCTGACGGCAGATCGCCGTTCTTCGCCTGCGCAATTGCCAGAGCGCAGGCTTGCATGCTGCGCAGGAGGTGTGGCTGACCAGCCCGCAATCGATCATCCGGCCAATCCGGCGGTTTGGATAACGCAAGTTGAATCTGTACGCAACCGAGTCCGTACCGATAGCGTTTCGCTTGTTGGATCAGCCGACTGGGAACGTCAGTATCGGCCAGGAGCTTAAGATAAAGCTGGTCGGCGTTGACTGAAGCGATAACGGCCAAGCCAGCAGTGTAGGTTTCTCCTTCGGTCACATGGACACCAACGGCGCGGCCGCGTTCCACCAGGATGCGATCTACCGCCGCGCCACATCGGATCGCTCCGCCGTGATCGGTTACAATTTGCGCAAGCGCTTTTACCAGCATATCGCTACCGCCACGAGGTAACGGCATGCCGCCAGCCATCATCGCGGAAAGCAATAGCGAAACATCGAATCCGCTGCTGACACTATCGAGTGTGCGGCCCAAATGCAGGACCCACGGAGCGATTAATGCCTTGGCGACCGGTGAGCGGAACCGATCATTGAGCACGTCGCGGGCCGTTTGCATGAATTCGGCTGCGAACGGCGCAACGCCTTCTTTACCGGATCCCATCAGGTCCCCGATTAACATTCGCGCTTCTTTGGAAGCCAAATTCAGCGTAAATAGGGGAAAGACCTTATGCGCATACTTCCCGAAATCGCCCATGAGATCGGCCAATGCTCGGCCATCCCCAGGGCTCAGCCGATCAAACTCGGCAGTGCTGGTCTCGAGATCGCTCGACAGAACGGCTGAGCTGCCATCCGGGAGCACCACCCCCGTAGGGAGATCGGTGTTAAGGTACTCCAGTCCTCGCGCTCGCAGGTCGGTCTCGAGCTCGCTGTACGCCTTGGAGGTGAGGAAAATCGGATGACGCGTCGCGTAGAGATCATGCTTGAACCCGGGGAGGGTAACCTCTTCGGTACGCACAAACCCACCAGGTTTATCGTTCTTCTCCAGCACCAGAACACGGTTTCCCGCCCTGGCCAGTAGAGCGGCCGCGACTAGAGCATTATGCCCGCTTCCAACTGTGATGATATCGTAAGCTTCCATTGTTCTTTTTCTTTGCTGCTGTCCCCTATCTTTGTGGGCGTTAGTTTCTCGACAGCGTCGCAAAACTTCCTCGCTGCTGGTCGATTGTCTGCACCGAGGTCTTGCTGAATAGTTTCTGATTCTTGCGGGGTGATATACACGCCGCGCTTGAAAATTGGCCGTTTCTTGGCTCAACTGCGCAATCGTAGTGCGACTGCGCAGGCCGAACTGGAGCGCAGTAAGTCACGCAATTTCGCCAACGAGTGAGATCTTTTACCCGTTGCGGGGCATATAAGATAACAGTAACGACAAAGACACCAGCGAGCCCAATGTTGACAACAGAATCGTCCGCGACGTGATGTGCGCTTCGCGTCGATAGAACTCCGCGAGCATGAACGGGCCGGTGCCGGTCGGCAGCGCAGCAAGCACTACCGCCATTTGGACGAGCGTCAGCGGCAGCGCAAACACGCGTGCAGCGGGTGAAACGATCAGTGGATTTCGCGCCAGCGAGCGCACCACCGCCAGACCAAGTTTGTGTGGCTTCCGCTCCGTCTGAAGTCCTAACTCGATCAATACGATCGCTAATGCAAACAAGATACAGGTGACCAGAATGGTGGCGATCGCCGTCGGCGTCAAACTTGCCGTGCCGAACACGTGGCGATGCGGACGATTGTGAGCGAGCCGCTGTGCGTCGCCTTGTCCCGGAACCATCCGCGTGCTCGCGCACGTCAGTTGAAGATTGCGCAATTGGCTCAGGAATCGTTCGTGATGACCCTCGAGGAAGTGGCGCCCACGCTGCGTGCTACCATCCTCGCGCATTGCCGGTTAGGCGGTTTCGAACCAAACATCCGGTTCGAAGTGCAACTGCAGCAGACGGTGCTTAGTCTCGTTGACGAAGGGGCGGGCGTTGCGCTTGTGCCGACGTCGATGCGCAAGGCGCAACTGGCGGGCGTCGTGTTCCGCCGGCTGGTCGACGCCCCGCTGATCGATCAAGTGCTGGTATGGTCAACGGCCAATCGCAATCCGTGTCTCGCGCGTTTTCTCGATCTCACGCAGTCGAGAACCTGATTGGCGTGAGATCTCCTGATCGCGGCCTAGTGCACCAGGTCTGAGGCTCGTATAGCAGCGTTGGGAGCGCCGCCGGATGAATCGCAAGGCGCTGGCGAGGCGAATAGCTGAGGTCCTATTTAACGAGCCAGCAACGCGGCGAGGCGCCGGCGCCGCCCCAACCCGAAGGGCTGCGCGGATTTTGGCCGGGTGCTTTGTTGCTCGTCGGTCAAAGACCACAGCGGGTATTCTCCCTCCTCGCGCCGCGCACCCGGCCAAAATTCGCAGCAGCGCCGCTACACGAGCCTCAGACTTGGTGCGCTAGCGCATATTCGGAAAACAAGCGCCTCCAGTTCCGACAATAATTACGGCGATTGAGACAAAAAGAAGACCATCTCCAAGCGACTGGTATTCAATATGGCGAGCTAAATGTGCGAGGTAAACATTTCTCGCTCTTGGGCTCTGTAAAGACAGTTCTCTTTTTCGATCCTATGAGTATTTCGAGCAATATGCAGGTGACGGGGTCAGACATCTTCGACCCGATGACACCTTCAAATCTACAGGAACCGTTTGTTTTTTTCGCCAAGCTGCGCAAGGAGAAGCCGGTTTACTGGAACGAACAATATTCATTTTGGATGCTGACGCGGTACCAGGATGTAAAAGCGGTGTTAAGGGCACCTCGCCAATTCTCGTCAGCGACCGGAGTCGAAGTCGAAAAGCGGGCGGAGCAGATTCCGCCAAGCGCACGAGCGAGCTTTGATATTGGGAAGCGATTTTGGTATACGGCTATACAGGCCACGGATCCGCCAAAACACACGGATCAGAGGGGGGCCGTCATGAATGCGTTTACACCACAAGTTGTGGCACAGATGCGGACATCGATTCAACAGCGAGTCGACCATTTGTTAGACAAAATGGAACGAGCGGCAGCGTGCGACTTCGTCTCAGAATTTGCCTATCCGCTGCCTTCGTTAGTGATTTTTGATCTTTTGGGTGTGCCGGCTGAAGACCATGAGGCGATGCGCGAAGCCACTCAAGCCTTAGTAATTTTTCCGAGTACCGTATACAAGGGCGACTTTGGAGCGATGGAACACATGGCAGAACGATTAACCCGGGCTCAGGCGGTACTGGAGCGGCTAATCCAGCACCGGAGACGCGAACCCAAGAATGATTTAATTTCGATCCTATTGCACGCAGAGACGGGAACCACGCAGCTGCCCGACGATGAGATTGTGGTGCTCTGCAATTTTCTGTTGGGAGCGGGACATGAGACTACGGCAAACCTTTTAAGTGGATCGCTGCGGTATCTGTTAGAAAGGCGCGAACTATGGGAACAGCTGGGTACAGCTCGGGAAATGATACCCACTGCGGTGGAGGAGCTGTTACGATTCGTCAGCCCTGTCCTATGGGTCTCTCGATTGCCGGCAGAGGACATCGAACTGGATGGCCATCTTTTACGGAAAGGATCTCGCTTACAACTTGGAATTGGCGCGGCCAATCATGATCCCGCTGAATTTCCAAATCCAGAGCAACTGGATTTCACGCGGCCAAAGGTCAATTCGCTAGCTTTCGGATATGGACCCCATTTCTGCCTGGGAGCTGCGCTGGCCAGGATGGAAACACAAGTCGCGTTATCGAGTTTGCTAGAGCGTATACCCCAGGTACAGTTAGGAGCACGGCATTTCGAATACAGGCCGCTCTATTTCTTGCGAGCACTGAAATCTCTACCCATTGTCGTTCGCGGCTCGTGACTTGGCGTCCCGAAATTGCAGCAGACACGCT
>Ga0209647_1001932_pt1 | contig 17075 bp, 18 predicted proteins | sample GraSoi_2013_60cm_FD_185827 | JGI IMG/M metagenome (GOLD analysis project Ga0209647, IMG submission 185827) | Grasslands soil microbial communities from the Angelo Coastal Reserve, California, USA - Sample 9_17_2013_60cm (SPAdes) (version 2) | ecosystem: Environmental > Terrestrial > Soil >...
GAAGGGCGGCGGCACGCTCAGGCCCGTGCCGCCGGTGCCGAAGAGGAACTGGTCTTGCGGCGGCAGGCCGGGATCGCCGCCGGGAATCGACAGGATGAAGGAGAGCGCGGAGACCGGCGGCGTGCCGGCGAGATCGGGCGGCGGCAAGGTCGCGTAGAGCTGCTTCTGCGCCGCGTCGGCGCTGATGAAATACCGCCCGCTGTTGGGCGGCGCGACGATCTGGAATTGATGGCCGCGCGCGAAATGCGGGCCGGGCGTGCCGTCGGCTTTGACGATGCCCTCGGACAGCAGGTTCAGCACCGACTCGCCCTTGGCCTTGGGCTGGTAGGTGGCGAAGACGTGGTCGAAGCTGCGGTTCTCGCCAACGATGATGACGACGTGCTTGATCGGGCTCGCCGTCTCGATGGCATCGACGCTCTTGTCGGGATCCGCCGCATGGCCGATTGATGCGGTCGCCATGCCCATGAGCGCCGCGGCCGAAGCGGCCAGCGCCATGCCGAAATGTCGTCTTGTCTGTCCGATGCGGGACAACATGCTCCCCTCCGTGGTTGAACGTGAACGGGGGAAGGCTACTTGCCGTCGATGACGGCGATCCGTCAGAAATGTTGTCGATTTCTTACAGCGCGCGTGCTCGCTGCGATCCTAATGCGCGAAGCGCAGCAGGAAATCGCCGAGGCTCAGCATGATCTCGATGGCGATGAGGCCGATGATGTACCATTCGAGCCGCTCGCTGCGCTGCGTCTGCACCATGTCGAGGATGGTGCCGACGGTCTCGTTGATGAGCGCGAGCTTGCGCTCCATGCCGCGGCTGCGCTCGGCGAGCTCGTACTCGTCCTCGAGCCGCGCGTAGAGTCGCTCGAGCTCGGGATGGTCCCACAGCACGTCGGGCTTCTCCTGGACCTCGACGCGCCCGACCATGCGCTGCTGCGTCAGCAAGACGCCGCCGATCTGCTGCAGCAGGCGGTTCGCTTGCGAGCCGGCGCGGCCGGTGCGCTGCAGCCGGTCGGCGAGCGGCTCGATCCGGTCGAAGGCCTCGGCGATGCGGCTCTCGTAATGGGAGAGGATCAGGCTTTTCGACAGCACGTTGGCGACGATCTGCAGTCGCTCGGGCGACGCTTCGCGCAGCGCGATGCCGCCGGACGGATCGACCTGATCCTCGCCGCCGGGCTTGACCAGGATCTGCACCTGGTCGGTCTCCGGCGTCGCCGCGGGATCGACGATGCGCGGCCTGAGCGAGCGCACCACCTGGTCCTCCTCGATCACGGAGAGGCCGGCGAAGACGGCGACGCCGTAGCGGAACAGGAAGGCGAAGCCGTCCTGCCCGATGCGCAAGGTGAGCGGGTTGGTGGCGATGGTGTCGTCGCGCTCGAGCCCGCGCGTGTCGAGGCGCTCGCCCAGCAGCAGCGCCCGCACCGGAAACGAGGTCATGGATGCAGGCGAATCGATGCGGGCTTCAATGCGGGTTTCGACCATGACGATACTTGGCTTTGAGCAAGGTCTGCCGAACGCAGTCCGTTCGGACAATGGTAAGCGGGACCGCGCCTTGGGTCCAGCCGGGCGAAGAAAAAGCGCCCTGCCGTTGCGGCAGGGCGCGCGCACGCGGAGATTGGGGGGCGCTCCGCCTTGCGCTATTCGGTGACGATGATGCGGCCGGTCATGCCTTCATGGCCGTCGCCGCAGAAATTGTCGCAATGCAAATTGTAGACGCCGGGCTTCTGCGGCGTGAAGCGCAGGATCGTCGGCGCGCCCGGGGGTATGTCCGTATGGAGGCCGAGACCCGGCGCGTCGAAGCCGTGGATGCGGTCGAGCGTGCTGAGCTCGAGCTCGACCGGCCTGCCCTGCCGCACGGTGACGGTGTCGGGCAGGTAGTCGAACTTCATCGCGAGCATGCTGACATGCTGCACGCCGGCATCCTCCTCATGCGCCGCGAGCGCGGCCGCCGCCACGCCCGTCAGCAGCAGCGTGGCGGCGGCCGCAATCCTGCATCGCATCGTCGACACGGCGGTCACACCTTGTCGGCGGGGTGTTCTTCCAGCTTGTACTCGGCCTGTTTCGGCTCGGTACCCACCGAGCGCCAGCCCAGGCCCTTGAACGGCGCCGATGCGTCCCATGGGATCGGCGCGCGCTTGGGCTGCGAGCCGGGCGCGGGCAGCGGGAAGATCAGCGATTGCGCCGCGTGATGCGCGATGTGCCCGGTCATGTGCTCGTTCGCCTGGTGGATATGGCCGTAGAACACCGCGACCCGCTGATACGGCGTCAGCGCGTCGATCACCGCCTGGCCGTCGCGCGTCGTCCAATCCCAATCGGGATACAGATCGAACAGCGGGCGATGCGTGAAGACGACGATGGGCTGCGCCTGGTCGAGCTTGGCGAGGTCTTGCCTCAGCCAGGCGAGCTGCGCCTCGCCGACCTTGGCGCCGGGGTCCGAGACGTTGTCGAGGGCGATGAAATGCACGCCCTTGTGAGCGAAGGCATAATGCGTCTCGCCGAAGAACTCCTTGAACGCCGCGCCGTTGTCGAGAGCGGCGTCATGCTCGCCGGGCATGAAGCGCAGGGTCTTGACCTTGAGCGTGGCGACGATGTCGCGGAACTCGCCCATGCGCCGGCGCCGCTCCTGCGCGTCGTCGGTGGTGTGCGTGAGGTCGCCGGTGAAGACGACGAAATCGGGCTGTGTCGGCAGGCTGTTGACCGCCGCCACCGCCTTCTTGAGCGTGTTCTTCGCTTCGGGGTTCACCGCGTCGCCGGAAAAGCCCCAGTGCGTGTCCGAGAGCTGCACGAACATGAAGTCGTCGGCCGTGGCGGCCGTGGCGGCGGCGCCGCCCAGCTTGAACAGCCCGGAGGCGAACGCCGCGCCTCCCAACCCGGCAAGCCCGGCGAAGTGCCGCCGACTCATTGTTCCGCCCATGATGTGATCTCCCTCTGGCTCGGCTGCGCCTGTATCGCGCCGTCGGGTAGACCGGCCGCGCCGCGGATTTATTCCCGCTTGCCGGAGGATATTTTGGGCGGCGCCCTGAAATTTTTTGCGCCGGCGCGCGAATAAAGCGAGACTCCGCGGAGTCATGGCCTGTGGAGCGCCGAGAATCAGCTCGGCGAGGGGACCGTCCGGTGAAAGCTCATGACTTCGAGCAGGTCGTCATGCCGCATTTGGATGCCGCCTACAACCTTGCCTATTGGATGACGCGCAGCCGCGCCGATGCGCAGGATGTGGTGCAGGACGCTTGCCTCAGGGCGTTCAAGTATTTCGACACCTTCGCCAGCGAGAACCCTTCCGCCTGGCTGCTCAGCATCGTGCGCCGCGCCTGCTATACTTGGATGAAGCGCAACCGCCGGCCGGAGGAATTGGTCGGCCTCGAAGACGATGCCGCCGAATCCGAGATCGAAGACCCGGCGCTGCTGATGGGCAGCCACGGCCTGGCGCGGGATCCCGAGGCGCTGCTGGTCGAGGCGCGCCAGAGCAAGAGATTGCACCAGCTCATCGCCGCGCTTCCGCTCGAGTACCGCGAGATCATCGTGCTGCGCGAGCTGGAGGAGCTTGCCTATCGCGAGATCGCCGAGGTCGTGGGCATCCCAATCGGCACGGTCATGTCGCGCCTGGCGCGGGCGCGCGCGCTGCTGCTGCGACAGTGGCAGCGCGAGCAACAGGAGTAGCAAGCCATGGATTGCAAAGAGGCGCAGCAGCTGCGCCATGCCTATCTCGACGGCGAGATCGATCCGGGTGAGACGCCCGCCCTCGAGGCGCATCTCCGAGGCTGCGCCGAATGCGCAGCCCTGTTCCGTAGCGAACGCGCGCTCAGCGCGGCGATCAAGCTCGAGGTGCCGCGCCTCAAGGCGCCCGATCTGCTGCGCGCGCGCATCGGCCGCGAGCTGGCGCGGCGCGAGGCCGGCGGCCGCCGTTTCCGCGAGCTGCGCCTGCTCGGCGTCGGCTGGAATCCGGTGGCGATCGCCGCCTCGCTGGTGCTGGCGATGGTCGCGAGCTCGGCGGTGACCAGCTCGGTCATGAGCGGCGCCCAAGAGGACGGGGTGGCGCAGGAAGTGGTGGCGAGCCATATCCGCTCGCTCATGGCCGATCACCTCACCGACGTGAAATCGAGCGACCAGCACACGGTGAAGCCGTGGTTCAACGGCAAGCTCGATCTCTCGCCGCCGGTGGTGGACCTCGCCGCGGCGGGGTTTCCGCTGGTGGGCGGCCGGCTCGACTATATCGACCGGCACCCGGTGGCGGCGCTCGTCTACCGCCGCCAGCAGCACGTCATCAACGTGCTGGTCTCGCCCGAGGACAAGGGCGGCGGCGCGGCGCCGGCGGCGCTGGCGCAGCACGGCTACAACGTGCTCCGTTTCGCGCGCGGCGGCATGAATTTCTGGGTCGTCTCCGACCTCAACCCGGCCGAGCTGCGCGACTTCGCCGCCAAGCTCAAGGAGGCGACACCCGACCGGACCGCCCCCTCCTGAGCGCTCCCGGGCGCTGCCTTCGGCACCCGCGCATGCTATGAAGCGCGGCGTCCAATCAAGGGGAGGGAGCGCCGCCATGTTCGAGCAGATTCTCTACGCCGCCGAGAACGGCATCGCCACCATCACCTTGAACCGTCCCGAGAAGCTCAACGCCTTCACCGAGACCATGCGGCGCGAGCTCATCGCCGCCTTCGACCGCGTCGATGCCGATGATGAGGTGCGCGCGGTGATCGTCACCGGCGCCGGGCGCGCCTTCTGCGCCGGCGCTGACCTCTCGGCGGGCGGCAAGACCTTCGATTACGCCGCGCGCGGCGCCGTCGCGCCCGACCAGCAGCGCCGCGACGGCGGCGGCACGGTGAGCTTGCGCATCTTCGCGTGCAAGAAGCCGGTCATCGCCGCGGTGAATGGGCCGGCGGTCGGCGTCGGCGCCACCATGCAGCTGCCGATGGACATCCGCCTCGCCGCCGAGGGCGCGCGCTTCGGCTTCGTCTTCACCCGGCGCGGCGTCGTGCCCGAGGCGTGCAGCAGCTGGTTCCTGCCGCGCCTGGTCGGCATCCAGCAGGCGCTCGACTGGGTGCTGACCGGCCGCGTCTTCGCTGCGCCGGAGGCGCTGGCCGGCGGGCTGGTGAAGCGGGTGCTGCCGGCGGCGGAGCTCATGCCCGCGGCGCGCGCGCTGGCGCGCGAGATCGCCGACAACACTTCGGCGGTGTCGGTGGCGCTGGCGCGGCAGATGCTGTGGCGCATGCTCGGCGCCGACCATCCGATGGAGGCGCACAAGGTGGATTCGCGCGGCATCCAGGCGATGGGCCGCTCGCCCGACGCCTATGAGGGCGTGGCCTCGTTCCTGGAGAAGCGCGCGCCGCGCTTCGCCATGCGGCCGAGCCGGGACATGCCCGACTTCTTCCCGTGGTGGCCGGAGCGGCCTTTCACCTGAGCCGGCCTGCCCGGACGGGGCACGCGCTCAGCTGTGTCCGGCGGCGGCGCTGCGCGCCACCATCTCCTTGATGCGCTTTACGGCGACGGCGAGCTGATAGTCCTTGGCCGTGCCGATGATCGCCGGGTCGATGGTGGCGACCTCGCTGTCCTGGTCCGCCGTCGGCGTCGCCGCCACCACGCTGTCGGCGCCGCCTTGCTGCGGCCCGGTGTTCTTGAGCGCGCCGCGCAGATCGGTCTCGTGCAACACGGTCGCCTGCGCGATCTGCTGCTCGCGCGGCGGCAGCACGACGACGTCGGGCGTGATGCCCTCGCCCTGGATCGAGCGGCCCGCCGGCGTGTAGTAGCGCGCCGTGGTCAGCCGCAGCGCGCCATGCCCGTCGAGCGGGATGATGGTCTGCACCGAGCCCTTGCCGAAGCTGCGCGTGCCCAGGATGGTGGCGCGGTGGCGGTCCTGCAGCGCGCCAGCGACGATTTCGGAGGCCGAGGCCGAGGCGCCGTTGACCAGCACGATCACCGGCACGCCGCGCAGGCGGTCGCCCTCGGCCTGGGCGGTGTAGGTCTCGTCCTCGCCGGGATTGCGACCATGCGTCGAGACGATGACGCCGCTATCGAGGAAATCGCCGGCGACGCGCACGGCGGTGTCGAGCAGCCCGCCCGGGTCGTTGCGCAGGTCGAGGACGATGCCGTCGAGGCGGCCGCCCGCCTCGCGTTTCAGCTGGTCGAGCGCGGCGACGAACTCGCTCTGCGTCTTCTCGGCGAAGGTGGTGACGCGGACATAGCCGACGCGCCCGGGCTCGAGATGCGCCTTGACCGAGGCGACGCGGATCACGGCGCGGGTCAGCGACACCTCGAAGGGGCGCTGGCCCAGGCGCAGGATCAGCACGCGCACCTTGGTGCCGGCCGGTCCGCGCAGCTGGTCGACGGCGTCCTTGAGGCTCATGCCCTCGGTCGGATGGCCGTCGATGCGCAGGATGACGTCGCCCGGCTTGAGGCCGGCGCGCGCCGCGGGCGTGTCGTCGATCGGCGAGATGATCTTGGGGTGGCTCTCGTCGCGGGTGAGCTCGGTGCCGATGCCCGCGAACTCGCCATGGCTGTCGGCAAGCATCTCGCGGTACTCGTCCTCGTCCATATAGTCGGAATGCGGGTCGAGCCCGGTGAGCATGCCCTTGAGGCTGTCCTTCATCATACGGTCGTCATTGACCGGCTCGACATAGCTCGAATGGACGCGGTCCATCACCCGGCGGTAGAGCGCCAGGTCGGTATCGCCGGCGGTCGGCAGCGTCGCGTTGCAGCCGATGAGCGACAGGAGAACAGCCGCCGCTGCGGCACGGCCGAGGTGAGAAGCGGGGTTCATCGGGCCATCACAATTGTTGGCAGCATTGGTAAAATGCCACGTAATTTCCTTGCGGCGCCGATCCGGGCGCGAAGCGATCCTACATCGCCCCGCATCGACCATACCGCAAGCATCCTTTTTATAAACGGCGCCGCGTCGCGCGTCCATCCGCTCGATGGGGCATGCCCGATGGCAGGTGGGTTCCTCGCCGCGCCCGACCTGCTACCATTGCCGCCACGGTTAACGCCCGAGAGACGCGCGCATGAGCTGGGAAGCCGAAATCGACGAGCTGCGCCGCCGCGAGGCGCTGGCGCGGCAGATGGGCGGCGCCGACAAGGTCAAGCGCCAGCGCGAGGGCGGCAAGCTCACCGTGCGCGAGCGCATCGATCAGCTCCTCGATCGCGGCAGCTTCCACGAGATCGGCGCCATCGCCGGCAAGGCGCGCTACGACAATGCCGGCGCGCTCGACGATTTCATGCCGGCCAATTTCGTCTTCGGCCGCGGCCGCATCGACGGCCGCCCGGTGGTGGTCGGCGGCGACGATTTCACCGTGCGCGGCGGCGCCGCCGACGCCGCGATCCGCGGCAAGCAGATCATGGCCGAGCAGATGGCGGGCGAGCTGCGCCTGCCGCTCATCCGCCTGGTCGACGGCACCGGCGGCGGCGGCTCGGTCCGGACGCTCGAGACCGAAGGGCGCACCTATGTCCCGGCCAATCCGGCCTGGGACCTCGTCGTCGCCAATATGGGCACCGTGCCGGTGGTGGCGCTGGGCCTGGGCTCGGTCGCCGGCCTCGGCGCGGCGCGGCTCGTCACCAGCCATTACGCGGTGATGGTCGAGGGCACCTCGCAGATGTTCATCGCCGGCCCGCCGGTGGTGGCGCGCCTCGGCCAGAACCTCACCAAGGAGGAGCTCGGCGGCAGTGACATCCACGCCCGCGCCGGCGCGGTCGACGACGTCGTGGCAAGCGAGGCCGAGGCGTTCCAGCGCGCGCGCCGCTTTCTCTCCTACGTGCCCTCCTCGGTCTATGCGCTGCCGGCGCGGGGGGCCGCGACCGACGATCCCGCCCGGCGCGAGGAATGGCTGATCGAGGCGGTGCCGCGCGACCGACGCAAGGTCTACGACATGCGCAAGATCGTGCGCGCCGTGGTCGACCGCGACAGCTTCTTCGAGATCGGCCGCAAGTTCGGGGGATCGGCGATCACCGGCCTGGCGCGGCTCGACGGCTGGGCGGTCGCCGTGCTCGCCAGCGACCCCTACATCTATGGCGGCGGCTGGACGGCGCAGGCGTCGCAGAAGATCACCCGCTTCGTCGACCTCGCCAACACCTTCCACCTGCCGGTGGTGCATCTGGTCGACATCCCCGGCTTCGTCATCGGGCTCGAGGCCGAGAAGGCCGGCACCATCCGCCACGGCGCCCGCGCGCTCGCCGCCATCTACCAGGCGCGCGTGCCTTGGTGCTCGATCCTCGTGCGCAAGGCCTTCGGCGTCGCCGGCGCCGCGCATACCAACCACGCGCGGCTCCATTACCGCTATGCCTGGCCGTCCGGTGATTGGGGCTCGCTGCCGGTCGAGGGCGGCATCGAGGCGGCCTACCGCGCCGAGCTCGACGCCGCGCCCGACCGCGACACGCTGCGCGGCGAGATCGCGGAGCGCCTGAACCGGGTGCGCTCGCCCTTCCGCGTCGCCGAGGCGTTCGGCGTCGAGGAGATCATCGACCCGCGCGACACCCGCGCGCTGCTGTGCGAATTCGCCAACCTGACCGCGGGCTTGCGCGAGGCGGGCGCGGTGGCGACGGCGATGCGGCCGTGAGCGGCGCGAGGACGCATGGCACTCGCGGCCGGTTGCGGTGTTCATATTCCTTGCGTCATCAGAAGGCAGTCATGAGCAACCCCAACATGCCCACCCGGCCCCTTCCCGCCCTCCTGTTCGCCCTGGCGCTCGCCGCCGCCTGGCCCATGGCCGCCCGGGCCGAGGAGGCGGAGCAGCCCGAGGCCGGGGCAACAGGGACGGAGTCGACCGACGACAAGCCTGCGGTCGAAGGCTTCGCGCCCGCGGCGGAGGAAGCCGCCGCGCCGACCGCGCACGGCGAGGCCCTGTGCGCCCGGCTCGACGATCTCATGACCAAGGGCCTGTCCTACGCCGAGCGCGGCAAGACGGCGGAGACGCGGGCGGCGCTCCACTGCCCGCCGGCGTCGCGGGCGACGCAGGCGGCAGAGACTCCGCAGCCGCAACCTTCAAAGCAATAGCAGCGCCCGCGCCTATTCGAGGTGCTTCGCCACCGGGAAGTCGCGCGAATAGGGCGGCTCGGCGAGGAATTGCCGCGGATCGTATGTCCAGAACTGGCTGACGTCGTGGTAGGTGGTGACGATGGCGTTGACCAGTCTTCCGTTGCGGCGCTCGACCTTGCGGATGTGGACGTCGAGGATGGGCGTGCCGTAGGCATCGAGCTTGATCGAGCCGATCGGGCCCGCCACGATCCACGTCTTGCGCAGCGTGTCGCGCAGCGCCGCCGGGTTCGCGGTGTCGCCCTTGAGCGCATTGAGCGCGTTCTCGAGGAATAGCCCGGCGGTGTAGGTGCCGGCGGTGTAGAAGCCGGGGTCATGGCCGTAGGCGACGCGGATGGCCTCGACGAAGCGGTAATTGTCCGGGCTCTGCAGGCCGGCGGCGTACCAGCCGGCGGTGACGACGCCGAGCGCCTCGTCGCCCATGACGCGCAGGATGCCTTCATCCGTGCTCGTGGTGTTGCCGAGGACCGGGATCTTGTCGTGCAGCCCGTACTCCGCGTATTGCTTCAGGAAGCGCAAACCATTGACGCCGGCGAAGCCGATATAGACCGCGTCGACGTCGCGCTTGATCTGCGCGATGAAGGGGCCGTAATCGGTGACGTTGAGCGGCGGCCACAGCTTCTGCACGATCTTGCCGCCATTGTCCTCGAAGCTGCGCTGAAAGCCGCTGACGCCCTCGTGGCCGTAGGTGAAATCGTCGGCGATCGTGGCGATGCGCTTGTAACCCAGCGTCTTGGCCGCGTATTCGCCGAGCGGATGCGTCACCTGCGGCGCAGTGCCGACGGCGTGGATGACCCAGGGATTGACCTCGCGCCCGCCGCGCAGGTCGAGCGACGCCGCCGAGGTCGGCGTGATCAGCGGCACCTGCCCCTGGCGCAGGTAATCGTCGATCGCCAGCGCCTCGTAGGTCGCGAGCGGGCCGATGATGACCTGCACGTTGCTGCGCTCGACCAGCTCCTGCGTCTTGGTCTTGGCCTGCGCGGGCTGGCCGCCGCTGTCGGCGGTGATGAGCTCGATCTTGCGGCCGGCGAGCGTCCCGTCGCGCTCCTTGAGGAACTGCGTGAGGCCCTCTTCCATCTGCTTGCCGCCGGCGGCGAGCGGGCCGGTGTTGACGGTGAGGAAGCCCACCTTGAGCGGCTCGCTTTCCGCCCAGGCGGCGGCGGGCATCAGCCCCGCGGCGGCGCCGAAGCCGAGCACGGTGCGTCGCGACAAGGTTCGTGGGCGTCGGGCGGCAATCATCAGGCGTGCTCCTCGCGGCTGTGGCGCGCGCGCAAGGTATGTCGGCCCCGTCGCGGAGACAAATCGAAAAGCATCAAATTGAAAAGGGTAAGGGTTCAGACGGCGGGGCGCTTGCGCTCGTCGTGATAGCGCCCCATCGCCGCGAAGAGGGCCATGGCGTCGGGCGGCGCCGTGTCGGCGGCGAATTCGCGATAAAGCGCGTGGACGTTGACGACGATGCGCTCGGGATCGGTCCACTCGGCGAAAGGCGCCAGCGAGATGTCGCGCGCCGCCGCCTCGTAGCCCATGCCGGCGGCGAAGCGCTGTCTCGCCTCGTCGCGCAGATATTCGAGATAGCGCAGCATCGCGCGCACGCCGGCCTTGTCGGTGATCGGCCCGTGGCCGGGCACCACCGTCTCGACGTCCCAATCGAGGATGCGCCGGCACGCCTTGATCCAGTTGCCGATCGGCCCGGCCCAGATCACCGGATGGCCGTTGACGAACAGGATGTCGCCGGTGAAGACCGTCTTGTCGGCGGGCACGTAGACGACGACGTCGCCGCCGGTATGCGCCGGCCCGACCTCGACGAGGCGGACTTCCTTGCCGCCGACACGCAAGCCGAGCTCGCGCTCGAAGGTGCGGGTCGGCAGCGTCAGCGTGATGCCCTCGAAGTCGAAGCGCGTTCCCATCACCTCGTGGAAGAAGGCGGCGCCGGGGCCGAGCGAGCGCCAGTTGCGCATCATGCCCGCGAGCTCCGCCGGCGTGCGCTCCTTCATCTCCGCGGCGCAGGCGCGCGAGGCGATGATCTGCGCGCCCGGGACGAGCTGGTTGCCGAAGGTGTGGTCGCCGTTGGAATGGGTGTTGACGAGCGTGCCGATGCGCGCCGCCGCCGGCACCGCGCCGCGCAAGGCCGCCAGCATGTCGCGCGTGCATCTGAGGTCGAACAGCGTGTCGACCAGCAGGGTCTCGCCCTGATCGGCGACGAGCCCTGCATTGCTCCAGCCCCAGGTGCCGTCGGGCTGCAGATAGGCATAGCAGCCGGTGCCCAGATCGTGCACGCCCTTGCGATACGGCCATGCCGGCATGTCTTTCCTCCCGCATTGCTTTGGCGTGGCTCATAGGCTGCAATCCCTTCGCGCGCAAGGCAAGGCCGGCAAGTGTTGCAACGGCGTGACACCCGCGGCACGATGCGTGGCGACGGCAAAGGAGCGGATCATGCGTCCCGGCGAGAAAGACGTCCTGCTCGTCGTCGATGTCCAGAACGATTTCTGTCCCGGCGGCGCGCTCGCCGTGCCCGGTGGCGACGCGGTCGTGCCGGTGGTGAACCGGCTCGGCGAGCGCTTCCAGCATGTAGTGATGACGCAGGACTGGCATCCACCGGGCCACGGCTCCTTCGCCAGCGCGCATCCCGGACGCCGGCCCTTCGAGACCATCGCGCTCGCCTATGGCGCGCAAACGCTGTGGCCCGACCATTGCGTGCAGGAGACGCCCGGCGCCGCCTTTCATCCGCGCCTCCATCTGCCGCGCGCCGAGATGGTGGTGCGCAAGGGGTTCCGCCGCGAGATCGATTCCTATTCGGCCTTCTGCGAGAACGACCGCCGCACCACGACGGGGCTCGCCGGATATTTGCACGAGCGCGGCTTCGACCGCGTCTTCCTCGCGGGGCTCGCCACCGATTTCTGCGTCCACTACTCGGCGCTCGACGCGCGGCGCGAGGGATTCGCCGCCGTGCTGATCGAGGACAGCTGCCGCGCCATCGACCTCGATGGCTCGCTCGCCGCCGCGCTGCGCCAGATGCAGGCGGCGGGCGTCGCGCGGGTGACGAGCGCGCAGATCGCCGGTTAGCCCTTGCGCCCGTGCGCTCCGCCGCCGATCGTGCTATTGGTGGGCCTGCACAAGGAGGCGCGACATGCAGTCGACGCAGATCAACGAGCTCCTGAGCGTCGCCGGCCAGATCAGCAAGGCCGACATCGCCGAGATCGCCAAGGCGGGCTTCGCCACCATCATCAACCACCGGCCCGACGATGAGGAGCCGGGGCAGCTCGGTCACGGCGAGGCCGAGGCCGAGGCGAAGAAGCGCGGCCTCGACTATCGCTATCAGCCGGTGACCACCGGCACCATCACCCGCGCGCAGGTGGCGGAGTTCGAGAAGATGCTGCTGCGCAGCCCGCAACCGATCCTTGCGCATTGCCGCAGCGGCACGCGCTGCTATCTCATGTGGGCGGCGACGCGCGTGCTGTTCAACGACGAGAGCGCGCTCAAGCTCGTCGCCGAGGCCGCGGTCAAGGGCTACGATCTGCGCGTGCTGCCGAGCCTGATCGAGAAGCTCGAGGCGGAGAGGGTCGAGAAATAGCCGCGGGCGTCAGCCGCGCCAGCGCAGCAGGCGGCGCTCGAGCCGCCCGGCGAGCGCGAAGATCAGCAGCACGAAGGCGACGATGATCAGCACCAGCGCCAGCATCAGCGCGGCGTTGTAGGTGCTCTGCGCGAAGGACAGCAGGTATCCCAAGCCCCGGCTGGCGGCGACGAACTCGCCGACGATGGCGCCGGTGAAGGCGAAGCCGACGGCGACCTTGAGCTGGCCGAGGATCCACGCCACCAGCGACGGAAGATAGACCTCGCGCAGCAAAGCGGCGCGGCCGCCGCCCAGCGTGACGACGCGCTCGACCAGCCGCCGGTCGACCTGCCGGATGCCGGTGTAGACCGTGAAGAAGATCAGCACGGCGACGAGGATGAAGGCGAGCGCGATCTTCGAGCCGAGATCGATGCCGAACCAGATGACGAAGAGCGGCGCCAGCACCACGCGCGGCACCGCGTTGAGCAGGATCATGAAGGGCTCGACGATCTCGGCGACGAACGGCACCAGCGCGGCGAGAATGCCAAGCACGATGCCGACGGCGAGGCCGAGCACGAGGCCCGCCACCGCCGCGCTGAAGGTCGCGGCCAAGTGCGGCCAGATGGTCCCGCTGCCGAACAGCTCGATGAGCGCCGCCGCCACCGCCAAGGGCCGCGGAACATAAAGCGGGTTCAACAGCCCGGCGCGGCCCGCCCCCTCCCACAGCGCCAGGAAGACGATGAGCGCGGCGAGCTGGCGCAGCCAGACGCGGTCGAGCGCGCGCCTCATGCCGCGGCCGTCTCGCCCGCCACTTCGCGCGACAGGTCGCGCCACAGCGCCTCGAGCAGCGGCGCGAAAGCGGGATGGGTGCGTGCCGTCACCACGTCGCGCGGCCGCGGGATTGGCACCTCGTAGCGCCGCGAGATGCGCGCGCGCGGCCCATGCGACAGCAGATAGACGACATCGGACAGCGCGAGCGCCTCCTCGAGGTCGTGCGTGACCAGCAGCACGGTCATGTGTTCGGCCTCTACCAGCGTCAGCAGGTCCTGCGTCACGCGCGCGCGGGTGATGGCGTCGAGCGAGGCGAAGGGCTCGTCCATCAGCAGGAGGCGCGGCTTCAGCGCCAGCACCTGCGCCAGCGCCACGCGCTTGCGCTGCCCGCCCGACAGCGCGCGCGGATAGCGGTCGTCGAGACCGCCGAGGCCGAGCCGCGCCAGCCAGGTCGCCGCCTCCGCCACGGCGCGGGCGCGGCTATCGCCGCGCAGCCGCAGGCCCAGCGCCACGTTCTCGGCGGCGCTGCGCCAGGGCAGCAGGGCGTCGTCCTGGAACAGGATGCCGATCTCGCTTGTGCCGAGATCCGTCTCGATGCGGCCGGACAAGGGGCGCTGCAGGCCCATCACGGCGCGCAGCAGGCTGCTCTTGCCCGAGCCGGACGGGCCGACCAGGCTAACGAAGCTCTGGGCCTCGATGGTGAGACTCGCATCCTCGAGGACGGGCGTGGTCTCGTCGTAAGCGAGCGAGAGCCCGGCGACGCGGAGCACTCAGCCTCCGGCGATCGACGTGTCGTAGAGGCCGCTCGCGTCGAAATCGGGCTTGAGCAGGCCGGCTTCCTTCAGCGACTCGGCGACGCGGTCCTCGGCGGCGCGGTCGAGCGTGATGCCGATCGGGTAGAGCGAGCCGCGATAGCGCGCGAGAATGCCGCGCAGCTCGCCGAGATCGGCGCCAATCAGCGTCTCGCGCGGCAGCGCCGTGACGAGATCGTCGGGCGACACCGCCTGCGTCGCCGCGAGCGCGCTTTTGAGCGCGCGGGCGAGCGCCGCCATCTCGTCGCGCCGCCGGTCGCGCTCGCCTTCGCGCACCGCGACGCCCATGAACTCGTAGTCGCCGCCGAGAAAGCGCTGCGCGTCCGCCTGATCCATCAAATTCGCCAGGACGCGGCCGCCGGCCCGGCTCACCAGCGTCAGCGCGGGCTCTTGCACCAGCCCGGCATCGACCTGGCCCTGGCGCAGCGCCTCCAGCAGGTTGGTGCCGAGCGTGGCGAAGCGCACCTTGGCCGTGTCGGCGCCGGCCTTCTTCAGCAGATAGAGCGCCAGCGCATGGTCGGCATTGCCGAGCGCCGAGACGCCGATGCTGTGCCCCTCGAGCTTCCTTATCTCAGTGATATCGGCGGCGCGCATGGGCGCGGTCGCCACGGCGAAAAGCGGCAGGCGGCCGGTGGCGGCGAAGCGCCGGATCGCCGCGCCATGGGCATAGGCCTGGAGCGCCACGTCGAGCGAGGTCGCGGCGTAGTCGACGGCGCCGCCGACCAGCGCCTGCATCGCCGCGTTGCCGCCGCGCGTGTAGACGAGCTCGACCTCGAGCCCTTCCCGTTGGAAATGGCCGCCGGCGCGTGCGACCTCATAGGGGATGATGCAGAGGAGTTGGCTGCAGAAGGCGAGCTTGACGCGCTTGCCCTGGGCGTGGGCCGCGCCGGCGCCGCCGGCCAGCACGCCCGCCAGCACCGCCGCGCCCTGCAGCACGCTGCGCCGGTGCAGCCCCTTGCCGTCCCAGCACGCCGTCGACTCATCGCAGCAGCTCAACCCTTCCTCCTTCTAAAGCAGCTCGGGAGCGATCGCCAGAATTACGGCTCCTTCGAGTCCATGAGCACGAACAACATGCGGCAGGGTTGCGTGCCGTGATTGACCCAGCCGTGATTGGTCGCCTGCTGGACCACGACATCGCCCGCCCTGACGTGCACCACGGTGTCGTCGAGCATCATGTCGATCTCGCCGGACAAGACTACCGCATAGTCGAGGCTCCGCGTGCGATGCATCATCGGATGCTTCACGGGAAGCCCCCTGACCGGTGCGGGATTGACGCCTTTCATCACCAGATTAGGGTCCAGTTTCGCTTCCGTCGCCGGGTCGAGCGGCGGAAACTCGACCACGCGGAACTTGGTGCCGTTGTCCGGCGGCGACACGCCGATCGGTCGCGTCGCGGCGTCCTTGGACGAGAACCCCGGCGGATATGAATCGGTGATCCATAGATTGGTCGATGTGAAGGCGTAAGCCCCGGGCGCCGGATTGAGCGTCAGACGGCTGTCGAACAGCACGATCGCCTTGTTGTTGTCGTCGAGGCCGGTCACGACCCGGCGAATATCATCTGCCCGAGCGGCGGAGCAGGCAAACAGCACCATGGCAATCGACCAGATTGACTTGCGGATCATGGCGACCTCCCTTTTTTGCAGTGCGACACATGCAGCGGGATGGAGACGTAAAATCATCGCGGCCTCACGGCGGGTCCCAGTCGGGCGCCCAGCCGGCGGGGTCGACGACGCGGTGGGTGCCGCCGAGGACGTCGATCGCGGCGCGGTCCTCGGGCCGCAGCGCGAAATCGAAGACGTCGAGATTGGCGGCGAGATGCGCGCGGCCGGCCGCCTTGGGGATCGCGGCGACGCCGTCCTGATCGAGCAGCCAGCGCAGCGCCACCTGCGCCGCCGACTTGCCGTAGTTGCGGCCGATGGATATGAGCGTCGGGTCGCGCTGGACGCGGCCGCGCGCCAGCGGCGAATAAGCGGTGAGCATCATGCCCCAGCGCCGCACCGCCCCAAGCACGGCGCGCTGCGACAGGTAGGGGTGATATTCCACCTGGTTGCAGAAGAGGTCGGCGCCGTGCGTCTCGATCGCCTCATGCAGCAGCGCCACGTTGAAATTGCTGACGCCGATATAGCGCGTCCTGCCGGCGGCGCGCAGAGCGGCGAGCGCGCCCAGCGTCTCGCCCAGCGGCGCCTCGCCGGTCGGCCAATGGATCAGCAGCAGATCGACATGGTCGGTGGCGAGACGGCGCAGGCTCTCCTCGGTGGTGCGCCTCACCGCGGCGGCGGCGAGGTTGCCCGGCGCCAGCTTGGTGGTGAGAAAGATCGCGTCGCGGTCGAGCCCGGATTCGCGGATCGCTCGGCCCACCTCGGTCTCGTTGCCGTACATCTGCGCCGTGTCGATGTGGCGGTAGCCGAGATCGAGCGCCTGGCGCACCGTCTCGAAGCAGCCGCGGCCGCTGAGCTGCCAGGTGCCGAGGCCCAGCGCCGGCACGCGCGCGCCCTTGATCTCCCGGTATTGCATGGCCTTCCTCTCCGGGCGAACGGCGGAAATGCCGCCCGGTCCCCGTGTTTTCGCGCTGGCTTCCTGCCGCGGCACCGCTAGCATGCGACAAAGGAAAACGCCACGGAGGCTGGTCATGCGGATCCTGGTGCTCGGCGCCGGCGCCATCGGCGGCTATTACGGCGGCCGGTTGGTCGAGGGCGGCGCCGATGTGAGCTTTCTCGTGCGGCCGGGCCGGGCGCGCGCGCTGGCCGAGCGCGGCCTCGTCGTGCGCAGCCCGCTCGGCGACATCGAGCGCCCGGTCAAGACGCTGCTCGCCGGGGAAGTGCGCGAGCCCTTCGATCTCGTGCTGCTCTCCGCCAAGGCGTATGACCTCGACAGCGCCGTCGACGCGATCGCGCCGGCGCTTGGGCCGCACAGCGCCGTGCTGCCGCTGCTCAACGGT
>Ga0209647_1001933_pt1 | contig 17074 bp, 14 predicted proteins | sample GraSoi_2013_60cm_FD_185827 | JGI IMG/M metagenome (GOLD analysis project Ga0209647, IMG submission 185827) | Grasslands soil microbial communities from the Angelo Coastal Reserve, California, USA - Sample 9_17_2013_60cm (SPAdes) (version 2) | ecosystem: Environmental > Terrestrial > Soil >...
TTGCCTAATGAGTAGATCAAAAACCAGCATAGGAATTGCAACAGCAATAGCGATCAATGAAACGAACGAGGAAAGATCAGGTATACCCAAAGAAATCCAATCTTGCAAAATGATCAAACCGATAGCGATGAGGCCAGCATCTACTAGTTGACCTACAGTGATTTGGAATTTCTTGAACTCTTCCATACAATACCTCTTTAAAATTGAACATTTAATTTGAACCTTTAAGTGTTTTAACGTAGAAATTAGCGAAATGTAAAAGGCTTGCTATTTGGCCTTCACGCCTACAAGCTTCTTCAGCGGGTGCAGCCTAGCATCCTTCTCAAGCTTCTCTAAACGAGCAATGAGCAGTTGGTTCAGCGCATTCAAGTTTTCGAGTTGCAGGTCCATAGCAAGTTTGTACCGCTCGAAGTCCTGGTGCAGTAGCTTCATGGTCTGGCGACGGGATATCCTTCTTCTTGGCAACAACTTCTTCTGACATGGGTCTCTTCCTTTCTTACTGCTGCGGTGGGAACTGCTATGGCAGTACCACTGGCATTTGCACGGTTCTCTGCATTTCAATAATTTGAGCGTTTGTTGGTTGTGCCGGAGCCTGTGGCGGCGGTGTAGAAGCACGCACAGGTGCAGGTTATGCAGCAGACATTGACAGCGTGCCTTTACTGCCGTCCAGAAACATGTGCTCGACATTGGAGAGTTCCTGATCTGCTACCGTACCAAGCATCTTGAAGGCTGCATCGCCGTTGGCATTCACGTACTTCAGGATTCCGTGGGCCAAGGAAAAGATACCAACCAGGATGCTCTCGCTGATGATCTGTTGCAGATTGAGCTTGCCAGGAGCCGCAAGGTACTGCATGGCTGTCTGAAATGCGATTAGGACGGCTCCAATCATCAGGCTCTTCAAGGTGCGCAGGAAGGCGCGCTCTGCTGGCGTGAGTGGTAGGCGCTGGGATGCGCGTTGAAACAGTGATGGCATACCTCAGCGCACACCCAATGCTTGCCTTTTTGGCTTCCCATGCTACATTACAACCACAGCAGGCGAAATGGCCGCCTTCCCGCTTGAGAAGGCCGCAAGTAATTCATTTGTCGAATTGGGCAAGAGGCCATAGTATTTATCAACCTTGCATCTGATAAAGGGTTGACCTTTATCGATGGTATTTGGGCAGTTCTCGAACCTCTCCTACTGGAACGTTTATGCTTAGATAGACCGGTTGCTGTATAATTTTAAGAAGAAGACGTAAAACAGCCGGTAATGAAGGGACACGACGATGTTCGAGCTGAGCCAGTTTGAAGAGATTTACGGGCCTGCTGCTCCGTATAGCGAACATAAGCTTGGGGAGAGAGTCACTTACTCTTTGGGCAAGGACATCTTTACCGGTACGATTGCCTGGTGTACTGCTCCCCAGGTCCGCAAGGGGAAGCAACTGCCGACTCTTTACATAATCGCACGCGACCAGGCGGAGAACGCCTTCCCTGACCTGGTTCGTCCCGGCCGCGTTATCATCTCAGAACGAGAACCATGAATGCCTGGTGTCAGGGCTAATACATACATGGGTAACACCAGGAGCAAGAGAGCACTAGTGCTGGCGAATGATTTAGCTTCTCAGTGGGCGGAAGAAGGCGCGTATATCCTCGACCAGTGCCTGTGGCTGTTCCAGGGCTGCGAAGTGCCCTCCCGCTTTCATCTCCGTCCAACGTTGGATATTGTAGAGGCGTTGGGCAAGGGAACGTGGCGGAATGGGAAGCTCATCCGGGAAAACAGCTACCCCTGTCGGAACCTCAACCCGCCCGGCATATGTTTCATAACCCTGGTGAGAGGTCTCGTAGTAGAGGCGGGTCGATGAGTTGATGGTCTGCGTGACCCAATAGATCATGATGTTCGTGAGCAGTTCGTCTTTCGTGAAGACGCTCTCGATCTCACCTTGACAATCGCTCCAGGCACGGAACTTCTCAACCATCCAGCCTGCCAGCCCGACAGGGGAATCATTCAAGCCATAGGCCAGCGTCTGGGGGCGTGTTTCTTGCATGTGACTATAGCCAGACTCATCCCGAATCAATTGCGCTCGCCGTTCCCGCCAGTTGCTTTCTGCTTCGTTGGTCGTCTCCTGACTCAGGACCGAGCGCGCTGGCTGCATATTGAGGTGAATGCCAATGATTTTGTCGGCAAAAGCGCGACCGAGCGTTCCCGTGATGTAGAGTCCCCAGTCGCCTCCCTGGGCGGCAAAGCGCTGGTAGCCTAGATCTTGCATTAAGGAGGCAAAGACCTCTACTATCCGCGTCACCGTGACGCCTCGCACGTTCGTCGAGCCTGAGAAGCCATAGCCGGGGAGCGAAGGCACAACGACATCGAAAGCATCAACGGGATCCCCACCGTAACTGGCAGGATCGGTCAAAGGGCCAATGATCTTATACATCTCGAAGAAGGATCCGGGCCACCCGTGCGAGATGAGCAGTGGAATGGGGTGCGTTCCTTTCCCCTTTCCATGAAGAAAGTGGAGGTGGATACCATCGATTTCAGTGGTAAACTGAGGGAAGGTGTTGAGCAAGCGTTCCTGGGCTCGCCAATCATAGCTCTCGTGCCAGTATCTGACCAGTTGCTGCAAATACGAAAGGTTTGTTCCATAGTCCCAATCCGCATCTGGAAGCTCATCAGGCCAGCGGGTCCTGGCTAATCTCTGTCTGAGATCAATCAGGACATCTTCAGCCACATGAATTGTAAAGGGAGCGCGAACCATACGACTCTTCTCCATTCTTCTTGCGTTCATCGACGTTGTATGAGCCTTGTTGTAGTGGCTACTGATGCTACTATAGAGTGAGAACAAACAATCCTATGCCTCTTATTCTCTGCCCAAGCGGAAGCTGCTGATTCTATTTGACGCACTTCTTCGACTCAGAACCTCGATTTCATGCAAAGGACACAATACCCTGATATTCACAGCCACTTGGCAGTTTGTCACGCTTTCCGTAACGATTGGCAGACACATGATCAGTACAATGGAATGCAGAAGCTATAGCAAAGAGACAAGCAGGTTTTGTGGTACGATGTTGAGAGGAACAAAAGGAAGGAGCTTGTCAATGGAAAAATGGATTTGCAAGACGTGTGGAACACAGTTTGCACCAGGTGAGAACCCGCCAGAAGCATGTCCAATCTGTCAGGATGAGCGCCAATATGTAGGATACGCGGGACAACAATGGACGACGCTGGCCCAAATGCAGAAGGACGGCTTCCGCAACGAGTTCAGGGAGCATGAGCCGCACCTGGTTGGCGTCGGAACCACTCCCACATTTGCAATCGGCGAGCGAGCCCTGCTGCTGCAAACCGAACGGGAAAATGTACTCTGGGACTGCATGAGCTTACTCGATGACGAGACGGTTGCAGAAATCGAAAAGTTGGGTGGCCTCACGGCCATCGCCATCTCCCATCCCCACTATTATTCGACGATGGTGGAATGGGCCGACCGTTTTCAGGTCCCGATCTACCTGCATGCGGCCGATCGTCAATGGGTGATGCGCCCAAGTGAGAGAATCAGGTTCTGGTCAGGTGATACCTATGAGCTGTCAGATGACATCACCTTGATCCGGCTGGGAGGGCATTTTCTCGGAGGCACCGTCTTGCATTGGAAACGAGCAGCCGACGGAAAAGGCGTGCTGCTTTCAGGCGACATTATTCAAGTTGTCGCCGATCGCCGCTGGGTCAGTTTTATGTATAGTTACCCCAATCTGATTCCCCTTTCTGCAGCTGAGGTACAGCGCATTAGCGAGACCATTGCACCCTACCAGTTTGAGCGGCTGTATGGAGCCTGGTTCGAAAGGGTCGTTGCGCACAATGCCCATGACGCGGTACTCCGATCAGCCGAGCGCTATATTCGCTCCCTGGAAACCGTTCGTCGCTAAGAGTGCAACAATAGAAACTAGCGCTTATCCTCTTTCCTCACCTGCAAATGTAGCTCGCGTAACTGCTTCTCATCAACAGGCGAGGGGGCGTGCATCATCAGGTCCTGGGCACTCTGCGTCTTGGGGAAAGCTATGACCTCGCGGATGGTGTCTTCATCGGCGAACAACATCACCAGGCGGTCTACGCCGAGGGCGATGCCACCGTGTGGGGGTGCGCCGTATTCGAAGGCTTCGAGCATATGGCCAAACTGTTCTTTAATTTCTTCATCGTTCAATCTCATCAGTGAGAAGACTTTGTGCTGTAGCGCGGCAACATTGATGCGCACGCTTCCGCCGCCGATCTCGTAGCCGTTGCAGATGATATCGTACTGTTTCGCGCGTATATTCAAAGGATCGGTATCGAGCCGGTCAACATGTGCCTCGTCCATACCGGAGAATGGATTGTGTTCGGCTTCGTAACGTTGACCCTCCTCATCGTAGTGCAATAGAGGGAAATCGACGACCCAGCACAGCGCCATCTCGTTGGGATCGATCAAGTTGAGGCGCTCGGCCAATTTGACACGCAAACGGAAAAGGACATCGTTGCAGACGTTGGCACTATCAGCAACAAACAGCAGCAGGTCGCCCGGTCCGCCCTGGAGACGCTCGATAATGGCCTGCACCTCGTTTGCGGACATGAACCTGGTTAGTGGCGATTTGACTTCGCCCGTCACACTAATCGCCAGCGAAACCAGTCCTTTTGCTCCTAACACACGCGCAAACTCGGTGAGTTCCCCGATCTCTCTACGGCTGTAACCTTCTGCTCCTGGCACACGAATACCCTTGACGATACCGCTCGCTGCAAGGGCACCCTGGAATACGCCAAAATTGCCTGCTGCTGCAAGGTCGGATATTTCGACAAGAGGAAGGTCGAAACGTAAATCGGGGTGATCCGTACCATAGCGGTCCATAGCATAGGCATAACTCAGTCGCGGGAAAGGACGTTCTTTGATGCGTTTACCGGTTGTATTTTCGATCAGGTGGATCAGCAATCCCTCAATCAGAGACATCACGTCGTCTTCCGCCACAAAGGACATTTCCAGGTCCAACTGGGTAAATTCCGGCTGGCGGTCAGAGCGTTGATCTTCGTCGCGGAAACAGCGTGCTATCTGGAAGTAGCGATCCATACCAGCCACCATCAGCAGCTGCTTCAGTTGCTGCGGAGACTGTGGCAGAGCATAGAACTCGCCTGGATAGAGCCGGCTTGGCACGAGATAGTCACGTGCGCCCTCCGGTGTGCTTTTCATCAGAATGGGTGTCTCGATCTCCAGGAAACCGCGCTCATCCAGGTAATCACGTATGGCCTTGACCACGCGATGACGCAGTACGATATTGTCTCGCATCTTGGGACGGCGCAGGTCAAGGTAGCGATATTTGAGCCTGAGCGGTTCATCTACCTGTATGTTATCGCTAATCGGGAAAGGCGTAGTGCGTGCGGGATTCAGTATCACTATGTCATCGGCAGCCACTTCAATGGCCCCTGTACTCAAATTAGGATTCTCCGTGCCCGGCAGACGGGGCACGACCCTTCCCCTGACCTGTATTACATATTCTGAACGCACTTCTGAAGCGACACGGTGTGCTTCTGGGGAGCGCTCTGGATCGCAAATTACCTGTGTAATGCCATAACGGTCGCGGATATCTAGGAATACCAGGCCGCCATGATCCCGGCGCCGGTTCACCCATCCTGCTAAACTAACCTGTTGCCCAACATTACTCGCGTTCAACTCACCACATGTATGTGTACGATAATACACCTCAAAACCCACAGCTTTTTGACTCCTTACTATTGTGACCGGGAATTCTTCTCTACTATCCCCACTTAACATCCACTCTGAGGTCCTGTACCGACCGAAATCAGGCTCGACGCCGAGGGAGTATTCTGCGACAAAATATCGAGTTGCTTGCCCTTGGGATCAACCGCCAGGCTTTTTACCAGGCTCGAGCCGCCGGATAACACATATTGCTGCACCAATCCGAGCGTCACGTTATTTCCAGCAACATTTGTACCTGTGGGAGTGGGCGTTGGCGGACCTCCCACCAGCGGCTTAGCCACATCCAGGTCAAGGACGCGGTGGTTTACGGGGTCGCCAATGTAGAGGTGCGGTGTACCATTGACCACGCCGGTTGACAGCATGGCTGTACTCGTCGATGGCGTGTTAGACACTACTGATGAAGGGCTGGAAACTACTAAGGACGCGTTCCCTTGCTTTTCGACTGGCGTCATGGTCGGAACGGCCTCATTGGCCGTGAAATTCTTACTACCTGCTGCCAGCGGTAATGCAATCTGTTGCTGGACAAACACTGCTGTTGGTAAGATGGACTGGCTTCCAGCCGCCAGGGACAGGCTGCGCACTTCACCATCGGACAGCAAGAGGAAAAGTTGCTGCGAGAAAGCGGCTGCACTGACAATCGCTGCCGAGATCGAAAAATTGATAGGTTTCGGTGTGCTCAGATGCCCTTTTGCATCCACAACATAGCTCAAAACACGAGCGTTATTCTGATTTGAGTTCAGCACCACGTACACATTGTTGCCCAATGTAGTGACGAGGGCAGGTGAAAACCCACCCCTGGTGAAATCAGTCCCAATCTGGGCAGAGAACGTGGATTTTCCCAGGACTCCTGCCTGGCCTGGTTGATACACATCGAGCGTGTACCCGGTCGGAACCGTATTCTTGAGTTGCTCCACCAGCACGAACACATGCGAGCTATTACTCGAGATATTGAGTATGCGCGAGGCAGCATTACTCGCGATGCGAGCAACCAGGCTATACTGGCTATTCACCTGGTACAGCCCGTAATCTTGTGCCAGCGCATAGAGAACCGGAGCACCTTTAGGATCCTGCGCCCAGGCAATGTTCTGAGGATACGTGTGTGTACTTGTGTTATCGATGGGATTGATGGACGTATTCGCACAGGGCAAGACGAAGATGTGCGCACCTTGATTGTAGTTCGCAATGGCGGCTTTGACCTGTGTGACCAGTTCAACCTTGAGTTGCGTCGATTGCCGTTGCTGGCTCTGGTCCATTTGATAATTTTTCTGCACGTCACGCAGCCTGTTCTGGGCAGTCGCAAGTGCATTGAGAGCCGATGCGGGGTTGTTATTAGAGATATCAACCTGTGCACCGTCAATCAGCAGTTGTGTACTCCTCAGGGTCTGACTCACCGTTTGACTGTCATTTACTCGTAAAAGGAGGAAGGCGCCTGCGCCAATACCTGTAAGAATGAGCAGGGAGAGCAATGTAAGTGTCAGGTAAAAAAGCCGGCCCCGTCTACGTCGCGATCTTCCGAGAGCAGGTTGTGGGGCTGTAATAGTGTCCTGAGTAGGGGCCAGAGGGCCACTGCTAAAACGTAAAGGAGCGCTGGGAGTACGCCTTTCGCCATTACTCTGCGGGCTACCAAAAGACGTGCTGGGAAGCACCCCCAGTATAGCTGTATTCTCGCTCGCTTCGCGACCGCCAACCCGTACCGGGTGTCGCACACCCGGAGGCTCTTCACCAACCTCTTGTATACGCACGACGATGGCTGTGATATTGTCAGGACCGCCGTTTTCATTGGCACGTTCTACCAGGTGGTAGACACTCTGCTGCGGTACATATTGATCGACTATGCGTTGTAGCTCTTCCTCGCTAACCAGCCCGGAAAGTCCATCAGTGCAAAGCACAAGGGAGTTGCCTTCGCTCAATTCTTCCTGAAAAACATCGATATCGACTTCAGCCTGCGTACCGAGACAACGAGTGATTACATTACGCTGTGCATGCGTACGAGCTTGATCCTCAGTCAATAAACCTGCCCTTACCTGTTCGGCCACCCACGAATGATCTTGAGATATCTGTCTGACCTGACTTCCACGTATGAGATAGGCCCGGCTATCGCCGACATTGGCAATATACGCCATATTACCACGCAGTACGGCAGCAACACATGTTGTGCCCATACCACTCCGTAACATGTTCTCCGCCGCTCGTTGATGGATTGCAGCATTTGCGCGTCTAATCGCATGCAACAGAGAATCAGTCACATCATCACTGTCGTCCTGATAGTACGCATTGCTAACAGTATCCACAGCAATTTCACTCGCTACTTCACCTGCCGCGTGTCCTCCCATGCCATCAGCCACAATGAACAACGCGCCCTTGCTTGCCATCACTTGTGGATCTTTCGGGATGACATAGGCCATATTGTCTTCATTATGTTCACGCTTACGGCCAACATCGGTTAGCTGTGCAACATCGAGACGGAGTTGTTTCGCCAACGAACCTCTCTCCCGTAATGTAGGGGCAACTTGCCCTTTGGATTTGTGCGATACACACACAGTGTAAACCGGTAATGAAGCGCAGCGGAGCATTAAAAGCTGGTTATAACACGCTTTACAGAAAAATGCAGCGCCACTCTCTCCATTGCACCCGTTTGAAACTTTAAGCTATAATACACCGACACAGAGAAAAACGCAACGCACACCTGATTTTTGTCCATCCGATTTCCCGTCTCCCTGCTTCTTCAGACCACGATGCAGAGTATACTCTTTAAGATTTGCGCACGCAAGTTAATGGGCTACCATACCCATGCAATCTAGGAAATTAGGGATAAGAGCATCGAGTACTTTGGTTCAGTCCAGCTTTTTTTGGCAAAGAGTGCAATAAAAGTCTCAGGCTGTTACCTGGATAATTCCAGAGACGTTATACAGCCATGAGGACTACCTTGCATCGCTCCTGATACACTGGTGCTAGTTTTACAGTTGGAGGAACGCTGGCTCCAGCGGCTAACCTCGTTCCGGCATAGTAGGTCCATAGGAGCGCTGTCTTTCAGAGAAAAGAGCCATATGCACATCGGTATTAATGCTCAACTGCTATCTTTTAGTCAGAACTACCGTAACGGCGGTATTAGCCGTTACATACGTTACTTGCTAACAGAATTACCAAAGCGGCCAGGCCAGCATGAATACACGATTTTTGTCAATGGCCAGGAAGTCGTAGAGCACTTAAGGCAGATTGCAGGTGAGAGTCCATGGGATCCTGCGGGGGAAAGCAGGCATGAAGGAGTCGGGCGAACCCGGATCACATATGTTCCCATATCCTGGCCTGAGTCAAAACCCATATCAAGAGTTGCCTGGGAACAATTGATGCTGCCATCACTCATACGCGCAAGGCGCATCGATGTTTTGCATTCACCGGCTAATGTGTTACCGGAAATGCTCCCACGTGGTTGCGCTGGAGTGGTCACGCTTCACGACCTGGCATTCTTACGCTTTCCACATGTCTTGACCCGCTCAAAGCGCGTGTACCACCGCACGTTCACAATGCGCAGTCTAAGGCACGCAACGCTCATCATTGCTAACTCGAATAGTACCAAACAAGACGCTGTTGAACTTGCAGGGATTCCCGTAAGCCGCGTACGAACTGTCTATCCGTGCATCGATGAGCGCTTTTCTAGCGTTATACATAATGAAGAGGTACAATCTTTTCGCCAGGAGCATGGGTTGACAGGCGGTTATATTCTCTACCTGGGTACTCTGGAGCCACGCAAGAATATTAACAGGCTCATCGAGGCCTATGCGCGGCTGCGTACCGCTTATGGGCGATCAGAGAAACTTGTGCTGGCAGGAGGGAAGGGCTGGCTATATGCTTCGATCTTTGAGCGGGTACAACAACTTGGCTTAGAATCAGAAGTCGTTTTCCCTGGCTTCGTTTCCGATGCCGAACAGTTGTTGTGGTATGATGGTGCATCTGTTTTTGTATATCCGTCTCTCTATGAGGGCTTTGGCATACCAGTAGCAGAAGCACTGGCACGTGGGGTTCCCGTCGTCACCTCAAATATTTCTAGCTTACCGGAAGCGGGGGCTACTTTAGCGTTGACTGTTGACCCAAACGACACGGAAGCACTGGCCGGGGCTATATTTAAAGCATTGACCGATGAATCTGTACGTGAGCGATGCCGTACACTTGCATCCTCGATCGCACAGCGATTCTCCCCGCAAACAATGGTCGAACAAACTATTGCAGTGTATGAACAGGCGGCAGCATTACACGCGTCACAGCATCGTTCTAAGAGTGTGTCTTTGATACGATAAAGATGCTATAATCTTGAAATTGATGCAAACGACGCTAGCGCATCTACGCTTCGCGTTATGCATCGAAAAAATACCAGGTTCATGAGGCTTCAGGTTTGAACAGTAGTAAAGTATCGCAAACAACCGAAAGTAGGGGTTCAATATATCAGCCCCCTCAAGCAGGGCAGGCAGGGACTCCCGAAATGACAAGTGGAGGAACAGGTCCTATTACAAAGGCCATCTCCCAACGGCGCTCGCATCGTCGCCAGTGGCGCATTATCGAGTCTGTCGCCATAATCATTCTCGATGCGATACTGGTGGGCGTTGCTTTTCAACTGGCTTTCTACTTGCGCTTTTCCTTTTTTTTCGGAACCAACCTGATCACGACGTTCCGCAATTACCTGCTCAGTATCGATAATGTGAATCCGCCCACCCATTTAAACCATGCTCCGTCATTCAGCAACTTCCGACCCCTTGAAATTGGCATTGTGATCGGCTTGATTGCAATTTTTGCACTGCGTGGCCTGTACGGCATTCGCCTGACCGGAAGCTGGTTTCGCCAGGCATGGTCAATCGTCAGTTCGGCCACCCTGGGCCTGGCATTCCTGATCGCCTACTATTTTGTATTTCAACCACCTGCGAATTCCCGCTTGATAGCACCATTCGTGTGGGCCATTGCTATCATCTTGCTGTGCACCGCAAGATTGTTCATCTCAATAATAATGGGCCGGCTCTATCGACTCGGCTTGGGTGAAACGCGTCTGCTCGTCGTCGGATCAGGCCGGCTGGGCAAGATGATCATGCAACATATCGCGGCCAATCCCAACCTGGGCTACTCCATTGTTGGCTTCCTGCATGATATGAATGAGCCCCCAAGTGACTTTGGACGCTTTAAGATGCTCGGCACGCTGGATGACCTGGGGCTGGCGATTCGCTCCATGCAAATAGATGAAGTCATCATTGCGCTCCCATCGCATTTACACCAGCAGAGCATCAGAAGTGTACGCCTCTGTGAGCGCCTGGGCACTTCATTCAAACTCGTTCCCGATTTGTACGAGTTGAGCCTGTCACGCATTGATATGGAGGCAATAGAGGGCATTCCGCTGATCAGTATCAAGCAGGCGTCTATCAATTCAATGCAACGCATTGTAACGCGGATGGTGGACATTATCGTGGCAGCCCTCATTCTGATCATAGGCCTACCCTTATGGCTCTGTATCGCATTGGCTATTGGACTCAGCTCACCTGGACCGATTCTCTATAAGCAAACACGTATAGGCTTGAGTGGACGGCCATTCAAAGTATATAAATTTCGCTCGATGTACAAAGACGCGGATAGAAGGCTGGCCGAACTGCTGGCATATAACGAGGCCCAGGGGCCGCTTTTTAAGATGAGAGATGATCCACGTGTAACGCCCATAGGCAGATTCCTGCGCCACATGAGCTTTGATGAAATCCCCCAACTCATCAATGTTATCAGTGGTGAGATGAGCCTGGTGGGGCCACGCCCGCCGCTTCCTCACGAAGTAGCGCAATATGAAGAATGGCAAAAAGCGCGGCTGGCAATCAAACCTGGCATGACCGGCTTATGGCAGGTTCGAGGCCGCAGCGATATCAGTTTCGACGAGGGCGTCCTGATGGATCTGTATTATATCGAAAACTGGTCGTTGCGCCTGTATTTCCAGATACTCTTTCGCACCATTCCGGTTGTCATATTCCGCCGCGGAGCATATTAAATGAAAGTAGCCTTAGTGCATGATTATCTGAATCAAATGGGTGGGGCCGAGCGCGTCGTTCTAGCCTTTCATGAAATATTTCCAGACGCGCCTATTTACACGTCAATTTATGACCCCAAGCGTGTCGATGCGGCTTTTCGGGAAATGGATATCCGCACTTCTTTCATGCAGAAGCTGCCGCTGGTCAAAAAACACCACCAGCCGTTTCTGCCATTTTACCCATTTGCAATGGAGCGTCTCGATCTGCGGGGCTATGATCTCGTCCTCAGCAGTTCCAGCGCCTTTGGTAAAGGTGTGATAACCCGACCGGAAACAATGCACATTTGCTATTGCCATACTCCTATGCGCTGGTGCTGGAATTATGACGAGTACGTGGAGCGCGAGCAACTAGGTAGAATATCAAGAAGCATACTGCCTTTCTTGATCACCGGGCTGCGAGTCTGGGATCAGGCAAGCGCTATGCGCGTTGATCACTTTATCGCCAATTCTCCTACAGTGGCTGAGCGTATCCAGAAGTATTATCGACGAGATGCGGCGGTCATTCCACCTCCTGTGGATGTCAGCCGCTTTGCTTTTGAACCGGAGAGGCAGCCGCAAGACTATTTCCTGATTGTCAGCCGTTTCATGCCCTACAAGCATATCGACCTGGCAATTGAAGCCTGCAACCGGCTTCAACTGCCTCTGGTGATTATAGGCAGCGGACGCGATGAGAAACGACTCAAGAGCATAGCAGGACCTACGATTCATTTCATGGGACGGCTCTCCGATGCGGAAGTGCTCCATTACTATACGCACTGTCGCGCGCTGATACTGCCCGGCGAAGAGGATTTCGGCATCACGCCCTTAGAAGCCCAGGCTTCTGGACGACCCGTGATCGCCTATGGAGCCGGTGGCGCACTGGCTTCGGTTATCGATGAAGTGACCGGGACTTTCTTTCACGAACAAACAGTAGAAAGCCTGGCGGCTGCTCTGGCATCATTTGATGAGCGTAAATACGATCCACAAACGATACGTAATCATGCGCTCGAATTCGATGTGACTCGTTTCTACCGTCGCATACTCCAGTTTATTGAGGCCAAGTTGAGTGAGGGGAAAACAAGAGACGTGCGCACACCGACAGGTGAATTGGTACGATAACAGCAGAGAGGGAAAGGGTAGAATACACCGTGGAACTACGGACTTATTGGACAATTATTTGGCGGAGTATCTGGGTGGTGCTACTGGTGGTGGGGGTGGTAGCTTTATACGCCGGTTATAAATACTATCAACTGCGAAAAACTCCTGGTGCGTTGACGGCATACAGCTCCGGCGTCACTATTCAAATTGGCCTGCAGCCGACGAGCAATGGCGACACAAACAGTGCGGACTATGTCACGGTCTCCGAATCGCTTGCCGATGCATTTGCAACAGGGCCTATCCTTACGTCGCATCAGTTCGATCAGGATATTATCAATCAAATCAACCAGGATAGGGGTCAGATCGGGCAACGTTACGGTGCAAGCGCTGATCTCGGCAACGTACAAAATCCTGGTGCTATCGGGCAGGCGCTCAGCGCTAGCCGTGTGCATAGTTTAGTTACTCTTAACGCTACGTGGATCACGCCGGCGGGGGCCTGGGCTATAGCAAATGCAGTGGGAGAAGTGAGCGCAGCTAAAATGGGAAACTACCTCTCCTACGTGATTACTAGCAACGCGACACATTCAACAACAGGTAGTTCTGTACTGCCTACCGTAGAAGCACGAGTCATTGGTTCTGCTGCAAATGCAAGTGTAGTTCCAGGATCATCCTCAAGCAAGGTAACACTGTATATCCTGCTGGTGCTGCTCGCGCTCGTTATTGGTATCGCGCTTGCATTCTTGCTCGATTACCTGGATGATCGCATCAGGAGCAAGGATGAGGTAAGCCACCTGCTTGAACTGCCCATTTATGCAGAAGTGCCGCGTGCGCCAGTTCCAGGCCGCTCTCGACCATCAAGAATCCGTTGATCGTCCTAATAGTTTGCCTTTCAGGGCTATTTAAAAGTTGAGCAAAGCAGGGATCCAAGGGGCAGCAGCCCCTTGGCGGGGTGTGGGGTGTGCCCACCTTTTCCCCCTTTCCAGGGGTGGGGTGGGGAAGAAGAGGACTTTTAAATCACCCTGTTTGCCTTTGCTTGACAGGGTTCTTCTAACTTGAGTATAGTACGATGGGCAATAAGAAGCAATGGGCGGAGATTGTCCCGGTGATCTCCGCTTATTTTATATGTGAATAACATAGAGGAGCTTACTTCGTGGGTAATCTTTCAAAGGAGCAATACGCGCTGCTTACAGACTATGATACAAATACCGCTTATAGCAAGGCCTTTCATACTCTTTTTGCGAATATACGCTTTAATTGGGGGCAGGATGCGAACAAGACTCATGTTCACACATTGCTCCTTACTACACCATCCGAGTATGCTGAACAGCCTGTGGTAGCGGCAAACCTGGCAATAGTAGCGGCGCAGAGTGGGACAGCGACAATCTTAGTGGATGCCGACCTGCACAGCCCGAGTCTCCAGCAAAGCTTTGGCCTGGATAGAAATACCGGTTTAAGCGATTTGTTGCTGGAAGAAGAGATGACGCCGGAGAGGGTGGTTGACTGCCTGCAATCGACGTTCATTCCTGGTTTTCGGGTACTCAGCGCGGGTACTAAAACTGCACAAGGACCAACACTCCTACTGTCGCCAAAGCTAGAAAAATGTATGTGCAGCATCCGCCAGGTACTGGATGCGTCAGAAACTAAACCAGGTATCGTTATTTATCATAGTCCACCCGCATTAGCGGGGGTTGATGCTTCGCTCATCGGTGCCCTGGTGGAACAAACATTGTTGACGATTATTGCAGGTCGCACTACTCGCGAGCAAGCAAAGCAGGCGCAAGAGCAACTCCAGCGAGCACATACCAATCTCGCTGGCATTATCATGTTAAATCCATAGAGTTCACTCCCGGTGAGTGTTCCCGTAGTACACTCACCCTACGTAACGTCTTCCGGAGGTGGCTTTACTATGCAAGGACGACAAGGTCCCAGGTACGATTCCTGGGATCGATCCTCTAGTGGACCCCAAGCAGCATCGAATGGCACTGGTAAACAACGAGCTATACCCCAACGTCCTCCTGGTATGACGAGGATAGAACATCCGCCTCAGACCTCACGGGTAAATCGCCCGCAGCGCAAGGCACCACATCCGAAAAGTTGGCGACGCCGCTTGCTTTTTCTCGTCGTGGTGATTCTAGCCTGCGGGTTGCTAGCCTGGGGTATCGGTTATGCACTCGCCAACTACTTTATAGGAGTCGGAAATAGCTCAGGAGCAGCGAATACAACAACCGATTTCCTGCTGGCTCTCAAGGGTCAGAACTATGACCAGGCCTATGATGACCTTGACGCGAAGATTACCATCTCACTCACCAAAGACCAATTTACGAGCATGGCACAAGCTGACGATCATTGTTACGGCCCGGTGACGGATTTTAATGAACAGGCGGGTAGTGCTACAATATCTGCTGATAATAATACCCAGGGCTATACCTACCATATGACACGCAGCAAGCTCACGAAAACCTACCCACTAACACTGACCTTACAAAAAGACCCCAACGGTAACTGGAACATTACGAGTTACGGCAGCGACCTTGGGCCGGCTCCACCGACTTGCAAATAGATATAAGAAGCATTGACTGAGAGAGGGTACCGGCAAGGAGGCAGGATTTCTTGTTGGTACCCTCTCTTGCTATTACTCCCGGCTCGTTTTCACTGTACAAGGTCAAAATTCAACCTTGTAACAAGCAGAAGCGTATAGATTCTGGCCCCTAAAAAGTAGTTTCAAAAAAGATGGTAGTTTGTGAACCTTTCTAACACATCTCGCTACTAACATCATAGCAAGGAAGTGAGCACCATAGTGTCATGGCCGCAGAAAGCAACGAAACGTGGAGTATACACTGGTACGGGAGAACGGCTGGATGAGTATGAATACGCAGCCAGTCGTTGATGACAGGCAGGTACTGGGTCGGATCGCTGCTGGTGATCGACAGGCTCTTGCTGAGTTATATGAACGCTACCAGCGCGTGCTCTTCAGTTATTTACAACAACTCACGCCGGACTATGGCCTTGCAGAAGAGTTGCTACAGGACACCCTGGTGGCAGTCTGGAGAAGCGCTTATAGTTTTGAGGGCAGATCAAGTATACAGACCTGGCTGATTGGCATCGCTCGACGGCAAGCGCACAACACGCTCCGTCAACGCAAGCTTCCACTCAGCGACGAGGCTGAACTGGAAGGGCTGGTGTCAACAGATCCTGAACCTGAAGATTTCACGCTCGCATCTATTGCTCGTGAAGAACTGGTGGAGGCATTCAAACGGCTTGCACCCGTTCACCGGGAGGTTCTGGTGTTGACTTTCGTACATGAGCTTTCATATCAAGAGACGGCCAGCATACTTGATGTGCCAGTAGGCACCATTAAGAGTCGTCTGAGCAATGCCAAGCGAGTGCTGCGCGCCCTTCTCGACGCCAGAGAGGAAATGAAAAGATGACATCACAGGTACCAGAGAGCCAGCATCACGTTAACGAACTCTTGCCGGAATACGTGAACAGGAAGCTCGATCCCTTAATTGCTGACCGAGTGCGCGAGCATCTTCTGCATTGCGAAACATGCCAAGCCGAACTTTCAACCTGGGAAGCGCTAAGGGAGACAGCTCTATGCGCTGTTGCAGCAGAGCCACTTCCATCCCTAAATATTTTAGACCAGGTCTGGGCGAAAATCGATGCGCCAATCCAGGAGGCGCAGGTAAACCGGTGGCCTATTCGTCGTGTCATCGTACACCTCTGGCTAGTCCTTAACCGGCAAGTGCGCATTATCCATAAAAGTATTTGGATTGCTTCCACTCTGGTAGGTCTATTTTGCTGTTGCCTGGCCCTTTACGTCTCAACACAATCACCCAACCACGTGCACGATGCAACATCGATATTGACGCTCTTTACAGCAGTGGTGGCAGCTTCAGGTGTTGCCTTCATCTATGGCAAGGACAATGATGCTGCCTTTGAGATTACGCTCTCGACACCAACATCGATACGCATAGTTATGCTATGTCGTATGGTCTTAGTGATCGGTTTCAACTTTGTACTCTCCGCGCTAGCATCTATTATTATCGCTGTTGCACACGGAGGTGGTCTCTGGGAAATCATCCAACTGTGGCTCGGGCCAATGCTGCTCTTATCCTCTATAAGTGTATCGCTCACGCTAATGGTTGGATCGGCATTCGCCTTAGCAATCTCGCTTTTAATCGAGGCTTTACAAGCCATCCCGATCACTATAGAAAAAGGCTTTATCGCGCTGCAAGTTGCCCGT
>Ga0209647_1001934_pt1 | contig 17074 bp, 17 predicted proteins | sample GraSoi_2013_60cm_FD_185827 | JGI IMG/M metagenome (GOLD analysis project Ga0209647, IMG submission 185827) | Grasslands soil microbial communities from the Angelo Coastal Reserve, California, USA - Sample 9_17_2013_60cm (SPAdes) (version 2) | ecosystem: Environmental > Terrestrial > Soil >...
CCGCCGCCGCTCCCGCCGGCGCGGAAGGCGCGGTGCTTGCCGGTTTCGGCGCTGCGCCCTTCCCAGCCGCCGCCGCGGCGGCCTTGACGTCCTCGCCCTCTTCCGCCAACACGGCGATGAGCGCCTTGACCGGCACGTCGGGCGTGCCTTCCGGCACCACGATCTTCGCGAGCGTGCCCTCGTCGACCGCTTCGTACTCCATCGTCGCCTTGTCAGTTTCGATTTCGGCGATGACGTCGCCGGGCTTGACCTTATCGCCCTCCTTCTTGAGCCACTTGGCGAGGTTGCCCTTCTCCATCGTGGGCGAGAGCGCAGGCATCAGAATGTTGACCGGCATGACAGCTCTCGGTCGGCTAGCTGATCGCGCTGGTGCTGCCGGGATCAGTCGGCGCGTCTATCTCCGCATCGAACATCGCGCGGATCCGCTCGAGCGCCTCGTCCTCGGTCAATTTGGTTTCCTTGGCGAAGATACGCGCGGCGTGTCGCGCGACGTCGGCGATGAGCATGCCCCAGGCCTGCGGGTCGTCGAAGGCGCGACGCAGCGAGACGTGCAGCCCCCCTTCTACGATGGCGGCGCGCAAGACCTCGACGCCGCCGTGCTCGAGCGCGGTCGGCGGAACGTGAAGCGCATCGAATGTCGCCATGGCCATCTCACAGGTAGCAGACCGCCTTCGCCGCCGCGACCACGTCTGCAACGGAAGGGAGCGCGATTTTTTCGAGATTGGCCGCGTAAGGCATGGGTACGTCTTTGCCGGTGACGCGGGTCACCGGAGCATCGAGCCAGTCGAAAGCGTGTTCGGTTACACTGGCGGCGATCTCCGACCCCACGCCCGATTGTCGCCAGCCTTCCTCGATCGTGACCACGCGGCCCGTCTTCTTCACCGACGCGACGATCGTTTCCGTGTCCATCGGCTTTAGCGTGCGCAGATCGATGACCTCGGCGTGGATGTTCTCCTTGGCCAATTCATCGGCGGCTTTGAGGGCGTAAGACATGCCCATCGACCAAGCGACGATGGTCACATCGCTTCCTGTGCGCGCGATCTTCGCTTTACCGATCGGCACGAGAAAGTCGTCGAGTTTAGGTACGGGAAAGCTTTGGCCGTAAAGGATTTCGTTTTCGAGAAAAACAACCGGGTTAGGATCGCGGATCGCGGATTTGAGCAGGCCCTTGGCATCTGCGGCGCTATAAGGCGCAATCACTTTGAGGCCTGGAACGTGCGAATACCATGACGAGTAATCCTGACTGTGCTGAGCGGCGACGCGCGCGGCCGGTCCGTTGGGGCCGCGGAAGACCGCGGATACGTGCATCTGGCCGCCCGACATGTAGCGCGTCTTGGCTGCCGAATTGATGAGATGATCCATCGCCTGCATGGCGAAGTTGAACGTCATGAATTCGACGATCGGCTTGAGCCCCGCGAACGCCGCGCCGACTCCAAGCCCTGTCACCGCGTGCTCGGTGATCGGTGTGTCGATGACGCGCCGCGCGCCGAATTCCTGCAGCAGGCCCTGCGTCACCTTGTAGGCGCCCTGATATTCGGCGACCTCCTCCCCGATGACGAACACGGTCTCGTCGCGGCGCATTTCTTCCGCCATGGCGTCGCGCAGCGCTTCGCGCACCGTCATGGTGACCATTTCGGTGCCTTCCGGAAGATCGGGCTCGGGCGGCGCTTGCAGTTGCCGCGGTGCGCTGACCTGCGGCATTGCCGGCGCAGGCGCGGGCTCGACCTGCATCTCCGGCTGTTGCGCCTTGGCGGGTGGCGCGCTGGGCGGCGCCTTCTGCGCTCGCGCCGCGCCGCCGCCGTCGGTCAGTGCGGAGGCGTCCTCGCCCTCGCCGAGGATCATGGCGATCGGCGTGTTGACCGCCACGTCGTTGGTTCCTTCCGGCACCAAAATTTTGCCTAGCGTCCCGTCGTCGACCGCCTCGACCTCCATCGTAGCTTTATCGGTCTCGATCTCGGCAATGACATCGCCGGTTTTGACAGGGTCGCCCTCTTTCTTGTGCCACTTGGCGAGATTGCCCTTCTCCATGGTGGGCGAGAGCGCGGGCATAAGGATTTGAATCGGCATTGGGCATCACCGCGTTGGCAATCTCGCGGGAGCCCGCGCGCGAGCGGTTGCCGGCGACACAATTGCCGGCGCGTCTAGCGGCAGGATGGCGTCGCGCATGTGATCGACTGCATCGCCCATGTCCTACTCGGCGTAGACGTCGCTCCAGAGCTCGGCAGGGTCGGGCTCCGCGTCGTTGGTGGCGAATTCGGCCGCCTCGTTGATGGCCGCGCGCACGTCGGCATCGATCTTTTTCAACGAGTCCTCGCTCGCAAAGCCTTTCTTCAACAAACGGCTGCGCACTTGCTCGATCGGGTCGTGCTCGGTGCGCACCTTGTCGACCTCCTCCTTGGGTCGGTATTTGGCGGGATCCGACATGGAATGGCCGCGATACCGGTAGGTCAGCATTTCGAGAATGATGGGCCCGTTTCCATCGCGACACCATTTGACCGCCTTGTCGCCCGCGGCCTTCACGGCACGCACATCCATGCCATCGATCTGCTCGCCGGGAATATCGAAGGAACGCCCGCGTTGGGACAGGTTTGTGGTTGCCGATGCGCGAGCAACGGAGGTGCCCATCCCGTAGTGATTGTTTTCGATGACATAGACCACCGGCAGCTTCCACAGCTTGGCCATATTGAAGCTTTCGTAGACCTGGCCCTGATTGGCGGCGCCGTCGCCCAAATAGGTCAGCGAGACGTTGTCATTGCCCAGATATTTGTTGGCGAAGGCCAGTCCGGTTCCGAGTGGAACCTGGGCGCCGACGATGCCATGGCCGCCGAAAAATCCCTTCTCCACCGAAAACATGTGCATCGAGCCGCCTTTGCCCTTCGAATGGCCTCCGCGCCGGCCGGTCAACTCTGCCATCACGCCCTTTGGATCCATACCGCAAGCCAGCATGTGCCCGTGGTCACGATAGCCGGTGACGACCTCGTCACCCGGCTTGATCGCCATCTGCATGCCGATGACGACGGCCTCCTGACCGATGTAGAGGTGGCAGAAGCCGCCGATCAGCCCCATGCCGTAGAGCTGCCCGGCTTTCTCCTCGAAGCGGCGGATGAGGAGCATCCGCCGATAGGCGTGAAGCTCCTGCTCCTGGTTGAATTCAGGCACTTCCGCGGGAGCTTCGGCGGAAGCCCGGCGCGCGGCGGTGCCCTGAGCCGCTGGTTTGCTGCTGGCAACGGCCATTTGTCTCCTCGGGTGCGGGCTTTTAGTTCTGTGAGGCGGCCAGTTCCCCAATAGCCGAAATTGCCGCGAGGCGAAAGCGGATGGGGACGAACGCGCCCTCTCGGCCGGACATAGGGAGACCGAGCCGACTTGGCAAATTTGACGTGGCAATTCTGCGGCCGCTGCTGGGACAGCGCCCGGGGCGATCAAGGTTGCTTGAGGCGCAACGTGAGCTCGCGCGGATCGGCGTAGTTGAGCAGCACCCGCGCGCGTTCGTCGAGCATGTCGGGATCGATACTTTCGGGCCTTAGCAGCGATACGCGGCGTTCCCAAGTGGCGCGCTCGGCCTTCAGCGCGTCGAGCTCGGCCGTGAGTTCCGCGATCTGCTGGTCCAGGTCCTGCTTCGCGCGCAGCCCGCGATTGCCGGAATAAGCATTGAAGCTGAAATAGCCGATCACCAGCGCCGCGATCGTGTAGAGCGCGAGCGCGTTGAGGACGGCGCGCAACCGCTTCCGGGTCACCATGATGGCAACCATGCCGCCGCCGCCTTAAGACGGCTTTAATACGTTAGACGGCGCGCAGCTCCGGACTGAATTCGATTCATTTCAGCGCAGCGCCCGCAAGGCTGTGCGGCCGGCATATTTCGCCTGGGCCCCCAGTTCCTCCTCGATCCGCAGGAGCTGATTGTATTTCGCGGTGCGATCGGAGCGGGCGAGCGAGCCGGTCTTGATCTGCCCGCAGTTCGTTGCGACCGCGAGATCGGCGATCGTGGAATCCTCGGTCTCGCCGGAGCGGTGTGACATGACAGCGGTGTAGCCCGCCTTGTGCGCCATCTCGACTGCCGCGAGCGCCTCGGTCAATGTCCCGATCTGGTTGACCTTGACCAAAATCGAGTTCGCGATGCCGTTCTTGATGGCATCGCGAAGCCGCGTCACATTCGTCACGAAAACATCGTCGCCGACGAGCTGGCACTTCTGCCCGAGGAGCTCGGTCAGCATTTTCCAGCCTTCCATATCATCCTCGGCCATTCCGTCCTCGATGGAAACGATCGGATAGCGGGACGTGAGGTTGGCGAGATAGCTTGCCTGTTCGCGTTTCGAGCGAACTTTGCCCTCACCCGCGTAGCGGTAGGCCCCGTCCTTGAAGAACTCGCTTGCGGCAGGGTCGAGCGCGAGGGCAACGTCCTTGCCCGGCGCGAAGCCGGCTTTCTCGATCGCCGTCATGACAAAGTCGAGCGCGGCATCGGCCGACGGCAGATCGGGGGCAAAGCCACCCTCGTCCCCCACATTCGTGTCTTGTCCGGCCTCTTTGAGCGCCGCGCGCAGGGTGTGGAAAATCTCCGCGCCCATGCGCAGCGCCTCGGCAAAAGAAGCGGCAGCCAATGGCATGATCATGAATTCCTGGAAGTCGAGCGGATTGTCGGCGTGCACGCCGCCATTGAGGATGTTCATCATCGGGACGGGAAGAAGCCGCGCCGACGTACCGCCGACATAGCGGTAGAGCGGCGCGCGGTGAGCGGCGGCAGCGGCCTTGGCGACCGCGAGGGAGACGCCGAGGATCGCGTTGGCGCCGAGCCGGCCCTTGTTCGGCGTACCGTCGAGCGCGATGAGCGTCTCGTCGATCTTCGCCTGCGCTTCAGCATCCATCCCGCCGATGGCATCGAAAATCTCGCCATTGACGGCGGCGACGGCTTTGCTCACGCCCTTGCCGAGATAGCGCTTGCCGCCGTCGCGCAGTTCGACAGCCTCGTGCGTCCCGGTCGAAGCACCCGAGGGCACGGCGGCTCGCCCCTTGCTTCCATCCTCGAGCACGACGTCGACCTCGACGGTCGGATTGCCGCGGCTGTCGAGAATTTCACGGCCGATGATGTCGGTGATGGCGGTCATGGAAGGCCCCGGCGGTCGCAGCGTTCGCCGCGCTTCTACAGGATGGAGAACGCCCTTGTCATGTCCCGTCAAAGCGGGGCATCCAGTCACAGCGCGATCGCCGCCTGCCCCGATCAGAGCGCATTCATCGCCGAGTTCGTGGTAGATGACGAGAGTGAAGCCAGTGGCCAAAAACCTTCGTCATCTCGGAAAGCCGAGCCGCCTCCCCGCTTCGCCGCAAGCGGCGGTCCTCGATCGGGTTGCCAATCCCCACCCCGACACCGATTACGTTGCGCGCTTCACGGCGCCGGAGTTCACCACGCTCTGCCCGATCACGGGCCAGCCCGATTTCGCCCACTTCGTGATCGACTACGTGCCGGCAAAATGGCTTCTCGAATCGAAGTCGTTCAAGCTTTATCTCGGCAGCTTCCGCGATATCGGCGCTTTTCACGAGGATTGCACGGTGGCGATCGGCAAGAAACTCGCCGCGCTGCTCAAGCCGAAATTTTTACGCATCGCGGGCTATTGGTATCCGCGCGGCGGCATACCGATCGACGTTTTCTGGCAAACCGGCAAGCTGCCGGAAAACGTATGGCTGCCGGATCAGAGCGTCGCCCCTTATCGCGGGCGGGGATGAGCGCCCGCAACAATTGCCAAGAGCGCCTTCACCTCCCGGCCCGGTTCGACCGCGCGCATGATGCTGCCCATCACCGCGATGCCGGCGGGGCCTACGGCCAGCACCTCCGCCGCCCGCGTCGCATTGAGGCCTCCGATCGCGAGGACGGGGACGGGCGCCGCCCGGGCAATCTCTGCAAGCCCCTTGCGGCCGATCTCGGGACCATAGCCGGGCTTGCTGGGCGTCTCGAAGGCCGGGCCGGCGATGGCGTAGTCGACAATGGCCGGATCAATGGCCTCGGCCTCGGTCACGGTGTGGAGCGACACGCCTAGGAGCTTTTCTCGTCCCAGTATTTTGCGCGCCTCGCCCGCATCGGCGCCCGCGGGCAGGTGAACGCCGTCGGCGCCGCAGGCTTTCGCCAAAGCGGCATCGCCGTGTACCGTCAAACGCGCACCGTGTCGCCGCGCGATCGGCAGCAGCGTCGAAGCAAGCGCGATTTGATCATCGTCGGAGAGATCCTTCTCCCGCATGCTCACCCACCGGCAGCCGGCGGAAAACGCCACGCGTATCACATCGGCAAGGGGCGAGCGGGCCTGATGTCGGTCGGTGACCACGAGCAGCGGCGGATCGGGGAGGTTGTTCATTGCGCGTTTATCGCCCCGCGGCGCCTCTCGACGCAATGAGGGCGAAACGCGATGGCTCGTCCTCATTCCCGCGGACGAGGACGAGGAGCGCGTACGGCCTATTCACTTTTCAAACAGCCCATCTCGTTCCCGCGGCGCGTTTTTTGCGCCCGGGTTTTGCTTTTGTCGCTTCGCTCACCCGAATTCGGGGTGGCGGAGCGCCGAGAGACGTACGGATGCTTGCGAGGCATCCGTTGGGCCTGCACGTGACGCGGCAGGCCAGGCGCTTGAGGCGCCTTGCGTCCCATACGGGGGACGCCCGCCTCCCGGCGCTCTCACCGCGGCGATTTTAGGCTCCGGGTGCCGCGCTTCCGTCACCGGCACCCGCTTGCGCGGATCCGGATCAGTCACAGCGAGCTCCTCGCGCCCGGGTCGTAGTGCCCGGCAGTCGGCTTTCCCTACCTCCCGAAACGACGGTTCCAGAGCCGCCGCCGCAGGACGCCACTCCTCGCTCCGCATTCAGGTATGGCTCGAGAACACGCCCCGAATGAGCGAAGATGGGGCGTTATGTAGCAACTTGGCAATAAGCAGTCAAGAGATAAATGCATCATGTAGTGAAAAAAATTGCGCCCCCGGAATCATGCAGCGAAACAGGCGCTTGGCTGGGCCGCATCTGCGGACATGCTGGCCCAAGGATGCGTTCGGGCCGGCCCGGCAGGACCATCATGTTCCCACCAGCCCGAATTGCGGACTCGAGGGTTCCGCGTGCGGGAGTTTCGGGATGCGGCCGGCCAAGCGCGCCAAACGGCCTGCTTCAACGGCTGCGCGCATGCTCTTCGCCATCATCACCGGGTCGCGCGCCTTGGAGACGGCGGTGTTGAGCAGCACCGCGGAGCAGCCGAGCTCGAACGCAAGCGCCGCGTCCGACGCCGTCCCGATGCCGGCATCGAGCACCACCGGCACCGGCGAGCGCGCGCACACCAACTCGATCAGCTGCGGGTTGCAGATGCCGAGCCCGGAGCCGATCGGCGAGCCAAGCGGCATCACCGCCGCGGCGCCGGCGTCGGCGAGCTTGCGGCAGACGACGGGATCCTCGGTGCAGTAGGGTAGCACCGTGAAACCCTTTGCGACCAGCGTCTCGGTCGCGCGCACGAGCTCCTCGGTGTCGGGATAGAGCAACTCGCGGTCGCCGATCACTTCGAGCTTGATCCAGCTGGTCTCGAGCGCCTCGCGGGCAAGTTCGGCGGTGAGGACCGCGTCCTTGGCCGTCTGGCAGCCGGCGGTATTGGGCAGGAAGTGAATGTGCTTGGGAATGAGATCGATGAGGCTTTCCTCCTCGCCGGCCAGACTGATGCGCCGGATCGAGGCCGTCACCATCTCGGTGCCGCTCGCGGCAATCGCGTCGAGCATGAGCTTGCGATTGGGATAGCCGGCGGTGCCGAGGAACAGGCGCGAAGCGAACTCGCGGCCGGCGATGATCAAGGGATCGGACATATCAGCTCCTTAGCGCATTCTCATTTTTGCTGGATGGATAATCCCGCCGCGCACTCGATGTGCTCCCCTCCCCAATCAAACCCCGGCCTGCCGGGGTTTGATCATTTTAGGATCTGCCGGAAGCGGGCAAGCCCGCAGCCGGCTGGGGAGGGGCTGGGGGTGGGGGTCATTGTTGTGGCGCGAGGCGCGTGCCTCACAACGACCCCCACCCCGGCGCTTCGCGCCGACCCTCCCCACAAAGAGGGAGGGTAAGACGGAGTTTGCCGCTCGCGCAGATTTCCACTTCACCTGAATACGCCTTAGCCGCCCTGACGGGCGCGTACGATTTCGACGCTGTCGCCCGGGCGAAGCTTCGTCTGCGGCCACGCCCCACGCGGCACGATGGCGCCATTGACGGCGACGGCGATTCCACGCTGGCTGGTGTCGAGCGCCTTCTCCTCGAGGAGCGCCGCAAGCGTCGCAACCATCAGCGGCTCGGTTTCACCGTTGACGCGGATGTTTGCCGCAGTAGCCGCCTCACTCATTCAACTCTCCTATTCTGCAGCAGCAGCAAGCAAGCCAAATCGCTCGATCCCGAATGGGCGGATCAGCCCCTCGATCGCACCATCGAGTACAAGCCGCGCGATCGCGTCGGCGGTGATTGGCGCGAGCAGGATTCCATTGCGATGGTGTCCGGTGGCGTAGATGAGACCATCCATCGGGCCGGCGCCAAGGATCGGCGCGTCGTCGCGGCTGCCGGGCCGGTGCCCGACCCACATCTCGTCGACCGGCAGCTCCTCGATGGCGGGCACCGCGCGCCAAGCCGCCTCAAGCAGGGTCAATATGCCGCCCGCGGTCAGCGATGTGTCGTAGCCTTTTTCCTCGACTGTGGCCCCCACGAGCAAACGGCCGTCGCGGCGCGGCACCAGATAGGCGCCGGGCGCCCAAACCACGTGGCTCAAGAGCGGTGCAGCGGGATCCATGCGCAGCGCCAGCATTTGGCCTTTGATCGGCCGCACCGGCGGCCGCAGTTTTGCCTCCACGCCTTCGATGCTGCGGGTCCACGCGCCGGCCGCAAGCACGACGACATCGGCCGGCACCTTCGTGCCGTCGTCGAGAATGATGCCGTCGACGCGCCCGCTCCGGGACGAAATCGCGCGCACCGGCTGATATTCGCTGAGTCTGACGCCGGCCGCTTCAGCGGCGACACGGAGCGCGGCCACGAGCTTGCGGTTGTCGACTTGGGTGTCTTCGGGACTGAACACTGCGCCCGCGAGCTTGCCCGCGAGATGCGGCTCACGCCGGCGGGTGTCCGCCGCCGAAATCCACTGCAGCGGCAAGCCGAGCTTCTGCTGGAACACGAGCTGATGGGTGAGCCGCGCCTGATCATCCGCGGTCAAGGCAAGCAGGAGCGTTCCCTCCGGACGTAGTTCCACATCGATCCCCGACGCCGCCAGCAACTCCGCTGCAAAAGCGGGCCAGCGCGCCTGGCTTTCCCGGCCAAGCGCGACCAGGGCCTCCTCGCCGGGCTCCGCCTCCGCGCAGGCCGCCAACATGCCGGCGGCCGCATGGCTCGCGCCGGCGCCGGCCGCACCGCGGTCGAAGACTCGCACCGGCGCGCCCCGTGCCGCGAGCCGCCAGGCAATGGCAAGTCCGATCACCCCCGCGCCGATGATGGCGACGTTTGGCTTGCTCGGATTGGAGGCGGGGCGGTTCGGCAACCGGCGGCTCCCTTCGCTGGAATGACCCAGACAGGTTCCATGGGTATGATCTCAGCCGCGTCCGCGCGGCACCCCAGGCCGTCGAGCCTCATGATGGGCATTCTCGCGCCGTTGCACAAGGCCATGTGCGGCGCGCCCCTGTGCCGCGGCAGCGTCGGATCTCAATAAGCGGCTCGGTGGCGCAGCAGTCGCGAGCAAACAAGACCAACCGTCATCACGACTGCCGCGCCGACGAAAATGCTTGGCTCGGGCCCGCCGTGGGCAAAACCATAACCATAGACCACCGGGCCCACCGCTTGGCCAAGATAGAAGAAGGATGAATGCAACGACGCGGCAGCGCCGCGTGCTGTCTGGGAGAGTTCGGTGACATGGACCTGGATACAGCTATGCAGGAGGTAGAAGCCGAATCCGAACAATGCGTAGATGGCGATCTGCCACATCCATGGGAAAAGGAGCGCGATGAGGATAAGACCGGCGGCGGCGAGCGTGCCCCCGGCGACCATCAAATGCTGCTCCCGCACACGGGAAATAAGCACTGGCACCGACAGCGAATAGAAAACTCCACCCATCGCGAAAGTGGCGATGAGAAGTCCCGCGATCGATGCGCGCGTCTCGCCAATCTCGAGAAGGAGCAACGCCACGTAGGGGAAGAGCCCGTGGATGAAGACTGCTTCGAAGAACACGGATATGAAGCAGACTTTGGCCCGTGGGTCGGCAAAGATGCTGCGGAAATTGGCCATCATTACCGCACGATTGAAGGGCGCCGGCGGCGGCGTCGCAACGCCGCGGAAGGCGAAGAACGCCACGATGGTCACGATCAATCCGAACGAGCCGAGAATTGCGAACACGCCGCGCCAGCCGAACATGTCACCGATCACGCCCGCGATCGAGGAGCCGACGAGGTTGCCGGTAAGGCCCACGGCAAGCAGCCGGCCGATCGCCACTTGGCGCTGATTGACCGGGACAAGATCGCCGATGAGCGCCATCGCCACGGGAAATATCCCGCCCGCCACCAGCCCCGCCGCGACCCGCATGGCCAGGAGCAGCGAGAAGCTCATCGCCACGGCACAGACCAACGCCGACAGCGCGACGATCAGCAAGCAGAGATTCGTCAGCCGGGTCTTGCCGAAGAAGTCGCCGGTGACGCCCAGCGCGGGCTGCACCAGCGCATAAGGGAAGGTGAAGGCGCTCGACAGCAGCGCGGCCGTGTTCACCTCGATGGCGAGATCATCTGCGATCATGGGGATCACGGGATCGATTGCGCGTGTGAACAAGGTTTGCGCAAAAACCACGAGGCCGACGATTTTCAGGACGGGCGGGATGGCCGAACTCGCTTGACTTTCCAGGTCTTTACTTTGAGTTCTTCGCGAGCCGATCGAACTCGAGCAGCCGGCGCAGCAGCGCGTCCATTTGCTTGAGCGGCACCATGTTGGGACCGTCCGAAGGCGCGCGATCGGGATCTTGATGGGTCTCGATGAAAATGCCGGCGATGCCGACAGCGACGGCCGCGCGCGCGAGCACCGGAACGAATTCCCGCTCGCCGCCGGAGGATGTCCCCTGCCCGCCCGGCTGCTGCACGGAATGCGTCGCGTCGAAGATCACCGGCGCTCCGGTGGTGCGCGCGAGGATCGGCAGCGCACGCATGTCGGACACGAGCGTGTTGTAGCCGAAGGCTGCGCCGCGCTCGGTCACGAGCACGTCGCGATTGCCGGCGCCGGTCACCTTGGCGACGACATTCGCCATGTCCCATGGCGCCAAGAACTGGCCCTTCTTGACATTGATCACGCGCCCCGTGGCGGCTGCCGCGACGAGGAGATCAGTTTGACGACATAAGAACGCGGGGATTTGCAGCACGTCTGCGACTTGCGCGACGCGTGCGCATTGCTGCGGCTCGTGCACGTCTGTGAGGATCGGCACGCCGAATCTCTCGCGCAGCTCCGAGAAGATCGGCAAGGCATCATCGAGTCCGACGCCGCGATTGCTTTTGGCGCTGGTGCGGTTCGCTTTGTCGAACGAGGTCTTGTAGACGAGGCCAATTCCCACCTTGCCGGCGATTTCCTTCAGCGCCGAAACCATCTCCAGCGCGTGCGCGCGGCTCTCGAGCGCGCAGGGCCCGGCGATCAACATGAGCGGCAGGCTGTTGCCGAAGCGCGCCGTGCCAACGGCGACAGTGGCATTGGGAGCGGGCTCGACCGTCATGGCGGGCGACCATGCGCCGGCCCTGTTCAGGGGTCAACGACCACCGCAGCGCGCGAATGAACGCTCGGCGAGCGCTGATCTCATCGTTGCTTGTCAGGCAGTGTACTCTTTAGCGCGCGGAGATCCGCTTTCGAAGCCATTCCAGACATGGTTCGCTTATCACCACAGACCGTTTCGGTCGCGATTGACCCCATCTGAGACATTGGCTGTGCACTGCGCCAGTTGTTTCAGTCCCTATCGAAGGACCTGTTTCAGCGGATGCAATGCTGTCGTCTGAGCTTGGGAACCGATATGCGGCGACGCGAGTTCATCATGCTGGTCGGGGGCACCGCGGCGGCTTGGTCGCTTGCGGCGCACGCGCAGCACCGGCGAGAAGCCGCAAGGTCGGTCTGCTCCATCCGGGGGAGTCTACGAATCGACCTGGCGAGGGGTTTGGGTGTCGCCGTTGTCTCGAAACCATCATGAGAGGTGAAGTCATGAAGATCGTGGTTATCGGCGGGACCGGCTTAATCGGGTCGAAGGTCGTAGAGAAGCTAAAGCAAAAGGGCCATGAGGCAATCGCCGCCGCGCCAAACACGGGCGTCAACACCATCACCGGCGAGGGGCTCAAAGAGGCCATGGCCGGTGCGCAGGTGGTGATCGACCTCGCCAATTCGCCCTCATTTGAAGACAAGGCGGCGCTGGAATTCTTCGAGACCTCCGGCCGCAACCTTCTCGCGGCGGAGGCCGCAGCGGGCGTCCGGCACCATGTCGCGCTATCCATCGTCGGAACCGACCGGACGCCCGACAATGGTTATTTCCGCGCCAAGGTCGCCCAAGAGAAACTGATCGAGACCTCCGGCATCCCCTACACCATCATCCGCTCGACCCAGTTCCTGGAATTCCTCGGCGGCATCGCCGCTTCAAGTGCGGATGGAAACATGGTCAGGATTTCGCCCGCCCTGTTCCAGCCGATCGCAGCGGACGACGTTGCTGCCGTTGTTGCCGATGTGGCGCTCGCGGCGCCGCGAAACGGCATCGTCGAGATCGCCGGCCCGGAACGAGCGCCGTTCAACGAAATCGTCGCCCGCTATCTGAAGGCGGTCGGCGACCCGCGTGAGGTCGTTAGCGACCCCGAGGCCCGATACTTCGGCGGCCGAGTCGAGGAGCACTCGCTGGTGCCGTTGGGCGAGGCGCGCCTCGGCCGCATCGGTCTCGACGAATGGCTCCGCCGCTCACGGGCAGCAGCCTGATCCCGCATCCGCCAACCGAGGGATAGGGGCTCCATGAAACGCATCCTCTGTTCGCTGCTTGTCGCCACCCTGCCGTTCGGCAGCGTCCTCGCGGATGCGCCGAAGTCGAAGAACGCCAAGGTGACCCTCGTCTACCAGCACGAGCTGCCGAACGTTCCCGGCAAGAGCATCAAGGGCGTGCTCGTCGAATACGGCCCGGGCGGTTATTCGCCTGGCCACACGCATCCCAAATCCGCCTTCATCTACGCGACCGTTCTTGAGGGGGCGATCCGCAGTCAGGTCAACGACGGACCGGTGACGACCTACAAGGCCGGACAGAGCTTCTCCGAGCTGCCCGGCGACCGCCACGGCGTCAGCGCCAATGCCAGCAAGTCGAAGCCGGCCAAGCTCCTCGCGGTGTTCGTGGTGGACACGAACGAGACGGAACTGACGATCCCATTCGGGAACTGAGGTTTGATACCTTTCGTGCGGAGATATTGCGTCGCGAGAAAATGCGGGACGCCAAAGCGCTCGGCCTCTGCCCTCGTGGTGCAGGTCTTCGTGGTTGATGGCCGCTGGCAAAGCAGGAGAAGGTAATGACAAAGTTTGCACTGTACGTTCCGCTGGAGGCGAAACCGGGCAAGGAGAAGGAGGTCGCAGATTTTTTACGTTCCGCCGTACCTTTGGTGAACGCCGAGGCCGGCACGATCTCGTGGTTCGCCATTCAGGAGGGACCGTCCTCGTTCGCCATCTTCGACACGTTCGACGACGAGGCCGGGCGCGACGCGCATCTTAACGGCAAGGTGGCGGCGGCGTTGATGGAAAAAGCCAGGACCGGCGACCTGTTTGCCAAGACGCCGGAGATCCACAAGCTCGGAATTCTCGCGGACAAGCTTCCAAAATAGAGAGTTCGCCTGCGCGTCCCGTTGCAATGCGACGCGGACGACAGCCGGCGCCCGGAATAAGCTCCGGATGAATAGGCGGTTGTTCGCTGCGGTGCATGTAGCAATTACCTCAGTCTCAGCGGTTTGCGGACAAGCGCGATTTATGTGTGAGGATTGCTGGATGTTGCGAGGTCTTGCGAACGCCGGTTGGATCGCCGCCTTTGTCGTTTTATGTGCGGTGTGGGGCTACGAGGTGATGAAGGCGTCTCGGCGACCGCAGCCACACACTTATACGGGCATTTGGGTTTGTCCCATCCTTGGGAAATGTGGTCCCGCAGGAACGCCAGGCCTCGGCCGATGGTGAGTTGATCATCTCGCGTGGCACCTATGAACTCGACAACCTATCTGGCTCTTGCAGGTCGTTGAGCGAAAGCCGACGTAAGTCTGATCGGAACCCCGCAGTGGAGCAGTCCCCTGCCGTACCTTGACGTGCTATCTTTCGGATGAGCACGGCAGCACTCAATCGTGATTCTGAACATTTCAGGTCCGCCCCAAGGATTATTCGGCGCCTCCGCGGCAGGTTGAGGGTGTGGAGGCCGGCGGCGCCAAGGCGGGAGGAAACCCGATGTCCGGCATAGGACGGCGCGAGTTCGTCACGCTGTTCGGCGGCGCTGCCGCGGCGGCGGCGTGGCCGCTCGCGGCGCGCACGCAGCAGCGCGAGCGGATGCGACGCATCGGCGTGCTCATGAATCTCGCCGCAGACGATCCGGAATCGCCAATCCGCCTCGCGGCGCTTCTGCAGGGTCTGCAGCAATTGGGTTGGACCGTCGGCCAAAACATCCAAATCGACTACCGTTGGGGTGCCGGCAATGCCGATCTCATGCGCAAACACGCGAGGGAATTGGCCGCACTCGCTCCTGACGTGATCTTGGCCCATTCCAGCGCGGCGGTGGCACCGTTGCTCGAGGCAACCCGCACCGTTCCGATTGTTTTCGCGATTGTCGCGGACCCGGTCGGCGCTGGCTATGTTGATAGCCTAGCGCGCCCAGGCGGTAACGCCACCGGCTTTACCAACTGGGAATACTCTATCGCTGTAAAATGGCTGGAGCTGCTCAAAGACATCGCGCCCGAGGTGACGCGCGCGGCTGTGCTTCGAGAATCCGCCATTGCGGCTGGACCAGCCCAGTTCGGCGCTATCCGAGCCGTCGCGCAGTCGCTTGGCATGGAGGTGCGTCCGGTCGACGTGCGTGATAGCGGCGAGATCGAACGCGCCATCACGGCGTTCGCACGCGGTTCGAATGCTGGCCTGATCGTGACTGGGAGCCCGGCAGCGATTGTTCATCGCGCGCTGATCGTTGCACTGGCGGCTCGGCATCGCTTACCCGCCGTCTACTTTACGCGCATTTTCGTCGCCGACGGTGGCCTGATCTCCTATGGGATTGATCAGACCGACCAGTTCCGGCGATCCGCCGGTTACATCGATCGCATTCTCAAGGGCGAGAAGCCCGCGGACCTGCCGGTGCAGGCGCCGACCAAGTTCGAGCTTGTGATCAACCTCAAGACCGCCAAGGGGCTCGGTCTCGAGATTCCCTCGGGCATCCTCGCCCGCGCTGATGAGGTGATCGAGTGAACCGCCGCGCGTTTATCACGCTCCTCGGCAGCGCCGCTGCGGCGTGGCCGCTCGCAGCGCGCGCGCAGCAGGGCGCGATGCCGGTGATGGGATTTCTCGGCAGCACGCCATCGGGACCTTATGCAGCCATCGTGGCTGCCGTCCGGCAGGGCTTGAAAGAAACCGGATTTAACGAAGGTCAGAATCTCGCCGTCGAATACCGCTGGGCTGACAATCAACTCGACCGATTGCCGGCTTTGGCGGCCGACTTAGTTAGCCGCAAAGTTGCCGTGATTGTCACGAGTGGCTCCATAGCCCCAGCGATGGCAGCAAAGGCCGCGACGTCAACGATTCCGATCGTCTTTCACACCGGTTTGGATCCAGTTGCCGCTGGGCTTGTTTCAAGTCTCAATCGGCCGGGCGGGAACATCACCGGCGTGACCTTTCTCACCGAGGCCTCGACGCTGAAACGGCTTAGCCTACTGCGCGACTTGGTGCCGTCAGCCAACGTCATTGGCCTGCTCGTCAATCGGGCCGAGGCAACCGACGCCGTAACTAAAGAGCTGGAAACGGTGACGCGCTCGCTCCGGCTCACGCTGCACGTTGTTTACGCGAGCAGCGAGCGCGAACTCGACGACGCCTTCACGACGCTGGCGCAACGAAACGTCACTGCGCTGCTCGTCAACACCGGGCCTTTCTTTCGAACTCGGACCGAACAGCTCGTGGGTCTGGCGGCGCGTTACGCCATTCCTGCCATCTATCCGGGCCGCGACTACGCCGTGGCTGGCGGCCTCATGGGCTATGCCCCCAGCATCACCGATGCCTATCGTCAGCAAGGCGTCTATGCGGGAAAAATTCTAAAAGGCGAAAAGCCCGGCGAGCTTCCGGTCATGCAGTCGACGAAGTTCGAATTCGTACTCAACCTAAAGGCAGCAAGAGCACTCGGTCTCACGCCTTCGCCCGGACTGCTTTCCATAGCCGACGAGGTGATCGAATGACGTGGCCGCGGAGAGATTGGCCAGAATGAAACTTCCCCGCCGACGCTTTCTGCATCTGGCGGCGTGCGCTGCCGCGCTGCCGGCCGTCTCTCACATCGCGAGGGCCCAAGCCTATCCGACCCGGCCGGTTCGCATCATCGTCGGCTTTGCCGCGGGCGGCGCGACCGACATCGTTGCGCGGATCATAGGGCAATGGCTTTCGGAGCGGCTGGGCCAGCAATTCGTGGTCGAGAACCGGCCGGGGGCCGGCACCAATATCGCCACCGAGGCGGTGGTGAATGCCGCTCCCGACGGCCACACGCTGCTCATGGTGAGCCCTACGAACGCGGTCAACGCGACGCTCTATGACAAACTCAGCTACAATTTCATCCGCGACATCGCGCCGGTCGCGGGCGTCACGCGCGTGGCCAACGTGATGGTGGTCAACCCATCGTTTCCGGCGAAGACGGTCCCCGAGTTCATCGCCTATGCCAAGGCCAATCCGGATCGGATCAACATGGCATCGGGTGGCACCGGTTCGTCCAATCAGATGCGAACTGTTCAAGATGCTGGCCGGGGTCAATCTCGTGCACGTCCCTTATCGCGGCGCCGGGCCCGCGCTGCCCGATCTCATCAGCGGACAGGTGCAGGTGATGTTCGTCGCTATCACCTCCTCGATCGAG